>Ga0136618_10000005_pt1 | contig 49786 bp, 48 predicted proteins | sample AntDrymUQ3302106_2_FD_104805 | JGI IMG/M metagenome (GOLD analysis project Ga0136618, IMG submission 104805) | Polar desert sand microbial communities from Dry Valleys, Antarctica - metaG UQ330 (21.06) | ecosystem: Environmental > Terrestrial > Soil > Desert | place: Antarctica: Dry Valley... | reverse complement strand
GGCACTGCGGAAATTAGCCTGTGGCGTGAGCCACAGGAACAATAGATAAAATGATTCGCACTCTGGAGGAGTGCCGGACACTCGCAGTTTCCACCGCGCCTATCGGCGCAGAAATCTGGTTTGGCATTATACCTGCGGTTTTACTGCAGGCTAATTTCCGATGCGCTTCCAGCGCAGAAAAGCAAATGTCAACAGAACCTAAATAAATTGCTTGTCGAGTTGGAATAAATGAATTGTGTTTTTTGTTCTTTCAGATAATTTTCAAACAATCTGTCAGTTGTTTTTTGTTATCATCAACCATTGTTACATCATATTTTTTAATTAACGAAAGTTTTATAACAGAAAATGAATAGGAAATTTGAACTTGTCCAAAGAGTGGATTTTATAAAAAAAGCTTGTGTTGGCAAAAAAGTGCTGCATCTCGGCTGCACGAATTATCCATACACCAAAGAATCGCTGGAAAACGATATATTGCTGCATTTCGAAATCGAAAAAATTGCCGGAGAACTCTACGGTTTCGATTTTGACCAGAAGGGAATTGACGTTCTCGAGGAATCGGGAGCAAAAAATCTTTTTCGGGCGGATTTGGAAAAACTCGAAGATGTTCCGCTGGATGAAACCTTCGATGTGATAATCGCCGGTGAAATGATTGAACATCTTTCCAATCCGGGTCTTTTCCTCAAAGGCATTCAAAGATTTATGAATGCTCAGACAAATCTCGTAATTACCACCATCAATGCTTACAGCGCGATGAGATTTATGATTTACGGGCTGCGCGGAAGAGGCGGAGCCTTAGAGCCGGTGCATCCCGACCATGTTGCCTATTACTCATACAAAACTTTAAGTTTGGCGATTGAAAGAGAGAATTTGCAGGTCAGCGAGTTTTTGTTCTACGATTTGGGAAACGAGCATCGAAAATTCAACCGTTGGTTTCTTAATGTTTTTAATGACGCTTCGGTTAAAATCTTTCCACAGTTATGCGACGGAGTAATTGCGGTTTGCAGATTGCCGAAGAATTAAAAAATCTGGAAATTTCCTCTGTTTGAAGGCAAATATGCAAAAGGATTTAGGTATTGTACAAAAAATAGTAAGATTTTATACCTTTCACACACCACTGAAAAAGGGCAGACACCGGCTTGCCGTCTTTGCCAAAAACTTAGTCGAAAATTTTCCCGAAGAACTTTTGACCATCACCAAAGACGGACGTGAATTTATTGTTGATCCCGCGCCGCATTCCTATCAGAATGTTTACTTTTTAGGCGAATACGAACCCGGTATTACTGAAATAATCAGCAAGATTGTAAAAAAAGGCGACGTTTGCCTGGACATCGGCGCAAATATCGGGTGGTATGCGACGCTTCTGCAAAAATTGGTCGGGGCAAGCGGAAAAGTCTACGCCTTTGAGCCGGTTCCCAAGACGTTTTCATTATTGAGTCGTAACGTTGAACTGAATTCTAAATCAGATAACATTTTCGTCAGCAATGTCGCTTTGGGCGAAACTGAAAAAGAGGTGGAAATTTATTTGTTCGACAAACTTCCTGACGGACACGCCTCACTCTTTAAAGGAGACAGTAAAGAAACACAAACTTTTAATGCGCGGATGGTCACTCTCGATTCGTTTATTGAGAAACAAAAAATCGGTGAGATAAATTTTATCAAAGCCGACATCGAAGGTGCTGAACTGACAATGCTGAAAGGAGCGCGTAAAATATTTGAACAACCCAGACCGCCGCTGATCGAGATTGAAATGGCACTCGAAACAACGCGCGGTTTCGGTTATCTGCCGGATGATTTGATACAGTTTATAAACAAACAGAGAAATTATGATTTTTATCGAATTGATGAGAGAAAAAGTCAACTAAAAAAGATTGACGGATTCAGTAAAGATGACATAGGCGCAAATGTTTTATGCGTTCCGCAGGGTTTTTACCGGGAGCGTCTGAACAATCTGAGAATCGGAGAATAATTTCGTTTGTCAGAATTTTCTGACAAAATTATAAAAATGGACAGGCAAAAATTTCAACCCGCCTTTCTGCCGAAAGACAGAAGCACGGCACTGCTCCTGCCGATTTTGATTATCGGAGCGATTATTTTTGCGGTCGGTTTGACCCTGCTTGTCTTGACGGATGATTCAGCCAACCCGTTCAAGCAAATGTACCTGCTGCCGTGGGCGTTAATGGTCGGCGCGGTTATTGCTGCTCCAAGCGTTTACTTGTTTTATAAAGGATGTTTCAATTTATTTCATCCGCTTGTCTTTGCGGCGTGGTCGTATTTTTTTCCGGCTTTTTTTCTGGGAAGTTTAATTTTAGCCAGCGGTTTATCACAACCCTACTTTCTGACTTTCGTCGAAGATGAAAGATACAATTTGCCTTTGACGCTGGTTTTTGTCGCTTTAGGTTACGCCGGTTTGACTCTAGGGTTCTATTTGCCGGTCGGAAGAAACATCGGGAAAAAAATAAATGCCCGGCTTCCAAATCCGCAATGGGAAACCAAGCAGGTTATATTTCCCGGATTGTTGCTGCTGGCAATCGGTTTGACAAATGTTATTCTCGGATACATTTACGGAATATTAGGCTATCAAAGAGTCGATGTCATCGGAGCATATGACGGATTGCTTTTTCTGTTATCGCTAATCTGGTTCGAAGCGAGTTTTCTGTTATGGCTCTGCATATTTAGAACAAAGAACTTAAACGTCAGCCATTATTTACTTATCGGGCTTCTGATTTTCCTTTCGTTAACAAAATCCGCTTATCAAGGAAACCGCGGAGGAATATTTCAGATTTGCATTTTGATAGTTTGTGCATTTGTGTTTTCGGGAAAACAAATTCAACTCAAGTTTCGGGTCTTGGGGGGAATCGCTCTGATTTTTGCGGTTTTAGTCGGAATATTTTATGGAACTACTTTTCGCACCGTCAAGCAGAGCGAAGCGCAAGTCGGGATTGAAGAATACTCGGAATTTATTCTCAGCACATTCGATAAAGTTTTGGAGCAGGATGCCGGACAAAGTTTAGAGCAAGGTTTCAAAGCAATGGCTGAACGTCTCGACGCAGTCAGCTCGCTTGCCGTCGTCGTCTCGAACTATGAAAAATTAGCACCGTTTGAAGAAAGCTACGGATTGGACAATAATATCTGGAATGACAGCATTTACTTTTTCATCCCGAGACCGCTCTGGCTGGATAAACCCGTCGCATCCGATTCGCACAAATACGGCGATTTATATTTCAACTACAGTGAAAATTCCTTCACGATTACGCCGATGGGTGACCTTCTGCGCAATTACGGACCGATTGGAATTCCTCTGGGAATGATTTTTCTTGGTTTTGTAATTCGTATCTTTTATACAGGTTTAGTTGAAAATCAGGATTTTTCTTTTTGGCGCGTAACTCTTTTTTATATGCTTTTGACGAGCATTTCCTACGAGAGTTTTTACGGAACAATCACTCCTTATTTGATAAGAGTCGGGTTTATTTCGACCGTCAGCTTATTGCTAGTTTGGTTTTTTGTCAAAGGCAAACCAAAAACGTATTTGAATGGATAAAATAGAAAAAAAGTGGGAATACTTCGGCGAGACAAATCCATATTTTGCCGTTTCAACCTTTGATAAATTCAAAAGCGAGAATTTAGATGATGCCGCATTGGTTGATTTTTTTGAATCGGGCGAAGAATATGTCGAAAGAATCTGGCAGGAAATCGAAAGTAATTTTCAACCAAATTTTAAGCCCCGAAAAGCGATTGATTTCGGTTGCGGCGTTGGCAGAATAACTTTGCCGATTGCAAAGCGATGCGAAGCGGTGATCGGAATTGATATTTCGGAAAATATGCTGAAGGAAGCCAGACAAAATTCTGAAAAGTTTAATTTAAATAATGTAGATTTTGTTAAAGGTGACAATGATTTGACAAAAGTTTCCGGTCAATTCGACTTTATTCACTCATTTATCGTTTTTCAACATATCAAGCCGAAGATTGGGGAAGAAATTTTTAAGAAATTTGTTGAGATGCTGTCGGACGGAGGTATCGGAGTTTTGCATTTTACATATTTCAATAATCAATCTTCTGTGGCTCAAAAAATTCGCTTCTCAATCTACAGAGATTTTTCGTGGACTTATAAATTTCGCAATTTTATACGAAAACAAAACGAGCATTTGATACCGATGTATCTTTACAATTTAAATCGCCTTTTGCTCATTTTACAGGAAAACGATTGTCATAAATGCCAAATTCGTTTTAGCCAACACGGAGCCGAGGGCGCAGTATTATTTTTTCAAAAAAGAAAAGAAATCTTTTATTAGATGAAAGAAGTCGTAGTTTTTACAAACGGTTGTTTTGATATAATTCACCCTGGACACATCGATTTATTGGAACGAGCCAAGCAACTCGGCACAAAATTGGTCGTCGGGATCAACAGCGATTCGTCCGTCCGTGCCATCAAAGGTAAACCGCGTCCGTTTCTATCACAGATAGACCGAGCCATAATTCTAAAAAGCCTGAGGTCTGTTGATGAAGTGTACATTTTCGACGAGCCGACACCTGAGAAATTAATAAAAGAAGTCAGACCGGACGTTTTAGTTAAAGGCGGTGACTGGAGTAAAAATGAAATAATTGGAGCAGATTTTGTCGAAAAGAACGGTGGCAAAGTATTTTCTCTTTCTCTCAAGGATGGTTATTCATCAAGTCTAATAGTTGAAAAAATCCGTGAAGACTCTAAATCGAATACAAATTACTTGTTAAGTGAAAATGCCGGCGTTATCGAAAAATCCCTTGAGCAACACATCGAAGTTTTTCAAACAATTTTAACTTCGGAAATAAATTTGATACGAAAATGTGCCGAGATGATTACAGAAACTCTTGAAAACGGCGGCAAAATTTTGATTTGTGGAAATGGCGGCAGTGCAGCCGATGCCCAACATATCGCGGCAGAATTTGTCGGACGATATGAAACAGAAAGAAGAGCATTGTCCGCCATCGCACTAACAACCGATACTTCCGTCTTGACAGCTTTGGCAAACGATTATGGTTTTGAACAGGTTTTTGCCCGGCAAGTCGAGGCTTTAGGAAGCGCGGGCGACCTTCTAATCGCTCTCAGCACCAGCGGAAATTCTCCGAATATAAATACTGCTGTAATGTCGGCACGGCGAATCGGGTGCAAAACAATTGGACTGACGGGAAGTGAAGGGAAAAAGTTAGCTTCTCTTTGCGATGTATGTATCCTTGTACCGGCTAAGAGGACCGCCCGCATCCAGGAAGCACACATTACGATTGGTCATATTTGGTGTGAAATAGTCGATGCAAAATTTATTGAGCAATAGTATTTTGTTAAAAATTAGATACTCTGTGAAAGTGACGATAATTTGCCGATTTGATGAAACAGTTAGAAAATTTCTCGAAAGTAAAAGTTTTAGTCGTGGGCGATATTATGCTCGACCGATATTGGTGGGGAAGCGTGAGTCGCATTTCGCCTGAAGCACCAGTTCCGGTCGTGCATTTGCAGAAAACGAGTTTGGCTGCGGGCGGTGCGGCAAATGTAGCGGCTAATATTGCCGGACTGACGGCTGAGCCATTTTTAGTCGGGATGATAGGCGATGATAATGAATCTAGATTGCTTCCTTCCTTGTTAACTGATTCTAAAATTTCAGCCGATTATTTGATAAAATTACCGAAGCGTCAGACAATCGTAAAAACTCGCGTTGTAGCACATAGCCAACAAGTCGTGCGAATTGACCAAGAGTCAAAATTAAATCTTACAGATTCGGAAGAACAGCTTATATGGAAAAGAATCAAAGATTTAGTAGAAGTTGTTGATTTGGTAGTGGTTTCCGATTACAACAAAGGATTTTTGACTGAAAAGCTGCTGAAGCGTCTGATAACGACATCGCTGGACAATAACAAATATATTTTGGTTGATCCTAAAGGAAAAAATTTTGACAAATATTATCAGGCAACGATTTTAACGCCAAATCTAAGAGAAATAGCTGAGGCTAGCGGGATAGATGAGTTTGAGCCGGACATATTGGAGCAGGCGGGAAAACAATTACTTTTAAATCTTAATCTTAAAGCATTGTTGGTAACTCAAGGCGAGGAGGGTATGACACTTTTAGAAAAGGATAAAAAATCGATTCATTTATCAGCAAGAGCGAGAAAAGTATATGATGTAACCGGGGCAGGTGATACGGTAATAGCAACTTTAGCAGTCGCCGCCGGAGCAGGTTTAAGTCTAGCCGAATCTTCAAACGCTGCTAACGTCGCTGCCGGCATTGTAGTTGAACAAGTCGGAACCTCAATTATAAGCTTCGATGAGCTAAAGGCTTCAATCAACACATTTTAATAACTATATCAATAATAGTTTTGACTGATTATACGAGTTTTTGGATTAAGTTTTTGCGTGAAATATTTCAAAAAGATTTTAGTTTATCGCATTGGACATCTAGGTGATACACTGGTTTCCTTACCGGCTTTTTGGGCAATCCGTAAATCCTATCCACAAGCTCATATAACATTACTCACAAACTCAAATAAAAAAAATCCGAATTATGTACTGGCTCAGGATGTTTTACCTGAAAATAACTTGTTTGATGACTGGTTGGTTTACGCAAATGATTTGGACAGACTTGAATTCATCTTTACGTTTAGCAAGTTATTTTTTGAAATAAGGCGAAGGAAGTTTGACGCGCTTTTTTATTTGACAACTAGAAACCGAAACGTCCTCCAAATAAAACGTGACACATCATTTTTCCGTTTGGCAGGTATTAAAAAGATAATTGGAACAGAATATTTATTAAAAAACTTATTAGATCCCAAAACTTCTAAACCTTTGCCAGTTGTCGAAACCGAAAAGGATTTTCTCTTAAACTGTTTGGAAATCGAATATACCCCAACAATAGGACTTGAAAACTTAAAACCAGAATTATTGCTCAGCGAAAAAGAAAATCATGAAGCTAAGAAATGGCTTGAAGAAAATTGTGGCAAACATTTAAACAAAAACGAGTTGTTAGCTGTCGCACCTTCCGGTAAATGGGAATCGAAAATTTGGGCTGAAGATTCATTTGCACAAGTGGTGCAAAACTTAATTAAAGAGGAAAATGTTTTTCCAATTATATTTGGCGGACCCGAAGATAAAGAAAAGGGAGATCGCTTGATTGAAAAATGGGATAGAGGGGCTAACGCTGCCGGTAGGTTGAATATCCGGCAAGCAGCAGCAGCGCTTTCCAGATGCAGAATATATTTGGGAAATGATACCGGGACAATGCACTTAGCAGCTTCGGTTGGTATTCCTTGCGTAGCCGTATTTTCGGCTGTTGATTGGGCGGGAAGATGGATTCCATTCGGGGAAAACCATAGGATTTTTCGGCAAACGGTTCCTTGCGAAGGTTGTCTTTCAAGCGTTTGTAAATTTCAACACGAATGTTTAGAAGCCATCGAAGCAGATACAGTTTACGCGGAGTGTTTGGCTCTTTGGAGAAACACTTTTTAGAATTACTCAGAATTATAGCGGATGTCAAAATTTAAATTTGTAAACACCAATAAAAAAATCCTTATATTATGTGATTATTATCTTCCGGGTTATAAGAGTGGTGGAGGGATGAGAACGGTTGTTAATATGGTTGACCGTTTAAAAAATAAATATGATTTTTTTATAATTACTCGTGACCACGATGGGAAATTGGACCGACAGCAATATACAAGTGTCAATATCAATCAATGGAATGATGTAAGAGGTGCAAAAGTCTTTTATTTATCTAAAGATAAGCTAAAGCTCTCGAAATTGCATGAACTTATATCAAACGTTAAGCCTAATGTGATTTACTCTAACAGCTACTTCGCAACTCTAACACTATATTTTCTTATATTAAAAAGATTAAAGGTAATCAAGCAAATTAATATAATACTTGCGCCATGTGGAGAACTTTCCGATGGAGCTTTGCAACTTAATTCTGCAAAAAAAACCGCTTTTATCCAATTGGCTAACTTATCAAATTTATTTAGAAATATAATATGGAAGGCATCAACTGAACTTGAGAAAGCAGAAATAGAATTGGTAAAGGGAAGTGGTGGTGAAATTTATATTGCGCCCGACATGCTGCCTCGCACGATTTTCGAGGATTATAATTCGAATATAAAACCCCAAAAGAGTAGTGGTGAAGTGAAAATGATTTTTCTTTCCAGATTTATGAAAAAAAAGAATTTCAAATGGCTTTTAGAAAATCTTTCCGTCATAAAAGGAAGATTAGTGATTGACGTTTACGGACCTTTGGAGGATGCAAGATATTGGAGCCAGTGCCAAAGGATCATCGAAACTTTTCCGAAGAATATAAAAATCCGGGCAAAGGGTCCTGTTCCGCACGAAGAGGTATTGGCGACACTTGCTAAGTATCATTTTTTTATAATGCCGACTTTGGGCGAAAATTTTGGGCATATTTTTTTAGAGTCTCTAGCCGCAGGCTGTCCCTTAATCATTAGTGACAGAACCCCGTGGCTTAATTTGGAAGAAAGAAATATCGGATGGGATTTATCTTTAGATGAGCCAGATAAATGGGTTGAGACTTTGAATCAATGCATAAATTTAGACCAGTCAGGTTACAGTAAATTATCAAATAATGCACGGAATTTTGCGATAACTATTCTGAATGATAAAAAATATGAGGAAGATACTTTAACCGTGTTGGAACGTGGGTTGAGTGCAACTCAGTAAATTACGTGTAAGTAATTGTAAAACCGAGGTTTGCTGAGCAACAGTTTTGTTTAAGAGTCGTTTTGCAGACATATAACAAAATACTTTAACCGTTCCAAACTGCTTAAATTCCCTATATTTATGATTAGGAAGAAAGAAAAATAAGATTTAGATTTGTTACTTCGCTGCTCTGCCGCGCGGAAAATACATCAATAATGAAAGTTTTAATTTTTGGCGGAAATGGAATGCTTGGTCATAAACTCATCCAAATTCTGCAAACAAGGTATAGCGTTTGGGCAACTCTGAGGGCAAATTTGGCAGATTTTAAGAACTTTCAAATTCTTGCATCCGATAAAATAATTAGTAATGTCGATGTTGAAAATTATGAAGCTGTTAGTAAAGTATTGGAAATTTATCAGCCGGATGTAATAATCAATGCCGTCGGCATCATCAAGCAGCTTCCTTCGTCTAAGGAAGTTATAAAAACACTGAAAATCAACTCTATTTTCCCCCACCAACTGGCTCAACTTTCACAAGCTTCAGGATCACGCTTGATTACAATCAGCACAGATTGCGTGTTTAACGGACAGAAGGGAAATTACAGTGAACAGGATATTTCTAACGCAGAAGATTTATATGGTAAAAGTAAAAATTTAGGTGAAATTTCTGCTCCCGGTTGCCTGACTTTGAGAACCTCAATCATCGGACGTGAGCTACTGACTTCACACAGTTTAGTAGAGTGGTTTTTGAGCAACCGTGGTGGAAAAGTAAACGGTTTCATCAATGCGATTTACTCGGGTTTCCCGACCATTGTTTTTGCCGATATAATTTCGGATGTGATTGAGAATTATAAAAATTTACAAGGACTGTATCACGTGTCCAGCAAGCCCATTAATAAATTTGACTTGTTGTGTTTGTTAAAGAATTTCTACAAAATCCCGATTGAAATCGAGCCATATGCGGATTTTAAGATTGACAGAAGCCTCGACTCAACCCGATTTAGAAATGAAACCGGCTTTGCACCAATGGATTGGGAAATAATGATTGAGAAAATGGTGCAAGACCCGACACCTTATAATAATTTTAGGCGATAAATAGATAAATTTTTGAAAGAGACAAATTGAGTATCAGATGACTAAATTTGTCTCGGGTAAATCAAAGAAGACCGTAAAATTTAAAGAACAAATGTTAAATTATTAGAACCAATGAAAATAATGACAATATTCGGAACTAGACCTGAAATAATCAGATTGAGTCCGGTAATAAAAATTTTAGACCAGCACAGCGAACACATTACGGTTCACACAGGGCAAAATTTTCAGGAAAGTTTAAGCGATATTTTTATAAAAGATTTGCAAGTTAGAACACCGGATGTCCATTTCGGAATAAAATCAAAAAACTTCGGTGAACAAATAGGTCAAATTTTGGCGAAAACAGATGAGGTTTTGGAAAAATACAAACCTGATAAAATTTTGATTCTAGGCGACACCAATAGTGCTTTGTCGGCGATTATCGCGGCGCGGCGCAGAATTCCGGTTTTTCATATGGAAGCGGGAAACAGGTGTTTTGATAATCGTGTGCCGGAGGAAGTGAACCGCCGGATAATTGATCATTCCAGTACCATATTACTTCCTTACACGGAAAGAAGTAAGGAAAATTTAATTAATGAGGGCATCGAGCGTGAAAGAATTTACGTTACGGGAAACCCGATAAAAGAAGTTTTAGACATTTTCAGCCGGCAAATCGATAAAAGCGATTCGATGGAAAAATTCGATGTGAAACCCTTTGAATATTTTTTAGTCACGCTTCATCGTTCCGAAAATGTTGATTTGCCCGAAAGACTCGAACAAATTCTGGAGAGTTTTGAAAAGGTTGTAGAAAAATTCGACAAAATTATGTTAGTCAGCGTTCACCCTCGAACAGCCGAAAAATTATCAAAATATAATCTGAAGCCGAAATCCGATAGAATAAAATTGCTTGCACCGCTCGGATTCTTTGATTTCGTTAAATTGGAAAAAAATGCCCTAGCGGTATTGACCGACAGCGGAACCGTGCAGGAAGAATGCGCTATTTTCGGAATACCTAATGTAACATTGCGGGATGTCACGGAAAGACCGGAAACAATCGAGTGCGGAAGCAACATTCTCAGCGGTGCCGATGAAGATTCAATATTAAGATCGCTGGAGATTGCAATTTCACAACCTACGAATTGGAAGGCTCCGAGTGAATATTTGGTGGAAAACGTCGCGCAAATCGTCAGCAAAATCGTTTTGGGTTATACAGGCGTAAGAAAGCACGTGAGCTAGATTCTTTATAATATTTAAAAGTGGCATCAAAATCCGAAACCTCCGAAGCGTCGAAGCAAATCTCAAAGCCGATTTTATGGGTTATCACAGAACTTTACTACCCTGAAAATAATCAGACCGGCTATTATATGACAGGGATAGCAGAGGGTTTGTCAAAGGATTTCGAGATAAAAGTTATTTGCGGACAGCCGAATTATGCCGCGAAAGGGACACGCGCATCAAAAAAGGAATTTCATAGGGGAGTGGAAATTTTTCGTGTCTGGGGCACGACCCTGGATAAGAATGTGATTTTTTTTCGGCTCTTAAATATGATAACCCTGGGTGCCTCGATTTTCATAAAATCGCTTGTTAAAATCAACAGCGGACAATCAATTTTGGTAGTTTCCGCGCCGCCGTCCTTACCATTTTTGACTGCTCTTGCCGCTAAGATTCGCCGCGCCCGTTATAATTTGATTATTCAAGACAAATACCCGGAGATTTTGATTGCGGTGGGCAAGACGAATTCCGGTTCGACGTTTGTTAAATTGCTCGATAAATTAAATGCTTGGCTTTACAGCGGAGCCGAAAAAATTATCGTCGTCGGACGGGATATGCGAGAATTAGTCGAAGCACAGACATTTGATAAACCGGGACGAAAAAAAACAACGATTGAAGTTATCCAAAATTGGGCTTCTCTCGAAGAAATTGAGCCGATGCCGCGTGAGAGTAATGAACTGTTAAAAGAATTAGGAATTTTGGATAAGTTTGTTTTTTTGTATGCCGGAAATATGGGTCACCCGCAGGATTTGGAAAGCATTGTCGAATGTGCCGAAAAACTCAAGGACGATGTACGTTTTCATTTTTTATTTTTAGGTTCCGGTGTTAAAAGAAAATGGCTTGAAAAGAAGGTTCAAGAAAACAAATTAGAAAACGTATCGATTTTAGCTGCGCGTCCGCGAGCCGAACAAAAATTATTTCTCAATGCCTGTGATATTGGATTGGTTTCTCTGGTAAAAAATATGAGCGGTGTTGCAATGCCGAGCCGGACATATAATTTCCTGGCGGCGGGAAAACCGATATTGGCTTTGACAGAGAATAATTCAGAGGTTGCACGGGTTATCGAAGAAGAGCAAGTAGGTTGGATTGTCCCGCCATCCGAACCATCCAGGCTATTGCAAGTTATTTATAAAATTTTTGACGAACGAAACCTCTTAGTTGAAATTGGTAGAAGGGCGAGGGAATCCTCGGTCAAAAAATACTCAATTGAAACAGCTGTCTCAAAATACAGAAAGGTTTTTGCAAATGCGTCCGATAACCCAGATGGGTAGTTATAAGGATATGAAAATAATTGTAACGGGCGCAACCGGATTTATTGGCAGGGAAATCGTCTCTGAATTATCCGGTAAAAATTTCCGGATTTATCAAATAGGACATTCAAATATTAATCTGAAACCTGCAGAAGCCGAGTTCTTCAAAATAGATATTACTAACTTTGAAAATGTTTGCGAGTTAAAAAAATTAGTAGAAGTTGATGTCGTGATTCATTCGGCGGGGCTGGCGCATCAGTTTGGAAACATCAAAAAAGAGAAGTTTCAGAAAACCAATGTCGAGGGAACAAGAAATATTTTAGAATTGGCGGTCACACTAAAAGTAAAACATTTTGTTTTGATTAGCTCGACAGCCGTTTATGGAACGGAGAAAAAATTAGGAAAAGATGTGAAAGTTATTGATGAAAATAGTGCGTGTCGCCCGCAGACATTTTATGCCGAGAGTAAATTGGAAGCCGAGCGGCAAGCGATAGAAATCTGCGAGCGGAACAATATTAACCTGACGATTTTTCGGTTGGCACCGGTTATCGGCGAGGGAAATACAGGAAATGTGGCGCGTTTGATTGAAGCAATCGACAAGCAACGTTTCGTCTGGGTTGGCAAAGGGCAAAATTTTAAAAGTTTGATTTATAAAAAGGATGTCGCCAAAGCGTGCGGAAAAATTTTGTTGAAAAAGAAAAAGGGAGTCGAGATTTTCAACCTTGCCGCTAAACCGGTTTTAATGCGAGATTTTGTAGCGGAAGCAGCACAAAATTTGAATAAAAAAATCCCTGGTTTTTCAGTTCCTCCGGCACTTCTGAGAAAACTTTTTCAATTAAACCAAAAAACATTAAAAATCCAAAAAATCCAAAAGATTTCCGAAACGGTAGAAAAATGGCTGTCTGATGATGTCTATTCGTGCGATAGTTTTGCGAAAGAATATGATTTCAAGCCGGAAACTTCCATATCCGAAGCGTTGGAAAAACAAATCGTTTGCTATCGGAAACAAAATGGATTGGCGGAAGACGGGTAAAAAACAGAAGTGCCGGAAGTAATTTTATATTCGTTTGTTTTTGTCGTCACCTATCTGGGTGTGCGGTATTTTCGTTTTTGGAGCTTGAAGAAAAACCTGCTTGACGTTCCTAACGAGAGAAGCTCGCACACCATGCCGACACCACGGGGCGGCGGGTTAATAATAGTTTTGACAAGTTTATTCGCATATGTTTTCTACAATAAAATAACCGGGCGAGACTTTTCGGGAAGCTTTGTTCTCGGAGCTTTTATAATTGCGCTGGTCAGTTGGCTCGATGATTTATTTTCGATTTCATTCGTCTGGAGATTTCTCGTTCATTCAATAGCGGCGATCTTGTTCATTTCAGCAACAGGTTATTTCACAGAAATTTACATACCTTTCGGCGGCATTTTTGACTTGAGATTTTTCGGTTCAATTTTAACTTTCGTTTGGATAGTCTGGCTGACGAATGCGTTTAACTTTATGGACGGGATTGATGGTTTGGCGGGAATGCAAGCCGTGACTGCCGGTATTGGCTGGTTGATAATCGGAAAAATTTCGGGTTTTGATGGAGCATCCGTTTTAGGCGGTGTTTTAGCTATCTCCAGTCTGGGTTTTTTATTGCAGAATTGGCAGCCGGCGAGGATTTTTATGGGAGATGTCGGAAGTGCTTTTTTGGGTTTCAGTTTTGCCGTTTTGCCGATGCTTGCAAAAAGCGAGCTTGCGGAACACAATTTTACTCCACGCCTTTTGCCTTTAATAGCAATCTCTCTTGTCTGGCTGTTTTTTTTTGACACGGTTTTGACATTTTTTCGGAGATTTTTAAAGGGTGAAAAAGTATGGCAAGCGCATCGCGGACATATCTATCAAAAACTGGTTATTTCCGGTTATTCTCACCGTTTTGTCAGTATTTTGTATGGGACGGCTTGCGGTTTGACCGGGTTATTTTTAATTTACGGGCTGCGGCAGAAGGAAATTTCGTTGAGCGAGACAGTACCTGTTATAGTTCTTCAATCGCTTGCCCTACTGGGTATTTTATATTTCCCAAAGCAGAAACGATTTAAACGTTCAGCAGAGTAGAAGCATATTTTGGATGAGCCGTCGTCTTTATGGGGTTACATAGAAATTTGATAAAACCGGAGTCGGAATGCGGTGGAATTGGAGGCTGTTTTCAAATCAGTTTCCAATCATTTGGTGTCAAGATCGGAGTGCAAACCGACTCGGGCGATTTATTGTTTGAGGTTGAAGGTGAGTTAGACAAAATTAATCCGGGCGGCTTTGAAATTATAGATGATTCGCAGGCTGAACATTTATATGAAATAAGGCAAAGAAAAAATAAAATCATTGAAATTACAAAAAACGAAGAATTATTGTGGTCATTGGCGGAAAATTGGCTTCCATTTCTTCAGAGTCAGATTCGGTTGACTATCGCCGAATACGCCGAATCCAGAGTTTTTCTTCACGCCGGGGCGGTCGGCTGGAAGGAGCAAGCAATAATATTACCGGCTCGCAGCTTTTCGGGAAAATCGACTTTAGTTGCTGAATTGGTAAAAAAGGGAGCGTTATACTATTCGGATGATTTTGCGATTTTAGATCAAAACGGATTGGTTCACCCGTTTCACAGGCAGATATCTTTGAGAGGTTATGAAGATAAATTTAAGCAAGTTGATTTTTCGGTCGAAGCCTTGGGCGGAAAAGCAGGCAGCAAACCGATTCCGGTCGGTCTTGTTTTGATTACCAATTACAAAGACGGCAATAAAAACAAAAAAACATGGAAGCCGGAAATTTTAAGTGAGGGGCGGGGGATTATGGAAATCATATCTCACACAATTCCAATCAGATATAATCCGAAATTTGCGCTAAATGTCTTGAATAAAGTATCGAGACGTGCCATAATCTGCAAAAGTCAAAGAGGCGAAGCCGGAGAGTTCGCTGATTTGCTACTAGACTTTTTCGAAACTAAGGTTATAAAATAAACCACTTGAAATTTTGATACACTTTTAACTTACTCGGAGGAAATTTATGAAAAGCTCGCAGGTGCCCGTTGCACGCAAGGAAGGATTGGTTATACAGGAAATGCCGGAAGAGGTGTTGGTCTATGATTTAGATACCAATAAAGCCCACTGTTTGAATCAAACAGCGGCATTTGTCTGGAAATCTTGCGATGGCAGGAATTCCGTCGCGGATATTACCAAATTGGTTGGAGATGATTCGGGAAGTGCCGTTCCTGAAGATTTGGTTTGGCTGGCGATTGACCAACTGAGCGAAAAAAATCTTTTGGCGAATAATTTGAAGGCTGATTTCAACGGCACGACCAGACGTGAAGTCATCAAGAAAATCGGTCTGGCGGCAGTCATCGGGCTCCCCCTGGTTGCTTCTTTGACGGCACCGACGAGTGTTCTGGCGGCTACCTCCTGTACTTGTCCTGCCGGTGTTGATAGTGATTGTACTGCACAACCTGGTTGTCCTGTAACTTGTAACGTAGCCACCGGAATTTGCGGTTAGTTTCTAAAATTCAAAAATAAAAATAGAGTAGGGAAATTATTTTTTCCTACTCTATTTATTTTTATAGTCGTTGGTGACAGAAGGTTGATTAAATTTTAAATGAAACCCGATCGGCGTTGGCATCTCATACAATTTAAACTTCAGGAACATAGAATTATCAAAACATTTGAGTTGTTCAGAAAATATAATATCGAGCCGATACTTATCAAAGGTTGGGCGGCGGCGAGAAATTATCCAAACAGGGAAGATCGAGTTTTTTTAGACACGGACATTTGTGTTGCGCCGCATGATTACGAAAAAAGTCTGAAAATATTGGCTGGCAAAGAAGAAAAAAATTTGATGGTTGATCTGCATAACGGATTACGACATTTGGATACGCTTGGTTGGGATGAGTTGTTTGAAAATACAGTGACGGTTAGGTTGCACGAAACGGACATACGAATATTAAGACCCGAAGATCATTTAAGAGTTTTGTGTGTTCACTGGCTAAATGACGGAGCATCATACAAAGGTAGACTTTGGGACATTTTTTATGCAGTTGAAAATCGCCCGACGGATTTTAATTGGAACAGATGCCTCAACGTTGTTGATAGCAAAAGAAGAAAATGGATCATTTGTGCTATTGGTCTGGCACACAGGTATTTTGGACTTGAATTAAAAAATACTCCCATTTCAGCAGAGGCGGAATTAATTCCGAGATGGGTTATCCAAGCCGTCGAAAAAGAATGGGCAGACGAAACCCGCCTGAGGCGACTGCATGACTGCCTGAAGGATCGAAAAGAATTTGTTCGGCAACTAAAGAAAAGATTTCCGCCGAATGCGATTCAGGCAACAATTGATACTAACGGAGAATTTGACGACAAGCCAAGAATTTTTTACCAAATCGGAAATATACTCATTAGAGTAAAACCTTCAATACAAAGATTTGTGGCGAGGATTTATCAAGATTTTCTTAGAAAATAACCAAACTTATTGCACTTTACAGATTAAAATTTACAGACGAATGAGTGAAAAAAAAATTACATTGGCAATTGAAACGGCTGTGCAAGGCGGAAGTCTTTCGCTTTTGCAAGGCGTTTCTGAGTTAGATTATCAAATTGGAGCAAACGAGATTTCAAACTCGCAAGAAATCTTAGAAAACATAAACACGATTTTGGAAAGAAACGAATTGGGAAAAAAAAGTATAAAAAAAATTGTAGTGTCTAAAGGTCCGGGAAGTTTTACCGGAGTTCGAATAGGAATGGCGGTTGGATTCGGGTTAAAAAAGGCTTTAAACTGTGAAATGGTCGGGGTACCTGTTTTGGAAGCGATGCTGTTAGTCAGTAAGATAGCAGATATTAATAGCAGAGAAGTTACAACTGCCATCCCAATTGGTGGAAATCAAGTCTGTTGGCAAAAATTTAAGTTCAATAATTTTATGATTGTTAAAAATCAGATTTCACCCAAAATTTCCTTAATTTCCGACTTCATCAATTTTCATTATAAAAACGGATTTGATTCAAAAAAAGTAATAATATTACACCGTAAATTATATCTAGAATTCCGAGAAAAGTATGAGAGTTGGCTGGCTGACAACAATAATTTGTTGGATGCCGGTGAGAATATTGCCGCGCAAATAGGGATAATCGGGACAAAATTGTCAGAAAGAAAACACTTACAACCAACCTACGTTATAGCTAGTTAAAATGTTCACAAACAAAAATATCCCAGCGGATATAGTTAAAATGCAGTTATCGGATATATCACGAGTTTTGATAATTCTAAAAGAAATTGGGCTAGAAAGTTGGAAATATGAAGATTTCAAGTTTGAAATTGAAAACCATAACCCACTCTTGTTGGTTGTTAAGATAAACTCAATTGTGATCGGTTTTTGTGTAGCGCGTCTGATAATCCCGATAGGTCAACAAAATGAAAATTATTTTGCTAAATCATCCAATGCTTATTTTCCAAAATTGAAAACATCGGAAAATTATGGTGAAAAATTTGTACCTGAGTGTGAAATTTACAACATTGCAATAGAGCAGGAATTTCAAAATCGAGGTGTTGGCAGTAAATTGTTGAGCCAGATTATTTTAGTTGCTTGCCGCGCAAATACCGGATCAATTTGGCTTGAGGTAAGAAGTTCAAATAGGCAAGCCATCAGTTTTTATGAGAAGAATAGTTTCCAAAAAATATATGAAAGAAAAAACTTCTACTCAAAACCACTTGAAAGCGCAATTGTAATGAAAATGAATTTATAGCCAAAGTTTTTCAGTTAATTTAGTTTTCAAACTTGATTCATAGAATCTCATTGAGCTACCATTTATAATAATTTCAAGTCTGGTATAAAACTTTTAAGTCAGAGTTTTTATTATGAACTTGAATTAAAAAAATAAGGAGAGGTAAAAGTGGCGCTATGGATATTACAACTGTAGATACGGTGAAAATTGAACTTTCAAAAAAAAATCCAATGTTTAAAGGTTTAATGCAACAACATCAGATTTTTGAGAAAAGATTAACTGAACTATCTGAATTGACTTATCCGAATGATGAAGAATTATTGGAAGAAGCAACCTTGAAAAAGAAGAAATTAATGATTAAAGATGAGATGTATTTAATGATGGAGGAATACTCAAATCAGCATTAAGTATCTTTTATGCTTAAATATTATTAACGAAAATCATTGCTTGAATTTCTATGCTCTACATTGTTTTAATGAGTCAATAATTCGTTATTTTCTCATTTCCGAGCAATTATCGAGCAGAAAATTCTCCCGATTTTACTGGTCAAACCAGTAAAATCTCTAACCTTGTGAAGAGAAAGGTACTAAGAAACCATTGTTCATCTAAACAACATAAAAAGGTTCGTTTATTTATGAATATGTGATAAATAATAACAAAATCCACTTTTTTCTTAGTGAGAACAATCTGCGTTAATCTCAGCAAAAGCAAAAATTCCTTTATTGGTCAAAACCACCATTAAATTACTAATAATTAGAGGTGTAGCTAAAATGAACCCCTTGCCAGCAAGGGAAATTTGGTTGACTACCTTGCCATTCTTCAAATCCATTATGGTTACATTACTGTTTACCTCAGTAATAAAAATAAGAAAATCACCCACTATTAAAGGCTTTACGGAAATTCTTCCCGCTAATCTCCTTTTCCAAATTTTTTTCCCCCCCTGTAGTGAAACCAAATAAGCAAAATTATCGAGCGATGTTACAAGAATACCGTTTCGAGTTAAAGTAATGCTGGAAATCTCCCCTCCATATCGCATATTCCAAATATAGCTGTTTCTTGATGTATTGATAAGGTTTACGGAGCCTTTGGTTTCTCCCCAAAATAACTTGTTTACATCAGCGATGAGGAATGACGCTGGAGAATGAAGCCCCGATAATTTTGTAACAATCTCACCATTATCAGTAGATAAAGCTAAAATTGAGTTGTCGACGAGGCTAACATATATTTTGGTTTCGAAGAGGCTCGGCGGAGAGCTAATTTCATGCGTAAGTTTTCTACTCCAAACTATTTGTGCATCATTTTTTCTTATCGAAACAATGTTGCCATCCTTCTCCGTCAAATATATTTTGTCTTGATAGCTGTTTAAAAACACATAGCTTGTTGATGTAAAGAGAAACCGCCAATTTGTGACTCCCGTTTCTGCGTTTAACGACCAGAGGATAAAATTTGCTTTTCGCTTGTTCTTATCATTCCTCTTTTCAAAATTTACTTCAATGACCTTGGTAATCAAGTAAATTTTTTTTTCTTCGAAAATTAAATCAGAAACAATTTCACCACCCAATTCTGATAACCAAATTATGGAATTTTTTTGTAGCCCTGTTTTCGCAATTTTCCCCCCTCGATACGCAATGGTTAGTCCTTTTTGATTATCGGACGCGATTGATTCAATTTTATCATGCTGAACTTCATAACATATTTTTAAAGGAAGTGCAGGGTTGATAGTTTCAATGGATTTAATATTTTGTTGTGCAATGATTGAAAAATTAGTTAAAATAAAAAAACAAAAAAAAACTACTTTAAAAAGATCAATACGGGAGATACTCTCAAAAACACACATAAAGTTTATCAGGCAACACTATAAAATAGCCTACACTTCAGACATTATTGTGATAATATATTCTTCTGAAATTCAATTTTAGCACAAACTTGCAATTTTATGGATGAGATAATTATCCACTAAAGTTTGCTTTAAAACTTTGGATTTTATCAAATCAATTTTGACGGAGAATATAATCGAATGTCTTTTAACAAAATTATTGTTATCGGAAATCTGGGGCGTGACCCCGAACTACGTTATACACCACAGGGTGACGCGGTCTGCGATTTTTCCATTGCCGTAAATGATAGGAAACGTGATAAGACCGGCGAATATCAAGATGTTACCACCTGGTTTAAGGTCACCCTCTGGCGCAAAATGGCGGAGAACGCTTCAAAATATTTGACAAGGGGCAAATCCGTCTATGTCGAGGGACGTCTTCAAGTTGAAGAATGGACTGACCGTGATGGCAAAAACCGCCATACTTTAGTAATCCAAGGCTCTGATATGCATTTTATCGGTGATAGTCGCGGCGATGAAATGTCTTCCAATTCAGCACCTCCCAATGATTTCTCAAATCAAAATAATTCGGGGACTGCAGGAACAACAACAATAATGGAGAACTCTGATTCTCCGGCTGATGACGATATTCCGTTTTAGATTTATTTTTAGTATTTGCTTCTGAATGCAAGTTTTTGAAAGACTAATCCTCACACTTATTTTGATATCCATTCACCCATTTTTCTGAATTTTTCATAGCGTAATTTCATTCGTTTCTCATAACCTATATTGCTTAATTCGCATAAACTACGAATTATTGATTCTTTTAAATTTTGTGCGGTTGTTTCAAAATTTATCTCTTCGTCAGACGAATTTTCAAGAGTTATTTTCCAATCCTTTTGCTCCTGTACTATTTCGTCGATTAAATTATATTTCTGCATGTCAGTCGCCGTTAGACGCAGACATTCCGCCGCCTGATCGGCTCGCGTAGCATCTTTCCAAAGTATTGCTGCACACCCCTCAGGCGTAATAACGGAATATACAGCGTTTTCCAACATCAAAATACGGTCCCCCATTCCAATAGCCAAAGCTCCGCCCGAACCGCCTTCACCCAAAACAATTACAATTGTTGAAACCTTTAAACTCACCATTTCGCGCAAATTGTAAGCTATTGCTTCGGCTTGACCTCTTTCCTCAGCATCAATTCCCGGATATGCACCGGGCGTATCTATAAAACAAATAATAGGTCTGCCGAACTTCTCGCCTAATTTCATAATCCTCAGTGCTTTCCGATAACCTTCCGGCTTAGGCATTCCGAAATTTCTTATTCGCCTCTGATTTGTATCACGCCCTTTTTGCTGACCAATGACGGTAATTTCGTAATTATTAATTTTGGCGAAACCACATACCAATGCAGAGTCTTCTGCATATCTTCGGTCACCGTGTAATTCAATGAAATCCGTAAAAATGTGTGAGAGTAGATCAAGCGTATATGGTCTCTCGGGATGTCTCGCTACTTGCACCCTTTCAAAAGCGTTTTTTTTCGTATTATCCATAATAAATAATCTTCTTCGTGTAAGTTTTTGTCCAAAGCGATCACCTTGTAATTGATACGCTTAATCCACCCAAAAAATTTACAAAATCCAATTAACTTTACATCCTCTGTCAATTAATTCATTTTCCAGACGACTGCTACCTTGAATTCGTAAAGGGTTGGATTGGAGTTTTATAGTTAGCTTTTTGTCCAATAAGACTTCTAAACCCACCTCACAATTACCTTTATCCCGACTTAAAGTTGTGAATAATTCTTCCAAAAAAATTTTGCCAACACCTTTTTCTGGGAGAACTATTGTAGCCTGCCGGGCTTTAAGCGGGATAGCATCAGCTAACTTTCTTGCTGTTTCCAAAATTATTGTAATCTCCTGCCCTTCGCCGGATTCGACCTTTCCTTCAACAATCAATAATTCATTATCCCTTAATATTTGGGCATTTTTTGAAAAGGCTTCCGCCCAAGCTAAGCATTTTACACCGCCGGTTTGATCCTCAAGTCGAAAAATACAAAAACGATTGCCTTTTTTACTATGCCTTACCTGCATACCTGAAACGATGCCCGCTAAAATTATTTTGTCCCCCGGTTTGATTTCTTCAATATCCGCGACATTCACAATTTTGAGGAAGGAGAGTACTTCTTTATAAATATCAAGTGGATGGTTTGATAAATAAAAACCTATTGCCGACTTCTCTTGTTTAGATAACTCTGCAGACGACCAAGCAGAGACTTTCAGAAACTGAGTCTTCATATCATTTTGGGCTGTTTCCCCTACTCCAAAAAGACCACTTTGACCTCTAACTTTATTTTGCCAAACTTTTTGACCGTGAGACAAAGCAGCATCCAAATCAGAAAAAAGACTTGCCCGCCATTGAAAGACAGTCGTCTCCTCTAGCATTAACGTATCGAAAGCACCGGCTGAAACCAGACTTTCCAATCCTCTGCGATTAAGAAAACCTTGGTCGAGCCTAGAAGTAAAATCAAAGATGGAAGTGAATTTACCACCTTTTCTCGCATCAAGAATTGTTTGAATGCCGGAAGCTCCTAAACCTTTGATAGCACTTAAGCCGAATCTGACGGCATTATCCATCGGTGTAAAATCAGCATCGCTTTCATTAATATCCGGTGGCAGAAAGTCCAAACCGATTGAACGCAGTTCGTTTGAATATTTATAAATTTTGGTCGTATCGTGAGATTCATTAGATAAAACAGCCGCATAAAAATAAGCAGGGTAGTGTGCTTTAAGATAAGCAGTCTGATAAGCAAGATAAGCATAGGCTACGCTGTGACTGCGGTTAAAACCATAATCGGCAAATTGTGCCATCAACTTAAATATTTCAGCCGCTTTATCACGGTTAATTCCGCGGGCAACCGCGCCGTCTATGAATTTTTCTTCATGAGTTGCCATTTCATCACGTTTCTTTTTACCCATCGCTCTGCGCATCATATCGGCTTCACCCAAACTGAAACCAGCTAACTTTTGCGCAAGCTGCATAATTTGCTCTTGATAAACTAGAATTCCATAGGTATTACTTAGAATTTCTTTCATTTCTGGTACGATATATTTTACTCGTTTCTCACCTCGATGCCTCGCAATAAAGTCGTCAACCATTCCTCCATCAAGTGGACCTGGTCGATACAAAGCATTTAGTGCTGCTAAATCTTCGAGTTCTTTTGGCTTTAAACGTCTGCAAATCTCCTGCATCCCAGAGGATTCAAACTGAAAAATCGCTTCGGTTCGCCCTTCCCCAAAAAGTGCCAGTGTTCTTAAATCATCAAGCGGAATTTGAGCCCAGTCTATTTCTATATTAGTTTTTTGCTTAATACTAATTAAGCAATCGCTTATAATAGTTAAGGCGGTTAAAGCAAGAAAATCCATCTTAAGCATTCCAACTTTTTCAAGGTCATTCATTGAATACTGACTGGTCAATTCGTTTTTAGCCGAGTATGAAACCGGCACTAATTCATGTAGGGGTTTTGGTGAAATAACGACTCCCGCGGCATGAACTGAAGAATGCCTTGCACAACCCTCAAGCCTAAGGGCTAAATCTACTAAATCCCTGATTTTCGCGTCAGTATCCATCGCTTTTTTTAAATCCGAAACCTGCTCCAGCGCTTGCGAAATACTGATGTTGCGCCCTCGAACAGGTGGCGGAATCATTTTGGCAATTTTCTCTACATCACCATATGGCATATTTAATGCTCTACCGACATCTTTAATCGCCGCTTTTGAAGCCATCGTTCCAAAAGTAATTATCTGACACACCGAATCCCGACCGTAAAATTCCGTAACGTGATTGATTACCTCAGATCTCCCGCGCACGCAAAAATCTATATCAATATCCGGCATAGAAACCCGTTCCGGGTTTAAGAATCTTTCAAAAAGTAGATCGTATTGTATCGGGTCGACATCAGTTATCTCTAGACAATATGCCACGAGTGAGCCTGCCGCCGAACCGCGCCCAGGTCCAACTGGGATATTCTTCATTTTTGCAAAACGAATAAAATCCCAAACAATCAGAAAGTAGCCGGGAAATTCCATATTTTTTATGGTTTCTAATTCTGATTCAATACGCTCCTGATAGTCGCTGATTGTATATTTCAATTTATCTTGAGCTAGAAGCGACAGCCATACTTTATTTTTACGTTTCTCAAAACCCTCTAATACAACTTTCTCGAAATATTCGTTCGTGTCCTTTGAATCAGAGTTTACTGGAATCGGATAATCAGGCAATGCCAGCTTGGCTTCTTTTGGAAATTCGACTTGACAACGTTCGGCTATCCGACAGGTATTTAACAACGTCTCTGGAAGTTCCTTTCCAAAAACTTCCCACATTTCCTCTATTGTGCGAACGAAGAAATTCTGACCGCCCAAAATATTTCGGGTTCCGTCCTGAATTGTTTTGCCTTCTCCGATACAAAGTAAAATTTCGTGTGCTCTCCAATCTTCTTGTCTTAAATAATGAGCTTCATTAGTAGCAACCAGTGGAATTTCGGAAATTTTTGAAAGTTCCAGCAGGCTTTTTTGAATTTTCTTCTCTTCAGCCAGATTATGGTCTTGAATCTCTATATAAAAATTACCTTTACCGAAAATGTCCTCCATTAGCTTGGCATTTTCCAGTGCCTTCTCAAGGTTCTCATTTTTTAAATGGTGGCAAATTACTCCATGGAAACCCGATGATAAGCCAATCAATCCTTTACTCTTCGCTGCTAAAATTTCCAGATCTATACGCGGCTTATGATATAAGCCATCCGTGTATGCCTTAGAAGCTAAGTAAACTAAATTAAAATATCCTTCTAAATCCTTTGCCAGAAGAACGACGTGATAATAAGGTCTTTCGCCGCTTTTTACGCTTGATTCACGATCAAAGCGACTGCCGAATGTGAGATATGCCTCATAGCCGATGATCGGGTGCAAGTGAGAGGCTTTCATATTATTGTAAAAGGAAATTGCGCCGTACATATTACCAAAATCGGTGATAGCACAGGACTGCATGCCGGATTCAGCCAGATGTTTGACGAGTGGTTTGATTTGGATTGCGCTTTGCAAAAGGCTATAATCGGTGTGTAAATGCAGATGAACAAAATCTTTGGCTTTATATTGTATATTCATATTTAATTTTTGTGCTGCAATCAATTATAATGATTTTAGAATTTTTATGAAGAAAGTCTATCTCGAAACATTCGGCTGTCAAATGAATGTTTCCGATTCGGAAAGAATTGCATCCGTTCTCGAATCAGACGGGTTTAAAATGACGGTCGATGAGAATAGCGCAGATGTCATTTTGTTTAATACCTGTTCGGTTAGGGAAAAGGCAGAACACAAACTTTACACGAGAATCGGAGAAATCCGCAAATTTGTGAGTGGAAATCCGGTTGTTGGTGTGTTAGGTTGCGTTGCTCAATTGGAGGGCGAAACTCTTTTCAAAAAATCTGAGGGAATTGATTTTGTACTTGGGACTCAAGCTGTCGGTCGCGTCTCCAAGGCAATCGACAATGTTTTTGACGGGCAAAAACATTATATCGATTTAGGAAAGAGGGAAGAGGATTATGATTGGACGGTTGCTGAAAGTCAGAGACATTCTCCTTATGTTGCATTTGTTCCGATAATTGAAGGTTGTAATAAATTTTGCACTTATTGTATTGTTCCTTTTTCGAGAGGACGAGAGAAGAGTTTGCCCGCCACTGATATTATTCGACATATTTTAGAGTTGCGTCACCAAGGCATCCGCGAAGTTCACTTGATCGGTCAAAATGTCAATAGTTACCGTCCGATTGATAATTCAGGACTTGAAAAATTTCGCGGGGCAACCGCTTTTTCAAAACTTCTCAGAGCAGTTGCACAAACTGGAATGGAGCGTATAAAATTTGCAACTTCATTTCCAAGGGATTTTCACACTGACATTGTCGAAGCCATCAATGAAAATGAAAATCTTTGTAATTGGGTACACCTGCCTGTCCAATCCGGTAGTAGTGAAGTTTTAAGAGCGATGCGTCGCGGGCATACTGTCGAGAGTTATCTCAAAAAAGTTGATACAATTAGAAATTCTTCGAGACAGCTTTCTTTGACTACTGATATAATCGTTGGTTTTCCAGGCGAAACAAAGAAAAATTTTCAAGACACTTTAAAAATGGTTGAATATTGCCGATTCGACAGTTCTTACATTTTCAAGTATTCTCCGCGACCTGGAACACCAGCTTTTGAAATTGCCGACAATGTTACTCTGGATGAAAAAAAAGAACGTTTTATAGAATTGGACGATTTACAAAAAATAATCCAACAAGAAATTTTTAGATCTTATATAAATCGAACGGTTAATGTTTTGGTCGAAAAAATCTCCGTTAAAGACAGTTCTCAATATTCCGGTCACTCGACTTGTCATAAAGTTGTTAACTTTAAAGGTTCAAAAGATTTTTTAGGCAAGGTTGTCAAGGTAAAAATTACCGAAGCAAAAGTAAATACTTTGTATGGGACAGTGTAATTTAGTTTTATAAAAACTGGTATGTTAGTTGAAGTAAAAATTGGTGCGCTGATAATGGACCCTAATACAAATACTCCAATTGTGGTTTTAAAGGGTATCGATTCGGATACGATTTTGCCTATTTGGGTTGGAGCCTATGAAGCCAACGCGATTGCTCTGGAAATTGAAAAAATTGTTCCTCAGCGTCCGATGACACACGATTTATTAAGAAATTTTATTGTCGAAACCGGATTTCGGCTCAAAAGAATCACTATCAATGAACTTCGCGACAATACGTTTTATGCTTTAATTGAGTTAGAGGATAATCAGGAAAATCAGTTGACTCTCGATGCGCGTCCATCCGATGCCATTGCTTTGGCAGTTCGGCTTGATTGTGCAATTTTTGTTGAACAGAATGTTCTGGATATTTCAGCCTCTACGGTCAAAACCGATTCCATTTCGGATGTCGAGACTGCAACGGCTTCAGAAGACTGGCCTGATTTAATCGGCTAATTAACGAGTTAGATTAAAAAAAATGATAATTGTAATTGCTAACCAAAAGGGTGGTGTAGGGAAGACGACAACCGCCATAAATTTATCGGCTGCTTGTGCAATGCAAGGAAAAAGGGTTCTTTTAATTGACCTTGATCCGCAGGGAAATACTTCTCTGTCTTTTGTCGATCCTGCATCTATCAATGGAGGCGCATTTGAGATTTTTACCGAAGTTAATCAACCTTTTCAAGATTTTATATATCCGACAAAAGTTGAGAACCTTGATATAGTTCCATCTAAAATAAATTTGGCGAAACTCGAAGCGAAACTTGTCGGAGATTTCGATGCAATCTTTCGTCTGCGGGATAGAATAGAACAGGTCCGCTCAAATTATGACCTGATATTTATTGACACACCGCCTACCTTAGGATTGATTACCGTAAACGCTTTGGTTGCGGCATCGTATATTTTGATTCCTATTCAGTCTTCGTATTTTGCGTTAGAGGGAACTGATGATCTTTTGGAAACCATCGAAAAGGTTCGTTCTCGACCAAATCCTGATTTGGAATTACTTGGAGTTGTGGTAACTCTCTTTGACAAACGAACAGCTCTCTCAAAAGATGTTGAAGCTCAAATCCGGGATGTTTTTGGCGAAAAAGCTTTTAAGACAATTATTACAAGAAGCGTTAGATTAGAGGAATCACCTGCCCATAAAGAAACAATTTTCACTTTTTCACCAAAATCATCTGGTTCGGTTGAGTATCAAAATTTAAGTAAGGAGGTTTTAGGTCGTGTCCAAAAGAGGTTTGCCATTGGGTGTTAAGATGCGGCATGATTCGCATTATGTGGAAGAGTTTGCACGAACGATTCGTACGGTCGGCAGGGTTATTCCAATAAATCAAATTTCACCAAATCCGGAACAACCCCGTGTAGAAATTGGTGATTTGACCGAATTATCAAGCTCCATTGAACAGAACGGAGTTCTTGAACCGTTGCTCGTTAAACCAAATGGCAATGGTACTTGGATGATAATTGCTGGAGAAAGGCGTTGGCGAGCGGCTAATTTAGCCGGTTTGAGCGAAGTTCCCTGCATCGAGCTGGACATTGACGAAAAATCAATTGCCGAAATTGCTCTCATTGAAAATCTTCAAAGAAAAGATTTAACCATTTGGGAGGAAGCCGACGGTTTTGCTTATTTGATTGAGCGTTTTGGTTACACACACGAAGATATAGCAAAAAAAATCGGCAAAAGCCGGACAACCGTTACCGAATCAATGGCAATCGCCGGGCTTCCTGAATCTATCCGGATAAAATGCCGTCAAACAGATATTACTGCCAAATCAGCTTTGCTGGAGGTTGCCCGTCAATTTGACGAAGCGGCGATGCACTACTATCTCGATAACTTCAAAATTAAGGGATTTAGAAAACTAAAAGATCCTTCATCATTAAAAGCACAAGTTAAATCAAAGAATTCCGAATCAGATGTTCAGAATTCGGAAAAAAATACTTTCAAATATAGATCGAAGAATAATGATTTTACTTTGGAAATTTCTTTCAGCAGTTCGAAAGGTTTTGATAATAAAAATATATTACAGGCTTTAAAGGAAGTATTTATTAATACAAATAAATCTGCCTAGCTTTACTACAAAAATGACATAATCTTTATTATCGGACGCTTTCGTTCTAATTTTCTTTTCCCCTTTTTCCGCACCAACTCTTTACTTTTGACACTCAACCAATAAAAAGATAGAATTTCCCTTTTGCAATCTCGCCGGAGATTTTAATTTTTTATCTTTTAATAAGGAGTTACAATAATTTGAGTAACGCAAATTTTTTATTTACGTCCGAATCCGTCACGGAGGGACATCCCGACAAAATCGCAGACCAGATTTCAGACGCAATCTTGGATGCAATATTGGAACAAGACCCAAACGGTCGCGTCGCCTGCGAAACTTTAGTAACAACGGGTTTAGCAGTAGTTGCTGGTGAAATTACTACTTCCGCAACAATCAATTTCCAGAAAATTATCCGCGACACTATTTCCGACATTGGTTACAACAATGCAACTTATGGATTCGATTCAAATACTTGCTCTGTCATCAATGCAGTCGGTACTCAATCACCAGACATCGCACAAGGCGTCGACACGGGTGGTGCTGGCGATCAGGGTTTGATGTTTGGTTTTGCTTGTAATGAAACTGATGAACTGATGCCTTTGCCGATACAGTTAGCACATAACCTAACCAGAAAACTTTCCGAGTCGCGTCGAAGCGGGGAACTTCCCTATTTGCGCCCCGACGGAAAATCGCAGGTCACGGTGGAATATCGTGATGGTAAACCGTTTCGTGTAGAAGCCGTGGTTATTTCCACGCAACACGCTGAGGAAGTTTCAACCGAAACACTCCGAGCAGACATATTGGAAAAGATTATCAAAACAACTGTTCCGGCGAGCTTGCTTGATGAAGAAACCAAATATCATATCAACCCGACCGGACGTTTTGTTGTCGGTGGTCCGATGGGGGATGCCGGAGTTACCGGGCGCAAGATTATTGTCGATACTTACGGGGGTTATGCTCCACACGGTGGCGGAGCGTTCTCGGGCAAAGACCCGACTAAGGTTGACCGTTCAGCCGCGTATATGGCTCGTTATATTGCGAAAAATATCGTTGCCGCAGGTTTGGCTGAAAAATGCACAGTGCAGCTGGCATATGCTATCGGGGTTGCCGAGCCGGTATCAATTCGGGTTGATACTCACGGCACAGGCAGAGTTGATGAAGACAAACTTTCAGAGGTCGTCCGCAAGAATTTCGAATTAACGCCGAAAGGCATTATAGAAACGCTCGATTTACGCCGTCCAATTTTCAAGGCGACCGCGAAGTTCGGGCACTTCGGGCGCACCAACGACGAATTTACTTGGGAAAAAACTGACAAAGCCGATACTCTGCTTAACGCTTTGAGTTCGGCAATCGGTGTCTAAATAATTAATTTTAATGGTAAATGATTTTGTCTGAATAAACATTTATTCGCGTAAAGTTATTTACCATTTTCAATTTTCTGAATTTTATAATAAAACTATGGGTAAAGAAGGAATTTCAATGGAATACGATATAAAGGACATTAATCTTGCACCGCAAGGCAAACAAAGAATAGAATGGGCAGACCGCGAGATGCCCGTTCTACGCTTGATTCGTGAGCGTTTTGAGGCGGAAAAACCGCTCAAAGATGTCAAGCTCATAGCTTGCGCACACATTACTACCGAAACTGCAAATTTAGCCAGAACGCTTCAAGCTGGCGGTGCGGAATCAATTCTTATCGCTTCAAATCCGCTTTCGACACAAGACGACGTTGCGGCTTCGCTCGTTGCTGATTGGGGCATTCCGGTCTTTGCGATGAAGGGTGAATCAACCGAAACTTACATGCGTCACGTTCGGATGGCTTTGGAGACAAACCCGAACATTATTATTGATGACGGCTCTGATGTTGTCGCCACAATGCTCAAGGAAAAGCCGGAATTAGCAGAAACAATCATCGGTACAACCGAAGAAACGACTACCGGAATTGTTCGTCTGCAAGCAATGGCAAAAGCTGGTGTTCTAAATTTTCCGGCAATGGCTGTCAACGACGCGCAAACTAAACACTTCTTCGATAATCGCTACGGCACAGGTCAATCAACGCTTGATGGAATTATTCGCGCTACCAACATACTTTTAGCCGGAAAGAATTTTGTCGTCGTCGGTTACGGTTGGTGCGGAAAAGGGTGTGCGATGCGTGCACGCGGACTCGGTGCAAATGTTATCGTGACGGAAATCGACCCGATAAAAGCTATCGAAGCGGTGATGGACGGCTTTCGTGTTCTTCCAATGAGTGAAGCCGCAAAAATCGGCGATTTCTTTGTCACCGTAACCGGCAACCGTCACGTCATTGACAAAGAACATTTTGATGCAATGAAGGACGGTGCGATAGTTGCCAACAGCGGACACTTTGACCTCGAACTAAATCTTGAGGCTCTGCGCGAAATGTCAACGGAAGTTAATCATCGCCGTCCGTTCGTCGAAGAATACACGGGGAAAAACGGCAAAAGCGTGATTGTTCTCGGCGAAGGTCGTCTAATCAATTTGGCTGCTGCTGAAGGTCATCCGGCAAGCGTGATGGATATGAGCTTTGCCAATCAAGCTCTTTCGGCTGAATATCTCGTCAAAAATCAAGGTAAACTCGGCGGCGGCGTTCATGTTTTGCCGGCGGAAGTTGATCAGGAAATTGCCAGCTTGAAACTTAACTCACTCGGCATTTCCATCGATACTCTAACACCGGAAATGGTTGAGTATATGTCCAGTTGGGAAACCGGAACTTAACAAAAAACCAAACGATAGAAAGGTGCGAATCGGTAAAAGGTTCGCACCTTTTTTTACGTCCTGATTTTCGACAGGAGAACTATTCCGAGCAATGAAAATAAAAATAATGGTATCCAGACAGCAAAAGTCGGGAATAAAAAACCGTTAAGCCCGAACTGCTCAAAAGTACTGCCGAATCCCATAAACAAAAGCCAAACTCCGACCGCATATCCGATGGTTACAACTTTACTCCGGCGGCTCAGGGATAACGCAAACGGCGCGGTGAACAGAGCAATTACGAGTGGGAGAAATGGTGTGGAGTATTTCTTTTCGAGAGCCACTTCATATTTTTTTTGTTCGGTTTCATCATCGGCGATTTGTTTCCTTAACATTTGCGAGTCTAAATGACTCGGTTTTTCATACAAATTGTCGAATGGGCTGGAGCTTTCAGCTAACTCTCCATTCAAAATTTGAGCCGTTTCAATTTTATTATTTTTCCAGGTTGTTTTTTCAGCAATCTCGCTAAATTTTATTTTGTCCTTTGACCATACCGCTTCTTTCGCCCGGTAGACAGCACGAAGATTTGAATCGTCGTCGGAAAATTCATATACGGCAAGATTTTTTACCCTTTGAGAATTTTCAGTTCTACTATCATCCAATTCAAACGAATATATGCGTTTATCGTTGGCAACCCAAGACTTCCCTGTTCTTTTAGCTAAAATTCCGCGACTGCGGATTTGTTCTCTCAAACGGTCTTGAGTTTGATTGGCTGACGGTAAAATTTTCTCCTGCACTTCCCAATTTACGAAGCCGACAAATATCATTAAGACAAAACACGGGAGCAAAAGCCGAAAGACACTTTGACCTGCCCCCATCCAAGCAACAACCTCATTTTGCCTCGATTTGATAACGAAGGTTGTTAAAATGGCAATCATCAATGCTGACGGCGCAAGTTGAATATAAACATACGGCAGAAGAAAAAAAAGATATTTTACGAGAAGTTCCACTCCATTATTTAAATCTGCTGCAAATTTCCAGAGTTCAAAAACCGTAAAAATTAAATAAATAAATGTCAAAAACAAAAATGTCAGAAAGAAATATTTGAGTAGATTGAAGATTATATCGAAATCCAAAATTCCGGTTGATAAATTCAAAGTCAAGCCTTTCTTTGAAAATTTACTCAAATTTGAGAAACGCTTGATATTAATTTTCTTTCCAATGTTCGCAAAGATTTTTTTGGAAAAAAGACGGGCGGAAGAATTAAAGTAAAGAATAATCAACATGCTGGTCAAAATTGGAAAAAGGCTTGCAGTGAACACATTGATGACATTCGTTCTTGCAAGCTGCTCACCGAGAAGTGCGATTAGATAATAGATGATTAAACTTATCAGTGCTAAGAAAATTCCGAATCCTCTGCCGCCGCGATTGAATCTTAGAACCAGAGCAGTTCCCAGAAGTGCAAAAATCAGAGGTGTTACCGAGAGAACAATTCGTCGCTGCAAAATTATTTCCGTTTCGGTTTTCTCCTTCCCTTCTTTGGTTTTTGCAAAACGGGCAAGCTCCCGTAAGCCTAATTCTTCAGAAGTTTCCTCCCGATTACTCATCTTTTGAATAAGCTCTCCACGTTTTGTTTTGACCGCATAGCGGATTTGCCCGCCGTAATCAGAAACTGTTTTTGATTGATTGTTCTCGGTCGAAAAAGTATTTACAACCGCGTTTTCCAAAACTAATTCGGAAAATTCATCTTTATTATCAATCCTGCCGCTTGTCGAGGTTATCAGACTCAGTTGTTTGGTATTCGCATCTTCGCTGAAAATGAAAACATTTTTCCAGGTTCCTTTATCGAAATCGCCCTCTTTGACATAAATTGTCAAACCGTTTATTTCCGTATTGAAGACACCCGGTTCAATCGGGGATTCGAGTTTGTAAATTGCGGTCTGGAGAGCAATTTTACGAACAATTTGGGCGGCAAACGGTATTCCGTAAATATTAACGAGGAACGTAAAACCGGATAACAGAATGCCTAAAAATAATATCGGAACGGTTATTTGGAGACTTCCGACACCAGCCGCCCGTATCACTACGAGTTCGCTGTCGCCCTGCATTTTAGAGAGACCGATGACAACGCCGATTAAAACCGCCATCGGACAGGTAAAAGCGATAACATTTGGCACAAGGGCAAATGTCAATTGCCAAATTAGATTTTTGGGAATGTTCGAACTAAAAAAAATATCGGAATAACGACCGGCTTGCTGAACAAATAAAATTACGCTTAATAATATCCAGGCAAATGAAAAATAAGGCAGGACTGTTCGCACTAAATAGCTTGAGATTAACCAACCAAAACGATTCATTTTTTATTTAAGAGCCGGTCATCGATTTTTTCTCGACGTTTATATCTCTGCCAAGAATATTTGAGATGATTCTTCTTAAAATACTCGAAACTTCCCTGACACTTTTATCTTTGTTGATAGTGAACTCGACAAACTTTCCCGGTGATAATTGCTGGGCACTTTTGAAGATCTGCCTTTCCTCCGCCGAAATTCGCCAATCATTTCGACTTTTTTGACAGCTCTGACATTGAAGTTGAAAATTTATCTGTAAGGAGGTTTTTTCATCCGAGCCAAATTCCCTTTGGCAAATCTCGCATCTGTTCCACTCCGGCAAATAACCTCCCAAACGAAGTATCCAAAGTTCAAAATAAACAACTGTGCTGTCAAGATTTTGTGGATTTTCGGATGCGGTCTCAAGGCAAACTTTTGCCATTCGGTAAAGTTTCTCATTCGGGTCGTGCGGTGGCGCGAATTCAACTAATAATTCGACTAAATAAGCAAAATTTTTAAAAAACTCCGGATCGCTCGCTTTTTCAAAATAGGATTTTATCAACTCGATTTGGCTAATCGAAACAAGTTCCCGTTCTTCTTTTTGGAAATATGAAATTTGGACGACGGAGAACGGTTCTAAGCCGCCGCCGAAACGACTTTTCAGGCGTTTTGCTCCTTTTGCAACACCACGCACCAGCCCTTCGTTTTGAGTTAGCAGAACAACAATTTTGTCAGCTTCAGCCAAACTGTAACTTTTTAGAACCAATCCTTCTGTTTCAACTAAACCCATTTAATCTACCAAGGCAAAAAGTAAAATATCCAAGCCAAAACCAAACTGATTAAAATGAACTGAGCAAAAATTTTTACTCCGTATATAAATTTTTCTCTGGTATCTCCGTTTGTAAAAGTTCCAAAAGCAATTGACACAAAAAGTGCAAATCCGACCAAATATAGAAAGTGAATCATTTTTTTCTCCCTAAATTTATATCAATCGAATCTAAAATTGCCAAGAAATTTAACAGCCCGGCAATCTCCAAAAACCTTCCGCCATATTCAAATGTTGCCCAAGCCGCCACATTTGACGGCGGGCTTACCGATAAGAGAAAACTTATAAATGCGCCTAACCCGTTACCCAACTTCGCAAATACATTTAACAAATAAAGCAATGCTCCATCTTTAAAATCAAAACCGGGGTAATATGCTCCACCGCTAACAAGTGCAATTATAAACATTGCCCAAATTACCGTCCCAATAATTATTCCTCTTTTCCAGCGTCGTTGCAATAAGTAGCCGGCACCGGGGAAAAGCCACGAGATTATGCCGACAAAATACGGGTTATCCATTATATTATCCTCAATCTACTATATTAGAACAACAACTTACTGGTAGCCGAAATTTGAATTTCAACCAAGACAGGTCAACATAAAAATGGAGAAGTTTCGGTCTATGTTATTTCCAAAATAATTGTATATTTTAATATAAGAGATACTTTTCTCTTAGTTTCTTAAAATCTTTTACGTCCTCTTGCCATGAAAGTTTTATATCTTCCATAGAATTATCATTTTCGATTAAACTCCTAATTTTATCTGTTCCGGCAATAACATCAAAGGGATTTCGATCAAAAACGTATTCGTACGGGGGATTTTTCCATTTGAATTCGCTTGGATACAAATCAACAATTGTCTTTACCATTGCCAGTCCGGTCATAACCGGCTCAAATATTTTTCTGTCTGCGATATGCACAAATACTCCGCCGCAAGTTGCACCCATATGTTTTTGAAAAGTCGGCAAAAAGTTAATCGGTCTGAAGCTAATCCCTGGAAGTTTAAGTGAAGCAAGTGCATCTGCATATTCCTTCGCAATGATATACGGTGCGCCGACTATCTCAAACGGACGAGTTGTGCCGCGACCTTCCGAAACCTGGGTTCCCTCAAAGAAAACTGTTCCTGGAAAAACAATTGTCGTATCAACGGTGGGCATATTCGGTGAGGGCATTACCCAGGGAGCATCAGTTTCATCGTAAAAATACTCCCGATCCCAACCATCCATCGAAACGACTTCCAATTCACAATTTATCCCAAATTCCCTGTTGAATAATTTAGCAAGTTCTCCAACGGTTAAACCGTGACGCATCGGAATTGGGTATTGTCCGACAAATGATTCGTGTCCTTTCTCAAGCGTGTTTCCCTCAACTTCTATACCACCAATCGGGTTGGGGCGATCTAAAACAATCATCTTCTTACCGAATTTTGAACACGCAATCATCGAATTCGCCAGCGTATAAATAAATGTATAAACACGACATCCGACATCTTGTAAATCTAAGACTAAAGCATCCAGACCCGAAAGCATTTCTGCAGTCGGTTCGCGAGTTTCGCTGTAAAGAGAATAAATCGGCAAACCTGTCACCTGGTCGATGCCATGAGAGGTTTCAATCATATTATCCTGCACATCTCCACGAATTCCATGCTGCGGTCCAAACAATTTAACCAATTTTATTTGTGGATTATCCTGAAATAAATCCGCTGCGTGATGAAACTGATGGTTGACAGATGCCTGATTACAAATTAAACCCACTCGAAGATTTTTCAAAACATCGAGCCGTTCACCCAAAACTTTTTCTAGTCCTAATTCGACGGCTTCTCCAAGAAGTTTTGACATAGTGTTTTACTTCTCCCTCAATTTAAATTCGATGCACTGATTTACAAATATTTGAAAAATATTTTTTGATAAATTATCAAACTCCCAAGATAATTCAGGGTGCCATTGAACGCCCAAAACAAATCTGTCTTTTCTCGTATCTTCGATGCATTCGATTACTCCATCTTTTGCCCAACCAATCGCCACCAGATTTTTACCAACATTTTTTATTGCTTGATGATGTGAAGAGTTTACTTTGACATTTTCTGTGCTTATCAGACGCGAAATTTTATTTTTACTCTCTATTCTGAGACTATGTGAATTTCTTCTAACTGGTCTGCCTTGTTCGTGTTTCAAACAATCTTTAAGTTGTGATTCGATGTCTTGAATGAGCGTTCCGCCGCGCGCTACATTTAAAATTTGCATACCGAAACAAATTGCTAAAATCGGCATTTTTAATGTTTCAGCTTTTTCAAGAACTAATAAATCGGTTTCATCCTTTTCAGGAACGACTTGTCCCAATTTCGGCAGCGGTTCTTCGCCGTAAATCAGCGGGTCAATATCGGAATCACTACCCGGCAGTAGAATACCATCCAGTGTCTTTAGTACTTCGGCAAGATACTCTTTCTTTGGAATCAGAGGAAGGTAGACCGGTATCCCGCCAAAATTTTCTAATGCTTCCGCGTAATCACGTCCAAGACAGAAACGATTTGTTTCCGATTCGAGACGCATCGTGATTCCAATTCTCGGTCTGATGTTCATAATCTTTACAATGTTCAAACTTTTTTGTCTCTCCTGTCAATTTGAGCATTTCAATTTAAAGATTTATTATTAATGTTTTTATGAAACGCAAAGATAATTTACAGAAAATAAGGTCAACCACCGTTTTATTGGTTAGCCGAAACGGTAAGACGGCAATGGCAGGTGACGGGCAAGTTACTTTGGGTGAAACCGTTATTAAGGGAAATGCCCGAAAAGTACGTCGAATTTTCAACGATAGTATCTTGGTTGGGTTTGCCGGTGCAACTGCCGATGCCTTTTCGCTTTTGTCCAAATTTGAAATCAAACTCGAACAGTTTCAAGGACAGCTTGAACGCGCCGCTATCGAGTTGAGTAAAGATTGGCGAACTGATAAATACTTGCGCCATTTAGAAGCTCTCCTCATTGTCGCGGATGCAAATAATTCCTTTCTGATTTCGGGTAAAGGCGATGTAATTTCATCCGATGACGGCATGCTTTCGGTAGGTTCCGGCAGTATGTTTGCTCTTGCTGCCGCCAGGGCACTGCGCAAACACACTGAACTTTCGGCACAGGAAATTGCGGTTGAAGCTCTGGGGATTGCAAGTGAAATTTGCATCTATACAAATTCCGAAATTATTTTTGAAGAAATTTAGTTTTTATTTTCTTAATATTAAAAATGGCTATTTACTTAGGCGGCGAAATCAAAAATACCGAACCAAAATTAAAACTAGACGATTTAACTCCACGTCAGATTGTAGCAGAATTGGATAAATATGTGGTCGGGCAAACAAATGCCAAGCGAGCAGTCGCCGTCGCATTACGAAACCGGATTCGCAGGCAAAAGCTACCGCCTGAGATTGCTCAAGATGTATTGCCCAAAAACATTTTGATGATTGGTTCGACAGGAGTCGGCAAAACCGAAATTGCACGGCGTTTAGCGAAACTTGCTAATTCTCCATTTATCAAGATCGAAGCATCTAAATTCACGGAGGTCGGATACGTCGGGCGCGATGTCGAGAGTATGATTAGAGAACTGACTGACATTGCCGTTGATATGACTAAACAGACGGCTTTTGAAGAAGTTTTGCAAACAGCCAAGGAAAACGTCGAAGAAAGAATTCTTAATATCTTATTTCCGACTTCTGAAACACAATTCTCCGATGACTTTAAGAATGCTGAATCTCTTGATTTATCAAAAAAACCCACACCTAACAGTACACGCGAAAAATTGCGTGACCAGCTAAGAAACGGTGAGCTAGATGACCGTTTTATCGAAATAGAAACTCAAGACCGCTCAAACACAATGATTGATTTTGTCGGCGGACAAGGAATGGAGGAAATGGGTGTTAATTTTCGAGATATGTTTGGAAATCTTTTCCCTTCTAAAACAGTTCGTCGAAAAATAAAAATATCAGAGGCACAAACTTATCTGCTACGTGAGGAACAGGAAAATTTGATTGATATGGAGCAGATTACGCGCACAGCGATTGAAAAAACAGAATCATCGGGAATTATCTTTTTAGATGAAATTGACAAAATTGCGGGTCGTGATTCGGGTGGCGGAAATCCGGATGTATCGCGCGGAGGAGTTCAGAGAGACTTGCTTCCGATTGTTGAAGGGACAACCGTCAATACACGCTATGGAATGGTCAACACCGACCATATTCTTTTTATTGCTGCCGGTGCTTTTCACGTCTCAAAACCCTCTGACTTAATTCCCGAATTACAGGGACGATTTCCTATCAGAGTCGAACTTGAAGCACTGACTTTAGATGATCTTAAGCGCATACTTACACAACCAAAGAATTCGCTTATTAAACAATACCAAGCACTGCTTAACACCGAAGGAATTAACCTGCAGTTTTCAGATGACGCAATATCAACCATTGCCGAAATGACTGAAAACATCAATAAAAACACCGAAAACATTGGTGCCAGAAGACTTCACACGCTTTTAGAAAAACTTCTCGAGGATATTAGTTTCGAAGGCAGTGAACTTGAAGATAAAAATCAAATTCTAGACTCCGATTATGTGCGGGGCAGACTGGATAATTTGGTTAAAGACCCAAACCTTAGACAATATATTTTATAATTTAAGCGTCAATTAAACGATATGCTTAATAAAAAAAGATTAAACAGTCAATATTTAATAAAAGCACAATTAGCGTTTATAATGCTTATTGTGCTTTTCGGCTTAAGTTGTGGAAAAAGGTCGGTTCCGCTTCCCCCAGTGGAAAGAGTTCAGCAGAGAGCCGAATTGTCAGGTAGTCAGCGTGGAAATTTTGTAATACTAACCTGGGTTATGCCCGCTCGAAATGTAGCCAGCGGCAATACTTTAAACATCGATCATGTAGATATTTATCGCTTGATAGAGCCGCTCAATACACCTTTATCCCTCACAGAGGAAAATTTTGCTTCTCGCAGTACATTGATTGCTTCGGTTTCGATTTCTGAATTTGATTTCGCACGTAAGATATTAAATTACTCGGACACTTTAGAATTTGCCGGTCAGGATGCCCGACTGCGTTACGCCATTAGGTTTGTTAATGATTCTGGGCAAAAGGCGGCTTTTTCTAATTTTCTCTTGATTGAGCCGACTTCCAAAGTGGCTGATAAACCCGTCAATCTAAATGCTGAAGTTTTAGAAGCAGCCGTCAAGTTAAATTGGAAAGCTCCGGAAATGAATGTTGACGGTTCAAAGCCAGCAAATATCTTGGGTTATAATGTTTACGTTTCAAACGACGGAAATGAGGCGAAGTTAAAAAACTCGAATCCGATTAGCGACAATGAATTTCTCGACAAATCTTTTCAGTTTGGAACCACCTATAGATATTTTGTGCGAGCGGTTTCGCTTGGCAGTAGTGGGGAACCGATTGAAAGTGGCGGTTCTAATACAATCGAAGTTTCGCCGAAAGATATTTTTGCTCCGAGTCCGCCTTCTGCATTGACAATCGCCGCCGCTCCGAATAATTTGTCGATTTTCTTTGCCGTTAATCCCGAAAGAGACATAGCCGGTTATAACATTTACCGTTCGACAAATATTGATCAGAAGAAATCGGATTGGATACTTTTGACAACCGAACCGCTTAGAATCAACACTTTCCAAGATACTAAAGTCGAATCCGGTAAAACTTATCATTATTATCTAACAGCCGTCGATACGAACGGAAATGTAAGTGAACCTTCTGAAGTTGTTTCCGAGACTGCGCCATAGATTATGAAAATTTGTCGTTTTAGTTCAGAAAATCAAACGAGTTGGGGAGTGCTGGAGGATGATTTAATTTATCCTCTAGAAAACTTAAATTTTAATGATAATTTTCCCGATTATATAAATCCAAACAATATTATAAAAAAAAATATTGTAAAATTTTTACCGCCGGTTTTACCATCAAAAATTGTCTGTGTTGGTCGCAATTACGCTGAACATGCCGCCGAACTTAGTAATTCAGTTCCTAAGGAACCGTTACTTTTTTTAAAAGCACCTTCCAGTTTGATTACCGACGGAGATTCTATAGTACTTCCCAACCAATCCAATCAAGTCGAACACGAAGGAGAATTGGCAATAATTATAGGTCGTATTTGTAAAAATTTGACTGAAAATGGAAATCCTTTCGATTATATTTTCGGATACACTTGTCTGAATGACGTAACCGCTAGAGATTTACAGCGAAACGATATTCAATTCACCCGCGCTAAATCATTCGATACTTTTTGCCCAATTGGCTTATCCATCGAAACAGAGCTGGATGTGTCGGACATTCGCATCACCACGAAAGTTAACGGCGTAATCAAACAAGACGGTCGAACTTCACAGATGGTTTTCTCAGTTCCCTTTCTGGTAAGATATATTTCAAATCAAATGACGTTAAATGCAGGTGATATAATCGCCACTGGAACTCCTTCCGGCGTATCAAAACTTGAGAGGGGAGATTCATGTGAAGTCGAAATTGAAGGAATAGAAATTTTGCGAAATCCTGTAAAGTCATAATTTGTCAAATATTTGAAAGTGCTATAGTCGGTGTTAGCAACCTCCAATAATATTTAAGAGAAGTTGTAAAAATATAGGAGAACATAATGAAATTTTTTATTGATACGGCAAACTTAAAAGAAATAAAAGAAGCCAATGAATTAGGTTTGATAGACGGTGTAACAACTAATCCCTCACTTGTAGTTAAGGAAGGAAAAGTTGACTTCAAAAAACATCTCGCCAAAATTTGCGAAATGGTTGATGGCGATGTTTCCGCCGAAGTAACTTCACTGGATGTCGACGGAATGTTAAAAGAAGGTCGGGAATTTGCAAAAATTGCGCCGAATATAGTTGTAAAATGTCCCTTAACTTTAGAAGGATTGAAGGCTACGCGAATCTTTCGGGGAGAAGGAACCAAGGTCAACGTTACGCTTTGCTTTTCAGCCGCTCAAGCTCTCTTGGCGGCTAAGGCAGGCGCATCATATATCAGTCCTTTTGTCGGAAGACTCGACGATATCGGACAAAACGGTATGTCTCTGATTGCGGATATTGTTCAAATTTATGACAATTATAACTTCGATACCCAAGTATTAGTAGCAAGCGTCAGACATCCGATACACATCGTAGAATCTGCTTTGCTCGGTGCACACGTTGCAACAATTCCTTTTAAGGTCATTCAACAACTTGTCAAGCATCCACTAACCGATAAAGGTTTGGAAAGTTTTCTGTCGGATTGGAAAACAATTGCGAGTTAAAAATAAAATTTTAGTTATTTATAAAAGAGTGTTCCTGGACACTCTTTTATACTTTAAAGGCTCAAAAATTGTTTTGGTATTACATATTTTTTTGACACCAAAGTATTTATAGTTGAAGCAATTTAGTAAAAATAAGACAATGTATTTTATTATTAGCTAGTTATTGTTTTATCATTAGTTAACTATTAATTTGCTAACTAACAGAATTTACTTTGCTTACTATTGAAATGTAATGAATCTTGAAGCATCATCAATTTACTCCTTTACGCAGCTGTCGAACAATTTCCGATATAATTTGGATTTGAAAATGAATCAATTGAATCTTCACGGCGGACAAGTTTTCATTTTGATTTCGCTTTGGAATGCTGACCGGCAAAGTCAGATTGATTTGGCAACAAATCTTAAACTATCCGCACCAACTATAAATAAAATGGTCAAAAGTCTAATCGAAACCGGTTTTGTTGAATGTAATAAATGCAGGAATGACGGTAGGTTGATGCGGGTTCATTTGACTCAGAAAGGGATTGAACATCAAAAGCTGGTTGAAGAAAAGTTCATCGAATTTGAAACGGAGTTTTTTTCTAATCTAACTGAAACCGAGAAGCTGATTCTTATCCAAATTTTTGGGAAGATAAACGATAATCTCAACCAAAGGAAATCATTTAGTAAAAGTACTTAGAGTTTAATAAGTATATGCATTTCGCAGTGTCTGCAAAAAATGTATTGAAATTTTTCGGTAAATTTCGGGCGGTTGATGATATTACCTTCAACATCAAACAGGGTGAAACTTTTGCTATATTGGGTGAAAATGGTGCAGGTAAATCTACGACGATGCGAATGATTGCCTGTCGTTCTCCGTTGAATTCAGGAAATCTACTGATTGAAGGCTTAAATGTAAGGGATGAAGGTCGAAGAATTCGCTCGCTGATTGGTGTCGTTTCACAAGAAAACAATCTCGACCCGGATTTGAATGTTCGAGAAAATCTTATTGTTTATTCCAGATATTTTCGTATTCCAAAAGAAACGGCACAGAAGAGATGTGACGAGTTGCTAGATTTTATTAGTTTAACCGATAAAGCAGGAGCAAAAGTCGAGCATCTTTCCGGCGGCATGAAAAGGCGTTTGACAATTGCTCGCGCTCTGCTTCACCGACCAAAGATTTTATTGCTGGATGAACCGACCACCGGGCTTGACCCAAACGTGCGACAGGAAATTTGGGAAAAGCTGGAAGAGCTTCGCCGAACAGAAAATTTAACAATCGTGCTTTCGACGCATTACATGGATGAAGCTGAGAAACTTGCACATCGTTTGATATTAATGTCGCACGGTAAAATAATTGCCGAAGGTGTACCGCGTCAAATTATTGAAGAAAAAGTCAAAACATTTGCTTTGGAAGTTCGGGAAGCCGGTTCGCTCGAATTACAAAAAGTTGATAAGCGCATACTTGCACAAAAACGTGGATTGTCACATCTTTATTTTGCGGAAACCCCTGATCAATTAATGCCTTTGATGAATTATTACGGCAACCGCCAAATACTTTTGCGTCCTTCAAACTTGGAAGATGTATTTTTACAACTTGTTGAAACGAAGTTTCGGACTGATTTTACCACTGCCGGATAAAACATTTTTATGACTATCTAAATTTGAAGCAATGCAGAACTTGAAACAATTAGTAACTATAAACTCACGAAAGTTTGACGGAACGATTCATAGAACTTGGAAAGCGAATTTAATCGAGCAAAAAAAATCTTTTTTAAGTTTTGTCGGAGAATTTGAAAAGGAGGTAAAACATCCACATTTAGGGCTTATCAGACGCGGAACCATTAGTTACGAATTTTATTGGCTCGACGGTTGGTTTAATGTTTTCCGGTTTCACGAAATCGATGGAAGTTTGCGAAATTTCTACTGCAACTTAAATATGCCGCCGAAGTTTGAAAATAATATTCTGGATTACATTGATTTAGACGTTGATGTCTTAGTTTGGAAAGATTTTTCAATTGAAATTTTGGATGTGGATGAGTTTGAAGAAAACAGCAAAAAATATAATTATTCGGTTGAATTAAAAAATAAGATAAACGAAAGTCTTAAAAAAATCCTCGGACTTATCGAAAACCATGACTTCCCTTTTGATATAAAAATTTAGTTTTGAGTTTAGCACTATCTAAAATTGATTTGACCGATACGGCGGCTGTTTGGCGAAGAAATTCTCGCGTCTATTTGCGTCTTTGGAAAACTGAATTGATCGCGCCTGTAATTGAGCCGATCTTTACGTTTTTCGCTTTTGGTTTTGGTGTCGGAGCATTGGTTACTTCAAGTATCAGCGGTGTCAGTTATCTGTCGTTTGTCGGCGCGGGCGTTCTAGCCTTTACGGTTCTGATGCGGACGGTTTTTGAATTGACTTATGGCGCATATTTCAGAATGGTCTATCAATCAACTTACGACGCGATTCTTGCGACACCCGTTAATGCTGAATCACTTGCCTTCGGTGAAATTCTTTGGGCGGTTACAAAGGGTGTAATTGATTGCCTTTTTATCATTCCGCTTTTGATTATTTTTGGATCGGCAACTTCTTACCTGACACCACTAGCTGTTTTTCCACTTATACTCGGCTGCCTTTATCTCGGCAGTTTAGCTTTAGGGTTGACGGCGCGTATTTTTGAAATTGACCACTTTAATGTTTTCTTCGCACTGTTTTTCTCTACAATTTTTTTATGCGGAGCGTGGTTTCCGATTGAACTTCTGCCCCAATGGCTGCAAATATTTGCATACATTTTGCCGACAACCTCTGTGATTGATTTAACCCGCGCTTGTTTGAACGGAGATTTCGGTTTTCGCCACATTTACGAAACAATTTATCTCGTTTCCGTCTCTTTTTTTCTCCTTGAATGGGCATTGCGAAGCATTAGACAGCGAATGGTAGTTTAAATTTTAGAAAAATCGTGCTAAATTATTTCGATTAAAAGCAAAAACTAAGATAAAATTCACAATAATTTTCGTTCTGGCTTTTTAACTTGTCTACGTTGCGGTGACATTAGCTCGAAAACAATCGGTTTAATAAAATTTCCGGTGGTTTTTATTAAACGGGAAAAACGATTAAAAATATATCCGGGATGTTAAGCCAAATTTCAAAAAGTTATGGATTTGAACCTTTGAATTAAATATTTCTCCGAAACTTTTTCGAGTAGTTGCGAATTAAGATTTAAGGATATAGAACATAAGTTTTCGGCAGGATTTGACTTTCTGATTTATGCTGAACAAAACCTTTCGACTCTCCGGCAAATAAAAATTAATTGGCGTGAAAATGGTTGCAGATGAAAATGTGGCTCGCCAGAAAGGAAGATGATTTGAGACTTATAAAGCGTCAATAAAGTGTTGTGTTGTGCACAAATATCATCACCCGGAAACTTCATAAAAATCGTTATCAAGAATTAAATTGTGACAGATTTATGTTTTTTCGTTTGAATGCGACATCGTTGCCTTTTACAAAATTTGTGTACTGAAATACTTTTGGTTTTACTTTTCTTTGGTTTTACTTTTCTAGGAGGAATATGAAAATTTTATCTTTTTTCAATAGTTTGATTTTAATTTTAGCGGTTTTTTCCGTGACGGCGTTGGCGCAGACGACGATGAGCTTTCACAATACTGCGCCAATTACCATTAACGATGCGACAAGCACTATGGGCGGCGTTGCTTCACCGTATCCGTCAAATATCAATGTCTCCGGTCTCTCCGGCAACGTCACTGACATCAACGTCAGATTGAACGGATTGTCACACACTTATCTCAGCGACATCGCTATACTGCTCGTCGCACCCGATACAAACAGAAGATTTATCCTCCTATCTGATTGTGGCGATAATCTTGTCGTTACAGGGATCACCGTAACTTTTGACGACCAAGCCTCCGGGCTGATTCCGTGCAATATCGGTTTCTCAAGCGGTTCATATCAACCGACGAGTCGCCCGTTTGAAAACGATGATGGTACCTTTGACCCCTCCGACCCTTTTGCGCTGCCTGCACCACAACCGGCAAGCAGCTACAGTCAACCTGCCCCGACGGGCAGTGCGACCTTAAACAACACATTTGGCGGAACAAATCCAAATGGAGTTTGGAGTTTATACATCGTTGATTACGTTCCGGGTGATAGAGGTTCAATTTCGGAAGGATATTCACTGATCATTACAACGTCCGGCGGCACACCGACACCGACAGCGACTCCAACACCGACAGCGACTCCAACACCGACACCAACGCCGACACCAACACCGACGCCGACACCAACACCGACAGCAACACCGACGCCAACACCGACACCGACGCCGACGCCGACGCCAACTCGGACACCGACGCCGACGCCAACTCCGACGCCGACGGCAACACCAACTGCAACCCCGACCGCAACTCCGACCGCTACCCCCACTCCAGCGGAGACGCCAACGCCAACGACAACACCGATGACCTTTACTAATTTCGAACCGATTACCATTAACGATGCATCTGGTACTATCGGCATCGCTTCACCGTATCCGTCAAATATCAATGTCTCCGGTCTCTCCGGCAACGTCACTGATATCAACGTCAGATTGAACGGATTGTCACACACTTATCTCAGCGACATCGCTGTGCTGCTCGTCGCACCCGATACAAACAGAAGATTTATCCTCCTATCTGATTGCGGCGATAATGTGCGCGTTAACAACATCACCGTAACTTTTGACGACCAAGCCTCCGGGCTGGTTCCATGCGATGCCGGCACCGCAAGTATCGCGAGCGGTTCATATCAACCGACGAGCCGACCTTCTGTTGACGGCGGCATCAGCGACCCCTCCGACCCTTTTGCGCCGCCTGCACCACAACCGGCAAGCAGCTACAGTCAACCTGCCCCGACGGGCAGTGCGACCTTAAACAACACATTTGGCGGAACAAATCCAAATGGAGTTTGGAGTTTATACATCGTAGATTCATTTTCTGGAGATTCAGGTTCAATTTCGGAAGGATATTCACTACTTATTACAACATCCGGCGGCGGTATACCAACACCGACTCCGACGGCAACTCCGACGGCAACTCCGACGCCAACACCGACGCCGACGCCGACGCCAACACCAACACCAACACCGACGCCGACGCCGACGCCAACACCGACGCCAACTCCAACTCCAACACCGACGCCAACACCGACGCCAACACCAACGCCGACGCCAACACCGACGCCGACGCCGACGCCGACACCAACTCCAACTCCAACACCGACGGCAACTCCGACTCCGACTCCAACGCCAACGGATACGCCAACCCCAACCCCAACTCCGACGGCGACTCCGACACCGACGGCGACACCGACACCAACTCCGACTCCGACTCCAACACCGACACCCACACCGCCGGACATTACGGGTGCATCATTTATCGGTATCAACACAGCAAATCAATTGGTTGGTTTCAATCTCGGCTCTCAATCAACGGCGGCTCCATTGGCAATCACCGGATTACAAGCGGGTGAAAATATCCTGGGCATTGATTTCCGTCCCGCCACCGGTCAGCTTTTTGCTCTCGGCAGTTCCAGCCGTCTGTACACCATCAATCTGGCGACTGGTGCCGCCACCCAGGTCGGCTCTGCCGGAGCGTTCACTTTGAGCGGCACGAACTTCGGCTTTGACTTTAACCCGGCGGTTGACCGCATCAGAGTGGTCAGCGACACGGGACAGAATTTGCGGCTCAACCCCAAAGACGGAACATTAGCCGGAACCGACACGGTGCTGAGTCCGGCGACGACCGGCATTACCGCTTCGGCATACACCAACAACTTTGCCGGAACAGCGACCACGACGCTTTACGTCATAGACACCACTAGCGACACGCTCTTTATCCAGGGCGGCATCAACGGCACACCGTCGCCGAATGGCGGAGTGCTGACGGCGGTCGGACCGCTCGGAGTCGATGCGACAGCGGTCAACGGTTTCGATATTGGAAGCAACGGCATTGCTTACGCTGCTTTAACCGGCGCGGTTGGCACCGGCACCTCAAACCTATATACAATTAACTTGGCGACTGGTGCTGCAACGGTGATTCCTGGACTAATTGGAAACGGACTTCCCCTTCGCGGGTTAGCTGTCGCTCCCGGCAGCCCGGCAAGCGGAGTGGGCAGAGGCACGGCACTGGATTTTGACGGCGACCGTCGTGCGGATTATTCAGTGTTCCGACCTGGCAGCAATACTTGGTTTGTTCGCCGAAGCTCAACCAGCAACTTTTTCGGTGTGCAGTTCGGTTTGATTGAAGACAGAAAGACACCGGGCGATTTCGATGGTGACGGGCGTGCCGACATTGCCGTCTGGCGACCGAGCAATGGAGTTTTCTATGTTCTCAGAAGTGCGGACAATTCATTCCAGGCAGTTCAATTCGGTTTAGAGGGAGACGAGCCGGTCGCCCGTGACTACAACGGCGACGGTCGCACCGATTACGCCGTCGTCCGCCGAATCAACGGAGTGTTGATTTGGTATGTATTAACCAGTGAAACTTTCACTTTCACCGCAGCCCAATTCGGCTTGGCTACCGATAAAATAGCACCGGGCGATTATGACGGCGACGGTCGGTTTGATTTAGCTGTCTATCGCGGAAGTGGAACAGACAGAAGCGGTCAGGCAACTTTCTTTGTCCAACGCAGCCGCGACGGTTTTCTTTCCGTCGAGTTCGGCTTGGGAAGCGATTTGGTCGTACCGGGCGATTACGACGGCGACGGTCGAACCGATTTTGCCCTTGTCCGCACGAGTACAACTTATACTTGGTATATCCTGACGAGTTCGAGTTTCAGTTTCCGATCCGTGCAGTTCGGGACGAAACCGTTCCTGACGACGCAAGCCGATTATGACGGCGACGGACGAACGGACATCTCGGTCTGGAATCCGCTGAACGGAGTCTTCTTCACCTTGCGAAGCACGGACGGCGGAGTAGCCCAGGTGAGCTTCGGGCAAAATGGAGATTTCCCCATAGCCAATCACGACTCGCACTAAGTAGTGGAGATGATTACCGCGCAGGATTGCAAAAGCGATTCGGCGCGGTAATTAGTTTTCTTTGTGATAGAAGAACAATCTAAAATCACTTAAAAGATAAAGGAGAAAGTTAATGAAAAAAAAAGCATTTCTGTTTTTCGTTTTCTTGTTCGTTTTTTCAATCCAATTTTTTGCCCAGAATAATCAACCTCCCCCGCAGACAGAACCGCTTCAACCTCTAAATTCGGTTGATAATATATCCGCCGAACTCGTCAAGGTATCCAAATCGCTCCAAGTTTTCAATAAAAATTTCAAGGCTTTTCTCGAGCGTTTGCCGCAGGGAATAAAATTTAGCGAAAAGCAGCAAAATTTTCTGCTGGCATTTGAAATTCTCAACCGAGCCGAAGAGCGGGTCGGAATTTTACAAAAGTTTCAAATCGAATTAACCGAGAAACAGGCGAATGTCAGAACTCGTTTGGCGCAAGTCGAGCAGGATATGACTCCCGAGGGCATCGAACGCATTGTCGTTTTACTCGGCACGACCAGAACGGATGAACATCGGGAAAGCCGCCGAAGAACCCTGGAAGCCGAAAGAACCAGTTTGCGGCAATTATCTTCGCAGATAAATCAAAACCTTTCCGACGCGAGTAATGAATTGCGTCAGGCAGCATCGTTTGTCAAAAGACTCCGGGATAGAATTCTTCCGCAGATTGAACAGGAGATTTTGAATTTTTAGATTTTCTTTTTTTACAAACGCCCGGTTTTGCAAAAGTTTGCAAACTCGCTAAACTATCTTCCAATGAAAACCAAGACAAAAACTATGAATAAGCTCGAGTTTCTGAAAGAGAAATCGCGTTTGGCTGAGGAAGGCGGCGGCGCGGCGCGACTCGAAAAACAACGCTCGAGCGGAAAAATGACAGCGCGGGAACGTATCGAGTTTTTTTTGGATGAAGGTTCATTTGAAGAGTTCGATAAATTTGTCGTTCACCGCTCGACCGATTTCGGTTTGGAAACGCAAAAGTTTTTGGGCGACGGCGTGATTACCGGACACGGTCTGGTTGACGGGCGCGAGGTCTTTGTTTTTGCTCAGGATTTTACAGTGTTTGGCGGCTCATTGTCGGAAACCCACGCGCAAAAAATCTGCAAAGTGATGGATCTTGCGATGAAGACCGGCGCGCCGATTATTGGTTTGAATGATTCGGGCGGCGCGCGAATTCAGGAAGGCGTT
>Ga0136618_10000004_pt1 | contig 53154 bp, 34 predicted proteins | sample AntDrymUQ3302106_2_FD_104805 | JGI IMG/M metagenome (GOLD analysis project Ga0136618, IMG submission 104805) | Polar desert sand microbial communities from Dry Valleys, Antarctica - metaG UQ330 (21.06) | ecosystem: Environmental > Terrestrial > Soil > Desert | place: Antarctica: Dry Valley... | reverse complement strand
GTAACGGCGGAAGATTACAGATAACAGAGTTTCAGGATTATCCGCAACTTTTCTCAAATGTAGATTTTCTTTCACTTTCAGCCTGCGATACAGCAACAGGCGGAAATGCTGACAACACTTCCGTAACAGGAAAAGCAGACACCGAACAAAAGGCAAGAGAATCAAACGGTAAGGAAATAGAAGGCTTAGCATATGTCGCGCAGACTCTCGGAGCAAAGTCGGTGATGGCAAGTCTCTGGCAAGTATCGGACACAGGCACAAAGGAATTGATGCTCAAGTTTTACCAAATCAGAAAAGAGCAGCCCGAACTCCCGAAAGGCGAAGCACTTCGTCAAGCACAACTATCTTTGCTTCACGGAACTGACAAAGTGCAAGCAGTCGAAGGTGGAGCAAAGGGGATAGATTTGGGATTAGAAGAAAAGAAGGCGGTCAAAGAATTAAAACCATTTAAGAAGGACGGAAAGATACCGCTTTCACATCCCTATTACTGGTCATCATTTATTCTAATTGGCAATTGGCTTTAAAAATAGAATTCCCATAACTAAATTTAGTAACGTATTCGCCTTACGCTAACAGATAAACCGTATTTATCTCCGGCAAAGATTTATAAAAGTTGATTGTCGAACAATAACGTATATTTCTGTTTAAGCAGTTAATTCCAACCTCGGCTTGTTCATTCGGGCGGTCAATTCGACTCGCGCAAAAAAATCTAAAAATTTCTGAAACGAAAAGCCTTAGTTAGTCATAAAGGTTATAAGCAAGGTCGCCTATCAAAAATATCCATGTATATTTTTTGCGCTCATGTTTATTTTTCGGTTGATTAGCTTTGCGTTCTTTTATGGAACTTGAGTTTGTTCAATTAAATTTTGTAGGTGGAAAAGTGTTTTAGGAGGAAAGGCAAATGCCGAATGTTCAGGACAAAAGGGCGGGACTCGTGTCGTTGGAGCGGAAACGCGGATTGTTTGTCGGCAGCGTCGGATACGCCGCCGCGCACGCGCCGCACGCGGTGAAAATTTGTTTCGCGGTCGAGAGCGGCGATACGTTTGATTTGCGCGTCGGCGCGGCGGGCGAGTGGATGTCGTGCGAGGCGGCGATTATCGCGCCCGACATTTGGCACCAGCTCGACGGACACGGAAAAAATCTCGCGCTTTTTTACCTGATGCCGGAAACCGCCGAAGCGCAGAAGGTTTTGGAGAATTTCCTGAACTGCAATCGCGGCTTTGCTCTGTTTTCGCGCTCGGCGGTCGTCGATTTGGCGGCGCGGCTTTCTCTTGTTTTGAACCGCTGGCAGTGCGGGCGCGAAGAAGCGTTCGATTTGGGAAATCACCTGTTCAGCAGCCTGAAACTTTCGCCGTCAATCGGCTGGCGCGAAAGCCTCGACGCGCGCGTCGAGCGAGCCGTCCGGTATATCGAATTGAAAGTCGAAGACAAAATTCCGGTCAGCGAAATTGCGAAAATCGCGTGGTCGTCCGTCGGCAGACTGGCGCACGTCTTCAAAGCGGAAACCAACATCGCCATTCGCCGTTATCAAGTCTGGCTCAAGCTGCGCGCGGCGATAAAATGTATGTCGTTCAGCGACAATCTCGATTACATCGCCAACGCCGCCGGCTTCTGCGACCAGTCGCACATCAATAAATACTTTCTGGAAATGCACGGGATTCTGCCGTCGGCGCTTGTCAGGAACTGCAAGATAATCAATAACGACGAGGATTAATAGCAGGATTTTACAATCAGAGCGCGCCGGGCTGTTGTTTAATCGATTTATCGAAAGGAGGAAATTATGCTGACAGCTATCATCATCTTGCTGGTCTTGAACATTCTGCTGAATCTGGCAATCGGAATTATTATCGTCGTCGCTTTGGGAGATTTCTGCGCGTCGAAAAAATACCGCTTTGAATTTGAACCCGCCGCGTCGAGCGATAGAAAACACGGCGACAACGCCATACAAGACGCGGCGCAGAAACAATTTCACTAAATAAGCCGGGACAGGAAACCGGAGAAAATAAAAATATGACAAAAGTATCTGAAAAAACCGCCGCAATCGAAGTCGAGCAAGCCGAACTCGGACAACTGCTCTACTCGCACCGCGATTCGATTGTCTATCGGATTCGACAAATAGCGAAAGACGCTCTCGGGCGGTTGGCTCAAGGCGCTTACGACTTGAATCTGTTTTTCGACCGGATTTCAAAAGAGATTGACAAAAGCCGTGAGTTGTTTAGAGGCTTCGCGGGCAAAAAATCCGGCAAAGACATCTGCGAATTTCTCGAAGAAAATTTCCGGCGGCAAGAGATTAAATTAATTTTCGACCGAATGGAAGCAGGTTTTCTTTTATCCGAAGACGCGATGGAGAAAAAGTATTTAACCTTGACCGGATATATCGAAGTAGTCGCGGACGAGATTTTCTCGAAGCTCGTTCGGGAGTTGCGCGAAATGGAATCCTGATTTATACCGGAATCGAATTAGTTAAAAATTTTGCATCTGCTTTTTTGAATCGGAGGATTTGGACGCAATGAAATGGGATGACTTTTCACAACGCATCAGAATTAAATGGGCAAGTTCGAGCCTTTCCGAATTTGACTGGCATTATGTATACGAAATTTTTCAACGAGTAATGATTATATTGGGCGTAGCCTTAGTCATAGGTCTGATTATTCGGTTTGATGATTTCAGGGCGCGTGAAGACCGCACCATATATAAAAACATTGAAACTATAAATCCGTGCGCGTCAACGTCAATTTCGCCCAGCGTTCCTTATAACACACTTCCACCTTGTGTTCGTCCAGCTGGTTTTTTTGACAAATTCAGTAAATTTTTTCTGGTGGTGATGGTTTTCATTATATCAATATGTTTATTAGACAATCTGCCGGTCTATGATAAGGACGACCCTAAATCCAGACGAACTGATATACATTTTTTTGTTCCTTTATTACGTTCGGAAGTCATATTGATTATTATCGTCTGCTGGCTGATTGGTCTGCCTTTGAATTACTTTTTATTGTACATACCGTTTTCGGAATACAATCAACTCTGGCTATTTCTGGCTGTTTCCGGCTACATCGGGAGTTACGTTCTTCTAATTTTTTACTTTATGAGCAATAGAAGAGACCGCGCTTTGAGTCGGTTTAACGTAACCTTGACGAACTTAGATGCTAAACAGGTGATTGCTCTGATGGGCAAACCGCTGAAAATAATAAATATTGAATCGAAAATGATTTATGTCTACAAAAACGCAAAAGTTATTTTTATCAAAGACAAAGTCAGCGACGTTCAATAAATAATCGCGTAAGTTAAGGCGTTCAATCCAAATCCTTGTCCGAAAAGTCGTCGGACGCGCGGAGGACAGGCTGCTTTATTATTCGCTTTGCTTGTTTGTTTTTCGCTTACATTTTGCCGATTTCGCGTTCGCGTCAATTCAGGCGTTGAACGATTTCTAATTTTTTACTATAGAGGAGAAACTAAATGCACAATATTCTAGACACAGAACCCGGTCAACTTGCTTATGCCGGCTTTTCTAAAAGATTCTTTGCTTCGCTCATTGACGGAGTAATTATTTTTTTTGTGTTGGTGGCGCCTTTGATTATTTTGGCAGTGGCGGGAGCGAGCGAAGAGACAGTAAGTGCCGGCGCAGTAATTATTCAACTGCTTGCGGTGGTAGGCAGTTGGATTTATGAGGCGGTAATGGATAGTTCTTCCAAGCAAGGTACTCTGGGCAAAATGGCTGTTGGAATAAAGGTTACAGATTTAGAGGGCAAACGTATCACGTTTGGTAGAGCGACGGGACGCCATTTTGGCAAGTATCTATCTTATTTCACTATGTATATTGGTTATTTGATGGCAGCTTTCACACAAAAGAGACAAGCCCTGCACGATATAATTGCCGGAACATTGGTTTTGGAGGATTAACGAGTAAGTATTTCATCGCTGCGCGTCAGGCAAGTCATTTGAGTCGTCCGCTTTAGAACACGGCTTTCCGACTCGGCTGCTTTGACAAAGCTGAATGTTTGATGCAGGCGATTCAATTCGGGCTTTAGGCTGTCTTGCCGAAAAAGCGCGGGACGATTATCAAACGATAAAAATTAAGGAGATATTTAATGACGGAACAAACATCATCGGAGCTTTACGCTCAATCGTCGGGAAATCGTGAAATTACGTCGCTCAATTCAAAGATAAACGAATTAGAGATGCGTATCTACAACCTTGAAATCCGCATACCGAACAGCAACATTATGAGCCATAAGTTTTGGACGCGCGCGCTGGCTGTTTTCGGACACGATATATCCATCGTGCTCGCGTTCTATGGCGGCATCATTGCGCTTATGTTGGGAATCAGTGCCGTCGTAGCCATACTCGGGAGCGTTTTCAAGTAAATTTCGCGGAACGGTTAAATTTAAAAGGCGAGAAAGCAGACATCGCTTACGGTAATAGAACGGCTGAAACGACAAAAGCCCGCCAAGCCGTTATAACCGACTGTTCGACAGCGCTGCTTTCAGGTTTGACTTCTCCGACGAAGTGGAATGCTTGAAGCGGGCGGCGGTTGCCGTGTCTTTGTCGGTAAAAACAACTTGTGGTTCACTATTTTGACGCTGAAATTTGCCGCCGTTCAATTAATCGAAACGCGGCGTAGTGCTTGAATAAGGAGTGTAGCGATGAACAAATTTAAGATTTTTTTGCTTACCTGTGCCGTTGTAATAGGAAGCGTTTCCTGCAGCTCGAAAAAAAAGGAAAGATTTGAGTGGGATTTGTTTCCTGTTCCGCATATTAGTCATAAAAAATATAACTACGGCGATTCCGTTCCGAAATATAAAGACAAGGACAGAAAACCGGTGTCCGGTTATATAGACAGAGACGGACAATTAGCAATAAATTTACAATTTGATTTCGCCGACGAGTTTTCTGGCGGGCTGGCTCGTGTCGTAACCGATAAAAAATTCGGCTTCATAAACACGAACGGCGAATTTGTAATCAAACCGCAATTTGACGACGCGGAGAATTTCGGCGTAGGCGACGCGCCATTGGCGTTGGTTAAAGTCGGGGATAAATACGGATATATTGACAAGTCCGGCAATTATGCCGTCATCCCTCAGTTTGATGATGCGGGCAGCTTCACCATCTATTTTTCCGAAGTGCCGGGTAAGTGGAATTATTCATTAGCCGGAGTGAAAGTCGGCGATAAGTGGGGCTTTATCGATAAGTCGGGAAATTATGTCATTACCCCGCAATTTGGTATGGTCGGCTCGTTTTCCGAAGGACGCGCTCTGGCGAAGGTTGGCGATAAGTGCGGTTATATTGATGAAACGGGAGAGATGGTCATTGCCGCCCAGTTTGAATGTGCTTCGGAACACCTCGGTCTTTCCGTTTCTATCAGTGAATTTGGAGAATTCTCCGGCGGTTTTGCGTGTGTGAGAGTCGCTAGCCAACCGACGCAAATCCAAACTCCCGCCAAACTTCCGACTAAAGATTCAATCGCTACTTATCCCAAGTCATGGAAAGATTTTATCAATACTTATCCTAAGTCATTGGTAGCTGAACCTAAATACAAGTATGGCTTTATAGACAGAACAGGTAAGTTTGTCATCGAGCCTCAATTTGATGTTGCAGGAGATTTTTCAAACGGACTGGCGGCGGTCGGTTTCATTCAAAACCTCACTGTTCTTTCAATGCGTGAAGTATCGATTGAAGAATCATTAAGTAAAAATATACCTAAACAAATCGTCAAATGGGGTTTCATAAATGAAACGGGCAGGTTTGTAATAAATCCGATGTTCGACAGAGTGAAAGAATTTACCCGTGTTCGTAATACGGAAAGCAGACTGGATGGTCAATCGTTAGCGGCGGTAGTCTCTGATGAGGGAAATGCTTTTGCGTGCGGCTATATTGACAAAACCGGCAAGTATGTTGCCAATCCGCAATTCCTTACCGGCACATATCCACTGATGTCCAACGAATCTGTTTGCAACGGCTTCTCTGCTGGCGGATTTGCGTATTTTGGAAGTAATAATCGTAACTATTCTGTAATTGATAATACGGGAAAGATTATTTTCAGTTACCACGACTAAAAATGAAGAACAAATTCGGTGTTAATCAGCAAATGTTTCTTTTAGCATCAGACTGCCGAACCTGTCAGTTAAACTGAGCGCGCGATGGCGATTTTGTTATCAGCGTTGTATTCTGCGCCTGTTAAATTCAGCTTTTCAGCACTACCGTCAAATCTACTATTATGAGTGAGCGGTTAATCGAAATAGAAGCCGATACGGTCGAGCAAGCCGAGCGGAAGTTAAGGAACATTGATGAATTAATTGTTCTCGAACAGTTCGTTGTTTGCCGCGAAAAAGTGGAAGTTATCGAAGCCGTCGCGGATACGGTCGAAGAGGCGTTTTTAAAAGCGCAGGGCAAAGTTCCGGCGGACGCTAAAACGGAAACGCGAGAAACTAAAGCTGCCGCGAAACAAATTACGCTTCTGGTTCAGGCAAATAATGAAGAAAGCGCGGGAAAAGGAAAAGCCGAATTGATATCGTCCGTATCGCTTTTGAAAAAGGCTCGAAAAGGACTTTTCGGATTCGGCAAAACTCCGAATGTTTATGAAGTCGTCATATCTCAAAAAGCCGTTGTCGAGTTGACGTATCGGGTGCGGGCTAAACTTCGGGCGAAGGTCAGAAATTATTCGGCGGAAGAATTGTTGGAAAGTATTAGGCAAATACGCCAGACAAACGCGCAATGGACGGAAATGCTTCAATTTCTGAATCCGAAAAATGATTCTGAAATTGAGGCGTCGCTTATCAAACTTCAAGAATTAAATCTGCCTTCGGTGTTGGATACTATTGAAGATGTGTGCCGCAGAAATGAAAAGGCTAATTGGCGAACGGTTATCAAGGAAGCTGAGACGCAGGCTTCAAATGCGCGAAGTCGGGAGTTGGAGGAAAAGAAAATCGGGTTAAGGAGACTGGATGTAGAAATAGCCGAGATTTTCATGTTTTATACTTCCATAGATTGGTATGAAAAAGATTATCGGAGAAAGCGAAAGGAGCCGACCGGCTTGCCGAGAGGAGGTTATGGCGAGCATCACGTTACTTCCTCAACTTTGAGGGAGACAATACCGCATTACTCAACTAACAAGGAGGCATTTGGTAAATTGGAAGAAAGGATTAAAGGGTTTGATCTTTATGAACTTTACTTACAATTACTCTTTGAAGAAGGTCAGGATGAAGCGATTGCTACCTTGGAACAAAAGTGCATTGCCGCGCTTAAAGCTCAAAAACTGTCATATAATCAGAGAACAATCAAAATCGAAACAAAAGTAATCTCTCCGTCAAGTCAAAATAAAGTTTCCGCACTACGCCAAGAGCTGTTGTCAATCTGCTTAGGGAACGAAGATCAAGTTGATAGGTTAATAAATTCGGAACGGCAATGTAATTCTACTGCTAAAGAAGAACAATTATACAAAGATGTTATAGAGCGATGGATACGGGATAACGAATAATTTCGTTGAGAAACGATAACAAGTAAAATATTACGCATCCAGTAGTTGAGGTCTTTCTCCATAACATGCGGCTGAATAAGTCACCAAACGTGGGACGGAAACATCAGTTTCTGGAGGTTAATATGGGATGCGACATTCACGCGGTAATCGAGTATGCCGAAAATGGTTTTTATAATTTTTTCGCGGCGATAGGAATTGAGTTTCTTTCGGGGACAGGAATTGATCGCGATTATGCTTTGTTCGCGCGCTTGGGCTATAACCGGCGGGGAGCGCACGGAGAGCCTCGCTTTCCGCTGCGAGGTCTCTCGCCGGACATAAGTGAGGAAATGCGTGAAATTTTCTACGTTCCGAATAATTTTTACTTTACTTTTGTAAAGATTGAACCCGAGTCTGTAGACGAGAAACTATTAAAGGACATTCTGCAAAAAGAATATGGAAACAGCACGTTGAGTTATTATGAAGAAAATAACATTGCTCCCGTTTTAGCCTTTACTCATTCGGTTAGATTAGACAAAGTGCTGGATGAAAGCACCGACTTTGCTCGCCTCGAAGCCGAGGCTGAATTAAGGGGAGTTAGCAGCCATGAACTTTTGGAAAGATGGCAATTCCCCAACCAAACTCAAATCCTAGGAAGCAGGTCTGCTGGCGATAGTTATCAAGGACTTATAAAAACATGGAAATTTCCCGCCGATGACGAAATAACGAAACTACAGATAATTTTCAAGGATTGGCAATTAAGTCAGTTCACGCGAACCGACTTGATTAACTTTCCGCTGGAAGCCGAATTAATAAATTTTTTGGAGTTCTATGGAGATTGGGCATTCAAGGAATATGAAACAACCGGTCTTGTTCCCAATGACAACTGGCATTCGCCAAGCTGGTTAAATTTTAATGAATTAAAAGAAGTCTTGTCCGCATACTATGAAAACTACCCCGAATTTTTGGCGGAAGAAACCTATTTGGAAAGAGCTTTTTGGGCGATGCAGGAGTTAGGCGTGAAGTATGGCAACGAAAACGTGCGGCTGGTTTTCTGGTTTGATAATTGATTGTGCAAGCCTGCGTATATTGTTGTTATTTAATCAGGTTGCTGCCGACAATATTGAATTTACAAATTAATCGTAGATTCGTAGGAAAAATAAGTTAACCGCCAATAACAATTACTGATAATCGCGGCGTTGTTATGCGTAATGATGGTATTCACCTTTGCATAACCTACACGGACAAACTATGGAAGAAAAATACGACAAAGCCACACGACTTCACGAAGAAGGCGTAACGCTTGACCTTGAGGGAACGGCGGAATCAATGCGAGCCGCGCTCGAAAAGTTTGAGCAAGCGCGGCTAATTTACCAAGAAATAAACGCCCAACCAGAAGAAGCAGTCAGTCTCCAACTGCTAGGCAGTATCAACAAATCGCTCGGAAACAAACAAAAAGCACTCGATTATTTTGCACAAGCGTTGCCGCTTCTTCGTGTAATTAATAACAAAAGCCGTGAAGCCAACACGCTCACCGACATTGCCGAAGTTTATTCTGCTTTAGGCGAAAAAGAGCGAGCCTTGGAATTCTACAACGAATCGCTGCCGCTTTTTTATGAGATTGGCGACATAAGTGGTGAAGCCAAGACGCTCTGCAACATCGGCGCGATTTATTCTACTTTAGGCGAGAATGAGCAAGCCTTGAAATTCTACAACGAATCGGTACCGCTTTATGCTGAGATTGGCAATAAAGAGCGTAAAGTTGTCGCCTACACGAACATCGGCGCAATTTATTTTGCTTTAGGCGAGAATCAGAAAGCCTTTGATATCTATAACAGATCGCTGATTCTTTCTCGCGCGGTTGACGACAAACACAGTGAAGCCAACGCGCTCTGCAGCCTCGGCGCAATTGCTTCCGATTTTGGCTGGCAACAGAAAGCCTTGAACTTTTTGAACGAAGCGCTGCCGCTTGCTCGCGCAGTCGGCGACAAAGGTGTTGAAGGACACACGCTCAACCATATCGGCAAAACTTATTTTGAGCTGGGCGAGCGGCAGAAAGCCTTGAACTTTCTAAACAAATCATTACCGCTTCGCCGCGTGGTTGGCGACAAAAACGGTGAAGTCGTTACGCTCACTAACATTGCCGAAGTTTATTCTGCTTTAGGTAAGAATCAGAAAGCCTTGAAATTCTACAAAGAAGCCTTACCGCTTCTTCGTGCGATTAATAACAAACGCGATGAAGCCGTTACGCTCAAGAAAATCGCCGAGGTTTATTCTGCTTTAGGTGAAAATCAGAAAGCCTTGAAATTCTACAAAGAAGCCTTGTCGCTTCTTTGTGCGATTAATAACAAAAGCGGCGAAGCTGTCACGCTCACCGACATTGCCGGAGTTTATTCTGTTTTAGGCGAGAAAGAGCCAGCCTTAAAATACCTGAACGAATCGCTGCCGCTTTTTCGCGCGCTTGGCGACAAAAACCGTGAAGTTTCTACGCTCAACAGCATCAGCGAAATTTCCGGCGAACACCCTTTTTCCCAAGCTATAAGACTTGCCGAACTAAACACGACGGAATCAAAGCAAGGTGCGCTCGCAAAGTTTGAACAGGCGCGACAGCTTTATCAAGAGATAAACGCTCAACTGGACGAAGCGAATTGTCTTGAATGGATGGGCAACATCAGCAAATTTCTCGAAGAATCTCTCGATTATTATGAAAAAACTCTCGATTATTATGAAAAAGCACTCGATTATTATGAAAAAGCCTTGTCGCTTCGCCGCGCGGCTGGTGACAAACAGGGTGAAGCCCGAACACTCAACATCATCGGCTTAGTTGATTCTTACAATGGCACATTTTATTTCGCTTCACCGGAGAGAGAGAAAGCCTTGAAATGTTTGAACGAAGCCTTAGCGCTTTTTCGCGCGGTTGGCGATAAAAGCGGTGAAGCCACCACTCTCTACAATATCGGTAAAGTTTGTTCCGATGATTTCCACGAAACACAACACGCTTTGAAATGCATGGAGGAAGCCCTGCCGCTTTTTCGTGAGATTGGCGACAAACAGGGCGAAGCCGACACTCTCTACAATATCGGTGAAGTTTATGATAATTTAAGCGAGCATCAGCAAGCCTTGAAATTCTACGGCGAATCGCTGCCGCTGTATCGTGCGGTTGACGATAAACAGGGTGAAACCTACGCGCTCGCCCGCATAGCCAAATTTGAACGTTTAAAAAGATTGGAAGAGATCGGCTGGTTCGATGAGATACAGCCCTCCAAGAAAAAGGATGATTTCAGTTTTTCAAAGTTCTACACTGTATCTTTTGAGCCTACCGAGGGATGGATTAAAGAGAACATACAGGAACTCGCGGACGCTTCGTCGGGCATGTTCGCTCCTACGGATATAATTTATGAATGGGTCGGACAAGATAATCATCGTTTGTCTTTCAAACAGAATGGACGATTCTATTCGGTAAACGCGCCTAGTATACATGATAATCCAGGTGAACAATATCGCTTCTACAGGTTTCCGCCGCAGATTCTAACTCCCATTAACCAAGCTATTGCCGACGCAGGCTATCGCTTGCGCTATTTTATACTTCCTTGGTTTGATTATGATGATATATATTTTGCCTTAGTTCCAAAGGACGCATACCAGAAGGCTGTAGATGAAAAACTTATAGAGGAGTTGCCTTCGCCTTTGAGAGAATTACTTGAAGAACCGGTGAAGATTCGCGTCGATGTAACCGAGACTGACGAAGACCGCTTCCGGTCTCCGCGTATCTTTCCCGATGAAGATGTGTGGGCAAAGCCTCCCGGTGAGGGCGTTTGGGCGAAACCGCTCGGCGACGACCTTTATGAAATCCAGAACGTTCCTTTATACGCTTATAATCTTCACTTTAGAGATGTCGTTAAAGCCGTTGCCGAATTGCCCGACGCGGAGCCGAAAATGCTTGAAGTCGTAAGCCGCAGCGGTCACAAAACGATTCGCATTATCTTCGGCGATGAAGTAACCGAAACGGAGAAGAATCGCGTGTTGGACGAGGTATTTGTGAAAATGGGAGCCGTCATCAGAGACCAAGGTGACCGCCGTTACGGAATTGATGTCGAGCCGAAAGGTTATTATTCATATCTTTGCGAAAGAGCGTATGAGTTGGAGCGCGACGGTATTCTTGAATACGAGCTTGGCGAACCGGGATTAAAACGAGCCAAAAAACTTATTATCGACGGTATGACGCTCGCCAAGGCAAAGACGCCGGAGTCAATGCAATCGGCGCTGTCGAAGTTGGAACAAGCGCGACTGATTTACCAGGAAAGCGACGAGCAAATAGACGAAACGATTTGCCTTTCCTGGCTGGCTGCCACCAGCTACGCTCTCGGAGAGAAAGAAAAAGCACTCGATTATTATGGACAAGCCTTGCCGCTCTATCGTGCGCGCGGCGATAAAGAGGGTGCAGCCGTCATGCTCAACAGCATCGCCAGAGTTTATTTTGAGTTAGGCGAAAATCAGCAAGCCTTAAAATATGTAAACGAATTGCTTTTGCTTTATCGTGAAGCCGACGACAAACACTCTGAAGCCGCCACGCTCAAAACCATCGGCACGCTTTATCGTAATTTAGGCGAGAAACGGCAAGCGTTAAAATTTTACAACGAATCGCTGCTACTTTGTCGTGAGATCGGCGGTAAAGAGCAGGAAGTCGCTACACTCAAAAACATTGGCGCAATTTACTCCGACTTAGGCGAGAAGCAACAAGCCCTGGAATCCTACAACGAATTATTGCTGCTTTGCCGCGCGCTTGGCGACAAACTTAGCGAAGCCGAGGCGCACCACAACATCGGCTTAATTTATCGTGAATTAGGTGATAAGGAGCAAGCCTTGAAATTCCTGAACGAAGCCTTGCCGCTCTTTCGCGCAGTTGATAACAAACACGGCGAAGCTTCCACTCTCAACAGCATCGGCTTGGTTTATGCGGAATCAGGCGAGAGCGAGCAAGCCTTGCAGTTTCACAACGAATCATTATCGCTTTCGCGCGCGGTCGGCGAGACGCAGATTGAAGCCGCCTCACTTTTTATCATCGGCACAATTTATGATGGTTCAGGTGAGAAAGAGCAAGCCTTGAAATATTACAACGAATCGTTACTGCTTTATCGCGCGAGCGACGACAAAGACGGCGAAGCCCTCGCGCTCGCTAGCATCAACTCAATTTATGGCGGACAACTTTATTACGAAGGCAAATCGCTTTACGAATCAGGAACGCCGGAATCAATGCGAACGTCGCTCGCAAAGTTTGAACAGGCGCGACTAATTTACCAAAAGTTAAACGCGCAACACGACGAAGCAGTGAGCCTCTTTATGCTGGGCTGGGTCAACAACTGTCTGGGAGACAAACAAAAAGCGCGCGATTATTATGAACAAGCGCTGCCGCTTTTTCGCGCCGTCGGCGATATACGCTTTGAAGCTCTCACAATCAGCTGCAACGACTTAACTTACTCTGATTCAGACATAGAAAACTTTTCTGACTTAAGCGAGAAAAACCATTAAAATTTTGCAGCGAACCGCCGCCGCTATTTCCGCGCTCGATGATTTCAATTCCGACTTCTGACGGTTAATCCGACTCGCGTAAAAAAAAATTAAAAATTTCTGAAACGAAACTGCCTTTGCCGGTCATACCGAGTATAAGTCGAGAATTTGTGCTGAAAGATTTTATCGAAAATCAATCGGTTAAATTAGGTAAAAAAATTTAAGGAATGAAATTTATTACGCAGAACTTACATTTACAATGTGAAGTTTGCAGGGTTTTGAAAACCGTCCGGTCAAAATTAACGGATAAAATATTCGGAGGGAAAGCTAATGTCAAATGATTCGATGATTGTATTGCAATGCGCTTGCGGCGAAACATATTTTGCCGCCGAACGGCATCTGGGAAGTTACATAAATTGTCCGTGCGGCAGAGCGGTTGTCGTCGCTCGCCCGTCATCGGCGGCAAACAATTACGCCGGTTTTGGCGCCGGACAGGATTTTCGCGGCGCGATAAGCCGGATTAAAAAATCGTTTTCCACCACCTTCGTCGCAAGGGTTGTATTCGGGTTTGCGTGCCTATTAATAGGCATCAACGCATTCGTCGGTTATTATCAGGGGCGCGGCGCGGCGAATACCGTATCAACTTCGCATTTCACGTCGGCTTCTCCATTTCCGGCGACGACGGTTCAGCCGCCGCCGCCACTAAACTACACTCCCGATTACAACCGTTCGATTGAACTTCCGACGAATTTTCTCAATCCGGGATACAAGCCGGTTTCGTTGAAGAACGGCGTTAATATCGCCGCGCCGCAAGGTCCGCGCGGCGGCAAATATCTGACGATTATCAACGAAGACGATTCGGACGTAGCGGTCAAGCTCGTCGAGAATACAACCGGAAAAACGCGCCGCTTTTTCTATGTGCGGGCAAACAGCCGCGCGACGACGCGGGGAATTGCCAACGAAGAATGCCGCGTCATTTTCAGCAGCGGCGCGGATTGGGACGCGGAAAATCGTAAATTTCGTAGTAATGCCGCGTATAGCGAATTCAAGACCGTTTTGAATTTCCGGCGCATCAGTTATCTGGTCAGCTTAAAGCCAACTATAAAAGGCACCGTGCCGGTTGATTCGATTGGCGAAGAAGAGTTTGCAGATAAATAGTCGGGCGTGATAATTGCCCGAAAGAAAGGTGAAAAATGAATTGGAAACTGCTTTGGAAATACACGGGGCTGATTTTCGCCGCCACATTATTGGTCGGCTTTTTCTCCGGTCTGATAGGAAATCTTTTCATCAAGACTGGAGAGCAAAACCAGATTTTATTCGTCATCTTGACGGCATTAGCCAATCTCGCGGTAATAGCAATCGCTTTTGCTAAACTGTTTCTCGAACAGCGAGACCGCGCGATTATTCACGCGCTGGCGGTTGTGGCGCTTTGCTGGCTGATTTCCCTACCGCTGAATGTCATTTTGCTCGGACAGCCCTTCGCGCAATGGGCTTCGACAATCATCGTATTACTTCCGACGGCTGCCGTCGGCGTCGGCGCGGGCGTTTTTCTCCGCCGTCAAAAATTAAAGTCGAGCGTTCCCGCTGCTTTTGCTCCGCGCGTTAATGTTTCCGCCGCTCCGAACAGCGTCGAAATCAAAGATTCCGGCATCCGCATAAATGCTGAAGCGATTTGGATTTGCGTGCGATGCGCCGCTAAAAATCGCGTGCGTAAAGCGGTAATGATCGGCGTACAGCCGGTGTGCGGCAAATGCGCCGGTAAATTGGAAGAAGCATTTTATTCGCCGGAGATTTACGATACCGAATATGTTGACGTTGATTCGGCTGAAGCTCAATACAGATTCACGGAAACTTATTTTGATAATTACCAGCCGCCGACCGCAGCCGAAACGAGCGAACGACCAATCATTCTGCCGCATACGCCGCCTTTGCAGCCTGATTTTCCTGCGCCGCGCGTAGAAGATGAACCGGCAGACGACAAGCTAAAGGGTGAACTCTTCAAACTTCTCTACGGAGATAAAGAAAAAGCATTTAGAATAGTAAATGCCCTAAAACGAAAACACAGCGAACGCTCCGAACGATGGTGTTGGGAAAAGGCTTTAGATGACTTGATTTATGACCGTTGATATGAAGACGCGGTTTGCACAAATAACAGCGAGATTTTTATTTCTTCCCGCTTAAATATACCAATCAGACTTGGCTCTGACAGTTGTGTCGTTTCAGACAATAATGGTCACAGATGAATAGAGAAAAACTTATTTCCATAGTTAAACGAAATTGCAGGTTTACACCTTAAAACTTTTATCAAAGCGAGCATTGTGAAATAATCGCGCTCTTATCAGGAGAAAAGAAATGACTAATCGGCAGTATAAACTAACAACTTTTACGGTGGCTTTGTATTTGATTTTGGCTCTTGACGGCGCGCTGACATCAGCGCAAACGCCGGACTCGCGCCAATTGACGACCGGACAAGTTATCGAACGCGAACTCAAAGGCGACGAAGCCCATTCCTACAGCCTCGCGCTGACGGCGGGACAATATCTCAACGTCGCGGTCGAACAAAAAGGCATTGATGTCGTCGTCGCTTTGTTTGACGCGAACGGCAAAAAAGTTATCGAAGTTGATAGCCCGAACGGAACACAAGGAGAAGAGCCGATTGCCTTAATTATTGAAACCGCCGGAAATTACCGTTTAGAAGTTCGCTCGCTGGAAAAAACAGCCGCCGCTGGACGATATGAAGTAAAAATAAATGAGCTGCGAACGGCAACCGAAAATGACAAAAATTTCATTGCAACAATTGCTGCCGCAAACAAAGCTTTCACCAAAGCAAGAGAGTTGCATCAACAGGGAACGCCAAAATCACTGCGGAATGCAATAAAAAAGTATGAAGAGTCTTTATTATTTTTTCGTGCTATAAAATATCATCAGAGCGAAGCAGAAACGCTTAACAACATTGGCGTGGTTTATGATATTTTAGGCGAGCAACAACAAGCCTTGAAATTCTATAACGAGTCGTTACTGCTTTTTCGTGCTATTGACAACAAAGGCGGTGAAGTCAGCATGCTCTCTAAAATAGGTTTATTTTATTTTTTTCTACACGATGAACAGAAAGCCTTGAAATACTTAAAAGATTCGTTGCTGCTTTCTCACGAGGTTGGCGATAAGCGTGACGAAGCTGCAATTCTCAACAATTTAGGCATGGTTTATTTTAATTTAGGCGAGAAACAACAAAGCTTAAAATTCTATAACGAATCGTTACTGCTTTTTCGTGCTATTGGCGACAAGAGAGGTGAAACTGCGACCCTCGCAGGCATCGTCGGAGTTTATTCTCGTTTTGGTGAGAAACAGCAAGCCTTGAAATTTTATAAAGAGAGATTGTTGTTTTCTCGTGCTAATGGCGACAAGAGAGATGAGGCTAAAACACTAGCGTTCATCGGCGGAGTTAATAGTGATTTAGGTGAGAAACAGCAAGCCTTGAAATTTTACAATGAAGCCTTAACACTTCATCGTGCAGTAAACGATCATAATAGTGAATCTATAACTCTCAGCAACATTGGCTCAGTTTATTTTGATTTAGGAGAGCAACAGCTAGCATTGAAATACTACAACGAGTCGTTGCCAGTTTTTCGTGCGGTTGGCGACAAACAAGGTGAAGCCATGATACTAGATTCTCTTATGAACCAGGTGGAATCGGACAATTCGCGCTTCGGCATTTTTTACGGCAAACAATCTGTCAATAACTTTCAAATCTTGCGCTCAAATGTGCGAGGTCTTGACAAGAGTATTCAACAAGGCTTTCTTAAATCCATCGAAAGGGCATATCGCCGACTTGCTGACGCACTTATCGAACAGAAACGCTATGCAGAAGCGCAACAGGTTCTCAACAGTTTCAAAGACCAGCAGTTTTTTGATTTTAGCCGGAGCAAACAGTTTGCCCCACTTGCCGTTACCGCCCGCGAAGCCGAATTAACCGCGACTTTTAATCAGAAACTCGAAACTGTCGTCGCCGCGATTCACGCGCTGGACGAATACAAACGCGGCATCGGCAGCCGTCCACCGACTGCTGCCGAAACCGCGCAGTTGAAATCTCTGGCGGACAAACAAATCGCCGCCAACGCAGATTATCTGGCGTTTCTCAAAACAGCCGAACAACAATTTGCCGCGCCGCTCGACGACAAAGATAAAATTCCCGATGTTCTCGATTTGACGCAACTGCAAACCACTCTGCGCGAAGTGTCGGCGCAAACCGGAGAAAAAAGCGTCGCCGTTTATACGCTCGTCGGCTCGGACAATTACTGCGCTTTGGTCGTCACGCCCGATTCTATTTTCTCAGTTTCAACTCCGATAAAAGGCGCGATGCTGAACCAAAAAGCGCGGCAGTTGTGGCGGTTATTGCGAACGCCTCAATTTGACCCGCAGCCGCTTGCCAAAGAAATTTATGATGTCGTTTTCGCGCCGCTCGCCGCGAAGTTGCCCGCCGATACGAAAACGATTCTCTGGTCTCTGGACGGCAGCTTGCGCTATGTGCCGATGGCGGCTCTGCACGATGGCAAACAATATTTGGTCGAGCGTTACAACAACGTCGTGTTCACACGCGCCGACACGGAGCGTCTGACGCGCAATGTTTCAGCGAATTTGACCGCCAGCGGTTTTGGCGGCTCGCAGCGATTTACGGTCAAATACGGCGGCGGAATTTTCAAAGCCCGCGAACTGCCGGCTGTCAAAACCGAGATGGCGCGAATTTTCAAAAACAACAACTCGACAACCGGCATTTTGTCGGGCGAAGTGCTGCTTGATAGACAATTTACCCGGTCGGCGATGATTTCAACTCTGCAAAAACGCCGTCCGCTCGTTCACATCGCGTCGCATTTCATATTTAAGCCGGGCGACGAAGCGAATTCCTTCTTACTGCTGGGTGACGGCACGGCGTTCACGCTGGACGAAATGAAACGGCAGAAAGATTTATTCGCGGGCGTTGAGTTATTGGCGCTGTCGGCTTGCGACACCGCCGCGCAGCAAGAGGACAGCAACGGGCGCGAAGTTGACGGATTTGCAGAGTTGGCGCAGCGTCTGGGCGCGGGCGCGGTGATGGCTTCGTTGTGGGAAGTACAGGACGAGTCGACCGCCGAACTGATGACGCGGTTTTACAAAACTTACAACAGTCAAAAAGGCGCAAACAAAGCAACGTCGTTACGGTCGGCACAACTCGCGCTGCTGAGCGGTAAATATAAAACGGCAGGCGCAGCAAACCGCGGGATGATACGGGAAGACGCGGAAACGGCTGCCAAAATCAAAATTGAAAGCGCAAAACTAAAACCGTTTAATTATGTCAAAAACCCGAGGTTCGCGCACCCGTATTACTGGTCGCCGTTTATTCTCATCGGCAATTGGAAATAAGCGGTGAGGCTGTGATGCCGTTGTCGTCACTTAAGCGAATTGTGCCGACAATACAATGCTTTACAGGCTTATGCTAATTTTGCGCGAGCTTTCGAGGAAGAACTTTTATATCTCAAGCGGAGTAGAAAGAAAATGTTACGAAAACTTTACAAATACGGTTTGATAATTTCAATTTTGCTTTGCAGTTTGCCGACAATGGCACAACAAAGGAGAACTCTTACCCGAGATAACGACGGACAGAGAAGGCTCGCCCTAATAATCGGCAACGGCAATTACGTTAATGCGCGAAGATTGGTGAATCCGCCGAATGACGCAGCCGATATGACCGCGACGCTCACGGAACTCGGTTTTGAAGTGATTTCGGGAACAAATCTCAACCTCAAACAGATGACCGAAAAAGTGCGCGAGTTTGGCGACAAGCTGAAGACTTCGGGCGGAGTCGGGCTGTTTTATTACGCCGGACACGGCGTTCAAGTCAGCGGGCGCAACTATCTCATTCCGGTCGAAGCGGACATTCCGCGAGAAGATGAAATCGGCTTTGTCGCGCTCGACCTCAACCAGGTTTTGCAAAAAATGGCGACGGCGAACAACGGCTTGAACATTGTAGTCTTGGACGCCTGCCGCAACAATCCGTTCGCGCGCGGCTGGAGTCGTGACGCGAGCGACGACGGTTTGGCGCAGATAACCGCTCCGAAAGGAACATTTATCGCTTACGCTACTTCGCCCGATATGACGGCGAGCGACGGAACGGGCAGAAACGGGCTTTACACAGCCGAGCTTCTGAAATATCTCAAACAGCCGAATTTGAAAATTGAAGAAACTTTTAAGGAAGTAACCAAAGCGGTTGACGACAAAAGCGGCGGCAGACAAACCCCGTGGTTTTCATCGTCTTTGCGCGGCGAGTTTATTTTTAAGCCAAATCAAAAAACAGCATCGGTTACAAAACCAATACAAGGAAAGAATTCTTCTTCTTCAAATTCCTCGCTTCCCGGTAACTTAGGAGTAATAGAAAAAAGCAAAGTCGTCGCAACGCCAAATTCAAATGAATCTTCACAAATTACATTGCCGGAATCTGCCGTCAACTCAACCTCCAATGCAATAAATATAAAGGTCAATGCCGATGATACTGCAAATGGTTGGACAAATTCCGGCTTTGTAGTTAAGAAAGGTCAAAAAATCAAAATTTTGGCAACCGGAAAAATATCTTTAGGCGGTCATTTCTATTCTACTCCGGCGGGAAATAATCTTATTGTTGACAAGCAAAAAATAATTCAACTCCAACCAACCGGCGGTTTAGTTGGAGTTATAGGCGATAACAATAACGATTTTATTTTTTTAGGTGATTCTAGCGAATTTGTCGCACAACGCGATGGAGTGTTATTTTTGGGCGTTAACGAGGGAAATCTATCGGATAATTCCGGCAGCTACGATGTAAAAATCGAAGTATCTATGCAAGCTGTTACCAAACCAATAAATGTTTTTTCTCCGACACTAGAAAATCCATTTAATTTACAACCGATTGAAGCATTATTTAATGGGAAATCACCGTATCTATCCGAAGTCCGCTCTGCTGTCGTCAGCGGCAATCTTGCTGAAATTAAAGACAAGCGTAAAGTTTATGTCAGCGCGTATTCCGTAAAAGGGGTATTGGCATCCGGTGCGATGGATTCGTCGTCTAAAAAAATGATTGTTGATAAGCTGACAAAATATGGCGGCGTGGAAATTGTGGAAAATCCCGAAACCGCCGATTTTATAATTCACTATAGCGGCGAAGGCAAAACATACCCCGGGTTTTCAGAAAAAATTGATGGGAATATGATTGTGGTGGTGCGTGAACCCGCAGCTTCAAGCGGCTCTGTCAAGGCGCGAGTTCTCTGGAAAGATAATGAATCACAGACATATGATGGTGGCTACGGGCTTATTAGCTTAATGAAACGTCATCCGGCTGATAGTATGACACGACATTTTATTGAGGCGTTGAAGAAAGTGCGCGGTGAGAAGTAGGATGCAAATCGGTAAATTACCAAGTTTTAAATTTCAGCAAAACTTATTTACCGATTGAAATGCGAAGGTAAAATGCCGACGTTTTCCGCGAATAAATTTTTTAACCGCAAACACAACGAAATAAACTTATTTGTTGAATTTTTATATATGATTACCAACGCGAAAAATCAATTTCCACGAAAAAAACAAATGCGTATTTTGATGGTTTTAATTTTCAGTTTGTTTGCCCTGACCGCCGTCGTGCAAAACAATGCTCAAACGCGCTCGATAACTTCGGAGGATTTTGTCAAACGGCGTCCTGCGAGCAAATCAAATAAACCGGTCAAGTCTGCAATTAAAAATCCACCCAAAACCGGCAAAAATACAAATTCTCCAAAACGCCCAGCCACTTACATTTCTGTTCCGAAGGCTAAAAGTGTCAGGCGGACAAACTCAAAAGACTCGACCGTCGCAGTAAGTAAGACACAGAAAAGCACACGCGCCAAAGCGAGTAAGAAACCGGAAAGCGCGACTGCCGCGGCGATAAAGAAACCGAACAAAACCGTAAAGATACAGAACACACCCGAAGAACTTTTGGAAATCGGCGTAACGGTTTGGAAACTGCGCCCGCCGCGTCTCTCCGATGAGGGCATCAAAATACCTGTTCGAAATGCGGACGGGCGGCGCGAGATGTGGACAGCCGAAAGAGTAGTCGATTCCGATAAGCCTTTTCAGGCGGGCGAACGAGTGCGGCTCGCCGTCGAATCGTCATTTTCGGGTTATCTTTACGTTATTAACAGCGAGGTTTATTCGGACGACACTCTGGGCGAACCTTTTCTGATTTTTCCCTCGTCGGCAAATGAAAACAACCGCGTGCAGCCCGGATTGCTCGTTGATATTCCCGACCAGACCGAAGACTTGCCGTATTTTGTGATAAATCCGAAAAACCCGAAATACGCCGGAGAGTTTTTGACGGTTATCATTTCTCCGCAACCTTTGACCAATCTTAAAACTGATTCGGACGGTAAAATTATAAGTCTGAACAATTTGACTGACCTCGAAAAAAATGCCGATGCGGAAATCTTTGCCCGGACGGACAATCAGGATAAAATTTATACGCAAGCCGAAGCTGATGCCGCCTGCGGCGCGAAAGCACGAGGGCAAAACAGTCGGCAATTGGAAAGACCGTGCGGCGCGAACACACGCCAGCTAACCCGCGAAGAACCGCTTCCGCAAACGATTTACCGCGTGAAAACGACTGCGGGTCAGCCTGCCGTTACATTTATTCGGTTAAATGTGCGTAACTAATCGGCGTTTTTTGATTAACTGCGAAACTGAACTATTGAAGCATTGACAATCAGTTACACATTCACGGGCGAACGCTGCAGGATTATTGTTTTTTGCTTTTTCCGGGGGCTTTTCGCCCCTTTTTTGCTGGCAATATTTTACTAATTTTCGGACTGCTGGTTTTTGAAGACGTTTAATTAAGCACAGCCTGTAAATAATCCAGTCCAGTCTCAAAAAATTGTAATAATCAGGCAAAAATATTAGAATGCACGCAAATGAACTCTCAAATTGTTTAGCTCCCAAAACTAAACCGAAATATTTAGTTGTAGGAATTTTCCGGCTAAACTATTCATTTACAGTGATTTTGCAATGACCGATAAAAAAAACGAACGCGAAGACTACTCAAAAGAACAGCTTTCGGTCGAAACGGAAGTCAATACCGTCGATTTTCAAAAATCAGACGCGCTCGTCGGTCAGCGTCTCGACGGACGCTTTCTGATTGTGAAGGATTTGACCGAAAACGGCGCAGAGAAAGGCGGCATTGGACTGGTTTATCTGGCTCAAGATTTGAAACTGATGGGCAAGGAAGTAGTCGTCAAAATCCTAAAGCAAGTCTCGCTCGAAAGCAAAGAATTCGCCCGCAAATTCCAGCACGAAAAAGAAGCACTCATCAGGCTTGACCATCCGAACATCGTCCGTATTCTCGATTCGGGAACGCTTTCCGACGGCAACCCGTTTATGGTGATGGAACACATCGAAGGCTATTCTCTGCGCCGGGTTCTCCGGCAAAACGGAAAGCTGCCGTTTGATTTTGTCGCGCATATTACAGAATTGATAACGGACGCCTTGAGCGCGGCGCACGCTAAAAAGGTGCTGCATCGAGACATCAAACCCGCGAATATAATGCTCACGCCGCGTGAAGAAGGATTCGACCGCGTGCGGTTGATTGATTTCGGAATCGCCCGCGTGGAAGATTCGCAGATGGCTGACGCTACGATAATCCGGCGCACTATGGGAACGCTGCGCTATATCGCTCCGGAACAGCTTCGGGGCGATATAACGCAAACTCCGGCAGTCGACGTTTACGCTTTTGCGATTGTCATTTACGAAATGCTGACCGGCGCGCTGCCGTTTATGCCGCATTCGGAGGCGGATATGTTTGAAAAGCAAAAAGCAGGCGTAAAAACTCCGCCCGGCAAATTACGCGGCGATTTGACGGAGGAAGCGGAAAAAATTTTGCTTTCAGCGCTCGAATTTGAAGCGGAGAAAAGACCGCAGAACGCCCGCGCATTCGGACGCGATTTGGCAAACGCATTGCGTAAAAATCTAAGCTACACGACCAACATAGAAATTCAATCACCAGATTCGCCCGAAACTGATTCCAGAAATTTGAAGAACGAAAAAGGTGTTGCTTTTGCACCGACTGAACTTTCAAACGATAAACATAAAACCGATTTTCCAAATATAAATTCTCTGAAACAGCCGAAAAAAGAATCAGGTAAAAGGTTGATATGGAGTTTGCTCGGCGTGTTAATTTTAGCGGCAATATCAATTTCGATTGGTTTTGCAATTTGGAAAAATGCAGGTAAGAACTCAACGATAAATACAGCCGATTCAAATACTGTTAAAAAAACAGACGGCGACGCCCGACCTCAGAAAGAGCTGACATATTTTCTGAAAGTGCAGAAAATGCGCGACGGAAAACCGTTCGAAACGCCGTTCAAATCTTCGGGACAGGAGATTTTTGAAACCGGTTATAAATTCAAAATGAATTTTCAGAGCGATGCAGCAGGATTTATTTACCTTTTTAACGAAGACAAAGACCCGCAGGGCAAAACCGTCTATAACATTCTTTATCCGACACCGAAAACTAACGACGGCTCGGCGCAGGTTTCGGCAAAACAACAAATCGAAACAAATCAAAATACTTTCAGCGGCAGTCGCGGAACGGAAATCGTCTGGCTAATCTGGACATCCGACAAATCGGATGAGATGGAATCGGTAAAACAAACGGCGTTCGACGCGCAGGGAAAAGTGAACGATGAAATAAATGGCAAAAAGTTAAGCTCGTTTTTACAAAAAAACAAAGATAAAAATGTTGAGATAAATAAAGACACGGCAAATCAGCAAACCGTTATCAGCGGAACGGGCGATAATCTGGTTCACCGGCTCGAACTGGAACATAGGTAAAATCAAAGTAATAAGTTCTTTACCCAGAAGCGCACCAGTTAGACTTTCAAATCAAATAGCAGCGAGCATTGTGAAATAATCGCACTCTTATCAGGAGAAAAACAAATGAATAAACGACAGCGCAAAGTAAGGACAATCGTGGCGGCGTGCTTATTAATTTTGGCGTTCGTTGGCGCAAAGCCGGCGCATGCGCAAACCAACCAAGAAAAGTACGACAAAGCTACACAGATGTATGACGAAGGCATGACGCTTGCTAAAGCAAACACGGCGGAATCCAAGAAAGCCTCACTCCTAAAATTTGAACAGGCGCGGCGGCTTTACCATGAATTAAACGCACAACAAGAAGATGTACGACAAGATGAAGCATATTGTCTCGTACTGCTAGGCAATATCAATGAATCTCTCGGAGACAAACAAAAGGCACTTGATTATTATTTACAATCGCTGCCGCTTTTTCGGGCGGTTGGAAACAAAGAATTTGAAGTCTCTACGCTTAGAAGCATCGGTGATATTTATTCTGAGTCAGGCGAGAAACGGAAAGCAATTGATTATTACGCACAGAGTTTGCCGTTTCTTAAGCTCGCCGGCGATGAAAACCGTCAAGCTACCGCATTGCTCAATATCGGAATGCTGTACTCCGATTTAGGTGAGAACCAGAAAACACTCGAATATCTTTTGCAAGCCGCGCCGCTTTACAAACTCGCTGATGAAAAAAACGGCGAAGCCGCGACCCTCAACCTCGTCGGACTGACATACAACACTTTTGGCAATAAGCGGAAAGCAATTGATTATTTGGCGCAGAGTTTGACGCTTTACAAACTCGTTAATGACAAAGAGAACGAAGTCCGCACGCTCAATAGTATCGGCGGGGCGTACTCCGGTTTAGGTGAGAAGCAGAAAGCACTCGATTACTTTTTGAAAGCGTTACCGCTTTCCCGACTTGTTGAGGACAAAGAAGGTGAAGCCAATTCGCTGAACGGCATTGGTGAAACTTATTCTGTCTTAGGCGAAAAACAGCGAGCTTTGAAATACTTGAACGAAGCATTACTGCTGTATCGTGCAATTCCAGACAAAAAGGGCGAAGCTATCACGCTCAACAACATCGGCAAAGTTTATCTTGGCATAGGCGAAAATCAACAAGCGTTGAAATTCTTCAATGAATCATTGCCGATTCGTCGTGAGATTAAAGACAGAAGCGGTGAAGCTACAACACTCAACAACATCGGCGGAGTATATTCCGAGTTAGGTGAGAAACAATTAGCTTTGAAATTCTACAAAGAATCATTGCCGCTTTTTCGTGCGGTTGATGACAAAGAGGGTTCAGCATATTCACTCTCTAACATTGGCACAGTTTATCGTGATTTAGGCGAGCAACAACAAGCCTTAGCAGTTTACAAAGAATCATTGTCGCTTCGTCGTGAAATTGGCGACAGATTTGGCGAAGCTCAAACGCTCCACAATATTGGCGCGATTTTGGACGATTTGGGTGAGAAACAACTAGCCTTGAAAATCTACGAACAATCGTTGTTACTCAAGCGCGCAATGGGGGACAAGGACGGCGAAGCCGGTACGCTCATCAACATAGGTAAAATTTATACTGAGTTAGGTGAGAAACAATTAGGCTTGAAATACATGAACGAAGCGTTGCCACTTCTTCGCGCAGTTGGCAACAAGAAAGATGAAGCCACGACGCTCAATAACCTTTTTTTCAGTTTGGTATCAGTGAATCCGCGTTTCGCCGTTTTCTACGGCAAGCAGTCAGTCAATAATCTCCAAATTTTGCGCTCGAATGTGCAGGGACTCGATAAAAATCTTCAGCAAACCTTCCTCAAATCTATCGAATATAGTTATCGCGGGCTTGCCGACGAACTCATCACACAGGGACGCTACAGTGAAGCGCAACAGGTTCTCAACGCTTTCAAAGACCAGCAATTTTTTGATTTTAGCCAAAGCAAACAGTTTGCACCACTTGCCGTTACCGTCCGTGAAGCCGAATTGACTAAGGCTTTTAATCAGAAACTAGAAAACGTAATCGTTGCAATTCGCGCGCTCGAAGGCTTCAAACGCAACATGGGCGAAGGTCAACAGACTGCCGCCGAAACCGCGCAGTTAAAATCCCTGGAAGCCAAACAAACTGCCGCCAACTCAGATTATCAAGCGTTTCTCAAAACAGCCGAACAACAATTTGCCGCGCCGCCCGGCGACAAAGATAAATTTCCCGATGTTCCCGATTTGACGCAACTGCAAACGACTTTGCGCGAACTAACCGCCCAAACCGGAGAAAAAAGCGTCGCCGTTTATACGCTCGTCGGCGCAGACAATTACCGCGCTTTAGTCGTTACGTCAGATTCGATTTCTGCGGTTTCGACTCCGGTAAAAGGCGCGGCACTAAATCAAAAAGCGCAGGATTTGTGGACAGTGCTGCAATCACCGCAGTATGACCCGCAGCCGCTTGCCAAAGAAATTTACGATGTCGTTTTCGCGCCGCTCGCCTCGAAGTTGCCCGCCGATACGAAGACGATACTCTGGTCTCTGGACGGCAGTTTGCGCTATGTGCCGATGGCGGCTTTGCACGACGGCAGGCAGTATCTGGTCGAGCGTTACAACAACGTCGTGTTCACCCGCGCCGACAAAGAGCGTCTGACACGTTCGGTTTCGGCGAATTTAACCGGCACGGGTTTCGGCAGTTCACTTCTGCACAAAGTCAGATACGGCGACAAAGTTTTCAATGCTCGTGCGCTGCCGGCGGTCAAAACCGAGCTGGCGCGGATTTTCAAAAGCGGCGGATCGACGACCGGCATTTTGTCGGGCGAAACATTGCTCGACGCGCAATTTACCCGCTCGGCGATGATTGCGACTCTGCAAAAACATCGTCCTCTCGTCCACATCGCTTCGCACTTCAAGTTTGAAGCCGGCGACGAAGCGAATTCATTCTTGCTGCTCGGCGACGGCACGGTGTTCACATTAGATGAAATGAAACAGCGGAAAGATTTGTTCGCGGGCGTTGAGCTGCTGGCGCTCTCGGCTTGCGACACCGCCGCGCAGCAAGCGGACGCAACCGGGCGCGAAGTTGACGGATTCGCGGAGTTGGCGCAGCGTCTGGGCGCGGGCGCGGTGATGGCTTCGTTGTGGGAAGTATCGGACAATTCGACCGCCGAACTGATGGCGCGGTTCTATAATACTTACAACAGTCAAAAGGGCGCGAACAAAGCAACGTCATTACGGTCAGCGCAAATGGCACTGCTCAGCGGAGAATACAAAACAGCAGGCGCGGCAAATCGTCAGCTTACGCGGGAAGAGGCGGAGAGGGGCGAGAAAATCAAAATTGACAGTGCGAAGCTAAAAGCGTTTAAGATTGACAAAGCCTCGCCGTTCGCGCACCCGTATTTCTGGTCGCCGTTTATTCTCATCGGCAACTGGAAATAAGCGAGGAAGCGGCGCATGCTTCTCTTCTAAACGAAATGAAATTTGAGCAATGGAAATTTCTGTGTCGAATTTTATTCGAGTGGCGCGTTAGAAAAAAGCTGAAACATTTTCGCCGCGTTTATTCATAAAGAATGTAATCGGAGAAATTAAGAAGCTCGGTTTAGAGGAGTTGATATGAAAACACAACGCGAAAAAGTATCGCGCACAACTCGCACATTATTTGTTCTCATTTTTACACTTTCAACATCTGTTGCGCTGGTTGACGGACAGGGGAAAACACTAAAAGTGCCAATCGCGCCGCAATCGGTAAAAGCTCGGCAAATTCCGCAACGGCGCGAAATACTTAACCGCATTACCAAAGAGGATATGACATTGTTGTTAAAAGATGCCAATCCGATGCAGCTTAAACAATTAGCAGCAAGCCCGGAAGCGAGAAGGAAAGTCGCCGAAAACCTTCGGCAGCTTCTTGCGATTGCCATCCAAGCCGGAAAGGAAGGTTTGGCGGAAGACCCGAATGTTCGGCGTGAACTCGAAAACACCCGTTTAATCGTTACCGCCAGCCTTTACGATAAAAAAATCAACGAAGGAAAAGGCGCGATGCCGCCGTTTAGTTTTATCACGAAAGAGCAAGTCAAGGCGTTCTGGGGCGAAGAACGGACTGAGCCGGGCGGCTTGCGCTCAACATTGAATAAAGCCGGTTCGGACGCGCTTGCCGGCAATGCCGACGCGCGTCGTCGCCAAATGGAATTTAATGAGTTCCTCGATTCAAAAATCGCGCTCGCCAAAGAAAGCGGAAAGTTTCCCAAAGATAAGCAATTGACCGTGGACGAAATCAAACAGGCGAAAGATGACTTTGCAAAAATCAAAATTTACGAAGAGGAAGCCGCCGCGAAGAAAAACCAATTAGGCGAAGAGTTTAATCGTGAACTCGAACTGCAAATCAAATTGCAGCAAGCGCAGTTTTTAGCCAGCCACTACGCGCAGAAAACGCTGGCTGGAAAAGTAAAAGTTTCCGATGAAGAGGTAAAAAAATATTTGAAAGAACATCCCGAAATTAAGACGAAAGACAGAAATAAAATACGCACAAGGCTTGAGGAAGAAAAACAACAGCGGGTTTTGGATGAAATCGTCGCTAATAATCCGATAGAGATAGCGGAAGACTTTATAATTCCACGGAAATGAATTTGTCTCTAAAATGACTCGATACTGTTGTTCAAGTTGAATTAGGCTTGGTTGCCTGAAAATTTGATTACGGTCGAAACGCCCATAGTATGCCAAAAAACATTGAATCATAAAATAACCGCGCGTTGTGCTTATTGATGTTATTAACCTTTACACAACCCGCGCACGGACAAATTATGGAAGAAAAATACGACAAAGCCACACGACTTTACAAAGAAGGCGTAACGCTTGCACATGAATGCACAACTGAATCAATGCGAGCCGCGCTCCCGAAGTTTGAGCAAGCGCGGCAGCTTTTCCAAGAATTAAATGCGCAACAAGAAGTAGCCTATTGTTTCCAATGGCTAGGCAGCATCAACGACTCTCTCGGAGACAAACAAAAAGCGCTTGATTATTTTGCAGAAGCCTTGCCGCTTCAAAGCGCGATAAACGACCACAGTGGTCAAGCCGTTACGCTCAACAACACCGGCAAAGTTTATTCAGATCTAGGCGAGAGACAGCAAGCCTTAAAATTTCGCAATGAAGCTTTACTGCTTTATCGCGCGCTTGACGACAAAGCCGGTCAAGCTACCGCGCTCCATAATATCGGTAAAGTTTATTCTGATTTAGGCGAGAAACAAAAAGCCCTGGAATTTTATAATGAAGCACTGCCCCTTCGTCGTGCGGCGGGCGACAAAGGCGATGAAGCCAACACGCTCAACAACATCGGGAAAGTTTATTCTGACTTAGGCGAACAACAACAAGCCTTAAAATACTATAACGAGTCATTGCCTCTTAGTCGCGCGGTTAATGACAAACTTATTGAAGCTGTCACGCTCAATAACATCGCCGTTGCTTATTCTGCTTTAGGTGAGCAACGGCTAGCCTTGAGATACTTCAGCGAATCATTGCTGCTTAATCGTTTGGTTGGCGATAAACTCGTTGAAGCCGATACGCTCAGCAAAATCGGCGGAATTCATTCTGCCTTGGACGAGAAAGAGCAGGCTCTAAGATACTTTACCGAATCGCTTCCGCTTTATCAGGCGATTGGTGACAAAGACAGCGAAGCCCGCACGCTTAACGACATTGGCTTAGCTCATTCTCAATTAGGCGAGAAACAAAAAGCCTTGAAATACTATAATGAAGCATTGTCGCTTTCTCGCGCCACTAACGACAAAAGCGGCGAAGCTGCCGCGCTCAACAATATTGGCGGCGTTTATGCTGAGTTGAACGATAATCAGCGAGCTTTGAAATTTTACGACGAATCGTTGTCGCTTTTTCGCGCTATTGAAGACAAAGGCGGTGAAGCCCGTGCGCTCAATAATATTGGATTTGTTTATTTTGCTTCAGGCGAGAAACAAACAGCCTTGAAATTTTACAACGATTCGTTACCGATTAGCCGTGCAGCTAGAGACAAACACAGTGAAGCTCAAACGCTCGGCAACATCGGCGGATTTTATTTCGAGTCGGGCGAGAAACAGCAAGCATTGAAATATTTCAACGAATCGCTGGCGCTTCATCGCGCACTTGGAGATAAATACAGTGAAGCTCAAATTCTTAGTAATATCAGCAAAGTTTATGAAGATTTAGGCGAACAACAATCAGCATTGAAATACAGCGAAGAATCTCCGTTGCTCACTGGTAGGGTCGAGAGCAAACAAGACGAAGACTTATACGCTAAAGCCAAACAACTTTTTGAAGAAGGCGTAAGGCTTTGCCAAGAAGACACAACTTTATCTATGCTGAACGCGCTCCTAAAGTTTGAACAAGCGGGACAACTTTTTCGGGAAGTAAACGCTCAGTTTTACGAAGCATATTGTCTCGCATGGCAAGGTATTATCAACGAATCGCTCGAAGACTCGCTCGAAAACAAACTAAGAGCGTTGCCTTTCTATGAGCGATCGCTGCCGCTTTTTCGCGCGGTCGATGAAAAAAGCCGCGAAGCCGATATTCTCATGAGAATCGGCAATGTTTATTCTAATTTAAATTACAAACAACAAGCCTTGAAATACTTTAACGAAGCGTTACCGCTTGCTCGCGCAATTGGCGATAAAGGTGTTGAAGCAAGAACGCTGAAAAATATCGGCAGTGTTTATTCTGCCTTAGGCGAGAAAGAACAAGCCCTACAATACTATGAAGAAACGCTATCACTCATTTATCCTGCTGACGACAAACACAGTGAAGCCGCCGCGCTCAATGACATTAACGTAGTTTATAGTGATTTTAGGGAGAAAGTGCGGTCTTAGTAAACGAGATTGAATCGCTGCTTAGTCGCGCGCCTGATGACAAAATCGGTCAAGCCGTCGCGCTCAACCATATCGCTGAAATCTATGCCGATTTAGGCGAGAAACGACAAGCGTTGAAATACTTTAGCGAAGCCCTGAGGCTTTACCGTGCGGTTGGCGATAAATTCTTAGAAGGAGGGTGTCAGATATTTTGTGTAATTGAGTTTTCGCTTAGTCCCGGAATCAGCATTCTGCCCTCAAAAAGTATCGCCATTTGATTCATCGCCAAACTCCAGTTCTGGATTGGCATTGTCCATTTCTTCTGTGCGTTTTGCAAGCCGAGATAGAGCAACTTGATGGCAGCTTCTTCACTGGGAAAAGCGGCACGAGTTTTGGTGATTTTCCGCAGGCTGTAATTTAACGATTCAATGACATTGGTCGTGTAAACAGCTTTACGAATTTCTTTGGGCAGAGCGAACATCGGATTGATGCGCTGCCAGTTTGCCTGCCACGATTTGGCAATCAGCGGATATTTCCCGTTCCATTTCTCGCCGAACAATTCAAGGGCAAATAATGCTTCATCTTCGGTTATGGCGGTATAAATCGGTTTCAGGTCGGAGACAACCGCTTTTCTGTCCTTGTAGGAAATATAGGTCAATGAGTTTCTGATTTGATGAACAATACACAATTGAGTAATCGTGTTTGGAAACACCGATTCAATCGCTTCAGAGAAGCCTTTGAGTCCATCAACGCAAGCGATGAAGATGTCGGAAACACCCCGATTGTTCAGTTCCGTCAAAACCGAGAGCCAGAACTTTGCTCCTTCATTTTCCGCTGCCCACAATCCGAGCGTCTCTTTTTTGCCGTCCGTTTTAACGCCGATTGCCAAATAGATGCAGCGATTCTGAACTGTGCCGTCATACCGAATCTTCACCCGCAAAGCGTCCAGATAAACGATTGGATAAACTGCTTCCAGAGGTCGAGATTGCCATTCCCGCACTTCTTCAATGACAGCTTCGGTAACAGAAGAAATCAAATCGGGCGAGACTTCCACGCCGTAGATTTCTTCTAAATGCGCTTTGATGTCTCTGGTCGAGAGTCCGCGCGAATACAAACTCAATATCGCATCGTCAAAACCGTCGAACCGTCGCTGATGCTTCTTGATGATAATCGGCTCGAACTCCGATGAGCGGTCGCGCGGAATATCCAATTCAATCTCACCGTGCTTTGATTTGACCGTTTTGTTTGATGTTCCGTTGCGCCGATTGCCGTTTTCCTTCAAAGAACCTTTATCGTTTTTCTCAAAACCAAGTTCGTGCGTTAGCTCAGCATTCATCGCTCGTTCCAACAGAGCTTTGGTCAGTTGCTTGAGCAATCCGTTCTCGCCAAGCAAATCTTCAGGATTCTTGTAATCCTTGATTAGTTCATCTAAAACTTCTTTTCGTATTGTCATTTGTGTAATTCTCCTTATTTATTAAATTCGGAATTACACAAAATTTCTTACAGCCCCCTTAGAAGTCGACATGCTTATCAGCATCAGTGGAATTTATGTTAGTTTAGGCGAGAAACAGCAAGCCTTAAAATTTTACAATGAAGTGTTGCTGGGTGAACGCGCGGTTGGCAACAAAGTCGGCGAAGCCTACACGCTTAATGGCATCGGCGCAGTTTATTTCGAGTTGGGCGAAAAACAGCAAGCGTTGAAATGCTTTAACGAATCGTTGCCGCTTTTTCGCTCCGCTGATAATGAACTCAGTGAAGCGCGCACTCTCGAAAATCTTTTTAACAGTTTCACATCGCTCAATCCGCGTTTCAGCGTTTTCTACGGCAAACAGTTGATCAATAACTATCAAATCCAACGCTCGCAGAAGCCCCACAAAGTATTCCGGCAATCTTTTCTCAAGCGTGTCGAAGATACTTACATCCGCCTTGCCGACGCTCTTAGCAAACAAGAACGCCACGCCGAAGCGTGGCAAGTTCTCGAATTTAGCCGGAGCGAACAGTTCGCCCCGCTTGCCTTCACCGTGCGTGAGGCTGAATTAACCGCTGTTTTTAATCAGAAACTCGAAATTGTTGTCGCCGCGCTTCGCGCGCTGGACGAATACAAACGCGGCATTGGAGAACGCGCGCCCACTGCCGACGAAGCTGCGCAACTGCAATCTCTCGCAGACGAACAAACCGCCGCTAACGACGACTATCTGGCATTTCTCAAATTAGCCGAACGCGAATTTGCCGCCCCGCCGACCGAGCAAGTCGAAGCCATTGCCGGTTTGCCTACGAAAGAAGAATTCGTTTCCAAGTTAATGTTTGTGATAAACGCTCAAGCGCAGCGTCTTGTGACGGTTATCAATGCCGTGCCGCGCAATCTAGCGGTTGACATAAAACAAATCAAAGATAAATTTCCTGATGTCCCCGATTTAACGCAGTGACTCATCCCCAATCTTTGAGCCGTTCAGGTGGCGAGTTTCTGCTTCGCTTCGTTTTTCAATAATCTATTATATCTTTTCCTAATCAAGCCTGAATTCGTCTTCGTTAAATCCCTTTTGCGGATACGGCAGTTTTTTTTCTCTCGCCGCTTCAAGTGTCTGTAATTGCATTGGAAAACAGTAGTGCTATTTTGCATTCGATTCAACCGAGTTTATGCTCCGCCAATCTCCCGATTGAATGAAAGCCGCCCAGAAATACGGGTGCTGCTGCTGTGGCTTCTTAGCGCCGCGCAGCATTGTCAATTGCGCTTGCCGCAGCGCTTCGGTGCGCCCCTCGCCGCGCTGCAAACGGCGGTAAAAATCAACCATCAATTCGCGCGTCGGCTCGTCCGCCACCTTCCATAAGCTCAACAATTGACTTTCCGCGCCCGCCAGAACCAACGCTCGCCGCAAACCGTAGACGCCTTCGCCGTTCTGCACGTCGCCGATGCCGGTATCGCACGCCGACAGCACGACGAGTTTCGTTCCCCACAAATTCAGCCCGGCGACTTCGAGCGCCGTCAGCACGCCGTCCTCGCCCGCGCCGCTCTGCCGCTTATTCGCTCCCGCCAGAATCAGCCCGGAACGCAGCAGCGGGTTTTCAATGCTCTTTTCATCTTTCCTGTCTTCCAGAAAGAAGCCATGCGATGCGATATGCAAAATACGCGGCTGCTCGATTCGTTTAATCGCCCCTTCGGTTGCTTCGGCTGCCGTGAAAACGCGCGCGTCCGGCATTATTGCTTTTATATCAGCAGCTTCGTCTTGCGTCGCCGGCAGCGCCTTCCACTCCTCTTCGCGGAAATCGCCGGCGCGTCTTCCCCGCGAAACATCCGTTTGAGCGAGATCGGGGCTGCCGGAAGTCACGCCCGTATCAAATGAAGGGTTGGCAAATATTACGGGAGCTTGAGTGTTTTCAGCCTTGACCTGCAAGCGCAGCAAATCGCGTCCTGAAGTCAGATAGGTAAAAGAATAATTTTCAATTAAATACTTGCCGCGCTCGTCAACCAGCGCGCCGAATGGTAAAAGGTTAAGCTCGCCGTCGGGCGAGAGCAGCACTTGGCGCGTGTCACCGAGAAGACGCCGAATAGGAACCATCAATTTCGCGTCAAGCGCGCGGGCAAGCTGTTTGATTATTGCAGAGTCTGTTAATTGCGTATCATTCAAAGCCTTTCGCAGCTTGGCAACATCGCGGTCAATAACACTCGCCTCACCTAAATCAACCCATGAAAGCGAGCCGTCGTGCCTCAGCACATATGCCGCGTAGCGCGATGTTCCGTACCGGTCGGCGGTTTTCTTAGCCTTAATGTCATAGGGACGGTACACCACTATCTCGACAAGCGCGGCATCATTTGGAATCGCTGCTTGCATCCGGTCAATTGTTAACGGCTGCGATTCCACGCGAAATTCAGCGCTTCGGGTGCTGATTAGAGATTCGAGGCGTTCGTTCTCTGATTGTAGTTTTGTTACCGCAGCTTGATACTGTGTCGGCGAGGTTTTACCCAAACCTTTTATTATAAGTGCGGCTAACTGACTGCGGACGGATATTAGCTGTTCAAGCAGTATTTTGTCTTGAGCAGAAAGGCGACGACGCAATGCGCCGACCTGGTCGCTTGTCGCATCAAGCAATCGCCCTTTTCGGCGCAGAATTGTCGTCAACGCAAGTCGAGCCGCATCAAGATTGTTCGGCATTCTTTGAAGGTGCATTGAGGCAGTAAAATTATTTTGAGAGATGAGTGTATTCATATAAGCGCGGCGTTGTTCTTCAGAACCCGCGCCGATGATGGTAGAGAGATCTTTTTCGCTGATTTCCATAACGCGCATCATGTATGCTGCTGCTTGTGCCGCGTTATTCTTGGCTAGGTATAGCACCACAAAATTTTCCAGCGGAGAAATGAGGCGCGGGCTTTTTTCGCCAAACGTATTTTGTATTATGCTTAGTGACTTACTGAAGAAATTTTCTGCTTGTGCATAATCGCCTTTATCATAGAAGATCCCGCCCAGATTGATAAATAAAGTGGCGAAACCGATGCTTTGTGGTTTCAAGATTTGCTCGTTGATTTTTATTGCCCGGCGAATTGAAACTTCAGCTTGAGTATAATCGCCTTTGACCCAATACAACACTCCAAGCTCGTTAAGTATTATTGCAACGCTTTGGTGATTTGCTCCCAAACTCTTTTCCTGGATGTTCAAAGCGCGAAGTAGAAGTTTTTCGCTCGCAGCATAATTACCAATTGCACGATAAGTGACTGCAAGATTGTAGATGGTACCTGCGGTAGTGGGATGCTCCGGTGAAAGAGTTTTCTCCTCAATTTGTAGAGCGCGTTGGTATAGAGCTTCGGCGCGTGTATAGTCGCCGCGCGCTTTGTAGGAATTTCCGAGATTGGTTAATACGACGGCAATGTTAGGATGTTCGGGAGAATTCTTTTCATAAATCGCTAAAGCGCGCAAGAGCAATTTTTCAGAAAGCAAAGAATTGTCGTGTTCCTCGTACAATATGGCAATGTTACTAAGCATGATTGCAACGTGGACGTGATTTGCTCCATAAACTTTCTCGTAAATTCGCAAGGCTTTCTCATTTAACCGGATTGCGCCTGAAAGATCGCCCTTTTCGGAAAAAAGAAATCCAAGATTGCCATACGAGGTTGCCGTTTCGCTATGTTCCGTACCTAATGAATTTTCACATATCGTTATTGCCTGCTCTAACATAATTTGCGCTTTGTCATACCGACCAAGCAAAAGCTGTAGTAATGCAAAACTATCAAGAAACTTTGCGAATTCAGGAGAATTCGCGCCCGACACTTTTTCGACGATTTTGATCGCTCGTTCGTATAACGATTCAGCCTCAACATAACGGCTCATGTCACGATAAAGGCTAGCCAAATTATAAAGCGCTAAAGCCGTCTCAAGATCGTTTTCGCCGAGAATCTTTTCACGAATTGCTAAAATACGCTTTCCATACGATTCCGCTTCGCCGTATTTGCCTTCTCCATACAATTTTGCAAACTGCGCTTCCAACTGCATCGCTTCGTTTAACTCGGCTATATTTTTTCGATCTGCTTCCGTCGCGCTTCGCACTTCCTGCAACCGCGCCACATATTTCCCAGCCGCAGCATCTTTGTCAGGCGAGCGCACCTCAAGCCGATAATTGCCCGTGACTTCTACTATTGCCATAACCGTTTCCGGTCCTTCTTTCCTATTCAGGCTGTCCATTTCAACAATCTTCTTACCGCCGGGTTCAATTAACGTCGCCACAACATCAACGCCGCGCTGCTCGACAACCACGCGCACGAATTGTCCAGCCGCGAGGTTTATGCTGTACAAATGCGTTGCGCCGCCCGCCAGCTCACGCTCAATCTCCTTGCCCGACTCAAGCGGGCGAATGTCGCTGCTTTCCTGCTTCGGCGGCGTTTTAACCGCACCTGTTTGCCCTATGGCGCTGCCTGCAGGAACTGCGAGAAAGGTGATAGCTGCAAGTAGTAAACCTGTTGAAAATTTCTTGGCGGTTTGGCGCATCTTCTGACTCCTTTGGCGGTATGAAAGAATGCCGGTCTAAAATTAGCGGCTTAAAAAATCCGTTTCAAACCCATTATTACCGATGATGAATGCGGCAACTATACCACAGTTTAATGAAGAAAATACTGATGAAAATCAATGTTGCGAGCGGGATATTTCTTCAGACAGAAATTATTGCCAAGTTATAGCTTGTTTTTACAATTTAGCCGGATTGTTTAGTGAGAAGGTTTAGTGGAAACGTAGATGAAATTTTCGCGTCGGATTTTATTTCAACGGAAATTAGAAAAAAGTTGAAACATTTCCATCGGGTTTATTCATAAGGAGTGTAGCAAGAAAAATTAAGAAGTTCGGTTTGGAGGAATTGGTATGAACACACAACACAAAAAAGTATCGCGTATAGCTCGCACATTATTCGTTCTCGTTTTTACACTTTTGACATCCGTCACGCTGGTTGACGGGCAGGGGCGAAAACCGAAAGCGAAAACGCCGCGTCAACCCGATGTTCGGATTGGTTCGCAGTTTTCGAGCGCGGCGTTTGTCCCGACTAAACTTCCGCTGACGGAACTTGTGCGGCGCGTCAAGCCGTCGGTCGTCGCTCTTTATGTTTTTGACAAGGACGGCAAACTATTAAAACAGGGAAGCGCGTTTTTTATCGCGCCGCGCCGCGTCGCCACCAATTTCCACGTTATCGAAGGCGGCAGCGCGGGAGATATTCACACGAGCCAGGGAGCGGCATATACGGTAAGCAAAATTTTGTCTTCCGACAAAAACGCCGACCTTGCGATTCTCGAAGTTGAATTGCCGACGGGCGTAGAGTTTAAGCCGCTGACAATCGCGCGCGGCGCGGTGCAGGAAGGCGAGGAAATCGTCGTTATCGGAAGCCCGCTTGGTTTGGAGGGAACGATTTCGCAGGGAATCGTCTCGGCGCTGCGCGAGTCGGTGATTCAAATCAGCGCTCCGATTTCGCACGGCTCGAGCGGCGGTCCCGTCCTTAATATGCGCGGCGAAGTCGTCGGCGTTGCCGCCGGCGGCAGAGATGACGGGCAGAATTTAAATTACGCGCTGACGGGCGCGAGCCTTGCCGTGATGTCGGAACGCGCCGAACAGAAGAGCAAAATCACGCGCCTATACGAAGACGGCGTGCGGTTTTACAAAGGCGGAAACTACAAGAGCGCGCTTGAAATGTTAGAGCGAACAATCAAGTCAGACCCGACTTACGCCGCCGCGTGGCTGCAGGGCGGACTAACGCTGTTCAAGCTCGGCAATTACGCGGATGCCGTCGCCGCCTTTATCGAAACGGCGCGCCTTGAGCCGGGTAATGCCGACGCTCATTACGGAGCGGGCGCGGCTTATACTCACCTTGGGCGCGACGGCGACGCCATTACCTGTTTCCGTCGCTTGTTGTCCATCGTTCCGAACAGCGCGGAAACTTACGTTGAAATCGGCAATGCCTATTACCGGCTGAGTAATTTCCAAAACGCAGTCGACTCGTATAAACAGGCGATAAACCTGCTGCCTGGTAACGCGACCGCGCAATACTATCTCGGCGTGGCTCTCATCGCGCAGGGCGAGCGAAAAGCGGCGCGAAAGCAAGTAAAGAAACTGCGCGAGTTAGGTGCCAATGAATTTGCAAACGAGCTTTTGCAGAAAATTCCTTAATAAATTATTTGTTCATACGAATAAAAACAAGATTTTGTTATCGGTAAACCCGGTAGTTCCGACGCTGCAATAAAATTCAGTAATTTTAATAAAAAAAGGAGATACAAAATGAACACAACAAGAAGTCCACGAACCATAATTTTACTATTGATTAGAACTTTTCTATTAACCGTGAGCGTATTGCTACTGGCAAACCTCTCTGTTGTACAAGCGCAGATAAATCCGGCACCCGCCTGCACGAAAGTAAAACTGCCCGGTCCAGGTCTGAGAGCCTTCCTTAATACGCTAACACCGGGCGATGTCGGTTGTCTGCGCGCCGGCGTGCACGGTGCGCGTGACACTTATGCTGTCTGGTATCCAAGCGGAACGCCGTCGGCTCCCATCACGTTAAAGGGGTATCCGGGTGAATCAATGCCTACGATCTTAGGAGCTTTATTTCTCGACGGCGACAATCTCATCCTCTCGGGATTGTTGTTTGACGGTCCGACCGGAAGAGTTACTACCCAGACAACCGAAAATCCAAATGGGGAGCAATCCCAACTTTTCATTGAAGGCGCCAATAACGTGGAGGTTAGCCACTGCGTGATTAGGAACAATGGATATCACGCAGGCATATTTCTGGCAAACGCCTACAATGCGCGGATTATCGGCAACTATATTCACGATAACGGCAGATTCGGCAACCCAGCCGGTGCCAATCTCGATCACGGTATTTACTTTGCCTCGGGTTCGGGTTTAATTGCCAACAATTTGATTGAACACAACTATGCCTGGGGAGTTCATCTCTATCCGTCGGCGTCCAATGTAACTGTTCAGCAGAACACCATCATCAAAAATGGTCGGTCGGGCGTTATTATCGACAACGATTGCGAGACTCCAGGCTGTTCTCCTCAACCAACGAACAATCTAGTAGTCAATAACATCATCGCCTTCAACAAACATCACGCCTTCCAAAGCAGCATAAGGCTAACAGGCGCAACAGGGAACGTTATCAAAAACAATCTGTTTTGGGGAAACGAGGCGGGCGATATTCCAACCGACGAGAGATTAAGGCGCGGCTTAACTTACGTCAATCAAAATAACAACATAGCCGACCCACGCTTTGTCGCAGCTTCCAACTATCGCCTCCAATCCGGTAGTCCCGCTATTGACGCTGCCCTAAGTCCTTATACGCAGCCCGATGACTATGATTTTATTCCGCGTCCGCAGGGTGCCGCATCTGATATTGGTGCCTTCGAGCAGCAAGCCGCCGTGCCATCTTATGAAGCGGATGTGACACCGCGTTCGAATGGCAACGGCGTGGTCGATGCCACCGATTCGCAGCAAATCGAGCGTTTTTCCGTCGGACTTGACAAACCCTACGTTTCGAACGAAGAGCAGCGCGCCGACTGCGCTCCGCGCTTTGACAGCGGCGGCACGTTTGTCGGCGGCGACGGGCGAGTCGACGCGCTCGACGTCCAGCAGGCGGAGTTGTATTCGGTCAACGGCGTTCGGCAGCCGGCAGGCGGACCTGTTCCGACGAGTGCGCCCGAAGGCATCGGCACAAAGCAGTCGTCGCTTTCGCGCGCGGCGGCAGAGGCAGCGGCGGCGGCGCGCACATTGACGATTGAAAGCACGAGCGGCAGTATCGGCGATACGGTCGTCGTCAACATTTCGGCTGAAGCATTAGGCGATGAATTTGGTTATTCGTTCAGCATTGATTATGATTCGACGAAACTGATGTTGGTCAGCGAGCAGAAGGGAACGATAGCGGGCGAGTCATTAACGACGAATATAGACGCGAGCAATCCGAGCCCGGATCCGCTGGGTATTTCGGTGCGTTTTGGCGGCGAAGCAATACCGGCAAACGGGGGAGCCAAGCAGGTGTTGGTGCGATTGACGTTCAAGATAATTGGCGGAGCGGGAACAATCTCGCCCGTGATATTTACGAGCACGCCGACAAATCAGGCGACGAGCAGTCAGCAAGCGCAGCCGCTTGTGACCAGTTATGTCAACGGCAATGTAACGATTAACGGCACGACGGCGGCAAGCGTGGCGGTGGCAGGCAGAGTTCTGTCCGCTCGCGGAAGAGGCGTTTCTAATGCAGTTGTGCATTTAATAAATCAGAAAGGTGAGGTACAAACTACCAGAACAAACTCGTTTGGATATTATGCTTTTCTGAACGTTGCAACCGGTGAGTCTTATGTCTTCAATGTTTACGCCAAACGTTATCAGTTTAACGTGCAGGTCATTACATTAACGGAAGATTTAGCTGAACTCAACTTTTACGCGCAGCCTTAGGAAGAAATGGCTGTCAAAAATGGTTTAAAGAGATGATTTTTCAAGCATTTTTTGACAGTCGCATTGTTATCGAGAAAAACAATTGTTTGTTGACTAAAGTGAGTTAGCCGTTCAATAATAACCGGATTCGGAAGTGTTGACAGTGTGAGATGCTTCGTTAACAACAACACAAAAAAGACTCGCACGCTTTTACCTTCCGTTTTTTATTTTTTATTATTCTAAATGTGAGGCTTTATGGCGAAGTTCGGAAAAAAGAAAAACGCTCGCCGACGGCAGTTAATGAAATGGGCGAAGCCGCCTATCAATTATCGCCGAAGGAAAAATTAGTCGCCACCGTTTTGACTACCTTCCTGCACGATAAATACTACGAAAAGGAAACGGATGTCGTCGCCCGCATTTTAGAGGCGGCTGATAAAACCGACGCGGAATTTGTCGCCCGACCCGCTTTATACGCCAGGCACGAAGGTAATATGCGCTCAGCTTCTCACCTGCTCGCCGGATATTTGCCGAAAAGATTGAGCGGAACCGCGTTTGCCCGCCGTTTTTACCGTAGCATCTGCGTTCGCCCGGACAATGCGTCCGAAATTTTCGCCTTTTATCAATCAACCGAACACCAAGGCAATATGCCGAACGCGATGCGCGAAGGCTTCAAGGCTTATCTCGAATCCTTAGACGTTTACCGGATTGACAAATACAAGGACAACGTTGAGCGATTTGAGACGGCGAAACAAGTGCGGATGTATTTGGGTCTAGTGCCGAGTGAAAACAGTTCGGGCGAGCGGCAGAGAGAGCGGGCGGCTGACAAAAACCGGCAATCGGCGATTGCGGTATTTATTGGTTGAAGCGGCGTGGTCACTGCTGCGAAGCAAAAAGGCGGACACTGCCAAACTACAAAAGTGGACGCAGGCGATTGCCGGGCGGCGCGGCAAGCAAATCGCGGTTGTCGCATTGGCGCGGAAATTAGCAGGAATTTTATACGCGATGTGGCGCGACGGAACCGAATTCGGAATTGTCGGTCAAGAAAGCCAACTGATGACGACCGGCAGTTAGCAACTTTAAGGGAATAAAAGTTGAAGAAATGCCGAAGACCGACAAGTTCAAACAAACGTGGTGAGCGCGATGACCACCTTGGTCGCAAGATGAGAGCCGATTCTGAGAATGCGCCGCCACACTCGAAACCTAAAATGCGCTGCCGAAGATTTCGGTCACCAAGCGAGAGCGCGAACAGAAGGATGATGAGAACTCGTTGGAAGCCGAGGTTTTGCAAAGCTAATAATTAAGAATAACTTGACAAAGGAATGTTGCTTCACAGAAGGTGGTTAATTCATTGACCGAAAAAATCGCTCGGAAAATAGAGGGGTAAATTAACAATTGCCGAAGCAATTCTTCTGAGAGCTTATCGGCTGGAGGCTGAGGACGCGCTGATTGTTTTCATCGTGACGGCTTTAATTGTCGAGCGCGGCGTTTTGTTGGCTGGTTTTGAGAAGGTCAGCAGGTATCGAACATCTGCTGGAATTGAAGTCGACTTCATTGAATATGCAAAGCGCGAACTGGTTGTAATCAATCGCGCAATGTTCAGATGGCGGTATTAACCGGAATGTATTCCGGCGTTATTAAACGCATCCGGTAGTGCGCCAATTGCGGGGCAATGGGTTTCGCTCGCCCTAGCCCTTAACTTCATCTGTTGCACCAGTTTAAGCTTGGAAATATTGTTAGAATTGACTGGATGAATAGAATCGAAAAGTCTATAATCTTGCTGGCAAATCAGAATGCTTTTCAAGTCGGCAGCACTCAATTGCGACATCTCGAAAATTATTGCAAAGAAGATTAGTCGCCACGCTTAGTAACCCGCCCGAATCATCGGGCTTAAGGAGATGAGGAAGCAACTTCTTCAAATAAACTTACGGGAGAATTTATAAAAATGATTACCAAACAACGGTTAGAGAAAACAAACGCGGTTGCCAAAGCAGAAGAACTGAAACCGACAGTAATCTTTGAATCAATCGGCGAGTATCACGTTTTCACAGAAGACAATGTTCATATTGTAATGATTGCTCAACATCGCTTAGGGCATTGTGAAATTACCTGCGACTGCCGAGCAGCCGAATACAAAAACGCCTGCTTTCACGCCGCTGCCGCGCTCACCGCGCACATTGAAGCGTGCCGCAACCAAGGTATTGCGGTAGAAAATATCAAACCACCAAACCGCTCTGGCAATCAAGGCGACAACCCGAGCCTGCAAGATCTAAAAGCCCGCTGGGAGCAGGATAACGCCCCCTACCTAAAACCGAACTCTAAACGAAAACGGATAATGGTCGGAAGCACGCCGGTTTAGTGAAGGTGTTTTTGGTTTTGGAATTATTTTCGATTGAGTCAAGAATAAAAACGGTCTTGCTCGGCAAGACCGTTTCGCTCAGTCGACTAAAAGGGCTTATAATTCCAAATCATTTCTGGATACCTAAAATAAATTCAAAGGAAGACTTCGCAAATGAAACTGACTGAAAAGGAATGGCTGGGGCTTTACCAAAACAGAACGCGCAACAATTTTAATTGTTCGGAAAAATTCCTGCTTACTTACAATTCAAAAAGCAAAAGTCTTTGGTTCCGGAACAACTAAAAACTTTAATATTTGAAACCTGCTTTCGGCTAAAATTTTAGGCATAAGGCAGTCTGTCAAAATGTTAATTTATTCTGTAATTTTCCAAAATCAAAAACGCATTTGTTATTTAATATTACAAGGTTAATTTTGATTAATTAGGAGCTAAAAGCTGTCTATTCAAAACTAATTCAAAACACTAAATGAATACAAGTAAAATATAATTTTTAATACGATAACTTATAACCGTAATTTAATCGTTCCTTAAAGGTTTAATTCCTCGTAGCTCTGCTACGGAATATACTAGACCAATGAGCGAGCTAATTTATAAGAAACATAACGTCAGCATCTTGCTTTATCATCTGGTGTGTCCAACAAAATATCGAAGGGCGGTTGTGACAGCCGACGTTGACGAGAAACTCAAAGAAATATGCGAAGAAATATCTTTGCGCTACGAAATTGAGTTTTTGGAAATCGGAACTGATAGCGACCACGTTCATTTTTTTGTGCAGTCAGTTCCGACGTATAGTCCGACAAAAATAGTGCGGACAATCAAATCAATCACCGCCAAAGAAATCTTTCGTCAGATGCCGGAAGTTAAAAAGCAACTGTGGGGCGGCGAGTTTTGGTCAGACGGTTATTACATCAGCACCGTCGGAGCGTATGGTTCAGAAGAAGCGATGAAAGAGTATGTCAAAAATCAAGGTGGAGTAAAAGATTCAATTCAACCGAGTCTTTTCTTTTAATACCTCGCGGCTCTGCCGCGCGGAAATTTATTTTTTTCGGTCCAGATAACCTCGGCAAAACCCTGGACAATCCCGGACAATATGTCGAGTAATCTGTTCGGCTGAAAATCAACTCCGGCGGCAAAGGTTTTCGGCAAATCGAGTAACTTGTCCTGCCCAAGCGGGTAAGGGGTGCCGCAAGCGACTCGGGCGATATTGATGATATGTTGTGATTCTCTGAAAAGGAAAGCTAATGAGTTCAAATAGGCAATAGAAGATTGATAATTAATTTTCCGGAACATACCTTTAGATATATATTCTCCGCCTTTTGTGTAAGTTCGTAAATTTGCTTAATTTGTTTGCAATGCAATCAGTTAAGGTTACACAAAACTATGAAGAGAAAAATAATTCTGTGTAGAGGTTCGCCAACTTGCTTTTTTGAATTTTTGGTCGGGAACGACAACTTCGCGCCTTCGATTTTTGATCGTTTACAGCAATAACAACAAATTTCGGCTGACAATCCGCAGGGTTTTCAGCCGAAATTATATTAAAAATCGCGCCGCTCATTGTTAGTCTGAATTCAACCGTCTTTACTGTTTTACTGTCAGGCGCCCATATTTTACCTTTGTGCTGGCTGTAATTCCGCGTTTTTTTCGGATTTCCGCTCGATTAATTGCGAGATTTTAAGTTGATTGAGCCTGAATTCGTAATCGGAAAGACTCGTATCAATGAACGCGAAAAGCCGGCTCGGACGTCCCACCTGCACGCCCGGTGCCGACTGAATATCTTCGAAATGCAGCATCTTTTTCGCCGTCATTTTTTGTAGATTTCTCGATATTTCCGCTCGATTGACATCCGTTAACTCAGAAATCGCCGCTGCGGTAAGCGGTCCCTGCCGGTGAAGATGATGCACAATCCCGTAGTAGTGTCCCCCGATTTGCAGATGATTTTGGTACAAAAGTTTAAGTCTTTTGCGCCAAAGCGCCTGGTGCGGATCAAAGATTTCTTCCCACGCCCGGTTAACTAAAGTTTCACCGTCATCGGGAAACGCCGCGTCGGAAAGTATAACGGCGTTTTTTCCGGTGGTTGTTTTGATTAAATCAGCGGCGCGCAGGTTTTGAGTAAAGAATATACTGTCTTTCGGTTTGGCGGCGATTTGTGCCATATCCGATTGGACGATAACTTCGCCGCTGACGCAATCGAAAAATATTATCCGTCCCTCCTCATCACTTTTTTCAAGCCATACTTTGAAGTCGGGAACCGAACGGCTGCCGGCATCTACCGCCGTCGCCGCCGGTAATTCACTTTTTAACATATCCTCAGACTTTATCCACCAAATGCGGTACTGTGAGGCGAGCGTCAGTACCGACTCGGTGATTAATAAATCGTGGTAAGCGCGTTCCAAACGCGTTTTATCCGGGCAGCCGTAGCGCGCGAAATCGGCGGAATGACTGTCTCGCAGAATCGTTCGGCAGTTCTCGGTCAGATAAATGATGCTCACATTCTGCGTTTGATACTCTCCCTGGCGAACGCGCCTGCTTTGCGGAAGCGGAATTTTAATCGTTGTTTTCTCGATCAACCGGTGGCGGAAAAGTTCGGCGATGAAGGCGGAAACGGTATCATCGCTTTTACCTTTGCCGTTTATCCTTATCCACCGAACCAACTGTCCGGCGGACATAATTCTGAGATTCGCCAAATCATCGAGCAGGCTGTAAGCGAGCCACTCATCCTCTGATCTTCTGCCCCGGACATTATAAAAAAACGCGGGGAAAATGTCTTCGCGATCGGTTGATACGAGTTCCGGTATCTGCGGTTGCGGTGTCTCCCGAGTGTTCGGGGCGCTTGCGTCGATTAGAATATTTTTTGAAATGGTAATTGAATCGTTCATTAACTCATTAATAATCATTATATTAGGCAATATCCACTCTTTTTCCGGATATTTTCTGAAATTATTTCGATTAATCCGACCGGGACTTTTCATTCGATTTCCCCCTTGCGATTCTCATTTGCTGATCAGCGCCCCCCAGAGTTAGTCTCGTCACCTATGATAAAAACAATTAGCAATTTTGATTTATCCGAACGGATTGGAAAGAGTTTGCTTGTTTCGGGCGGCGACCCGACCGGCTTTACCGACGGCTTGGAAAAAACGGCGGAACATCGCGGCGCGCGCATGCCGGAATTTCTCGTCTTTATTGAAATTTATAATCTCAACGGCGAATTGATTCTCAACTACCCGGTCGAGCGCTGCGCCGAAGCGGGTTTGGAAGACGCCATGAAACGGCAGGTAACGCGCTACGGCAAACTGCTCGAAAACGTCTGCATCTGCTCCGCGGCGATTGAAATTTCCCTGGTCGAAACCGCTGAGTGGTTTGTCTTTGAGCATTTTCAGGTGCCCGAGTTTTTAATTGCCGAAACACTCGATAGAGCGGAAAAGAATGCGCGACCCGAAAACGAACAAAAATCCTGCCTGGATTTTATTGAGGAAGCGGAACGGCTGGAAGCGGGAACGAATGGGACGGCGGCGATAAGCGGACCGAAGATGCCGACTCCGGCGTTATGCGAGTATCCGGCGAAATATGAAATTATCGCGCTGCCGATCCGAATGAGAGCCAAATCCGTCAAAATCGAGCCGTTTTCAAATCGAATTGAAGAAGCTTCAGTCAGGGAAGAAAAAGTTTCTGAAAACCGACAATGACCCCGGTAATAAAGCAATCGGATAATACACCGCACGGGAAGTAATTGAAATAAAAAGCCTTCAATTAAATATTGAAGGCTTTTTGTTTTTGCGAGTCCAAGCTAAATTTTTCGGCTATTTCTTCCCGTTCACCCTTTCGGCTGAATGGCAATCCGGTTTTATCGGCGCTGTTTGACAATTGCGAGTGTCAAACAGCGCTTGCTTTGATAATCCGTTCGGTTGACTTCATGACCGATAAAGCCTACATTCCGATTAGATATTTCATTGCCGGATAAGTTGCCCTGTTCCGGTTGACAGCGGCGGCTTCGTCAAGCAAGTCCAACAGGCAAAATACTCCGCATCGCGAATCTGCAATTTTTCTTTGCTAAAGGTTTTTTCATTTGCCATTACTCTCCTTAATTTATCTCCGTCGAATTTTCGCCTGGGTATTTTGCTGCCTCAGCGACTTTCGAACAGCCGAGTTTGTTGTAATTTTTCTGCCGAAAATTTTGCTCTACGTATTTGTGGAGATTCCGTGACTGATTTACCTGACACTTAGCGCCGGCAGCAATGAGTGAAAAGAAGAAAAGATAAGCGCGCCCGCATCCCGAATCTCTTTGCGATGTTTGTAGTAAGCCGACGGTTTCATAACGCCGAGCGTTATCAATTTATCGCCGCCGTAAACGTCGCAGAGTTGAAGAAAGCCGACCAGGCGTTGAAGTCGACTTCCGTATCCGTAAACCTGGCGCAATTTCTCAATGCGGCAGTCGCGCATAACAACCGGTTCGTGCAGATTCAGCGATTCAAGCGCGGCAGTCAAAACCGATTCGGCAGCTTCAAAGTTCAGCAGTGACCGAGCTTGCCGGTCCGGTAGAGACAGTTGACTCGAACATAATCGTTTGATTGCTTCGCTCGTGTTATATCTTGCTTCAAGGCGCAAAATACCCCGCGCCGCTTCTACCGCTTCTCCGCTGATTTTACCTTTACTAAATTGCCGCTCGGTTTCGCGCAGTTTGTCGTAACAGTAAACTTTACGGCTTTTGTTGAAAAATTCGACCGTTTCGATTTTACCGATGATCCGGCGCTTGAGAAACGCGGGTTCGGCTTCGGATGCGGCTTGCAAATATGCATAAATCCGGTCTTCGCCGACCGCAAAGTTGTGGCAGAAATCAACGCGCCCGACGTTTGCCGTAAACGGATCAAAAGCCACTCCGAAATGTCTGGAAGCAAATTCTCCGACGGCGTGAAGCGCCGCCGTCAGTTCTGTTTTGCCAAGCATTTGAACATTGTTGCCGAAAAGGATTTTCGGCAGTGAAACCTCTACGGATATATAACATTTGCCGTCCGGCGCGGCGTAATAGAACAGCGTCGGCGAGTAGTCGCTGTCCGCATCGCGAAAAAATGCGCGGTCGCCGTGCCGGGTAAATTTTAATAAAGTCGTTTTAGGCAGCGCGGAAATCATCTTTTGGAATAAAGCGCTGTCAATCATTTCGCCGTCCTTTTTGACTTTCGATTAAAACGCGCGAGCGCAGCGGCTAAATTATCAATAGTCGTGCGTATGCAAAACGGCAGCAGTTCTTGCATGCGGGAGGCGGCGACGGCGACAAACTCCTCCTTGATTTCGATTCCGATTCCGACTCGCTCCACAAGATGAGCGGCGACCATTGTGGTTCCGCTTCCGACCATCTGATCAAGCACCAGACCGGACGGCTCAAGGAGAAGTTCAATCATCCGGCGGTAGACCGTGACCGGCTTCGGACAAGGATGCGTCTGACGCTTTAATTCATGCGCTGATTGCTCAAGGACATTTTCATCAAAAACATTGCTTGCATCGTAGCCGCCATTCCAACAGCGCAGAGAATTCCCCGTCCAGCCGAAAAGAGCCTTTTCGTACATTTTGTTGAAGTGGGAACCGCCTTGCCGCAATCCTTTTTTTATCCAGATTAATTCGTCGCGCCGCTCGCCCAAATGCTGTTCGCAGAGTGTTTTGACTGTTTCGGTTTCTTTGAGTCCGCACCAGACGACGTAACCCGACCCCGGTTTTGTGTATTTGCTGCCGACGGCAAGGGTTCCGTCTATCAATTCCCAGTACTCCGCCTGCGGTAAATTGTCGTTCGCCAATTTGTCGCATGGATTGCAATTGGCGTCATTAGTGAAGCCGCTCCCCGTATAATCAACGTTGTACGGGAAATCAACCTTTATCAACCCCGCTTTCTCCCGGGCGAAAACGATTTGGTAAAATCTTTCATCGCGCGCGTCGCCGCAGTAAAGAACGTGCGGAAACGGCATATCGGCGGAGTAAAACAGAAATACCTCGCCCGGCTGCACTTTTATTTCCTTATTGATCAGTTCGGCATTGTGAACGCGCGAGGCGCGCGAATCTTTCGCTGCCGCCTTTTCCCGGGCGCGCTCCGCATTGATGGGGGCGACATTCATTTCGTACATATTTCCGCGGCGCAGGCAAAGCCGGGTTGTTATCTGCGAATATTTCGCAGACAGTTCCTGTTCGGAAAGTATTTCATTGCGAATGTTGCCGACCAAGCCGTCGCTGGCTCCGCAGTAGATTGCGATAACTTTATCGGACCACCGCCACCACGAAATGTCTAACAGCCGCGACCGGACAATTCGGCGTTTCTCCGCCGAGGTCAGCGGTGTCGGATGATCCGCGTTGGCGAGCAGCCGGAGACGGAGCGCATCTTCAACTTCACGGCTGATGACCGCGGCTTTGATTACGGTCCGGCGACATCTGCGGTGCGCCAGCAGCCGGTAGTCGCCGTCGAGCATGTATAAATTGCCATTCGCGGCGCGAACTAGTATTACCGGCGGCAGTTCCTCTCCGTCGCGCAGTTTCGCCGTCAACCGCCGCAGCGTTTCTTCCGAATATTTGTCGCGGATTTTTAAGCCGTCGTGATCTTTTATCAGCTTGATTTCGATTGTTTCAATTTCGCAATCGCCGTTTCGAATCAACAAGAGCGTTTGCCGGTCCGCCGCGACAAAATTCTCGACAAGCCACGGTTGCGGTTTTTTGACGCCCGAAACTTTTTTAAGCTTTTTTCTCTTCGGTAGAGTTCTTTTGGGTTCTTTGGGAATAAACATAAAACTTTAAATCTCCTTCCGGCGATTTTTTCGCCGTTAAAACAATTGATTGGGATTTCCTGTCGTTTTTAGAACGCACTTCGCCCCGACGCACTGTGAAGTGCGCTTAAAACTTTGCAGGAAATAAGTTAAATTTAGTTGTATTGCCGCTTATATTGGGCGGCTGTACGTTTGCTCAAAGTTTAGTTTTGTCAGGCGTTGACCTTTGACAAAACACTTTCGGCGCGGAACGACTTTCCGGTGCCTTTGTGTTGATTTCGGATTACGAAGATTCAGATTTTTTAACTGAATCGGTTTTTCGGCGCGCATTCGGAGTTTCGCAGTTTTCCAAGAACTCCTCGACGTGCCGAACGCTGAAAAAAATTCGGCGATTGATGCGGTAGTAACCTAGTTTTCCTTGACGCATCAGCCGCCAGGCGGTCGTTCGCGAAAATGGCAGATCTTTAAGGCTCAGCAAATTCATTTCTCCGACTTTTTTTTCCATAACGGTTTCATTCATCAACAACCGGAATTGTGATACATTTCTCGGAAATCTTCTTTGAGTAACCTGGCAAAAATGTCCCTAAAAGGGACAGTAGATAGGTGGGTTGATCCCGTTGGCAAAAGGGATGAGTGGAAGAAAAAATTATGCAAAATTCTAAAAGTCTTAGAGAAGTTCTCGAAGCGCAAATAGACGCGTACGCCGAGCAACATCCGGAATTGACCGGTGAAGAAATAGTTGAAAAGTTCATTCCGGTGCCTCCGGAAATTTATGAATTAAGGCTTGCTTATAAAGCCGCGCTCGTAAAAAACAAAGTTTACGTACCGGGAATAACTAATGAGCAGCGAATTGACAGGACTTTCGGAGCCAAGATGTCTCTGCGCCGCAACAACATGAATTTGACGCAAGAAGACTTGTCCGCAGCATTGGGGAGAAGTGTTTCGGCTATAAAAAAAATTGAAAAGGGTAATTTGACTGTGAGAGGAAAGGAGGAATTGGTTGACAAAATTTGTCGCGAGTTGAACTGGGGACGAACTGCAATTTACCAACAACTAGGAATGGGAGATGTTTCTACTCCGAAAGCAATCAGCATGAACCAAGCCAAGAATAAGTTTGGACATGCTTTGCAAAACTCTGCCGACTACTTGAATTATTTCATTGAGGTTTTTCGTATCGCGGAGTATTACAAAGTTTCCTTCAGAAAAAAAACCGATGAGGACATTGATCAGCAGCTCGACGAAGTCTCCTTGTTGGGAAAGATTGATGAACTTCGGCAAGTAAAATACATCAAGTTTTTTCTTGATCTGATTTATGATTTTGATCATAAAAAAAGTGAAAAAATAAAAATCGCCGAAGAGTTTTTTCGGTCGAAACCGGTAAGAACTCTTTCGGCAGAGGATTGGAAGATAGTTTTTGCCAGAACTGAACGAAGTGTGTTGAAAAGTATGTACGACATTTTGCTTGAGATGTACGAGAACGGCAAATTGGGGCGTTAGCGGGCGTCCGGCGGCACTGTCGACTGTTTGTTTTCAGGAGCAATTTCGATAAAAACTTGGCACGTCGGCACTTTTACCAATCCGCACTTTTCAAAATCGAAAAAAATTTGTAATATTCTTCCTTGAGTAATTGAGGGGCGAACTCAGAATTTACGTTAAAAGCGGAAAAGACGCGAAATTTTTACGAGTTGAAAACATTTACGGGAACAATTTACGGGAACGGCATTGCCGGGACAACGGAGCGAGGGGCAAAACGGTTCGCTAAACTGTTGTAGAGAAACAAAATAAGAATTCCAAGCCACCTTAGCTCAGTTGGTAGAGCGTTCGATTCGTAATCGAAAGGTCGTCAGTTCGACTCTGATAGGTGGCTCCATCATTTTCAATACTTAAAGGGCATCAGATTTGATGTCTTTTTCCTTGCTTTACAATAAATAAGATAGAGAAAATTAAAATGTTAAAAAATGTAATTTGTTTAATCACTCTTTGTTTATTCGTGTTTGTTATCACAACAAATGCACAAAAGAAATCAACCGACAGGAAAACCGAATCGACTGATTCAAAAGCCTCAAAAAAAGCTAATCAACGCCCGACAATCGAACCATCAAAAGCCGCCTCATTAGAGCCCTTTGATAAAGTTACGGTTGATGCGATGGCAAATCAGTGCGTTAAGCTTGAAACCGAAGCGGGTGTCGTCGAGTTGGAAATGTTCCCCGAAAGCGCGCCTGAATCCGTGCGTAGTTTTCTGAATCTCGCTGCCACCGGAGCCTTTGACACAACTACTTTTAGCCGAGTCGTTCCAGGCTTTATCGTGCAGGGCGGCGATCTTTTTACTCGCCGGAAAATGACGACTGAACTCGACAAACGCGCACGGCGTGCAGTTATTGACGAGCCGAGCCAAATCAAACACGAACGCGGCATTGTTTCGATGGCACGAGGGGAATCTCCAAACAGTGCGACAACTAACTTTTTCATCCTCGTCGGCGAAGCTCGTCATCTCGACGGAACTTTTGCTGCTTTCGGGAAGGTGATTAAAGGAATGGAAGTCGTCGATGCTATCAACAAAATGTCGGCTGAAGGTGAAAAGCCAACTAAACCTGTTCGTATCACACGAGCGATGGTTGCACCGTGTCTGACAAATGCAAACCCCTGAGAGCTTGTTACAAAAAGAAATTTATTTTGATAATCCGAATGCTGCTCTGTGAGCTAACCCGGAATTTCGTTCAGTTGTGGTATCATCAATCCAAGGATGCCAAACCCCAAAGCTCTGCTAAAGTGAAAGTCGAAAGATTAGTAACCCAAGCAGAGTTTTTTCGCGGGGTAGTTAAATCTACACACTATTGGTCGGAAGAACTTATGACAGGTGAAACAGTAGTGATTAAGCGTTCAGAAATCGGACTTGGCTTATTCGCAACGGTAGATATTCCGAAAGGAACTAGAATTGTTCAATACACCGGACAACGCATACCTAAAGATGATGTTGAGAAACACAAAGGAAAATATTTATTTACGCTCAACGACAAATGGACAATAGACGGCAAGAGCAGAACAAATCTAGCTCGTTATGCAAATCATTCCTGCCGTCCGAATGCAAAATCAATCACTACTATAAAAACGATATGGATTGTTGCCAGACGGAAAATTAAGGCAGGCGAAGAAATAACATACAATTACGGTAAAGACTACTTTAACGAATTTATAAAACCAAATGGATGCAAATGTATTAAATGCAAACCTGTATAAATTCAACTCACAAATTCAATAAAACTATCTCGTGGCTGGCAGAAGCCATTCATCACCTGAAACCGAATCAAATAATGTCTAATTTCACTGCGCCCGCGTTGTCAAAAGATTAATTCAGGACACGGATTTTACGAATAAAACAGATTAGGACGGCATTTTAAATCATCCGTCCTAATCTGTTTTATAGCGATTTTCAGTTGAGTGCGACCAAAAATCGAACCGCCTCCGAGTCGGAGCGCGGACGGCTCGTCCGCATCGAGCGCCTCTTAGCGCGAGACAACCCGCTTACCAATAGAGACGCGG
>Ga0136618_10000003_pt1 | contig 58791 bp, 58 predicted proteins | sample AntDrymUQ3302106_2_FD_104805 | JGI IMG/M metagenome (GOLD analysis project Ga0136618, IMG submission 104805) | Polar desert sand microbial communities from Dry Valleys, Antarctica - metaG UQ330 (21.06) | ecosystem: Environmental > Terrestrial > Soil > Desert | place: Antarctica: Dry Valley... | reverse complement strand
GTCTGGTGGATGCGCTCGCTGATCTCCTCCGGCGTTCCCTGGCCGAGTTCCTCCACCGCGTCGAGGACCATCTGACGCTGCGGCGTGAGCCGGTAGCCGCTGGCCCGGAGCGTCTCGGGCAGCCCAGCCGGTGTCGGTGTCGGTGTCGGCACAGGGGCATCCTAGGCGTCCTGCGCCCTTTCGTAGGCTCAGCGTTCGTGGGCAGCAGGCGGGTGGCGGTTCTCGACCGCGGTACGGTCACGCTCGTCGACCCAGCGGCCGCCGTGTTCTCCGCCTTTGACCTCGGCCCGGCGCGAGGCGACGGTGTCTTCGAGACGATGCTCGTCCGGCGCGGCGTGGCGCTCAAACCCGAGGCGCACCTCGACCGGCTCGCTCGCTCGGCGGCACTGATGGGCCTATTCTCGCCGCCCCTCGCGGACTGGGCTCGGCTGATCGACCTTCTCGCCACCACACATGCCGACGGCGAGGCGGCACTGAAGTTGATGCTGACCCGCGGCATCGAAGGGGTGAGCGACCACACCGCCGTCGGCACTGTCAGTCCGGTGGCGCCGGACGTACTGGAGCAGCGTCGTCGCGGCATCGCGGTGGTCACGCTGACGCTCGGGCTGCCAGCCGACCTGCGGGCCACCTCGCCCTGGTTGCTCGGAGGTGTGAAGTACCTGTCCTACGCCGTCAACATGGCCGCGCAGCGCCACGCCCGAGCGCTCGGCGCGGACGATGCGGTGTTCATCTCCCTCGACGGCCGGCTGCTGGAAGGGCCGACATCGACGATTGTGTGGGCGCGCGACGGGACGTTGCACACTCCGCCGCTGGAGATCGGGATCCTGCCGGGCACCACACAGGCGCTGCTGTTCACCCGGGCGGACGCGGCTGGACTGGGTACGGCGATGTCGTTGGGCACCGTCGCGGATCTGCATGCGGCCGACGGGGTGTGGCTCGTCTCCAGCGTTCGTGGCGCCGCCGCTGTGACCAGCCTGGACGGCTTACGACGGGGTGACGCCGGCCTGACCCCGACGATCCAGGAGCTGACCGGCGTCACAACCTGACCCCTCTTCCCGTCACGGGCCGGGGGGCAGTCAGCACCGCGGGAGCGAGGTTGTCCAGGTTATTCGTTGCACGCTCCGGTGGAGCGTCGTAGCGTGCTCAGTACACGAGAGAGGAGGTGGTCCAGAGTTGCATAGCTTCAGGACACGTGAGGTGGCCGTCCGCTAGCCGCCGTTCCAACGGAAAGGTTCCACCTCATCCGCTGACGGCGGTGTGGCGAGAACCGGATGGACACCCGATCCCCGGGCGTCGGCCCTCGTCCAGCCGACCCTGACAGTTCCTCGTCAGGAGCCGCCCGGGGATCGTCCGTGCCTGGGTCAGGCCGGCGGGCGGGTGCCGCCGCGCTTGGTCACCTTGCCGAGCAGGTCCTTTGCCTTGCGCTGATTCTCCGGCTTGCGGAACTCCTGCTGCGCCTTTGCCATCAGCTCTCTGGCCTTGCGCTGGTTTTCCGGCTTGCGCATCTCGCGCCGGGCGATGTCGAACGCCTTGACCGCGATGCCAGTTCTCACGGCACCCCTGAACAGCTTCACGTCCGCCTCCTGTACCGCCGGGTCGCTCGCCGCGGCCGGCGGACTCACGCTATCCCGAGACCCGCTCCAGTTGGGCGGACAGGTGCGGCTGCAGCGGCTGGCCGACGGCCGCCATGTCGACCGCGTACAGCAGCGCTCCGTCGACGATCCCGTACAGCCGGTGGTTCGCGGTGACCTCTTTCGCGGTGTGGGTCCGAGCCACGACATCGGTGGACAGCTCCCACGTCGTCGGTCCGGTGGCGATCCCGGCGTACACCTCGACGATGCCGGTGGGGTGAGCCAGCAACACCTCGAACTCGTCTCCCTGCCCGGCACGCCACCAGCCCACCTCGCGCGCGGACTGCCGCAGCACGGCACCGTCCGGACCGAGCAGAACCGCACGTGACTCGTAGGCGAGGAAGGGCCGCCCGTCGTGACCGAAGCTGACCCGCTGCCGGTAACGGTGACCCTCTATCGTGGGGTAGCCGACCTGGCCCTGGCCCTGCCACACCCCGACCAACGGCACGAACGGCAGCAGCGCCGGATGCAGATCCGGGCCCTCACGCAGGTCGTGCGTGTCCGAGCCGAGCGGGTTGTCCGGCACCTGCGTCAGCTCGGGCGCTCGGCCAGCCGGTAGACCATCCAGCCGGCGCCGGCAGCGATCGCCGATGCCGCGGCGATCAGGATCAGGACGAGCAGCGTCTCCATCACGCTCGCGAGGGTACTGCCGCAGCCTGCCGGGTCCTGCCACCAACGCACCGTCGTGTCGAGCCGAGCTACGTCAGCCGCAGCTGCGCCTCGTTCAACCCGCGGTCGGCGTCAAGGCTGTGTTCACCTCGGTCACCGGCCGACAGCACCCGCAACGTCCAGCGGCCTGGGGCGGCGAAGAACCGGAAGTACCCGTCCGCCGAGGACTGCACCTCCGCGGTGAACTCCCCGCCGGCGTCCAGTAACCGGACGTACGCCGACCCGACCGGGCTGCCGTCACGCACGACCTGTCCCTGGATCACCGTCTCGGTGGACAGGTCGACACCCGCGAGATCCCGTCCCTGCGGCGGCGCGCCACACACGGTCATGCGCCCTTGGCGATCGGCACCCCGACCAGCGAGCCGTACTCGGTCCACGACCCGTCGTAGTTCTTGACGTTCTGGTGCCCGAGCAGCTCGCGCAGCACGAACCAAGTGTGTGAGGACCGCTCGCCGATCCGGCAGTAGGCGATGGTGTCCCGGCCGTCATCGAGCCCGGCGGCGGCATACAGGCTCCGCAGCTCGTCGTCGGTCTTGAACGTGCCGTCATCGTTGGCTGCCTTGCTCCACGGCACGTTGATCGCGCTGGGAATGTGGCCGCCGCGCTGGCTCTGCTCCTGCGGCAGATGAGCGGGCGCCAGCAGCTTGCCACTGAACTCGTCGGGCGAGCGGACGTCGACCAGGTTCTGGGTGTCGATCCCGGCCAGCGCCTCGTCTCGGAAGGCGCGGATGGACGTGTCCTGCTCCTGCGCCGTGTAGGTCGTCGCCGGTCGCGAGACCGGGTCGGTGGCCAGCGGGCGCCCGTCGAGCTCCCACTTCTTCCGGCCGCCGTCGAGCAGCCGCACGTCGGCATGGCCGTAGACCTTGAAGTACCAGTATGCGTAGGCGGCGAACCAGTTGTTGTTGCCGCCGTACAGGACGACCGTGTCGTCGTTGCCGATTCCCTTGGCCGACAGCAGCGCCTCGAAGTCCTCCTTGGAGACGAAGTCGCGGATGACCTGATCCTGCAGTTCGCTCTTCCAGTCCAGCTTGACCGCTCCGGCGATGTGTCCACCGTCGTACGCCGAAACGTCCTCGTCCACCTCCACGAAGGCGACGTTCGGGTCCTCGAGGTGTTCCTGCGCCCAGTCGGCATCGACGAGGACGTCTGCTCGCTTGCTGGTCATGCGCGTGCTCCTTTGGGTGCACTAGGTCTACGGAAATGGGTACGGGGAGTGGTGGCGGTGCCAGCGGGAGTGGACTGCCGGGTCAGGAGCCCGGACACAGCGCGCTGTCGACGCGGCACAGGTCTACCGGCCGTCGCGACGTCAGTACCGCGCTCACGGCGCGACGCTAGCACCAGCGCGCACCTCGTACCGATCACGGGATCGATCGACGCGACTGCTAGATCGGTTCCAGCACCGTGTCCTCGGCGGCGGCGCTGATGTCGAATCCGCCGTCGGTGGCGACAACCTCGGTGATCTGCAGACCGAACGGCAACGGCGGCACGATGTAGACGAAGCTCAGCTGGTCCTGTAGCTGCTCAATCAGGAAGTCGGGAATCTCCACGCCCGCCAGGCTCAAGCCCACGACGGTCACGCCGATCTCGTCCGGCCCCGCCACCAGGAGCTGGCCGGTGCCGGACACCTCCACGTCCTGTCCGAGCACCTCGAGGGTCTGGGTGACCACCACGCCGTCCGGGCCGTTCGCCACGGCGACGCCCTCGCCGATCTGCGCGGCGACCTCGGCGTACGGGACTGACACGGTGCCCTCGACGCGGTCCACCGGGACAGCTTCGACGTTCTCGGAGAACAGCTCGGACAGCGGAAGGTGAAGTCCTTCGAGACCGACCACGACGTCGAGTCCGGACAGTTCGCCCAGATCCGCCTCGGACAGGGTCAGTCGTACGTCGTCGTACCGTCCGGCTACCGCTTGGGTGAGCACCGGGAATCCGTTGATCTCCACACCCGGCGGCGCACTCAGTGCCAGCTCCTCCTGCAATTGCGTGGCAACGCGCTGCTCGGCGTACTCCACGCCAACCCGGTCGGCCGCCAGTGCGACGACGAGCAGGACTACGAGGCCCACCAACGCCTTTATCATTGCCCCCCGACCAGAATCGACATCAAGTAGCCGACCGGAGCACCCAAGGCGAACGGCAACACTCCCTGGACAACGCCCTGGGCAAGGATGACGCCACGCCGCTCAGCGGCGGCGTAGGAGGCACCGATCGCGATCAGGCACGCCAGGCCGCCTAGGACACCTCCGAGGATCACCGCTCCCAACTGCTCGGCCAACCCGTCGACCTGCGCGCGTCGCACCGCCACGAGCATCGCCGCGCCGGTTCCCAGGACAAAGCCGAGCAGACCCCGCGGCACCCCCTCGACGATGCGGGGGTAAGGCACCAGCAAATCCACCAGATGTCCGGTCACGACGGCAGCGCCGATCGCTGCCACGCACGTGTCGAGCAGCGCCAGACCATCGGGCAGCCAGAACAGCAGGACGTACATCGACGGCGCCACGACGGATACCGCAAGCAGCGAGACGCCGCCGAGTGAGTCGGTCACGTCGCGGCGCGGAGGTCGCCGGGTGAGCTGATGGATGAAGGACAGCACACAGGCGAGGGCGAGTACGGCGGCAAGCGGGCCCAGGCCGGCTCCCACGGCGAGGGGGATCGAGCCGCCACCTTCGGCCCCGTCGTCGACGGTGCGCCACACCAGCAGGTCGGCGGCCGCCGCCGCCCCGGCGCCGATCAAGGCGGCCCCCACGTAGCCACGAACACCCAGTGCGACCGACCAGGGCAGCACGAGGGCCAACTGCACCGTGCCGACGGCGAGCAGGACGCCCAGGGCCGTCCCCTCCTGCGGTGCAGCGAGCAGCAGCAGACTCGCGCCGGCCGCCACGAGAACGGCCGGGCCGTGATGCCACAGCCGCGACAGGGGAGTTCGGCGGACGACATGACTCACGCGCCTGATCGTGTCAGACCTCCTGAATGCATCCGATATTCTGGCCACTCGCGCTGTACACGCTGGTCAATGAGCGACGGAGGCCCGGTGGACCTGCTGCTCATGACCTCAGCCCAGCAGGCGACCGCGGAAGTGCTGCCGGCGCTCGGACTGCTCGGTCACTCGGTACGGGTCGCCGCCCCCGACGTGCGCATGCTGCTGGATGCCAACCCTGGTGACGCCGTTCTCGTCGACGCTCGCCACGACCTGGCCGCCGCACGGGCGTTCTGCCGGCTGCTGAACACCACCGGGCTGGCCGTGCCGGTGCTGGGCGTCTTCAGCGCCGGCGGACTGGTCGCCCTCAGCGCGGACTGGAGCCTGTCCGACGTGCTGTTGGACACCGCCGGACCGGCCGAGGTCGACGCCCGGCTGCGGCTGGCGGTGTCCCGGCGGATGTCGGCCGAGGCGGCGACCGACCCGGTCGTGACCGCCGGCGACCTGGTGATCGACGAGGACACGTACTCGGCGAAGCTCCGCGGCCGGCCGCTTGATCTGACCTACAAGGAGTTCGAACTGCTCAAGTACCTCGCGCAGAACCCGGGCCGGGTTTTCAGCCGCGCCCAGCTGCTGCACGAGGTGTGGGGCTACGACTACTTCGGCGGCACCCGCACCGTCGACGTCCATGTTCGGCGACTGCGGGCCAAGCTCGGCCCGGAGCACGAGGCACTGATCGGTACCGTCCGCAACGTCGGCTACAAGCTCGACCAGCAGGCGGCCACCGCCATCCTCGCCGATCAGTGAGCGCGGAGCGAATGACTCCGTCGGAGCAGATCAGCGACCTCGGAGACCTCGATCCGGAGCAGCTGCGCGAGGTTCTCGAACTCATCGACGCAGCCACCGACGCCGACGGTGTCAGCCCGGTGAGCGAGCACGTCTTACTGCACCTTCGGCACGGCACGGACGCCGCTGGGGGCACGGCCGAGACACACAACCTGCTGGCCCGCAGCGGCAACGGAACGCTGGCCGGATACGCGCACTTGGACCTGACCGACCCGGTGAGCGGCGGAACCGCGGAACTGGCCGTGCACCCGGACGCTCGCCGGCTCGGGATTGCCAGCCTGCTGATGCGGGGTCTGGAGGAACGGACGACTGGCCCGATGCGGCTGTGGGCGCACGGGCGACTGCCCGGTGCCCAGGCACTGGCTCATCGGTTCGGCTACCTCCAGGCCAGGGAGCTGTGGCAGATGCGAAGATCGCTGCTGGCCGAGCTGCCCGCGATCCCACCGCCTGAGGGAATCACCTTCAGGCCGTTCGTGGTGGGTCAGGACGAACGAGCCTGGACCGACGTCAACAATCGCGCTTTTGTCGAGCATCCCGATCAGGGCGGCTGGTCGCTCGCGCAGATCCGGACCCGCGAAAAGGAGCCATGGTTCGACGCCGAAGGCTTCCTGCTCGCCGAGGATGACCGCGACGGGCGGCTGCTCGGCTTCCACTGGACGAAGGTTCACGGTGGTGCGGGCGGGTCACACGCACACGACCGGCTCGGCGAGGTCTACGCCCTCGGCGTCGATCCCTCGGCGCAGGGTCGCGGCCTCGGTCCCGCGCTGACCGTGGCCGGACTGCGTTACCTGCGTGGACTGGGGCTGTCCCAGGTGATGCTCTACGTCGACGGGTCCAACACCGGCGCGATCCGGGTGTACGAGCGGCTTGGCTTCACCCGCTGGGACGTCGATGTGTCCTATCGGCGGATCGCAGCGGCCAGCTGAACCCGGGCGTTCATCCGGCGTTCAGCCTCCGGTCAACTCAGCCGGTCGATCCGGTCATCGGCGCTGCCTATCATCTTGGGGTCATTCCCAGCCTCAGGAGTCCATCGTGCGTGCAACCTTCCAGGCGGAGCTCGATCGGGTCCGGGATCAACTCGTGACCATGACGGGTCAGGTCGAGTTGGCGATGTCCCGAGCGACCACCGCGTTGCTCGACGCGGACTACACACTGGCCGACTGGGTGATCGACACCGACCGGGAGATCGACACCGTCAAGACCGAGATCGACGACGCCTGCTTCCAGTTGCTGGCGCGACAGCAGCCGGTCGCCACCGATCTTCGCGTCATCGTGACCGCGCTGTCCATCGCCGCAGACCTGGAACGCATGGGCGACCTGGGCGCCCACGTGGCCAAGGTGGCCAAGATGCGCTTTCCCGAGTCGGCGGTGCCGCCGGAGCTGCGCGCGACCGTGCTGGAGATGGCCGAGGCCGCCCAGGCCGTCGTGGCCAAGACCGGCAGTGTGATCGCCGGGCAGGACATCGAGCGGGCCAAGGAGCTCGAGGCCGACGATGACATCGTCGATCGGCTGCACAAGGACCTCTTCCGCATCCTGATCGCCGAGACCTGGGTGTACGGCGTCGAGCCCGCCATCGACATGACGCTGCTGGGGCGCTACTACGAGCGGTTCGCCGACCACGGCGTGCGGGTCGCCCGGCAGGTCGTCTATGTGGTCACCGGCGTGATGCCGACGCGCCCGCCTGCGGAGTGGAACGACGAGCAGGGCTGACGGTGTACAGGTCGCGTTCATGCGACGTCCACCATGAGCCGCCTGTTGCGTCATCTTCGGTACCTACGTTGCTGGAGTAACTGCGTCACGTCGCGGCCACCCTTGGCCCCTGCAGAGAGGCACCACAACGTGAATCGACGCACCCTGAGCCGTGCAGCTGTCCCCATGGCCCTCGTGCTCACCCTGGTACTGGCCGCCTGCGGCGGCGACGATCCGGCCACGCCGGGAACTGGCGGCAGCGAGGAGGCGCTCAGCGGCAACATCGAGATCGACGGCTCCTCCACGGTCGGCCCTCTCACCGAAGCCATCAACGAGGAATACTCGGTGCCGCAGCCTGATGTCGTTGTCAACCTCGGCACGTCGGGGACTGGCGGCGGCTTCGAACGTTTCTGCAAGGGCGAGACGGACGTCTCCAATGCCTCGCGTCCCATCAAGGACGAGGAGGCCGCTCTGTGCGAGACGGCCGGCATCGAGTTCACCGAGGTCCGTGTCGGCACCGACGCATTGACCATGGTCGTCAACCCGGAGACCGACTACGTCACCTGCCTGACCACCGAGCAACTCATCACGCTGTGGGGCCCTGACGGCGCCACCACGTGGGATCAGGTCAATCCCGACTTCCCGGCCGATCCGATCGAGATCTTCGCGCCGGGGGTGGACTCCGGTACGTACGACTTCTTCAACGAGACCCTCGAGATCGAGGAGCCGCGACAGGACTTCCAAGCCTCGGAGGACGACAACGTCATCGTCCAGGGCATCCAAGGCACCCCGGGTGCCTGGGGTTACTTCGGCTTCGCGTTTTTCCAGGAGAACGCGGACACCCTGACCGCCGTCGAGTACGACGCCGGCGAGGGGTGCGTGGCCCCGAGCATCGAGACCGCACAGGACGGCAGCTACGGCTTCACTCGTCCGCTGTTCATCTACCTGAAGAACGAGTCCCTGTCTCGTCCCGAGGTGGCGGACTACGCCACGTTCTACGTGCAGACGGTCCAGGACGTCATCGAGAGCGTCGGCTACATCCCCGAGCCCGAGGAGGATCTGGCCGCCGCCCAGACTGCCGTCGAGGAAGCTGTAGCCGCGGCTAAGTAACCTTCCGGGACCCGCCCCATCGGGAGGCAGTGGCCAATCTCCCGGTGGGGCGCCGCGTTACGGGTCCGATCCAAGTCGAGCCGGCAGGAGACCATGAGCACGGCGTCCACCCCACCCGTGGTTCGCTCGTCGTCCGCCAGGGAACCAGGGAGCCACAGCCTGTCCGCGTCCCGGCCGCGGTACGGCGAACGAGTAGTGCTGGGGCTGCTGTGGTTGTGTGCGGCGATCTCCGTCGTCACCACCTTCGGGATCATCGTTGTGCTATTCACCGAGGCGGTATCGCTGTTCGGGATTCCAGGCGTGTCGGCCGTCGAATTCTTCACCGGCACGGTGTGGCGTCCGTTCACCGACCCGTCGTCGGATCAGTTCAAGATCGGGGTGTTGCCGCTGCTGAATTCGACCCTCCTGGTCACCGCGATCGCCCTGCTGATCGCCGTCCCGTTGGGTCTGGCCACGGCGATCTACCTGTCGGAGTACGCCCGCCCGCGAGTGCGCAGGATCGTCAAGCCGTTCCTGGAGCTGCTGGCCGGAGTGCCTACCGTCGTGCTCGGGTACTTCGCGCTGACCTTCATGACGCCGGTGCTACGCGCGGTGTTCGGAGTCGAGGTGGTCCCGATCTTCAATGCGGCGAGCGCCGGCATCGTCGTCGGGATCCTGGTGGTGCCCACCATCGCGTCGATCTCCGAGGACTCGATGAGCGCCGTTCCTCGCGCCCTGCGGGAGGGTGCCTACGGCCTGGGGTCGGCCCGCCGGCACGTCGCGTTGAAGGTTGTCTTCCCGGCGGCCCTGTCCGGCATCGTGGCCTCCATCATCCTCGCCTTTGGCCGCGCGGTTGGCGAGACGCTGATCGTCTCCCTGTCCGCCGGAAACCTGCCCCCCGCGGACCTGCCGGCGGTCGACCCGTTCCAACAGGTCCAGACGATGACGGCCTACATCACCCAGGCCGTCGGCGGCGAGTCCTCTCGTGGTTCGGTGACCTTTCAGTCGATCTTCGCCGTCGGCGCCCTGCTGTTCGTGCTTACATTCCTCGTCAACATGGTCGCGCTGCGAGTCGTGCGTCGTTTCCGAGAGGAGTACTGAACATGGCGGTGGCGACGAGCGAGCGGCCCAACCGCCAGGTCGACGGCGGCTTCCGAGCCCCGGTCGGAAACACAATCCGGGAGCGGTTCACCCAGCTGGTGCTCTTCCTCGCCACCTGCGTGGCACTCGTCGTGCTGGTGACACTGCTCGTCGACATCGTCCGCGACGGCGTCGGCGGGTTGAGCCTGAACTTCCTCACCCAGTACACCTCGCGGGTCGCGGAGAACGCCGGGATCCGCGCCGGGCTCACCGGTACGTTGTCGCTGATGGTCCTCGTGGCCCTGATGACCTTTCCCCTCGGCGTCGGCGCAGCCCTGTACCTGGAGGAGTTCGCGCCGAGGAACCGCTGGACCCGGCTGCTCGAGGCGAACATCAACAATCTGGCCGGGGTGCCGTCGATCGTGTACGGCCTGCTGGGCCTGTCGGTGTTCGTCTTCTTCCTGGGCTTCGGGCGTTCGCTGATCACCGGTGCGCTCACGCTGACCCTGCTCGTGCTGCCGGTCGTCATCGTCGCCAGCCGGGAAGCGCTGCGGGCGGTGCCCCGGGAGATCCGCGATGGCGGGTTAGCGCTGGGCGCGACGCCGTTGCAGGTGGCGCTTCGGCAGACCCTTCCTGCGGCCATCCCGTCGATCCTGACCGGCATGATCCTCTCGCTGTCCCGTGCCGTCGGCGAGACCGCTCCGATCCTGGTCGCGGGAGCGGTCGGGTCCCGCCGGGCCGACAACGAGCCCTGGAACCTGTCCGAGGCGTACACCGCCATCCCGATCCAGATATTCGATTTCGTGAAGAGACCACAAGAGGAATTCCAGATCCAGGTGGCCAGCGCCGCCATCATCGTCCTGATGACGTTGCTGCTGTTCATGAACTCCGCTGCCATCATCATCCGTAACCGCTACGCGAGGAACAGGTAATGGACCAGCGCACCAGTACCCAGTCCCAACCGACGACTCCGCCGATCCGCCTGGAGACCGGCACGGCTGCCCGAACCGAGCAGCCTACCGCCGGCTCGGCCTGGTCGAAGGACACCGGTGCGGGGGCGGCTCCGGACCGAAGCGCTACCCGGCACGACCTCGTCTTCCAGGCGCGCGACGTCTCAGTGCACTACGGCTCGGCGCCCGCCCTCGTGAACGTCTCGCTGGCCATCCGCCAGCGTGAGATCACCGCGTTCATCGGCCCCTCGGGATGCGGCAAGTCGACCTTCCTGCGCTGCTTCAACCGGACGAACGACCTCATTCCGTCCGCGCGTATCACCGGCCAGATCGACTACCACCATCAGAACCTCTACGCCAAGGATGTCGACGCGGTCGAGGTGCGCCGGCGAATCGGGATGGTGTTCCAGAAGCCCAACCCGTTCCCCAAGTCGATCTACGACAACCTCACCTTCGGACCCAAGGTCAACCGCATGAAGGTCGACTTCGACGAGGTCGTGGAGACCTCCCTTCGGCGCGCCGCGTTGTGGGACGAGGTGAAGGGCAAGCTCAAGCAGAACGCCTACAGCCTGTCCGGCGGCCAACAGCAGCGACTATGCATCGCCCGAGCGCTGACTGTAGATCCCGAGGTCATCCTGATGGACGAGCCGTGCTCGGCTCTGGATCCCATCGCCACCGCGCACATCGAGGACCTGATGCGCGAACTCGAGCACGACTACACCATCATCATCGTCACCCACAACATGCAACAGGCCGCCCGGGTGAGCGACCGAACCGCGTTCTTCACCGCCGAAGTCGAGTCCGAGAACGACGACCGCCGCTTCGGCCGCCTGGTGGAGATCGGTGACACGAGCATGATCTTCTCCAATCCCAACGACAGGCGCACCGAGGACTACATCTCGGGCCGGTTCGGCTGAGTCCTCCGGCGCTGGGTCGGGAACCGACTCCGGTGACGCTGCTGGTCGCCGACGAGCTCGAGCCGCGCGCCCACCACGTCGTACAGGAGATCTGTGCCGCCAACGTCGCCACGCTGGTGTGGTGCGGCGACGGTGCGGAGGCGCTGTTCCAGATCGGGCGGCTGTGTCCCGACGTCGTGCTCATCAGCGCCGGGCTGCCGGTGGTCGCCGCCTCCGACGTGATCGCGGCGGTGCGGCGATACACCTCAGTCCCCATCGCGGTGGCAGTCGGTGCCGGGGAGGTCGACCACGCGACCCGAGCCATGGCCGCCGGTGCCACCGACGTCCTGGGCCGGCCCTACCGACGGCACGAACTCCAGGCGATCCTGAGCCCATTCTTCGCCCACGCCAAGGCCCGGTGGGACAACGAGGCGATGATCACCGTTGGCGCACTGCAGGTCGACTCGCGCGCCTACCAGGTACGGGCCGGGGGCGCGCCGCTGCCGTTGACAGTGCGAGAGTTCGAACTGCTGCGCTTGCTCGTGCTGCATGCGGATCAGGTGGTGACCCACGACCAGATTCGACGGGAGGTATGGCGGGCGCGTGATGACGTCGCGAGCGCCAACACCATAGCTGTGCACATCGGCCGCATTCGGGCGCATCTCGATGACGCCGCCGATCTGATCAGCGTGCGCGGTGTCGGATATCGGCTCACCGTCGCACTGCGGCCGGCGCGTGCAATCGAGTGATCGACGACTAGAAGGGGGGTGTTCCGGGTACCGTCTGGCGGGTGACGAACTCGGTCGCCAGCCGATGCCTGCACGACGCCTTGATCTACGGCTCCGAAGCGGAGTTGGTCGCCTCGGTCGTGCCGTTCGTTCGCGCCGGCCTGGCAGCCGGCGACCGGGTACTCGTGAGCGGCAGCGAGTCGCAGGTGGCGCTCTTCCGCGAGGCGGTGGGCGACGACCCGAGGGTGGAGTTTTCCGACTCGCACGATCACTACCAGACGCCGGCCACCGCACTGCTGTGGTATCAGCAGCTGTTCGATCGTGACGTCAGCACCACGGTCCGCGGGATCCGCAGCGTCGGCTCCGTCCCCTACACACTCGACCCAGCAGCCGACGCGGACTGGATCCGCTACGAGGCAATGGTCAACCGCGTCATGGCCCCGTATCCGTTCCACGGCTTGTGCCTCTATGACACTCGGACCCTTCCGGCGGACCTGGTGACGGTCGCCCGCCGGACGCATGCAGTTTTGGTGACGGCCGGCGTGCGTTCCGCCGGCTCTGGTTATCAGGAGCCGAAGGACGTCCTGCTCGACATCGGGCCGTCGACCCAACGGGATCCGCTGGAGGCGACCAGTCCCGTCCTCGAGATCGACGGCAGCCGCGATCTGGCCGGTGTACGGCACGAGATATACCTCGCCGTACGGGCGACTGAGCTGACGGTGGAGCGCGCCGACGACTTCCTCGCCGCCTTCAATGAGGTCGCGGTCAATGCGCTGACGCACGGCCGACCGCCGGTCGACGTGCGCCTGTGGTGCCGGCCAGACCGGTTGTACTGCACGGTCACCGACAACGGGCCCGGGATCAGCGACCCGTTCGCCGGGCTGCTGTCACCCCACGGGCACAGCGACTCGACCGGGATGGGGCTGTGGATGGCTCGGGAGCTGTGCGATGAGCTCACCATCAGCTCACCTCCCGGCGGCGGCTGCACGGTCGCGCTGTCCACAGGCAGCTGAGGCATGTCCAGACCCCGCATCGTCTCCGACAGCATCGTGATCGACGGCTCCACCGAGCAGATCTTCGACCTGCTGGCCGATCCCAGGCAGCACCGGCTGATCGACGGGTCCGGTGCGGTCCAGGGCCTCGTGAGCGGACCCGACCGGCTTGGGCACGGTGCCCGCTTCGGCATGCAGATGAAGGTGGGCCTGCCGTACCGCATCACGAACACCGTCGTCGAGTACGACGAGAACCGGCTGATCGGCTGGCAACATCTGGCCAGACACGTCTGGCGATATGAGCTGGAGCCGGTGCGCGAGGGCACCAGGGTCACCGAGTCCTGGGACTGGTCCACGTCACCAGTTGCCCGGCTGATGGAGTTCGCGCGCTTCCCGGCGAAGAACAAGCAGGCGATCCGGCGGACGTTGATGAGGTTGAAGCGGGTCGTCGAGAATCGCCCCGCATGAGTCAGCGGGTGACGCGGGCGGCCGCTGTCGACATGCTGGCCGGGTAGCGTCCAGGGCCCGGGTGGCGACGTGTCGGTGCTCGGCCGGGCTCGACCGCTGGAGCCGGTTCGTGCTGTCCGCGCTGTCCCCGCGAGCGGCGGCCCGACTCTCGCCGCGATCGACCTGCTCGAGCTGGCCGACGACCTGCCCTACCCATCGTTCTCGGGGTACGTCGAACTGGTCGAGCAGCAGCCGTCCGGGCAGGCGCAACCGGAGCCGGTCGCCCCGCCGCAGCAGGTTGAGGGACCGCATCTGGCGTACGCCGTGCAGTGGTCTCTCCTCAGCGGCCTGGCGCTGGCCGGTTACGTCATGTTTGCCCGGCAGGAGGCGCAGCAGCGCCGAGCACGACAGCCTCAGCCGCAGTCGACCTCGCCGGGCGATGACGGATCCGCGGCAGCAGCGCCGGGTAGTCCAACCGCCGCATCCTCGATGATCGACTCGTAGAGCTGGCGGCCCAGTTGCTCGTCGAGCAGCGGGTACGACGCCGAGGATCCGACCGGACTGAAGTCCGGGACCGCGATCGGCGCGGTGAGCAACAGCACCAATTCTCCGTTCAGGTCCCGCAGCAGCTCGACCAGGCTCTTGAGGTCGCCGAGCGTCGTGTCGAGGTCGAGGGTCAGCGAGTCGGCGGTGGTCGTCAGGAACCGTGTGAGCCGCAGCGGATTCACCAGGGTTCCGGGCGAGAGTGACCTGTCCAGCAGCGAGGCGAGAAACTGCTGCTGGCGCTGGATCCGCTCGGTCTCGGCCGGCCCTTGTCGCGTCTCCAGCCGCAGGAACGGCAGGGTCTGCTCGCCGTCGATCACCGACGTACCGGCCGGCAGTTCCAGCCCGCTGTCTCGTTCGCGTAGCGAGGACCCGAGGCACAGCGGTACGCCGCCCAGCGCGTCGACCATCGCGGGGAAACTGGCGAGGTCCATCTGCACGTAGTGGTTGACCCGAAGTCCCGTGAGCACCTGGACGGTGTGGACCAGGCAGGCCGCACCCCCGGCGCCGATCACCGAGCTGAACGGACCGCTGTATGGCTCGGTGGGCTGTCCGCCGGCCGCTTGACAGGCCGGAACGTCGACGTATGCATCACGGGGGAAGACGACGACGACGGACTGCGAGCCGTCCGGGGACAGGTGCGCCAGGATCGTGGTGTCCCGTCCGCCGCCGTCGGAGCCGACGAGCAGGAAGTTCTCCGCATCGAGTTGGCGCTCCTCGGCAATGATCTCCGGCCCGGACAGTCGCAGCACGTCCACCCGCTGCACCGTGCTGTCGACATAGGCGACCAGGCCCACGTAGTAGACCGCGACGAGCACCAGAACCGCGACCAGCCCACCGAGGACCCACCGCCGGGCGCGCCTGCCCCGTTGACGGCCGGAACGGCGGCTGCGACCCGGAGCGTCCGGACGTTCGGTGCGAGCGCGCAACTCGGCGACCGACGGTCGCTGCACACCGCTGTGTCGCGCCACCGCATGATCGTACGGAGCGCCGAGCCGCCGCGCCGATCTTGGTCTCGTCAACGCCTCACGCGCTAGCAGAGGTTGACCAGACCAAGATCGGCGAACGCGGTGCCGAGGTCAGCCCTGCGCGGGGGCGACGTACTCCTGCGCGAGTTCGGTGGTGAACAGGTCAGCGACCACGGTCAGACCGCCCTCGGCTTCCACGTCCGGCTGGGCGATGTATATCTCTCGGCTGGCCGGGGAGCCCGGTTGAGAGAAGTCCAGCGGAGCGATGACGCCGGTGACGGCCTCGTCTGTCTGCTGCAGGGCCGCCAGCAGGCCGGCCCGGGTCATGTCGCCGCTGTCGCACGCCGTCTTCAGGATCTGGCTGTAGATCGTCGCCACGCCGTAGCCGTAGGTGACGCCCCCGTTACCGGGCTCGTCCGGGTACTCGGCTGCGAACTCGGTCCGCACCTGCTCCATCTCCGGGGTGTCCGCGGTGAAGGGAAGCGCCGACGCGGTGAGCAGGAAGTTCTCCACCAGCGCCGCCGCCGAGGGGGTGGCCAGCAGACCCGGCGAGAACGTCGGGTTGCTGCCCAGGAACTTGATGCCGGGCAGCGCCTGGGCCGCAACTCCGACGGCCGAGGCGGTCTGCGTCGGCGTCGTCGTCAGCGTGACAGCGGCGACCCCGGCTTGGGCGAACTGGCTGATGACGCTCGTCGCATCGGTGTCGGTCGACTTCAGCGTCGCCTCCACCACTTCCAGACCCAGGGCCTCGGCGGCGAACTCCACACCGGTGAAGCCGTTGGCGCCGTACTCACCCTCGACGTACAGCGCGCCGATCGTGTCGCCCTCGGCGATGATGCCCTCGTCGACCAGGTACTGCAGGCCGTTGATCATCTCCAGGTCGTACGTCGTACCGGCCATCAGGATGTACTCGTTCTCCAACAAGGTGGAGGCCCATGACGCCGGAGCGGTGACCATCTCGGTCTCGGTGATCGTCTCCAGCAGCGCCGTGGTCATCGGTGAGCCGATCAACTGAGTCATGCCCAGCACGTCCGGCTCGACCTGTGCGTAGAGCTGGACCGCCCGCTGAACGTCGTAGCCGTGGTCCTCGATGATCAGTTCGATCTGCCGGTCGCAGATCCCGCCGTCGGCGTTGATCTTGTCGTAGACGAGCTCGTTGCCCTGCACGATGGCCGTGGACAGTGCGGCGAACGGACCGGTCAGGTCGGTGAGGATGCCCAGCGTGATCGTGTCTTCGGTGACGCCGAAGTCGGTCGCCAACTCGCTGGGGTCGCCGTTGCCGCCGCCCGAGGGCTCTTCTGCCGCCTTGGTGCTGCACGCTGCGGCCGTCAGCACGACGGCCATCACGAGGCCCGCGGCTCGTGTTCCTTGCTTTCTCATGGACGCCGATTCCCTTCAGTGGATGGATCTGTGCCCCGGTCGGGGCCCTGCTCAGATTCGACAGCGGTGCTCTCGGCCGGTGATTCTCCGGTCTCGGCGACAGGGCTTGTTACTGGCGCCGCGGCTCGCACCTTCTGCCGGCGCGTCGTCCCGGTGATGGCATGCAACACCCGGCGACCGAGCGCGGCGACGCCGCCCGGCTCCAGCAGCAGGACGACGACGACCGCTCCGCCGTACAAGAACTTCGCCAGTGTGCCGGAGTCCACGCCGCCGGATCCGGGTTCGGCGAGGAACGGGAAGAAGTCCGAGTACAAGTTGAGCAGCAGCGGGGTCGCCGCCACAAAAGCGGCTCCGACAACCGCTCCCGGAATGGACCCCAGGCCGCCGATGACGATCATCGCCAGGTAGGTCACCGAGAGGATGAGACCGAAGCTGCCCGGTGTGGGGACCCGGAGGAACAGCGCCAGCAGTACGCCGGCCGCTCCGGCGTACATCGAGGAGATGACAAAGGCCGACGACTTGTAGCGACGCACGTTGACGCCCATGACCGCCGCGGCGGTCTGCTTGTCACGGATCATCTGCAGCGCGCGCCCGTGCCGGCCACGTAGCAGGTTCCTCGCGAACAGGTATCCGATGATCAGGACGGCGAGGAAGAGGTACCAGAGCAGCTCGTTGCGCTGCAGCGGGACACCGAGCAGAACCACCTGGGTGCCACCCGGCTCCGGGTTGGCGAACGGGAAACCGAAGAGGCTGAACGCCGGGACCGACCGGCCGTTCGGCCCCCCGGTCACGCTCTCCCAGTTGAAGAGCAGGTGCTGGCCCAGGAAGACCAGGGACAGCGAGGCGACACCGAGGTAGATGCCGGACAGCCGGCTCGCGATCGGGGAGAACGCCAGACCCGCCAGGCCCGCCAGGGCGATCGCCATCACCGCACCGAGCAGCGGCGGCAGCTCCAGCCCGCCGTACGGCGTGGCGACACCGCCGGGCGAGCCGGAGAAGTACGCGTATCCGTAGGTGCCGATCGCGATGAAGAACGCGTGGGCGAGCGACAGCTGGCCGGTGACCCCACTGAGCAGATTCAGGCCGATCGCCCCGACCGCCGCCGCCATGACCGCCAACCCCATCGAGAGGAAGGCGTTGTCGAGGTACAGAGGCAGCGCGATTGCGACGAGGATCAGCGCGATCCCGAGCACGGACTGGATCCGCGCTTCGCTGTCGCGGGGGATCCGGCCACGCTTCGCCGGCGTGCCGGCCGCCGTTGGACTGCCCGACGGTGCGGTGGTAGCTCCACCATCCTTTGTGATCTGGACAGACTTCGTGTCAGACACGGGTCACTTCCCTGGTGCCGAACAGTCCCGAGGGCTTGATCAGCAGGACGATGATCATGATCACGTAGGGCATCACCTCAGCGAAGCCACGCCCGAGGAAGACCAGGTCGCTGCTGTAGCCCAAGGTGAGCTGCTCGGCCACGCCGACGATCAGCCCGCCTACCAACGCTCCGGCGGTGGAGTCCAGACCGCCGAGGATCGCGGCCGGAAACGCCTTGAGCGCGACCGGGATGACGCTGCCGTCAAGACCCGGGGTCGGGAATGCCACCAGGAAGACCACGGCGATGCAGGCCAGCAAGCCGGCGATGATCCAGGCCACCGCGGCAACCCGTCCACGCCGGATACCCATCAGCGTTGCGGCCTCGGCGTCCTCGGCCGACGCGCGCATCGCCACGCCCCACGTGGTGTACTTGAAGGCGAGGAAAAAGGCGGTGAGCAACACCACCGCGGAGCCGATGGCGACCACCCGGGTCAGCGGGATGCTCACACCGACGACCCGCACGGTGTCGTTCTTCCACGGGTCGAACAGGCTGCGCGGGTCCACCCCGATCCGGCGGACCAGATCGGCGGTCAGCACGACGTCGAATCCGATCGTCATGATCGCCAACGTGTTGGCGTCCGCGGTTCTGATCCGCAACGCGAGGATCCGCTCGAGGAGTAATGCGCCCAACGCGGTCACGGTCAGGCCGACGAGGAGGGCCAGGTAGAAGTTGGTCTCAGGCGTCAGTTCGCTGATCGTGTAACCGCCGAGCAGCAGCAACGAGCCGTGCGCGAAGTTGATCACCTCGGTGGCCTTGAAGATGATCACGAAGCCGAGCGCGATCAGCGCGTAGACCGCACCGACGGACAGCCCGTTGATCAGCAGCTCCAGAAAGAAGCTCACCGCTTCCCCACCCCCTCGGCATCGTGGTCGTCGGTGGCTTCCTCGGTGGTTTGCTCGGGGGCGTCGCCTAGTTGCGCGGCTTCTTGCGCGGCTTGGACGTCAGCGGCCGACCCCAGATAGGCCCGGATGACCTCCGGATCGTTCTGGATCGCCGATGGCGGGCCGTCGGCGATCCGGCGGCCGAAGTCGAGCACAGTCACCTGATCGGCGATCTCCATGACCAGGCCCATGTCGTGCTCGACGAGCACGATGGAGATGCCCATCCCTTCCCGGATGTCGCGGATCGTCTCGCCCATCCGGTCGGTCTCGTCAGAGTTCATCCCGGCCACCGGTTCGTCCAACAGCAGTATCCGGGGCTCGGTGCACAGCGCCCGGGCCATGTCCACGCGCTTCTGCTCACCGTAGGCGAGCAACCCGGCCGGCAGCTGCAGCCGGGGACCCAGGCCCATGAACTCGGCGATCTCGATCACCCGCGCCCGGTGCCGCTTCTCCTCCCGTCGGGCATTGGGCAGCCGCAGCCCGGTGGACAGGAATCCGGCGCGGGTCAAATGATGGCGGCCGAGCATCATGTTCTCCAGCACGCTCTGACCGGGCGAGAGCGCGATGTTCTGGAAGGCCCGGGCGACACCCAGGGCGGCGATCTTGTGCGGCCGCATTGCGGTGAGTTCGGCCGCACCGAAGCGGACGGTTCCCGAGCTCGCGCGGTAGACGCCGGACAGCACGTTGAAACAGGTCGACTTGCCCGCCCCGTTCGGACCGATCACCGCGTGGATCGACCCGGGTACGACGGAGAAGGACACCCGGTCCAGCGCGGTGATCCCGGCGAAGGTGACGGTGAGGTCGGTGACGACGAGTTCGGGCACGGCCGGCCCGGCATTGTCGGTAGCCGGTTTGGCCGGGGCAGCCGAAGCGGACTGGACGGAGGCGGGCGGGGTCACGGTCATCCGCTCCACCTAGACAGCCGTGCCACGGACCGCCGGGGAGCCGCACCGGCCCCGGCCGGCTCGTCGGCGCCGTGACCGAGGTACAGCCGCTGCACCTGGTCAGTCGCTGCTAGCTCCTCCGCGCTGCCGTGCAGCGAGACCTCGCCGACATCCAGGACATAGGCCAGGTTTGCCACCCGGAGCGCCATCGAGGCGTTCTGCTCGACGAGCAGGACCGACGTTCCTTGCCGGTTGATCTCCAGGATGATCTCGCCGATCTGCTCCACCACCTGGGGTGCGAGGCCCAATGACGGCTCGTCGAGCAGCAGCAGCTTCGGGTGCGCCATCAGCGCCCGCCCGATCGCCAGCATCTGCTGCTCTCCGCCGGACAGCAACGCTGCGGTCTGCCCACGTCGCTCCTGCAATCGGGGGAACAGCTCGAACACCCGGTCACGAGCCGACCCTTGACGACGGTTCTTGACACCCATCCCGCCCGCGCGCAGGTTCTCGTCCACCGTGAGCCGGCCGAAGATCCGGCGTCCCTCAGGGACCTGCACCACGCCGCGGGCGACGGTCGCAGCCGGGTTGAGCTTGTCCAGGCGCTGCCCGTCGTGAGTGATCGAGCCGGTGTCGATCCGGCCCTTGTGCAGCTTGTGAGTTCCCGAGATCGCCCGCAGCAGTGTGGATTTGCCGGCTCCGTTGCTGCCCAGCACGGCCACGACCGCCTCATCAGGGACCTCGAGGGTCACCCGATCGAGCGCCTGGATCGCTCCGTAGCGCACCGACAAATCGGTGACGGTCAGCATGCAGCCACCGCACGAATCGGTTGCGGGGCCACCGACACTGACGTTCCTCCCACGCGATCCGTCACGGTCCGACACCGTTGTCGGCGCTGGTGCCACACCAACGATGGTGTGCGCTGCGCCACATCATGACGCAGTGGTTGCCTAACGTACTACGCACAGCGCGGTGTCTCAGTAACGGTTCGGTTGAGCTGGGCGCTTCCTGCCGGTCCCGGATACCGTGCGGCGATGAGGCTTCCCATTCCCGGTCCCCTCGATGTGGCGAGGGCGGCCGCGTCGCTTCGCGATGCGGTGACCGCCGCGCTGGAGTTGGTGCCGCGCCTCCGCCTGCTCGTCGATCGGGTCGACGACCTCATCGGTCGAGTGGACCGGGTGCTGGACTCGGTCGAGCTGACCGCCGGCCGAGTCGATGCCGTCATTGATCACGCCGCCATCACCCAGCGGCGCGCCGACGATGCGGTTGCCGGAGCGCAGGGCACCGTCAACCGGATCGACCCGCTGCTGAGCGCCTACGAACCGTCCCTGCGCACCCTGGCCCCCGTCCTGCAACGGCTCGCTCAGTCCACGTCAGCGGAGGAGGTCGACGCCGCAGTCCACCTGGTGGACCGACTCCCCCGCCTCATCGCCCATGTGGACGACGACCTGCTTCCGCTGTTGTCCACCCTGGATCGGGTCGGCCCGGACCTGCACGAACTGCTCGAGGTCACCCAGGATCTGCGGCGGGTGATCACCGGGTTGCCCGGCATCGGTTTCCTGCGCCGCCGCGGCGAGGACGAACTGCCCTCGGAAGGCGAGTCCGGGTGAGTACGGCTCTTACCGTCGGCTCGGCAGGAGCAGGTTCACGACCGCCTGCTCGACTTCCGAACGGGCGGCGAGTTGCTCCAGCCCCAGGTCGGCCGGCACGTCGACGGCAACCGCGGCCAGCGAGCCGTCGTCGTACAGGTCGATGATGCGCGGATCGATGTAGGAGTTGCGGCAGACCGCCGGGGTGTTGCCGAGCGCGTCGGCGACTTCCCGGACGGCCCCGGCGACCGTGCGTTTGCGACCGGCGGCCGAGTTGACCGGCTGCGACCGGGCCAGCGCGACGGTGCAGAGCACGGTGGCATGCCAGGTCCGGAAGTCCTTGGCGCTGATGTCGTCGCCGGCCACCGATCGCAGGTAGGCGTTGATGTCGTCGCTGCGCACGTCGCGCCATTCCCGGCCGACGCGGTAGGCCAGCAGTTCCTCGCCGGGGTCCTTGCGCCGCAGCAGCGCTTGGACGATCTTGCGCACCTCCTCGTCGACGACGGCCTGGGTCCGCTGCTGGCTGCCCTTGGCCTCGTAGTCGAAGCTGAGGCCGGCGCGGGTCACCGTGACGTGGTCACGACGGAGGGTGGCAAGACCGTACGTGCCGTTCTCCTCGGCGTACTCCTCCCCGCCGACGCGGAAGAAACCGAGATCCAGCAGGCGTACGGCGCAGGCCAACACCCGTTCCCGGATCAACCCGCGCCCGGCGAGGTGCTCGGTCACCGTCTCGCGCACGGCGGGTAGCCGCTGGGCGAGTTCGAGCACCCGCTCGTGCTTCTGCCGGTCGCGCCGGATCCGCCAGGCGTCGTGGTAGCGGTACTGCCTGCGACCGGCGTCGTCAGTGCCCACCGCCTGGATGTGGCCGTTCGGCCACGGACTGATCCAGACGTCCTTCCAAGCCGGTGGAATGGCCAGCTCGCGGATCCGCTCCAGCGTCTCGGTGTCGCGCAGCGGGGAGCCGTCAACGTCGCCGTAGCTGAAGCCGCGGCCACGGCGGCGCCTGGTCAGCCCGGGCCAGGTCAGGTCACTACGGCGCAGCCGGGGCACCGGCAGACGGTACCCGCAGGCGTCGCGTCAAACCCCTGCGCGCTGGTCAGCTGAGAGGTCGAGCAAAACGGCGGCGACCCGCACGAGCGGTACGAGGGCATCGGTGGATGCGCTCCCGGGTGATGGTCGCCGCCGGCATGGAGAAGGCCTCCGAACTCGCCTCGCTCGATGCGAGGACGAGCCCTACCGAAGGCGTGCACGCCCTCGACCGCGTACGGCATCCGCCGGGCCAGGATGTCGGCCAGCGAGCTGATCTTCCCCGGGTCGGAGTGCTGTCACCGGTGCGCGTTGGCAGCCGCGGTGCCAGGTCGTCGGTCCAGCACCCCAAAGACTCCCGGTCGACATCACGTATCCAAATCGGGTCACACCGCTGGGCTACGCCTGCGGTAGTCGGCAACCGGCGTACCGCGTGTGAAAGGGTCGACATCTGGGCAAGCAGCTGAGAACGAAGCGTGAGGAGGCGAGCCCCATGACCGGACCACCCGAGGACTACGGCGACCAGCAGTCCGAGACCGGTGCGACCGTGCAGCTGGACAACGAGGAAACCCTGGACGGCCCGATCGGTGAAGACCCGTTGGACGCCGGCTACATCCCCAACGATCGCCCGCTGGCCATCGACGACTGGGGCACCACTGCGGCGGAGATGTCGCAGGGGGAACCCTTGGATCTCAAGCTCGCCCAGGAGGAACCCGACGAGCCGGAGAGGGACGAACGGCGTTCCGGGCGCCTGGTTGGGAACGACGAGGGTGCCGGCGAGGACGACAGCGCCCAGCTGATCGCCACCGACGTCGGCGTCGACGGAGGCGCGGCCAGCGCCGAGGAGGCGGCCGTACATGTCCAGGACACCGACGAAGCCTCCGGCCGAGTCGACGACAGCTTCGACCCGAACGACACCGAGGGCGGCCAGACCTACGCGGCGGGCGAAGGCCTGGACGACGAAGACATGGTCGACCTCGTGGCCGAGCAGACCGACAGTGCCTCCACGCGCGCGTACGACGCCGGCAAGGACTGGGACGGCCAAAGCGCTCCGCCGGATCCAACCGCGAGCAGGTAGCCGACCTCACATCGATGTCGAAGACCGACGAGCGTGTCGTCCTGCTTGATGAGCAGGGGCGACCCATCGGGGACATGCCCAAGTCGACGGTGCACCACCAGGACACCCCGCTGCACTTGGCCTTTTCGTGCTGGGTCATGGACGTTGCGGAACGGGTGTTGGTGACCCGGAGATCGGCCGTGAAGCGCACCTGGCCGTTGGCGTGGTCGAACGCCATCTGCGGGCATCCCACTCCGGGCGAGGACATGGTCGAGGCGGTACGCCGCCGCGCCGCCACTGAGCTGGGCCTGACGCTCGGGTCCATCGAGGTGGTGCTGCCGGACTTTCGTTACACCGCTCGGATGGCCAACGGCATCGTCGAGAACGAGATCTGTCCCGTCTTTCGAACCGTCGTTGCCACCGGCAGCCCGCTGCGCCCCGACCCTGCCGAGGTCGCCGATTGGCGGTGGACATCGATGGCCGAACTCCGCGCCGACGTGGCAACCGATCCCGACGCCTTCAGCCCCTGGATGATCGGCCAACTGACCCAGCTCGGATAGTCAGTCCCACCGCCAGCCCGTCAGTCCTCGTTGCCCATCGACAGACCGGGCAGCCGCACGCTGATCCGGCCGTCCTCGATGCGGACCTGCAGGGCCGGCTGGCCCGCTGTCGCCGGGCCGTGGACGACCTCGCCGTCATCGACCCGGAACGTGCTTGCGTGCCATGGGCAGGTGATGCACTCGCGGCCGTTCTCCGTGCTCAGCTGACCCTCGTGCAGGGGACCGGAAGCGTGACTGCACCGATCGATCAGAACGTGCACCCGTTGAGCTCGTCGGAGCACGAACAGCTTCACCTCGTCGATGCTGCGTTGCGCCGGCTGACCGTCCGGGAGTTCGCTCAGCAGACCCAGGTCGGACCATCCCGGCGGCGCGATCTCGGCGTGGGCGACCGCATGGCTGGGTCCGGCGGCCTGCCGGTAGGCGAGATGCCCTCCGACGGTTGCCGATGCTCCGGCCAGCGCGTAGGCGGAGTACGCCAGCGCCCGGCCGAGCCCGTGCCTGGATCGGCTGCGGGCGATCAGAGCGCCGCCGTACAGGCCCAGCGCGGCGACGTTGCCCATCGCGTGAGCCAGGCCGGTCCGCTGCTGTTGGGCGTCTTGCTGCGACCAGTCGGCAACGCCCGCGGCTGCGGCCGGAACCGCACCGACCATGCCCACCCCGATGAGCAGTGTCGCCGCTGGCCGGGCGGCAGGGATCGCGTCCAGGATCGCCGCCGAGGTCCACGCGCCGACCGGTACCTGCACGAGGACCGGATGCAATGGGTGTCCGAGCCAGACGCCGTGAAGCGCATCGGTGACACGACGGTTCGCCAACGCCTTTTCCACGAACGGTTTGATCTTGGCGCCCACCGCGTCCAGCGGAGCCGCGTCCTCGAGCCTGGCGATCTGGTTGAACGGCCACATCAGAAGCGGCGCTCCTCGGCCGGGTGGCCGAGCGCCCGCCACACGTCCCCGATCGAGGCGAACGTCTGGCCGGCCGGCAGGTTCTGGACATCGGCCAGGACCCGATCCGGCGCGTTCGCGTCACGGGCCGCGGCCAGGAGGCCGTCCCGGTCGTTGGGGAACGCCGTCCGCCGAAGCGTCTCGGCGAGTTCACTGCGCTGGGTCACCTCTGCACCGGACATACCGGCTGGCGTCCCCCCGACCATGCTGTCCTCGGGGGCACGGTCGATGTCGGGCTCGTCGTCCGCCGGTGGCTCAGGGTCTTTGAAGTCCTCGGCGTGAGTGCTGCGCCCCGACCGGATCATTCCCGCCACGTCGCCTTGGAGGGCATCGTCGCGGATGGCCGAGTGCTTGCTGCTGCGCTCCATCAGCGGCCCGGGTCATACGGCGGTTGCCCGGGGGGCTGCTGGTAGGGCGGCTGGCCCTGCCACGGCTGCTGCTGCGGATACGGCTGCTGCTGGCCGTAGCCCTGCTCCGGTGGTGGCGGCGGCGGGTACTGGTGCTGCTCCTGCGGCTGCTGCTGGTACGGCGGCTGCAGGTGCGGCTGTTGCTGGGTCGAGCCACTACGCCCATCGGGTTGCTGCTGTCCCTGATTTTGCATCATGTCCCTGGCCTGGCCGGCCTGCTCCCTGATACTGGGTGCGTTGCGGACCTCCTCGGCCACCTTCGGCTTCTCTTCGTCGTAGCGGGCCAGCGTCTGCTCCCAGCGCGCGGTCATCGGCTTGATGCCCCCACCACCGACGGCGACGATGACCACACCCACGATGGCGACCAGGAACGCATACAGGACGGCGTTGACGACGTTCGTCGCGATCTCCAACTGATTCAGCGCGGCGATCACGCCCAGGGCGAGGATCAGCGCCGACACCGCGTTGGCGATGATCCTCCCGTAGGACAACCCGCCGAGGCTGTTCTGGATCAGCCCCTTGGCGCCGGCCGCGATAGCGGAGGCGATGACGAGGATCAGGATCGCGATGAAGACCTTGGGCAGGTACGCGATGACCGCGGCCAGGTAGTCGCTGATCGGGTTGGGTCCGAAGACCCCGAACGCGGTGCTGAGGACGAACAGCATGATCGCGTAGAACACGATCCGGCCGAGGATCGACGAGGCGTCGTACTGGGACCGTGCGAGGACCTGTTTGACTCCGCCGCGCTCCACCAGGCGGTCGAATCCGACCCGCTGCAGCACCTTGTTCAGGATCTTCTCGATCGCTTTGGCCACGATGTAGCCGATGATCAGGATCAGCAGGAACCCGAGCAGCCTCGGCAAGAAGGCGACTACATCGTCCAGGGCGTTTTCGAGCGCGTCCACGTCTTCCCCATTCGTCGGCGGGCATGATCAGCCGGAACTTACCCGGTCTCGCTGAAATCATGCCCGTCGGCGAGCGACAGTGAGGGGTTATCGCGCGGGCGGTTCGGTGCCCGACTCGTCAGGGCGACTCGGGTCCGTACCCGAATCAGCGTCCGGGTCACTTTCGAGGATGTACTCCTCGCGAACGACCGGCACGGTGATCTGCTGCTGCTCGGTGACCAGGTGTCGGCGCAGCCTGAGCCCGGGCGGGGGCTGACCGCCCTGCTCCTCAGCCGACCTCCCGGATGCCCCTTCGGCCGGCCTGGATGAGTCCGCGGGCGGTGCGGGTGGGTACGACGGCGCAGCACCGCTGTCCGCCGAGGACGCCGGGCTGCCCGCCGGAGACACCGGCAGAGCCGCCGTCGGCTCCACTGTCGACTCCCGGTCCGCCGCAGCGCCGGAGTCCGTCACGGGCGGCGGGTATTGCCCCGGGCCGGTGTCATCGACGCCGTCGGTGTCGTCGGCATCGTCGGCATCGTCGTGACTCAAGCCGTAGTGCTGGTAGAGCTGCCGCTCCTCCTCCAGGCTGAGATGGCCGGAGTCGGGATCGACGTGCGGGGCGTTCTTGACCGCGTCCTTGCCGATCGGGACGGTCAACTGCTCACCTTCCAGCCGGGCCTGGGCCAGCGGAAGGAAACTCTCCTTGGTGCCGAACAATCCGGTATGGACCGTCACCCATTCCGGCTCGCCGCTTCGATCATCCAGGTAGACCCGGCCGACCCGGCCGATCTTGTTTCCCTCGGTGTCATACACGGTCGCGTTGAGCAGGTCATCCCCGCTTGTCTGGTCCAGCATGGTGTCCTCCTGTGATCGCAGCTGTGCCCCTCATGCTGCCGTATACCAGCCAGGGTCGGCATCTTTCGTACCGAGTTGGTTACTGCTCGCGCCATGACCGGATAATTCCCGACACGACCTATCCCGGTACCGCGTAACCAAGCCAGGAGGTGCTCCGTGCCCGCGAAGAAGGACATGCCCTCGACCCTGCAGCGGTCAGGAAAGAAGGCCCAGGAGACGTGGGGGAAGACGCACGACTCGGCTGTGGACCAGTACGGCGAGGGAGAACGGGCTCATCGGACTGCGTTTTCCGCCCTCAAACACACACACGGGAAGGTCGGCGACCACTGGGAGCCGAAGGGTCACAAAGGCCCGTCCGATCCGCAGGCGGCGCAACAAGGCCGGGCCAGCCGTGAGCGGCCTCGCTCGACGTACGGCGGGGTCGACGGCAACGCGACCAAGGCGCACCTGCTCGGCATCGCCAAGAGGCTGAACATCCGCGGTCGCAGCCGGATGACAAAGGACGAGTTGATCACCGCGATCGACAAGGCCAACACGCGCGCAACCGCGGCCGCGCGGAGCAGCTAGCCTCGGGGGTACGGCGCTGCGCCTTTTGGCATCGATCCCCATCGTCGGATCATCAGCTCATCTGCGTCGTTGCGCAGCCCGAGGAGTGGGCTGGCGCGGATCGGGCATAGTGAAGCCATGACGCAGGTGACCCGTCACGTCGCGGTCCCGCCCGAGCGGGTCTTCGAGATTCTCGCGGACGGCTGGACGTACGCGAGCTGGGTGGTCGGCACGTCCTACATCCGCGCTGTCGATCCGCATTGGCCGGCAGCCGGCAGCCGAATCCACCACGCGGTGGGGCCGTATCCACTGGTGATCCGCGATACCACCACCGTGCGCGAACTCACGCCGGGTCGTCGGCTGCTGGTGCGGGTGCGGATCTGGCCGGTCGGTGAGGGCGATGTGGACTTCCAGGTCGACCCGGTCCCCGGCGGCACGGGCAGCACCGTGACGCTGACCGAGACCGTCGTAGCCGGTCCGTGGCGGCTACTCGGACCCGTGACTGAGGCTTTGCTGCACGCTCGCAACGTCGCGACCCTGGAACGGCTGGCTGCCCTTGCCGAGCACCGGTCGGCACCGGGCCCGCGCCTGAGCAGCTAGTGGTCAGGACCGTAGGTTCGTCGGGTTGGCCGTCGCCGAGGCCCGGTGAGCCCGTTCTTGCAGGGTGTTCGCCGCGGTGGCACCTGTTGGTCCTTTGCCCGGTAGTCGGCCGGATGGCCGGCATCCCAAGCATTGGGCCGAAAAGTGCCACCCGAAGACGCCCTCGAATGCGCCGCCGCCTTCACCTCAGTGACGACCAAGCTTGAACTAACCGCGACGAACTTCGGTCCTGAGCAGCTAGCGGTACAGCCGCCGCAGCGCCCAGTCCGTCCCCGCCGCCTTAACGGCTCCGTGCGGGCGGCAGCGGCGTAGCGCCACCGTCGCCGCATTGCACCCGGGGGCGCCGTGCACACCCCCCATGGGGTAGGCAGAGGAGCTGGCGAGATACAACGCCCGCACGGGCGTCTCCGGTCGCCCGAAACCGGGAACCGGCCGGAAGATCAGTTGCTGGTGCAGCGCCGCCGTACCGCCGTTGATGGCGCCGCCGACGAGGCTCGGATCACCGCGTTCGAGATCCTGCGGCCCGGCTACGTGCCGGCCGACGATGAGCTGGCCGAACCCTGGCGCGGCCTGCTCGAGCACCGCCTCCATCCGGTCGACCTGCTCGGCTACCACGTCGGCTGACAACCCGGCCCGCCAGGGAACGTGCGTGTAACCCCAGGCCACCTCCGCACCTGGCGGGCAGCGGGAGGGGTCGGCCGCGGCCATCTGCCCGAAGAGCAGGAACGGTTTTGTCGGCACGGTGCGGGTCGCCAAATCGGCCGCATAGCGGGTCAGGCCGTCCATGTCCCCGCCGAGATGCACGGTGCCGGACTCGGCGACGGCCGGATCAGACCACGGCACCGGAGCGGACAGCGCCCAGTCGACCTTGATCGTGGCGTGGTCCCATTCGAAGTTGTCAAGGTCCTGCAGCAACCGGCGCGGCAGGTGCTCGCTGGCGACCAGCCGCTCATACAGGATCGGGGCCGGCACGTCGGCGAGGACGGCCCGCCCCGCTCGCACCTCCTCGCCGTCCGACGTGCGTACGCCGCAGGCCCGACCGTCGCGCACGATCACTGAGCGGACCGGGATCGAGCAGTGCAGCTCGCCACCACGGGCCCGAAGCCGGGCCACCAGCGCGTCGACGATCCGCTCCGAGCCACCTTCGGGGACGGGGAATCCGACCTGCTGGCCGAGCATGGCCAGCAGCCAACCGAACACCCCACTGATCGCACTCTCCGGTGCCAGGTCGGTGTGCAACGTGTTCCCGGCCAGCAGCAGCCGAGCCCCGTCGCCGCCGAAGCGCTCCTCCCCGAGCCGGCGGACCGGCAGCAGGGCGAAGCGCAGGAACCGGATCAATTCGGCGCTGGAGCCCAGTGCCCGCAGCAGCCCGAGCGACGGTCGTACCGGCGGGAACGGCCGGAACAGCGCCTCGATCAGCTGAGGCCCGATCCGCAGCCATTCGTCGTACATCGCCCGCCAGGCCTCGCCGTCCCCGCGCCCGAACGTCTCCACACAGGCCGCGGTCTTGTCGACGTCGGGGTACAGCGTGGCTGTACGTCCGTCCGGAAGAACGTGGGACAGCACGCTGGGGCTGCGTCGCCAGCGCAGGCCGTGCTCCGGCAGGTCCAACGAGCGGAGGACCGGTGAGGCGAAGCCCAACGGATAAAAGGCGCTGTAGAGATCGCTGTGAAACCCAGGGGCGGCGACCTCGGCGGTCCGGATCGCTCCACCGGGGCTGGGCGTGGCCTCCAGTACGACGACGCGCCAACCGGCATCGACCAGGAGGTTGGCCGCCACCAGCCCGTTGTGACCGGCGCCGATGACGACGGCGTCGGCACCGGTCGCAACGGGCTGGCTCACCGTCACAGTCTGGGGGTCAGACCCTCAGGCGTCGAGCAGCATCCCCTTGCGGAGATGAGTCAAGGAGCGGGACAGCAGCCGCGACACGTGCATCTGGGAGATGCCCACCCGCTCCGCGATCTGGGACTGGGTCATGTTGCCGTAGAAGCGCATCGCGATGATCCGGCGCTGGCGCGGCGGTAGTTCCTCGATCAGCGGACGCAGCGACTCGCGGTCCTCCACCGACTGGATGCCCTTGTCCGCTTCCCCCAGGACGTCGGCCAGCGTGCTGTCGGCATCCTCGTCGCCCAGGGGCGCGGACAGGGACACCGCCGAGTAAGCCCGAGCCGAGAGCTGACATTCGCGGATCTCGTGTTCGGTCACTCCGAGGTAGTCGGCCAGGTCAGCATTGGTCGGCATCCGGCCAAGGCTTTGGGTCAGCGACATCGTGGCCTTGGTGACGTCGAGCTTCAGCTCCTTGAGCCGGCGCGGCACCCGCACGCTCCATCCCTTGTCGCGAAAGTGCCGCTTGATCTCGCCCACCATCGTGGGGATCGCGTAGCTGGTGAAGTCGACCCCCCGATCCGGGTCGAAGCCGTCGATGGCCTTGAGCAAGCCGACGACCGCCACCTGGACGAGGTCGTCGAGTGGCTCACCGCGGTTTCTGAAGCGACGCGCCAGGTGCTCGGCCAAGGACAGGTGGGTGCTGACGAGTTCCTCACGCACCGCGGCCGGTCGCCCGAGAATCGCAGAGGGACGGTTCAACTCGACAAGCAGGTCATGCACATGGGCGCGGTCTGCTTGTCGCTGTGTCGCCACCCCCTCGGCAACAATGGGCAGTTCATTGACAGCGGTCATGAGCAACTCCCTGCAATCCGTCGATCCGATGGACAGCGGCAGCCCTCCGAGCACTCTCACAGTGATCGGCTGCATCGCCCTGCTGGCTTCGGCGCTGCTTTGGCAGAGCCTTTTCCACCGGCCGCGTCATGACCGGGACCTAAGGGGCGTGATCACGACCCCCGCGGCGACACTAACCCCGCCCGTCGCCCGGCCGCAAGGGTCCTGCGACAAAACGTTGGTCACCTTGCCATCCGACCGTGGAACGATGCAGCAGGCCGGGCTGCCACGGTGACACACATGAAAGTTTCCGATCCGACCGGCTCGGAACGTGTGTTTGGACGGCGTTAGGGCAAGGATGCACGCATGGACACCATCCTCTGGATCATCGCCGTCATCCTCGTCATCGCGGGCATCGTGGCCCTGTTCCGTCGCGAGTTGCTCTGGGGAATCGTCTTGATCGTCGTCGGGCTCCTCGTGGGGCCGGGCGGCGTCAGCATCCTCAGCTGAGCTCCACAGAACGTCACGGGGCAGCTGCGCGTACGCCGCTGCGCCCCATGCTGGCCACAGCTGCCGTGGCGCTGCCGCGCGAGGATCGGCTCTGGGGTTACGAGTTCAAGTGGGACGGGGTCCGGGCGCTTGGACACGTCAACAAGGGTCAGCTCATGTTGGTGAGCCGCAATGACCGCGACATCAGCGTCAGCTATCCCGAGGTGCTGGCCCTCGGCTCCGCGACGGCGATCGACGACTCAGTCGTGGACGGCGAGCTTGTCGCCTTCGACGCGGCGGGACGTCCGAGCTTCGGTGCCCTGCAGCAGCGCATGCACGTCACGGCCCGAACCTCGCTGATCCACCTTGTCGAGCAGGTACCCGTGACCTACCTGCTCTTCGACGTGCTGTCCCTGCGGGGCCGGTCCTTGTTGTCGAAGCCCTACCGGTCTCGACGAGACGTCCTCGAGGCGCTGGATCTGCGTGGTCCCTCGTGGCAGACCCCGCCGCACTTCAGGGGCGGTGGCGCCGACGTCCTCGCGGCCAGCATCAGCAACGGCCTGGAGGGGGTCCTCGCCAAGCGGCTGGACTCCACGTATCAGCCGGGCCAACGCTCGCCGTACTGGCTGAAGGTGAAGAACCTGCGCACGCAGGACGTCGTGGTCGGCGGCTGGAAGCCAGGACAGGGCCGACGGAGCGGATTGCCAGGCTCACTGCTGCTCGGCATACCCGGACCCGGCGGCCTGCAGTACGTCGGCAAGGTGGGAACCGGCTTCACCGACCGGGCCCTGGCAAGCATCGCCGGCATGCTGGCCGAACTGGCGGTCCCAGAATCGCCGTTCACCGAGGTGCCACGCGAGCACGCCCGGGATGCGCGATGGGTGCGTCCCACGCTCGTCGGTGAGGTGGAGTTCGGTGAATGGACTCCGGAGGGCCGGCTCCGGCACCCGTCGTGGCGGGGGCTGCGTCAGGACGTGGCCGTGCAGGATGTACGGCGTGCCGAATTCTGAGCGGGTCAGCGTCGACGTGGACGGGCGCACCCTGCAGCTGTCCAACCTGGGCAAGGTGCTGTACGCCGACACCGGTTTCACCAAGGGCCAGGTGATCGACTACTACGCGCGGATCGCCGACGTGCTCCTTCCTCATCTGGCCGGGCGGCCGCTGACCGTGAAGCGTTACCCCGACGGGGTGGACGGCAAGTTCTTCTTCGAGAAGAACGCCCCGTCACACAAGCCGGCGTGGGTCCGCGCTGTCGAACTACCGACGCCGGGCAGCACGCGGCAGCGCGAGACGATCCGGTACATCGTCGTCGACGGCCTCCCGACGCTGATCTGGCTGGCCAACCTGGCCGCGCTGGAGCTGCACGTTCCGCAGTGGACAGTCGGGCCGCGCGGGGGCGTGCGCGGTGCGGATCTGATGGTGTTCGACCTTGATCCCGGTCCGCCGGCGACGATCGTCGACTGCGCGTGGGTCGCCGCGATCGTCCGCGACGTCCTGGCCGAGGACGGCCTGTACGCCTGTGCCAAGACGAGCGGCTCCAAGGGAATGCAGCTGTACGTGCCGCTCGAGGAGGTCGACCCGGAACGGCCCTGGGAGTACGCCCGCCGGCTGGCCCAGCGCGTCGCCAAGGAGCACCCGGACCGGGTGGTGTGGCAGATGACAAAGGCGCTGCGGAGCGGGAAGGTGCTCATCGACTGGAGCCAGAACAGCGCCGCCAAGACGACGGTGGCGCCCTACTCGCTGCGCGCCCGTCCCGCGCCCACGGTTTCGGCGCCGGTCACGTGGGAGGAGATCGAGGCCTGCCGGACGGAGACGGATCTACGCTTCACCACCGACGAGGTGCTGGAGCGGGTGGCCGAACACCGGGACCTGTTCCAACGGCTGCGCGGCCCCGGCTTCACCCTCCCGTAACCGGCCCACCCGGCGATGATCAGTAGGGGTCGGAGGCAAAGCCCGCGCGGTCGACCCGACGGTGGAACCGCATGCCGGTCAGCCCGCCGATGATCGCGCCGATCAGCGTCACCCCGAGCACGATGCCGATGGCGATCAGGGTTTCCGCGGTCACCGTGTCGAAGTCGACCCGGAAGTCCGGCAGGCTGACATTCTGGGCCAGGTCGCTGTTGGTGTCGAACAAGACTCCGATCAGCGTCAGGATGGCGGCGAGTATCACCGCCCACAGCCACACGGCGACCCCCTGGCGGGCGCCGTTGAAGCGAGCCATCCGTCCGGCGACATAGCCGCCGCAGTAGTAGGCGACGAACAGGATCACCAGACCGGCGATGATCTTGGTAAGCCCAAGCGTGCTGGGGTCCTGGGACGAGGTGCTGCCGTCCACCGTCGTGCTCAGGTCCAAGGCGGAGGCGACTGCGGCAACAACGGCCACCAGGATGACGGTGGCGCCAACGGCGGTCAGCCAGCCGAAAAAGGCGGCGCCGACCTTGACCCCGCCGAACGCCTCCTTCTCCCGAGCGCGCACTGCGTCACCGTCCAGCGCCGATGCCCCGTCTGGGGACCGGTTCGGGTCTTGCTCCTGGTAAGCGTCCTGCTGGTAGGGGTCCGCGTGGTGTTCGCGGTCACCTTGTGACGGGTAGCCGCCGTGGTCGTGCTGCCCGGGAGGTCCGTGCTCCTCCGGTTGGGTCCAGCCAGGCCCCCCTCCGTAGGCCGGGGCGGCCGGCGGAGGGGACCCGGGCTGCCCCTCCCCTGCCGACGTTCGCTCGGTCGGCTGCCGCCCCGACCAAGATGATGTCGCCGGCGGCGTCAACTGTCCCGGCGGTGCCGACTGGGCCGGGTCGCCCTGACCAGGCATTGCGGCGGTCTGATCCGGCCGTGCGGCAGTGGCTCCCGGCCGCTGCCCGGCAGTGTCATCCGGCGCCTCCGCGGCATCGTCGCGGTTCGGCGGATCGTACGGATGTGACGGCATGACAGCCCCCTTGTCCCGGCCAATACACCCGCGGTACCACCGCGGCACCGGCGCGATCCGCCGGATCAGCTAACCCTTGCACAGCCGACGTGCAATGGCAGGGTGCCCGGCCGGTGCGTCAGCTCGCGACCCGAGCCAGCAGACCTTCCTCGATCGCCTTGATCTTCAGCGCCAGGAACTTCGAGTAGTGCCGGGACTGGTGCAGGTTGCCGCCCATGAACCAGAAGCCGTCGTGACCGGAGTCCCGCCAGATCGTTCGCAGCTCACCTTCCTCGTCCAGCCCCCACACCGGTGTACACCTGTCGGCGACGGCGTTGCCCAACAGCGCCCTGGCGCTCTCGCGCATGTTCTCGTAGCCGGTCGCGAGGACGACGATGTCCGCCGCCAACTCGGTCCCGTCCGTGAACTCGACCCCGGTCGCGGTGAACCGCTCGATCTCCACGCCCTGCTTGACGAGGATCTTCCCGTCCGCGATGAGCTGCGACGCGCCGACGTCGATGTAGTAGCCGCCGCCACGTCGCAGGTACTTCATGAACAGGCCGCTGCCGTCCTCGCCGTAGTCGATCTTGAAACCAGCCCGCTCCAGGCCGGTGAGCAGATCCTTGTCCAGCTCGGCGATCTGTTGGGTCGCGCCCTGGTGGATGTGGGCGAGCACCGGATAGGGGATGGAGGCGAAGATCAGGTCCGCGTCCTCGGTCGGCGGACCGCCCTCCTCGTAGGTGCCCGCGAAGAGCGTCGCGATCCCGTTCTCGCTGGTCATGACGTACGTCGACGAACGCTGCACCATCGTGACGTTCGCGCCCTGTTCGTGAAAGTCGTGCGCGATGTCGTGCCCGCTGTTGCACGAGCCGACCACGATCGCGTTCTTCCCGGCGTAGGCCTGGCCGCTGGAGTGTCCGCTGGAGTGCGTCACGACTCCGGCGTACACCTCCGCTCCGGGGATCTCCGGAGCCTTGGGTACGCCGCTCATCCCGGTCGCGAGCACGACGTGGTTGGGGTGCAGGACCCGCTCGGCGCCGTCCTCTCGCCGCACCGTGGCGGTCCACTTCTTGGTCGCGTCGTCGTACGACGCGGACAGCAGTTCGGTCCTGGTCCAGACGTTGAGTTCCATGCTCGACGCGTAGGACTCGAACCAGTCGGCGAGCTTGTCCTTGGGGGTGAACACCGGCCAGTGCTTGGGGAACGGCAGGTATGCCATGTGGTCGTACCAGACCGGGTCGTGCAGGACGAGGGAGCGGTAGCGATTGCGCCAGCTGTCACCGATCCGCTCGTTCCGCTCGATGACCAGGGTGTCCACGTCGAGCTGACCGAGCCGCGCGGCGATCGACAGCCCGGCCTGACCGGCGCCCACGACGAGCACCTGCGGCTCGTCCTCGGTGAAGTCCCGCTTGGCGCGCCGGCGATCCAGCCAGCTCGTCCGCCGCTCCTGCTCGCCGTGGTTGACCCCCTTGACCCGATTCGGGCCGAGCCGCTCCTCGTGACCCTTGAGCTCCTCCATCGCGGTGAGCACGGTCCAGCCCTTCCAGTGCTCACCCGCAGGCATCAGCCGGAAGAAGCCGCGACCTCGCGCGATCGCGGTCTCGAAGTCGAAGAAGCCCTGAACCCAGCGGGTGTTCTCGTCCGCCTCGACGAGCTCCGGTGGCTTGCCCTCGGTGAGGCGGAACGCGCTGGGCCGGGTGGCCTGCAGAGTTGCCGCGAGCGTGCTCTTGATGGCGGCCGTCCCGTGGATGGTGCGCAGATCCCAGGTGAATGTCAGCAGGTCGCGCCACCAGCCCTCGGCCAGGAACAGGTAGTCGACTGCGTCGAGGTCACCTTCTCGGAGCGCCGTACCGAAGGCGTCCAGCCAGGTGCGTGCGACGTCGTACGCCGGATCCTGGGCGGTCTGGGCCGGTGCGTCCAAGGTGCTCGTCATGCTGACTCCGCTTCGTCGGTGGCGTTGCTTCGTTATACCGGCCAGGCGGGGGCCCGCGCATCGGCGATGTCGGGTAGTTGTTGGTTCTGTCGCCCGCGGGTGCTACAAAGGCTGTGACGACCACGTACCGTCGCTGCCACCACGCCCCTGCCTGCTCCGTTCTCCGTCGGTGGTCGTCGATCCGCCCGGGTCGACCCATGGAGACAACGATGCGCGCACGTTCGATGGTGCTGTCCCTGATCGTTGCCACCGCGGTGGCGGCGGCTGGTCCCATTGCTGCCCCAGCGGCAGCCGCCGGCGAGGTGCTGTTCGTCGTGGCGGCTCCCGGCGCGCCGACCCCCGGTGAGACCGCAGTACGCGGGCGGCTCGCCGACGCCGGCCACCTCGTGACCCTCGCCGACGACAACACAGTCAGCCAGGCGCAGGCAGCGGGGGTGGCGTTCGTCCTGGTCGGCCAGTCCGCCAGCTCCAACCTCGCCACTGTCAAGTCCCTCGCTTCCGTCGAGGTGCCGATCTGGGTCGCCAAGCCGTACCTGTTCGACGACTTTGGGCTCACCGGCGCCGTTCCCGGAACGGACTACGCCGACAAGCCGGGCTCGACCCTGACGATCGCCGACGCGACCCACCCGATGGCGGCCGGGCGCACAGGCACGGTCACCATCCAGTCCGGCGGACGGCTGTCCATCGGCCGCCCCGCCGCCTCGGCCAGCATCGTCGCCCGGGCCGGCACCGATCCGAGCGTGTTCACCGTGCAGCCCGGCGACACTCTGGCCAACGGTTCGCCCGCCCCGGCCTGCCGGGTCACCTTCCCGGTCTTCGGCAATGCGCCTAGCACGTACACCGCCGACGGCTGGGCGATGTTCGACGCCACCGCATCCTGGACAGCGGCCAACTGCACCGCCGGGCCGCCCGTCGACACGCCGCCGGAGGTCACCGTCACGTTCCCGTCCGCCGGCTCCTCGATCAGCGACACGGTCGCGCTCACCGCGACCGCGACCGACGACACCGGCGTCATGAACGTGGCTTTCGACGTCGACGGCGCACCGGTGGGAGTCGACGACAGTGCGCCGTACTCGGTGCTCTGGAACTCCGGAGGCGTCTCGGACGGGACGCACACGGTGACGGCCACGGCGACGGACACGGCCGGTCAGGCCGGTACCGACACCGTCCCCTTCACCGTTGCCAACGGACCGCCCCCGACTGGCGGCGACGTGCTGCTCGTCGTGGCCGCTCCCGCGGCGTTGACCGGCGGTGAGAACGCCGTCGTCGGCCGGCTCACGGCCAGCGGCTTCACGGTCACGGTGGCCGACGACAACGCGGTCTCCGCCACGCAGACAACCGGCAAGTCCTTCGTCCTGGTTGGCCAGTCGACGAACGCCAACCTCGCCTCGGTCAAGTCCCTGGCAGGGGTCTCCGTTCCGGTGTGGGTCGCCAAGCCGTACCTGTTCGACGATTTCGGCCTGACCGGTCCAGTTGCTGGCACCGACTACGGCGACAAGCCGGGATCGGCACTGACGATCGCCGACCCGGCACACCCGCTCGCCGCGGGTCGGACCGGAACGGTGACCATCCAGTCCGGCGGGCGGGTCTCCTGGGGCCGCCCGGCCGCGGCCGCGGCGATCGTGGCCCGGGCGGGGGCCGACGCCTCGGTGTTCACCATCTCCCCGGGCGCGGCGCTGGCGACCGGCGCACCCGCCGCAGCCTGCCGCGTCACGTTCCCGCTCTACGGGAACGGTCCGGCGACATTCACCGCGGACGGCTGGGCGATGTTCGATGCGACGGTCACCTGGACCGCCGGGAACTGCGCAGCCGGCCCGCCACCCTCGCCCGGCCCGGTCGAGCATGTCGTCTTCATCTCCGTGGACGGCCTGAACCCCACCGCGATCACCCAGTTGGGCCCGGCCGGCGCGCCGAACTTCTATCGACTGATGAGCGAGGGTGTTTCGACCCTCAACGCCCGCACCACGTTCGAGTCGACTCAGACACTGCCGAACCACACGTCGATGGTGACCGGCCGCCCGGTGACTGTCGCCGGCGGGCACGGGGTCACCTTCAACGAGGACAACGGTTCCACCGTGCACGTCAGCGCCGGCCAGTACTGCGCCGGCGTCTTCGATCTCGTGCACGATGCCGGCGGTCGCACGGCGCTGTACACCGGCAAGACCAAGTTCGACTTCCTGGACCGGAGTTGGAACACGACGTACGGCGCCCCCGACGTCACCGGCGCCGACAACGGCACGGACAAGATAGACACCTACCTGCGCACCGACGACGTCTCGACCACGAACGCCCTGATCGCCGCGCTGGCCACCAACCCCGCGACGTTCAGCATGATGCACTACCCCGGCCCCGACGGTGTAGGCCACGGGCAGGGCTTCATGTCCGCGCCGTACCTCGCGGAGGTGACCGACACCGACGCGCTGATCGGCCAGGTTCTCGACGCGATCGCCGCCGACGCCGAGCTGGCCGCCTCGACGGCCGTGGTCGTCACCAGCGACCACGGTGGCCTGGGGACGAGCCACGCGGATCCGACCCAGGCGTTCAACTACACGGTGCCGTTCTTCGCCTGGGGCGCCGGCGTGGCGGCCGGCATGGACCTGTACGCGCTGAACCCCGACCGCGCCGACCCGGGCACCGGGCGCCCGGACTACACGGCGGGAGTTGGCCCCGTCCGCAACGCCGAGGCCGGCAACCTGATCGCCGAACTCCTGGGGTTCTCGGCGATTCCCGGTAGTGGCATCAACACCGGGCAGTCGTTGGATCTGGCCCCCTGACCGGGCGGGTGCTCAGGCGGGCAGCTCGTCCATCGCTCGGTAGATCCGGCGCTCGGAGACCGGCCCCGCAGTCCCGATGCTCTGTGCGAACAGGCTGATCCGCAGCTCCTCGATCATCCACCGGATCCGGCGGACATCGGGGTCATCAGTCGCCGACACACGTCCCGCCACGGGGACGCTGTGACCCCGCTCGGTCAGCAGCTGGTCGTACTCGGCCTGCACCGCGTGCACCCGCTGCATCGCAACATCGTCGCGAGCGAGGTTGCCGGGCAGCTTGTCCAGCCGGTGCAGGATGCCGCGCAGGTACCGCGGCAGCTCTCGCAGCTGCGCCCGGCCGGTGCCCGATACGAACCCGGGAAAGACCAGCCCAGCCAGCTGCGCCCGCAGGTCTCGAAGCACCTCTGGAGGTAACCCCCTGCTGGTGGCCAGCCGCTGCTCGACCTCGTGCGCGACAGCGAGCGCCGGCTCGACCCGGGTGACGGTGTCTGTCACCAGCTCGGTCAGCCGAGCACGGACCTCGCCTCGCAGCGCCGTGAATCCGGCCTCGTCGTGTGGCGGTCCGCCGACGCCGCTGATCAGCTCGTCGAGCGCGGCCCGGACGCAGTCCTCGAGCAGGTCGGGGACGCTGCCGTCAGGGCTGAACTGCAGCCTCAGCTTCACCCCGCTCGGCAGCGCGCGAACGACCGCCTTGAGCGGGGACGGCACGGTGAGCTGAAGCAGGCGCCGGACGCCCGCCCACATCGCCGCCCGCTGTTCGGCGGGCGTCTGCACGACGCGCACGGCGACGCTGTCGCCCTCGTCGAGGAGGGTCGGGTAGACGGTCGTGCGCCTCCCCGCTGCGGTGATCTCCATCGACCGGGGGAGGTCGCCGCCGGGCCACTCGACGAGTCCGGTGCGTTCGGCGTCCGCCGCCGCGGCGGACAGGGCGGCCGCCAGCCGTGGCGCGACTCGCTGTCGTAGCTCGCCGACGTCCTTGCCCTCGGCCACCGTCCGGGCGGTCTCGTCAACCACGCGGAACGTCGGCCGCAGATGCTCGGGGATCAGGTCAAGCCGCCACGCCTCGCGGGGGACGATGACGCCAGTCAGCCGTCGCAACTCCCGTTCCAAGCTGTCCAGCAGCGGGCCGTCGCCGAGATGCGGTACGACGCCGGCGACGTAGTCGGCGACCGGCACGAAGTTTCGCCGCACGTCCTTGCGCAGGGACCGCAGCAAAGCGGTTGCCAGTTCCTCACGCATACCGGGAACCGTCCAGCCGAAGGGTTCCGCGGGCAGCTGGTCGACGGCGACCAGGGGCACGTGCACGGTCACCCCGTCCGCGTGGGCCCCCGGCTGGAAGGCGTAGGACAACGGGAGGCGCAGCCCGCCCTGCTCCCAGGTGTCCGGGTAATCGGCGTGGGCGACGGCACCGGCCGCAGCGGCATTCGTCAGCATCACCGGGTCGAACGTCAGCAAGTCCGGCTGGGTGTGGCGGGTCTGCTTCCACCAGCTGTCGAAATGGCGGGCGGACACGACCGCTGCCCCGATGCGTTCGTCGTACAGGCTGAACAGCGTCTCGTCGTCGATCCGGATGTCCCGGCGGCGGGCCCGGTCCTCCAGCTCGCCGACCTGTTCCAACAACGTGCGGTTGTGCGCGAAGAACGGGTGCCGGGTGGCCCAGTCGCCCTCGACGAGCGCGTGCCGGATGAACAGCTCGCGGGACACCAGGGGATCGATCGATCCGTAGTCGACCGACCGGGCGGTGACCAGCGGCACGCCGTACAGGGTGACCTTCTCGGTGGCCATCACCGCGCCCCGCCTGGCGTCCCAACGGGGCTCGCTGTAGATCCGGACCACGAGATGTGCAGCCAGCTTCTCCACGTCGACGGGGTCGATGCGGGCGACCGTGCGCGCCCACAGCCGGGACGTCTCGACGAGTTCGGCGGCCACGATCCAGCGTGGCGGCTTCTTCACCAGCGCCGAGCCGGGCCAGATCACGAACCGCGCCGAGCGGGCGCCGAGGAAGTCGCGAGCGCCCTCCCGTACGCCGACGTGCGAGAGCAGTCCCGACGCCAGCGCAGCGTGGATCTGCTGCGAGTCATCCGGTGCGGTGCTCATCCGCAGGCCGAGCGCCTTGGTCACCTGCCGCAGTTGGGAGTAGAGGTCCTGCCATTCCCGCACCCGCAGGTAGTGCAGGAACTCCGCCTTGCACAGCCTGCGGAATCGGCTTCCGGACAGTTCCTCCTGCTGGTCCGTGAGATAGCGCCACAACGCCAGGTAGGACAGGAAGTCCGACTCCGGGTCGGCGAACCGTCCGTGTGCGGTGTCTGCGGCCTGTTGCCGGTCGGTCGGCCGCTCGCGTGGATCCACAATGGACAGTGCGGCCACGATGACGAGGACCTCGTGCAGGCAGCCGAGGCGGTCCGCCTCCACGACCATCCGGGCCAGCCGCGGGTCCACCGGCAGCTGAGCGAGTTGCCGCCCGATCGGCGTGAGCCGCTTGGCCGGGTCGCGCTGGGCCTGGTCCAGGGCAGCGAGTTCCTCCAGCAGCTGTATGCCGGCCGCGATGTTGCGCCGGTCCGGAGGATCGAGGAACGGAAACGCGGCGAGATCGCCAATCCCGAGCGCGGTCATCTGCAGGATGACGCTGGCGAGGTTCGTCCGCAGGATCTCCGGGTCGGTGAACTCGGGCCGCTTCTCGAACTCCGCCTCGGTGTAGAGCCGGATGCAGATTCCGTCGGAGGTGCGGCCACAGCGGCCCGTGCGCTGGTTGGCCGAGGCTTGCGAGATCGCCTCGATCGGCAGCCGTTGCACCTTTGTGCGGTTGCTGTACCGGGAGATCCGCGCCGTACCGGGATCGACGACGTACCGGATCCCTGGCACGGTCAGTGACGTCTCCGCGACGTTCGTGGCGAGGACGATGCGGCGTCTCGGATGCGGTTGGAAGACGCGGTGCTGCTCGGCCGTGGACAACCGGGCGTAAAGCGGGAGGATCTCGGTGTTGTCGAGCTGCTGTGCTTGGAGCGCTTCGGCGGTGTCGCGGATCTCCCGCTCGCCGCTGAGGAAGACCAGGATGTCACCGGGTCCTTCGACCGAGAGCTCATCCACCGCATCGAGGATCGCCTCGGTCTGGTCGCGGTCCGGGTCGGCGCTGTCGTCGTCCGGGTCGACGACGGGGCGGTAGCGGACCTCGACCGGGTAGGTCCGGCCGGATACCTCGACGATCGGCGCAGCTCCGAAGTGCTCGGCGAAACGCTGCGGATCGATCGTGGCCGACGTGATGACGACCTTGAGATCGGGCCGCCTCAGCAGCAATTGCTTGAGGTAGCCGAGGATGAAGTCGACGTTCAGGCTGCGTTCGTGCGCCTCGTCGATGATCAGCGTGTCGTACTGGAGGAGGTCCCGATCCCGCTGGATCTCGGCCAGCAGGATGCCGTCGGTCATCACCTTGACCAGCGTGTCGTCACCGACCTGATCGGTGAAACGCACCTTCCAGCCGACCGTCGACCCGAGCGGGATGTCGAGTTCCTCCGCGATCCGCGCAGCGACCGTCCGCGCGGCCAGCCGCCGTGGCTGGGTGTGCCCGATGAGGCCACGAACACCACGACCGAGTTCCAGGCAGATCTTCGGCAACTGTGTCGTCTTGCCCGAGCCGGTCTCGCCGGCGACGATGACGACCTGGTGGTCGCGGATCGCTGCGAGCAGTTCGTCCTTGGCCTGGCTGACCGGCAGCTCTGGCGGATAGCTGATCGTCGGGACGCTTGTCGTACGGCGAACGACTCTCGCCTCGGCCTTGGCTGTATCCGCGTCGATCGTGGCGCGCGCGGCCGCCCACTCCGCGGCATCGCGGATCGCGCGCAGCCCATCGAGCCGCCGGCGGAGCCTGCGCTCGTCGCGCAGCATCACCAGGTGCAAACGCTCCGGCAGGTCATCGGGCACGGGGATCCCACACGTCAGATCGTCAGGGTGGCCGGGTACCGGACTGTACACCCATGTACGTGGGTGTACGGTGCGTTTGTGAGCAGCCTCTCCGTCACGGCCGCGCGGGCAGCGCTGCCGGAGCTGCTCGAACGGGTGCAGCGCGGCGAAGAGGTGACCATCACCAAACACGGTCGTCCGGTGGCGGTTGTCGTGCGCCCGGACACGCTGCGTTCTCGGCGCGCAGACCGGGCCTTCGCCGGAGCGGCAGAAGTAGCCCGGCTGTTGCAAGAGGCGGGACGGAATTCGGCATTCGGAAGACCAGGGCTATCGGCGGTCCGCGCCCAGGAGCTGGTGGCCGAACTCCGCTCAGACCGCGACCGCCTGTGATGGACGCCTTTGCTGCCGACGTCCTGATCTTCGCAGCTGCGCCCGAGCACCCGCTGGGCCAACGGATCCGAGCGTTGTTCCCGGCCGAGGCCGACAGCGCCGCGGAGTCCCCGGCCGGCGTGGGATCGGTGCTGCTGCTGCCCGAGGTGCTCAGTCGGCCGATGCAGCACGATTGCACTGATGAACTGACCGTCCTGGCCGCCCTGCTCGCGCTGTTGGATCTGCGGCCGGTCGACCGGGCAACCGCTGAGCTCGCCACCGCGCTCGGCGCCACCTACCGGCTTCGAGCCGCCGATGCCGTCCACCTCGCCACGGCGGTCATGGCCGGGGCAGACCGGTTCATCACCGACAATCGCCGCGACTTCTCCGCTGCGATCGACGAGATCGCTGTCACCTACCCGGACGCCCTGCCTGACCCGAACGGCGGCGTTCCCGCGTCTGTCGGCACGGACTGAGCGGGGGATCCGGCATGGATCTGGAATCCGTCGTCGACGAGCTGTACGCACTCGACCCGGGCGAGTTCACCGCCATCCGAACCGAGCGGGAGAAGCAGGCCCGAGCCGACGGTGACAAGGAGCTGTCGCGGCAGATCCATCAGCTGCGCAAGCCGACCATCACGGCGTGGCTCGCCAACCTGCTTGCCCGCGAACGCCCGGACTCGCTGCGACCCTTGAGGGAGCTGGCCAGGCAGTTGCAGGATGCGCAGCAGACATTGCAGGGCGATGCGTTGCGGCAGCTGTCCCGACAGCGGCATCAGCTCGTCTACGCGCTTGTCCAGGAGATCAGGGAACTCGCGGCTGCGAACGGACAACAAGTCACCGAGCAGGTGGCGCGCGAGCTCGAGCAGACACTGGACGCGACGCTGGCCGACCCGGCTGCCGCGCACGCCGTTCTGGCCGGCCGGCTGACGACTGCCCTGCAACACTCCGGCTTCGGCCCGCAGTCTGCCGTCGCTCCGAGCCGACCGGGGCCGGCCAAATCACCGACCAAGACGACACCGAAGACCCCAATCAAGCGCACCGACTCGAAAGCGGGCAAGGCCGACACCGATAAAACCCAGCGCAGGCGCGAGGCGGTCCGGGCGGCAGCGGAGCGTGCTGTCGAGGCCGCTGAGCAGGCGCTGCAGACGGCCGCGGACGCCGTACAGGCCGCCGAGGATGCCGCGGACGACCTCGAGCACCGGCAGCAGGAACTGGACAGCCGCATCACCGAGCTGCAGCGCTCACTGACCCAGGCTGAGGAGGAGGTGCCCGGCGTACGGCGGGCTGCCCGCAGGGCACAGCGGGATCAGGACCGGGCGAGGCAGGCGAGGGACCGCGCAGAGCGAGCGCTCAGCCAGGCCCGAGCGTCCCTCCGCAACGGGTCCGAGCAAACCTGAACTATTCCTCGGTCTTGATCGGACGTTTCGCGGCGGAGTCGGGCGTTGTCGGCTGCTCCCCGTGGCCGGGCTCCTCCGGCTCCTCTGGTTCGCGTGGCCGTGCTTGGCCGGCCTTTTCGTCCAACTGCTCGCTCAGGTAGCGGAAGACCTCGGAGGCCACGGCAACGACGGGGACGGCGAGGAACGCGCCGGTGATGCCGTACAAGGCGCTGCCCGCGGCCACCGCGAGCAGGATGACCCCCTCGTGCAGCCGCAGCGCGCGGCCCTGCAGGATCGGCTGCAGCACATTGCCCTCGATCTGCTGCACAGCGACCACGATCGCCAAAACGATGAGCGCTGTCGTGCCACCCTGGGTGACCAGCGCTACCAGGATCGCCAGCGCGCCGGCGATGAGCGCCCCGATGATGGGGATGAACCCGCCGAGGAACGTCAGCACCGCCAACGGCAGTGCAAGCGGGACCCCGAGGATGAGCAGTCCCCCGCCGATCAGGACGCCGTCGATCAGTCCGACGGCAGCCTGGGACCGGATGAAGCCCCCCAGTGACCGCCAGCTGCGGCGGGCCACCGCGTCGAGGTGCCGGCCCGCGCGCTCACCGACCGCGCGACGCAGCCAGGGCAGGAACCGCGGCCCGTCCTTGACGAAGAAGAAGACGAGGAACAACACGATGAACAAGCCCACCAGCGCCGTACCCACCGCGGTGACGCCGGTGATGACACCGGAGGCGATGACCGATGCGCTGGCCTGCAACCGGTCGGTCAATGCTTGCCGTGCGGTGCCGATCTGCTCCTCGCTGAGGTTCAGCGGGGGTCCGGTGAGCCACTCCTGGATCTGCGTCAGGCCGCCCGTTGCGGTCGCCGCGATGTCCTCGATCTGGGTGACCACCGGTGGAGTGATGAGCGCTATCACGCCGGTCAGCACGACAAGCGAGCCGAGCACGACGGTGAGCGCGGCAAGGGCCGGCGGCCAGCCTTTCCGGCGCAGGAACGCGACCGGCGGCCATAGCGCCGTCGCCAGGATCAGCGCCAGGAAGATGGGCAGCACGATTACCCAGAGCCGGCCGATCACGAAGCCCACGATGAAGATGGCGATCGCGATCAGGATCAGCCGGAGGGCCCACTGGGCCACCGTCGCAATACCGGCCCCGAGCGCGGCGGTGCGTTCGGACTTCGGCGCTTGCTCCGGCGTCTTCACTCGCACATCGTCTCGCACCCGTCGCGGTCCGCAGACCTACTGGTCGTAGTCGATTGTCAGGGCGTCCGACACGGGTAGGGACTGGCAGGTCAACACGAAGCCGGCGTCCACTTCGGACCTGTCCAGCGCGTAGTTGCGGCGCATCCGCACCTCGCCCTCGGTGACCTTCGCCCGGCAGGTGCCGCACACGCCGCCCTTGCACGCGAACGGCAGGTCCGACCGGGACCGCTGCGCCGAGTCGAGCACCGGCGCGTCCTTCGGCAGGAACAGCGTCGTCGACCGGCCGTCGAGGATCACGACGACCTCGCTGGTCGGCCCGTCGGTGTCCGGCTCCTCGTGCGTCACCGGCTCCGGCGGCAGGTCGTCGACGAAGAACAACTCCTGGTGTACGCGGCCTGCCGGTACGCCGAACTCCGTCAGCACGCCCTGTGCCGCCGTGATCAGCCCGTAGGGGCCGCACAGCCACCAGTGGTCGACGTCCTCGACGGGTACGAGTGCTGTGAGCAGGATGCGCAGCTTCTCCTCGTCGAGGCGACCGGTGAACAGCTCGGCCTCACGCGGTTCTCGCGACAGCACGTGGACGAGTTCCAGCCGCGGTCCGTATCGGTCCTTCAGGTCGGCCAACTCGTCGGCGAACATCACGGTGTCGCTGCGCCGGTTTCCGTAGAACAAGGTCACTGTGGCGTCGGGATGCCGAAGGACCGACGAGGCGAGGGACAGCACCGGCGTGATCCCCGATCCCGCCGCGATGAAGACATGGTGGGCCGGTACGTCGACATCGGTGGTGAAGGTGCCGGTCGGAGGAAGAACCTCGATCTCTTCGCCGGGTCGGACCTCGTGCACCAGCCAGGTCGAGAACAGGCCGTCCGGGACCTCACGTACGCCGACTCGCGGCTTGTCGCCCGCGGGGGCGCAGATCGAGTACGACCGGCGTTCCTCGTGATCCCCGATGTACTTGCGCAGCGTCAACGATTGGCCGGGCCGAAAGGCGTACTCCTGCTGAAGATCGGCCGGAACGTCGAAGGTGATCGCCGCCGCGTCGTCGGTCAGTCGTTGTACATCGGCCACTTTCAGCTTGCGAAAGGCATGTCGAGACCGGGTGGCGGTGGCCACTGCTCAGATCTCCTTGACGTGCTCGAACGGCTCACGGCAGCCGCGACACCGGCGCAGCGCCTTGCATGCGGTGGCGCTGAACTCCGACAGTTCCTCGGTGTCCGGTGACCCGCACAGCGGGCAGGACACTCGGCGCTGGACCGGTTGCAGTGTCAGCGGGATCGGACCGGCTGCTCGCTTCCGAGCCGGTCCCGGTGGCGCGATCCCGTGCTCGGCAAGCTTCGCCCGGCCCGTCTCGGTGATCCAGTCGGTGCTCCAGGCCGGGCTCAGCACCGTGCGAACGTCCACAGTGGAGTAGCCGGCGGCGTACAGGCTGCGGCGGAGGTCGTCGCGCATGGCGTCCATCGCCGGACAACCGGAGTACGTCGGGGTGATGGTCACGGTGACAGCACCGCCGGCATCGACGTCGACCGAGCGCAGTACGCCGAGGTCGGCCAGCGTCAGCATCGGCAGCTCCGGGTCGGTGACCAGTTCGGCGATGACCCGTGCGTCAATCACGGTGGTCACCACGTCGCCTCCGGGTGAGCACGGGCCAAGACCTGCATCTCCGCCAGCAGGGTCGCCAGGGCATCGCTGTGCCGGCCGGACCGGCCAAGAGTGTCCACAGTGGACGCTACGTCCCGGAAGGGCAGCTTGGCGAGCGACAGGACCTGACCGATCGCGTCGTCGAACTCGGCCCGCAGCCCGGCAAGATCCACGCCGACGTTGGCCGCCGCGAGCCGCTGCTCGACGTCGCTGCTGACGAATATCTCACCGACATACGGCCAGGTGTCCTCGAGGCCGACGGCCATCCGTCCGTGCGACAGCGCCGTCCCGTCACCGAGCCGGATCACCCACCGGGCGGCGTAGTCGCGGTGGTAGGTGACTTCCTTGACTCCCTTGGCCGCGACCGCCGCGAGTACGGCGTCGCGGGAGGTGGTGAGCCGGTCGAGCAGCGCCAGCCGCCAGGTCGAGAAGACCAGCAACCGCGCCACTGACCGGGCGAAGTCGCCGTTGTCCGCCTCGACCAGGGTGACGTTGTAGAACTCGGTCGGACCGCGGAAGTAGGCCAGAGCGTCCTCGTGCGGCAGGTCGGGTGCGACCCTCGACGGCAGGGCGGGGTCGGCCGCCCCGGCGCGCGCGAGCAGCAGCCGGGACTGGCCGAGCAGGTCCAGGGCGATGTTGGCCAGCGCCACCTCTTCCTCGAGCTCCGGGGCGTTCGTGCACCACTGGGTCAACCGCTGCGACATCACCAGCGCGTCGTCGGCGAGCATCAGGCAGTACGTCGCCAGATCCGCGGCATCAACACCGTCAGGGATGGCAGTGTCCACACCGGACAGTGGGTCGTCGAAGCCGGTGCCGAACGCCCAGCGGGCATCGCCGCCATGCTCGTCGGCCAGTGATTCGTAGGCGGAGTCGTCATGGATCATCAGATATGCGGTATGCCTTCTGGGATCGAGTAAAAAGTCGGGTGCCGATAGACCTTGTCGCCGCTGGGCGAGAAAAACGGATCCTTCTCGTCCGGTGAGGACGCCGTGATGTCGTTCGCGCGCACCACCCAGATGCTGACGCCCTCGTTACGACGCGTGTAGAGATCGCGGGCATGGTGCAGCGCCATGTCGTCGTCGGCGGCGTGCAACGACCCGACGTGGACGTGGTTGAGCCCGCGCTTGCCGCGGACGAAAACCTCGTACAGCGGCCACACAGAACGCTGCTTCGGCTCCACACCGGACGGGACGCCGTCGGTGGGAACCGCCCCGTGCCCACCCTCGGCCGTGAACTCGCTCATGAAGCCTGCTTGGCGGCGTACGCCACCGCGGCCTCTCGAACCCATTCGCCCTCGTCGTGGGCGGCCTTGCGGTGGGCGATGCGTTCAGCGTTGCACGGCCCCTGACCCGAGACGACCCGCTTGAAGTCCGCCCAGTCGATCTCGCCGAAGTCGTAGTGCTCCCGGTCGGTGTTCCAGCGCAGCTCGGGATCGGGAAGTGTGACACCGAGCGCGGCTGCCTGCGGGACACTCATGTCGACATAGCGTTGCCTGAGCTCGTCGTTCGTGTGCCGCTTGATTCGCCACGCCATCGACTGCTGGGTGTTCGGGGAGTCGGCGTCCGGGGGGCCGAACATCATCAGCGAGGGCCACCACCAGCGGTTCGTCGCATCCTGGACCATCTCCCGCTGCGCCGGCGTACCGGCCATCAGATGCATCAGAAGCTCGAAGCCCTGCCGCTGGTGGAAGGACTCCTCCTTGCAGATCCGCACCATCGCTCGTGCATAGGGGCCAAACGAACTGCGGCACAGCGGAACCTGGTTTGCGATCGCGGCGCCGTCGACGAGCCAGCCGATGACGCCGACGTCAGCGAACGTCAGGGTTGGGTAGTTGAAGATCGAGGAGTACTTCTGCCTGCCGTCGATGAGCATCTGGGTGAGGTCAGCGCGGTCGGCGCCGAGCGTCTCGGCCGCCGAGTAGAGATACATGCCGTGGCCCGCCTCGTCCTGCACCTTGGCCAGCAGGATGGCCTTGCGCCGCAACGACGGCGCGCGGGTCAGCCAGTTGCCCTCTGGCTGCATGCCGATGATCTCCGAGTGGGCGTGCTGGGCGATCTGCCGCACCAGCGTCTTGCGGTAGGCCTCGGGCATCCAGTCCCGCGGTTCGATCCGCCGGTCGTGCGCGATCGTCGCGTCGAAGTGCTCCTGCAACTCCTCCTGCAATGCGGCCGCAGTGGCGGTCATCGGGCGTCCTCCGACAGCTCTAGGTAAACCGACCGTTCGGTCAGTTATCCAGTCTGTCCTCACCCGGATCAACGCGCAAGTCCTGAAATCGAACCGCCGCGGCGTGGTGGAAGCTGTGCGGCCTACGGATGGGGTCCGTCGGCAGGCCGGATGTTCTGATTGATGTGCAGTGCGTTATCCGGGTCGTAGCGGAACTTGACCTGGGCGAGTCGGTCGTAGTTGCCGCGGTACGACGCCTTGACCCGGTCCTGCCCCTCGTCCATCAGGAAGTTGACGTAGGCGCCGCCTGCCGAGGTCGGGTGCAGCTCCTCCCAGTAGTTCCGGGCCCACTGCGAAATGACGCCGGCGTTCGCCGGGTCCGGGTCGACGCCCACGATGACACCCGCCCAGCCGCCGTCGCGGTATGCGAAGGCTGTTGCGTCGTCGTGCACGCGGCTGGCGGCACCGTCGATGGGGTAGAGGTGCATGGTGGAGTGGCCGGTGGGCAGCTGCTCGCCGTACTTGCAGTGCACGTCGATCGCGGCGTCGGAGATCTCGTTGAAGAAGTCCGCCCGCCAGTACCACTGCAGCCCGGCGGGGTAGAGGCCGTCGAACGCGCTCTGCAGCACGTTGAAGGGCATGTCGTGCAGGCCGACCAGCAACGGCGAGCCGTACGTCGTGATCGGCTCGAGCACCTCCTCGGCTCGGTCGTGCGTTCCGGTGTAGCACCAGACGATGCCGCAGGACTTGCGGCCCCAGAGCGCCTCAGGGAACGGCGGAGCGGGCGGGATGGTGAGCAGCGCGATCCAGCCGCTCAGCTCCTCGGGCAGGGACGGCAGCAGCTCCCGGTACCAGCGCATCACCTCAGCCGTGTCGGCGAGGTCGTAGAGAACCGGGCCGCCGATGATCGTGCCGCCTGCTCCGATGTCGTGGCAGCGGAAGGTGAACGACGTGACGACGCCGAAGTTGCCGCCCCCGCCACGCAGTGCCCAGAACAGGTCGCTGTGGGAGCTTTCGCTGGCCGTGACGAACGTGCCGTCGGCGAGCACCACATCGGCGGCGAGCAGGTTGTCGACGGTGAGACCGAAGCGTCGGGACAGGTAGCCGATCCCGCCCCCAAGGGTCAGGCCGCCCACACCGGTGGACGCGAGGAAGCCGGAGGGGGTGGCCATGCCGAACGCGACGGTCGCGTGGTCGACGTCGCCCCACGTGCATCCGGCGTCGACGCGCACGGTGTGGTCGTCGGGTTTGACCGTCGTGCTGCGCAGCAACGAGAGGTCGATGACCAGTGCGTCGTCCCACACACCGAGGCCACCGGCGCTGTGACCGCCACCTCGGACGGCGATCTCCACGTTGTTCTCGCGGCCGAAGCGCACACAGGCGATGACGTCGGCGACGTCTCGACAGCGGGCAACGGCCGCCGGATGCTTGTCGATCATCGCGTTGTAGACGGCGCGCGCTTCGTCGTACCCAGGGTCTCCCGGCGTGATCAGGTCGCCGCGCAGCGCGGCCCCTAGCTCGTCGTACGGCGGGCTGGCGACCCCGGCTGCCGTGGTCTGCTCGGTGATAGTCATCTGCTCTCCTTCGGATGGGGCGCTCGATGTTCGCGACGCACCGAAGCTAGGACCCGCGGCGTTCGCGCAGCGTTCGTGCCGCGCCTGCGGGTCAGGGGGTCGGAAGAACGGCCGGCGTCGAGGCGCGAACGCCCCGCTCGACGAGGTCACGTTCGCAGCGCCGGAGCAGCGCGGCACTGCCGTGGGCGCGTGCCATCTCAGCAGCGGAGCGCAGCCGCGAGACAGCAGCCTCACGCTCGTCGTACGCGGCGCGCAATCGCAGCACTTCCGGCATCCACCACAGGTCGCGCCGGGCCTGTCCGCCGACCAGGGCGGCGTCTAGAATTGCCCATGCGGCATCGGGTCGGCTGTTCCGTTCAGCGAGGTCGGCGAGCAGCGACAGCCAGTACGGCATCCGGGCGAACGAGCCCTCCGACTTGAGGTTGTTGATGCCCTCCTGCGCAAGCGCGAGGCCCGACCCGTCGCTGCGGGACCAGCCGTCCAGGACGAGTCCCCACTCGCGGTAGTAGGCGAAGCCGTACCGGTCACAGAGCCCGCGCAGCTCGTTGACAGTGCTCCTCAGCTCGGACATGTCGTTGCGTAACTGGTGGGTGATGCCGCCGTAAGCCAGTGCCACCGCCAGGCTGTACGGGTGGTCGGTCGCTCGGGCCAGCTCGACGGCCTGGCGACAGCTCGACAGCGCCTCGTCATCGTGGCCCAGCAGCCAGTGGGCGTGCGCTGCCCAGGCCTCGCCATGCACATCGGGCCGGGTGCCGACACTCAGCGAAGGGGCACCCCTCGTCAGCCGGGCGGCGAGCTCGAAGTGCCGCAGCGCCTCCGCCGGCATCCCGAGGCTGACGGCCGACCCGCCAAAGGCGAAGTGGGCCGGTCCGCTCAGCTCGGAATCCGGCTCGACCAGACTCAGCGCTCGGGTCACTGTCTGGTGTCCGCCGTCGAGGTTCCCCTGGACGAACTGCGAAGCCCAGAGCCCGACCAGTCCGGTGACCGCCGAGTCCTTGCGGCCGAGTCCTTCGGCGAGGGCGATCGCGCGCTCGAGCGTCTCCTGCAGCTCGGCGGACGCATAGCCGTACCTCGCGTTGAGCGGCGCCGCCAGTGCTTCCAGGATGACGAGCTCCTGCCTGTCCCTCCCCTTGCCGTCGGGAAGCGTGCGCACGATCGACAGCGCCTCCTTGTGCAGGCGGATTGCCTCGGCATGGGCGAATCTGCCCGCTGCGACGTCAGCCGCCCGTCGGTAGTACGCCGCCGCCCGCTCCGGTCGCCCGCCGCGGGCGTACTGCTCGGCGAGTTGAGCCGACACCGCGTCCGTGTCGTTGGCGTGGAGGAGCTCGAGACCCTGGGCGAGGCGCCGATGCAGCAGCCAGCGCTTCGGCGGGCTGATCTGCGCATATGCAGTTTCCCGTAGCAGGTCGTGGGAGAAGTCGTAGCCGTCCCGGAACTCGCGCACGATCCGGCGCCGCCACAGCTCGTCGATTGCCTGCACCACGGTGTCCGCGTCGAGGTCGCTCGCCTCGGTGAGCAGATCGAGGGTGAAGTTCCTCCCCACCGCTGCCGCCAGGCCGGCGACCTCACGGACGGCAGGGGTCACCTGCTCGAGGCGGTTGCTCAGCACCGCCGTGAAATCACCGACCGGCCGCGGAGTGTCGCCGAGATCGACGATGGAGCGAGCCGCCTCCACGACGTACAACGGGAATCCACCGGTTGTCGCCTGGAGCAGGTGCGTGTCGTCTTCGAAGAGCGGCCGTCCGGAGATCGCCTCGGCCAGACGTGCCGTGTCGCGAACCTCCAGCGGGCCGAGAGCGAGCTCCGTGAGCATTCCGGTGGCCCGCATCCTGGCGGTCCAGTCCAGGAGTTCGGATTTCTCGTCGAGGTCGTCGTTGCGGAGCGTCCCGGCCACCATGACCGGGGCGTCGGTGGTCAGGCCTAGACAGAAGGTGAGGAACGCCAGCGTTTCCTGGTCACACCACTGCAGGTTGTCAAGGACCAACAGCATCGGACGGCCGACTCCGATCAATGCGCGCGCCATGCCCTCGAAGAAACGGTGGCGTTGCCAGGCGTCGACCATGGCTCTGGCGCCGACCCCCGGCCCTTCGTGATCCTTGGCGGAGGGCACCAACCTGTCGACCTCGACCTGCCAGACCGGGTCCAGCGTCGCGGTGGCCGACTGGACTGCCGGGTTCCGCAGCCAATCCGCCACTGGCGCCAGAGCCAGCCGGCCGGAGGTTCCGAAGCACTGGGTGCTCGCCACCACGGCGCCCTGCGACCGCGCCAAGTCGGCGACCTCGGTGACGAGGCGGGTCTTCCCGACGCCGGCGCCGCCGCGAACCAAGACCAGACTTGGCCGGCCCGTTGCGGCCGTCCGCCACCGGCCCTGGAGCAGATCGAACTCCCGAGACCGGCCGAAGAGCTGTGCCGCGGCAAGCCCGGAACGACCGGCGGCAGGCTCGATCGTCGGCAGCGGAGCGGCTGCCGGGCGTTCGCGAGCCAGCAGGCGATCCAGAGTCGTGCGGGTCGCCTGGTCGGGGTCGACGCCGAGCTCACGCTCCAGCACGGACGCGCAGTGGTGGTAGGTGCTCACGGCACCGGCTCGGTCGCCCAGGTCGGCATGCAGCTGCATCAGGGTTCGGTAGCCGACCTCCTCCAACGGTTGCAGTTGGATCCGGCGGCGGGCGACATCCACCGCCCCCGTCAGGTCACCCGTTCGGGCCCGCGTCTCGCAGAGCAGATCACACAGGTCGATGCACTGGCGTTCGAGCGCTGACCTCGCGTCGAGAAGCCAGTCGTCGTACATGCCGGGCAGGAAGTCGCCCTGGTACGCGGCGACGGCCCTGGCGGCGTGCGCAAGGACCCCTGCGCTGTTGTCCGTCGCCGCTGCCGCCAGGGCAGCCTGGCGCTCCATGCCGAAGGTGCGGACGTCGACGCGGCACGTCTCGGTATCCCGCCAACACAGGTCCCTGGACGTCACGACAAGGGGGGAAGGCTCGTCCCCCAGAACCTGCCGCAGGTGGTGCAGCTCACGGCGCAGGTTGGTCAGCGCCTGTGCGTCCGTCGAGTCCGGCCAGAACAGGCCGGCTATGCGTTGGCGGGTCTGGGGTGATCCGGCGTGGGCGACCAGAAAAGCGACGAGCGCAACCGAACGCGACGACCACGTCCGGGCAGTACCGGTCGCATCGTCGGAAATCGCCTGCCCGCCCAACAGCGACACCTGCAGCATCTCGGCGCGGCCTCCAGAATGTCAGGTTTGACCTTACCGCCGTCGGTACTCTCCACAGCAAACCGACCGTTCGGTTGGTTAGAGTCGACCAACCCACGCCTCAACCGTCGACAGGGAGCCCCCGGTGACCAACACCACGGCACGACGGCTGGGCCAGGCACCACCCGACGAGCTGCTCGACCCAGCAGAGCGGATGTCGGTCGACGAGCTGCGCGGGCTGCAGCTCGAGCGGCTGCAGTGGTCCCTCAGGCATGCGTACGACAACGTCCCGCCGTACACCCGGAAGTTCGACGCGGCCGGCGTACATCCGGATGACTGTCGCGAGCTGGCCGACCTCGCGAAGTTCCCGTTCACCACCAAGGCCGACCTGCGGGAGGGCTACCCGTTCGGGATGCTCGCCGTACCCCGCGAGCAGGTCACCAGGATCCACGCCTCCAGCGGCACCACCGGAAAGCCGACGGTAGTCGGGTACACCGCACGGGATATCACGTCGTGGGCCACGGTCATGGCCCGCTCGATTCGCGCCTCCGGCGGTCGGCCGGGTCACCGGGTGCACATCGCCTACGGCTACGGCCTGTTCACCGGCGGACTCGGCGCGCACTACGGCGCGGAGCGGCTCGGCTGCACGGTCATTCCGATCTCCGGCGGCATGACGCCGCGGCAGGTCCAGCTGATCGTCGACTTCGAGCCCGAGGTCATCATGGTCACCCCGTCGTACTTCCTGACCGTCCTGGACGAGTTCGAACGGCAGGGGATCGACCCGCGCACCAGCTCCCTGAGAACGGGCATCTTCGGTGCCGAGCCGTGGACCGAGCAGATGCGGGAGGAGATCGAAAACCGGGCCGACATCGACGCGGTGGACATCTACGGCCTGTCCGAGGTGATGGGTCCCGGCGTTGCGAACGAGTGCGTCGAGACCAAGGACGGGTTGCACATCTGGGAGGACCACTTCCTCCCCGAGGTGATCGATCCGGTCGAGGAGACCGTGCTGCCTGACGGCGAGAAGGGCGAGCTGCTCTTCACCAGCCTCACCAAGCAGGCCCTACCGATCATCCGCTACCGCACCCGCGACCTGACCCGGCTCCAGCCGGGCAGCGCGCGGCCGGCGATGCGGCGGATGGAGAAGGTCACCGGGCGCAGCGACGACCTGATCATCTTGCGGGGCGTCAACGTTTTCCCCACCCAGCTGGAGGAGATCGTGCTGCGGATCCCCGGGATGGCGCCGCACTTCCAGCTGGAGCTGACCCGCCGCGGCCGGATGGACCACCTGACCGTCCGCGTCGAGGCGCGGGCCGACTGTCCCCCTGAACGTCGGGAGCCCGCCGCAGCCGAGCTGGTCAGCACGGTCAAGGACAACGTCGGCGTCAGCGTCGACTGCCAGGTGGTCGACCCCGAGACGCTCGAGCGTTCTCAAGGCAAGCTGCAGCGGCTGATCGATCGGCGATGACAACGTCGGTACGCCGGGGGCGGCCGGGCTACGACCTGGACTCGCTGCTCCAGGTCGCGGTCACAGTTTTCAACGAACGCGGCTACGACGGCACCAGCATGGAGGATCTTGCCGCCCGGCTCGGTATCAGCAAGTCAGCGATCTACCACCACGTGAGCAGCAAGACCGAGCTGTTGCGGCTGGCCACCGACCACGCCCTCGACGCGCTCACCGCGGTCGTCAGCGACCCACGCGGCGACACCGCGCTGGACCGGCTGGAAGCTGTGCTCCGCGGCAGCGTCCGCATCCTCGTCGCCGAGCTGCCGTTCGTGACACTGTTGCTCAGGGTGCGTGGGAACACGGAGGTGGAGCGGCGGGCGCTGAGCCGCCGGCGCGAGCTCGACCACATGCTCACCGTTCTCGTCCGCGCGGCCGTGGCCGAGGGCGGCCTCCGCCCCGATGCCGACCCGGCCCTGACTGCGCGACTGCTGTTCGGCACCGTCAACTCGCTGATCGACTGGTACCGCCCGAGCCGGGCGCTGACGCCGGACGACCTTGCCGACGCGCTGGTCACGTACGCCTTGAGCGGCTTGCATCGCGGAGCTGCATAACGCTGGCCTGCTGGGCAGGACCGAACCGAGGCCGGAAGACGCGGACACCGATCGTGGCGGCGTCTAGGGCGATCGCAGCCGCTGCGACCGTGGCGATTGCCGCCTCCGGCTTCTGTGTCGTCTCCCTTTGTCGGTCGCCTCGCCGCGTGCCAGGGTTGCACCGGCAGCGAGGAGGGTGTCGTGACCATGACCGAGAGCACGTCCCTGGCGGCGTACCGGATGCTCATCGACGGCGAGCCGGCGGGATCCGTATCGGGACGAACCTACGACTCGGTCGACCCGTTCACCGGCGAGCCGTGGGCCACCGTGCCCGACGCCGGGGCGGCCGATGTCGACGCCGCGGTGGCTGCGGCCCGCGCGGCACTCAAGGGGCCCTGGGGCGACCTGACGGCAACCCAACGGGGAAAGCTGCTCCACAAGCTCGGTGACCTGATCGCCCGTGCGGCACCGCGGCTGGCTGAGCTGGAGACCCGCGACAACGGCAAGCTGCTTCGGGAGATGGCTGGCCAGATGGCCTACCTGCCCGAGTGGTACTACTACTTCGCCGGGCTGGCCGACAAGCACGAGGGCAGCGTCATTCCGTCGGACAAGAGCAACTACCTCGTCTACACCCGCAACGAGCCGGTCGGCGTCGTCGCGGCCATCGTGCCGTGGAACTCCCCGCTGCTGCTGCTCAGCTGGAAGCTGGCCCCCGCACTGGCCGCCGGCTGCACTGTCGTGGTCAAGCCCAGCGACTACACCCCGGTCAGCACGCTGGCCTTCGCCGAGCTGGTCGCTGAGGCCGGCTTCCCGCCGGGAGTCGTGAACGTCGTCAGCGGCTGGGGACCGGAGGCGGGCAAGGCCCTGGCCGGGCACCGCGGGATCGACAAGATCGCCTTCACCGGATCGACGGCGGTCGGCAAGCTGATCGCCCACGCTGCCGCCGACAATCTCACCCGGGTCACCCTCGAACTCGGTGGTAAGTCGGCCCAGGTCGTCTTCCCGGACGCCGACCTCGACGCGGCCGCCAACGGCGTCATCGCCGGGGTGTTCGCCGCGACGGGGCAGACCTGCATGGCCGGTTCCCGCGTCGTCGTACACGAGGACGTCAAGGACGCACTCGTCGAACGGATCGTGGCCCGCGCCCGGACCATCAAGATCGGCAACCCGCTCGACGAGGACACCGAGATGGGGCCGATGGCCACGGACAAGCAGTACGACACGGTGCTCAGTCACTTCGCCTCCGCTCGGGAGGACGGCGCCACGATCGCATACGGCGGCGCGCCCGTGGACGAGCTGGGCGGCTGGTTCGTGCAGCCCACCGTGCTGGTCGACACGACGCCGTCCATGCGTGCGGTGCGGGAGGAGATCTTCGGCCCCGTGGTCGCGGTGACGACGTTCACCGACGAGGACGGGGCCGTGGACCTGGCCAACGGGACGGAGTTCGGGCTGGCCGGCTCGGTGTGGACCAAGGACGTCCACCGCGCGCACCGAATGGCCGCGAGACTCCGGGCCGGCACGGTCTGGATCAACGCCTACCGCGTGGTGGCCCCCCACGTGCCGTTCGGAGGCTTCGGCGCCAGCGGCCTCGGCCGGGAGAACGGCGTCAGGGCCATCGAGGAGTACACCGAGACCAAATCCGTGTGGGTGGAGCTGACCGGCGCCACCCGCGACCCGTTCACCCTCGGCTGATCCCTCGGCTGACGAGCTGACAAAGGTAAGGACACCATGTCCCCCGTCTCGGACGCCACGGCCGACGTCGATGCGTCGCTGGCCCACCTGCAGGACGTCCTGACCCGGATCAGCGACGCCGACCGGCACCTGGCCACGCCCGGCGGCGGTTGGACCGTCGCTCAGGTCGTGTCCCACATCAGCGTCTCCGCGCTGGTGTGGTTGGGGAACATGGAACGGCTGCGCCGCGACCCGGACCTACGCTTCTTCTTCCGCGAAGAGGTCGGGCACGACGCACTGGGCTACCCGCCGCCGTCGGTCGACCTCGCCGTACGCCGGGTCGACATCGTCGGCCACCTGCAGAGCCACGTGGCGCAGGCCGAGGACATCCTGCGCAGCCGCGACGCCCACCCCGACGGCGCCTGAGGTGCTGGCCGCCGTCCTGACCGGCCGCGAGCAGGTCGGCCTCGAGGAGCGCCCCGAACCCGAGGCC
>Ga0136618_10000002_pt1 | contig 64285 bp, 59 predicted proteins | sample AntDrymUQ3302106_2_FD_104805 | JGI IMG/M metagenome (GOLD analysis project Ga0136618, IMG submission 104805) | Polar desert sand microbial communities from Dry Valleys, Antarctica - metaG UQ330 (21.06) | ecosystem: Environmental > Terrestrial > Soil > Desert | place: Antarctica: Dry Valley... | reverse complement strand
GAAAGGCGCGTTAAGACGGAAGCCGCGCAAGCTAAAGTTTTGCATCTCGCGGTGCACGGAGAAATTGATCAAATCGACCCGTTCAAGTCCGCGCTGCTTTTCACTGAGGATTCGGGCAACGACGGGCGATTGACGGTTTCAGAAATTTTGCAGATGAATTTGCCGGACAGTCTCGTCGTTCTTTCGAGCTGCGATACGAGCAACGGACAAGTCTTGAGCGGCGAAGGCTTGCTCAGTCTTTCGTGGGCTTTCTTAGCAGCGGGCGGAAACAGTGTCATCGCCGCGCAGTGGGCGGTCGAAGAAAAAACGACTGCCGATTTGATGTTGAATTTTCACCGCGCTTTGAACGGAAAAGTAACCGAATCGGCAAATGCTTTACGGGCGGCACAGCTCGAAGTCTTGAAGCGTCCCGCGCCGTTAAATCATCCTTTTTACTGGTCTGCCTTTGTCGCCGTTGAAGGTCCGCAGCGTTGAACGGTCGCGTTATTCTCTTTTTTCCATCGCTCGACTTGCGCGAGCAGACGCCGCGCCGCTTTGTGTTTCGGATTCTTCGCCAGAATTTCCTTCAAAGTGCAGGCTGCTGACTCAAGCATTCCTTCCTGAGCGTAAAACACGGAGAGCTTTAATCTGTTGTTTTCGTTTTTCTTCAAAGACACGATTCGGCTTTCGGCTGTCGCTGGCGCAATGCGAAAAACGGCGGGCGGTTGCGGCGGGAGCGGCGCGACGATTTTTCCGTTCTCGATGCTTGCCTCAACTCGCCAAAGGTAGTTGGCGCCGGGCTTAAAAGACTTGTCAGATTTAAAGCTGTTTCCCGAAACCTCAGCCGTTAAAACTTCATTAAAATCCGCGTCGAGAATCGAAATGCGATAATTCTTGGCATTCGGCACTTTCTCCCAGCGAAAATCCGGCGCACTCTCAAGCACCGTTTCGCCGACGGGCGTGAGCAAAGTGAAAGTCGGCGCAGCAGAATCGGCATTTTGCTTGTTGCCGCGCAAAGTCATCTGACCGTTCGGACGAAGCGATGAAACGGCGGGCGGTGTGTTTTCGAGAAGCCCAGCCAATTCCCTATTTTCCACCCTTTCCGGGTTTTCTTTTACGGCTGGCAAATTAATATTCGGTTGTTTCGGGCGCAGCGGCTGAGAATTTTCTGCGCTTTCGCTTTTTTGCGATTCATTGCCGACCGGGAGATTTTCGCTTGTCGGCGAAGTATTCACGGTTTTTGGAGTTTCAACGGTTTGCGCGACTTCCGTTTTTGGATTCGATTGTTTCGACGCACCGAGCCAAATCAGAAACGAGATACCCGCAATGACGATTAACGCGCCTGCTCCCCAAGCAAAAGGTTGCCGGAAGAAAGCGAAAACCGGAGATAACGGCGACCGCGGAGGATAAAGGGCTTCGGCTTCAAAACTTTCCTCGCCTTCCGTTTCATCAATGAGCAGCGCAGACCAGAATTGCTCCGGCGTCGGGGCGGGCAAAGCATCCCTGCAAATCGCGCATTGCAGAAGATGCCCGCCGACATCGCCTTTTTCGGATTGCGGAAGCGAATCGGCGGCGAAAGCCTGGAGTTGCTCTTTTGTTAAATGTCCGACTTCGTTCATTTGTTCGTTAATTTTCGCAAGCGAGCGCGGGCTTCGTGCCGTGCTTTTTTGATTGATTTAATTACTGATTCAAGATTCGGGCGTTTTTCGGTTATGCCATTAAAGCGAGCTATTGAAGCGTCCGACAAAGGTATTTTGATTTTAACTTCCAGCCATTCGTTTTCCGAAAGATTCAAACTTTGCGCCAGCTCTTCATCCGAGATACCGCCTTTAAGAAAATAAACGACCAGGCGCCGACTTTTAAGCAACAAAGCGCGCCTTTGCCGCAGAGACAGTTGGCAAGTTTCCTGCCAAACGAACGAAGCGAGCGATTGAAATTCAGCGTCCGAGTTACCGACGAGCCGTTCGTAACTTTCAACTTCGGATGCGGCATCGAGCGGCAGATATACCGCGCTTTTAGAAAAATGACGATTCGTTTCATTGTAAGCTGTGCGGGCGGCGAAAGATTCCCAATCGCCGGGCGACATATTTTCGCTTATGTCAGGATATTTTTCTCGCCATTTTAGTAATCTTAAAACGATACCCTGCTCCAGGTCGGATGCTTCAGCTTGACCAAACGACACAAAACGACGGCGCACGATTTTTCGAACGACGGGCAAGGCGGCGAGAAAAGATTCCTCTGACTTTTTTTCGTGAGATGATGGCTTAACCGCGTCCGGCAGGCTGTTTCCATTGTTCGACAACCGCTGCAATACATCCCAAAACGGCTCAATCATTAGTTTTGACTACAAACCACAACTACTGCTTTCGGGTGATCGCTCGTCGGTGAAAGAATTAGTGCGCTTTATTTTAAAATATACCGTTTTGGCGCGCCTTGTCCAAACTAGTTCGCATCGCAAAAAAAAATTTTCACTCTGGAAGTAACCTTTGGGCTTCAGCAGGGTTTTTATATATAGAGGCTAAAATTTTCGGCGATGAGTTTTGATAAACCTGAGATGGATAAACCGCACCGATTTTATCTCAAACTTAATTCAATTTGGCATTACTAAAAAATAAATAATTAAATGTTCATAAATTGCAACGACACGGAAGACCTTCCGCTACTCGCCCGTTTCGACTTTCTCGATTTGTTCATCCTCGGTGAAACCGGCACGGGAAAATCGCACACCGCCAGACTCATTCACGATTTGAGTCCGCGCAAAAACAAGCCGTTCGTCGGCGTCAACTGCGCCGAACTGACGCCTTCGATAATCGAAGCCGAATTATTCGGTTTCGAGAAAGGCGCATTCACGGGCGCGACGAGCGCGAAGATGGGAAAATTTGAAGCGGCGGAGGGCGGGACGCTTTTTCTCGACGAAATCGGCGAACTGCCCGCTAACCTTCAAGCGAAACTGCTGAAAGTCGTCGAAGAAAAATGCGTGACGCGCGTTGGTGGCAATCGCGTCCGTGAGCTTGACGTGCGAATCGTTTACGCGACGCACCGCGATCTTTCGGTATTGCGTGAGGATTTGCGTTACCGCGTCGCCGCCGCGCAGATGATTTATCTGAGACCTTTGCGCGAACGAAAAGAAGAAATTGTCTCGCTGGCGCGTTTGTTCTTGTCTGAATTCAGCCGCAAATCCGGGCGCGTCGTTAAGGCAAGCGACCGAACGCTAAAACTTCTCAAAACTTCGGAGTGGCGCGGCAACGTGCGCGAACTTCAGTTTTTCGTCGAAAAGGCGTGTTGCGCGGCGTTGTTCGCTGCCGAAGACGGAAAGCAGCCGAACGAAACGGTCGAGCTAACCGACGAGCTGCTCTTGGCGAGACTTTCGCCAATCGCCCAAAAAAGCGTACAGCCGTTTCGCGCCGCCGAAAATCTGCCGCCTTTCACGCCCGGCGAGCGGATGGAAGAATATATTGAAAAAATCGAAACTCGCCTTCTCAAAAATGCGATGGAGGCAAATAAGCACAATCAAACCCAAGCCGCACGCGATCTTGGGTTAAGCCGTTCGGGGTTAATCAAAAAACTAAAAAGAATTAGTCATTGAATAACTCTCGCAGGATGAATAATTTTTGATCGGAAAACGAGCGGCTGATACGCCGCGCAAACAATATACAAATTTAGAAAATTCGTTTCTTATGCTAAAAATTTCCGACAAAATTTTTTTCTGCGAAATCCTGGCGGATGCGCTCGTTCAAACGTATCTGGCTTGCGCCGATAAAAATTTGCGCGAGTTGTGGATTAACGCTTTCGCGCAAGCGGCTGCAACGATTCTCCAAGGCGATACCGCTTTTTTTCATTGGAATCCACACGAAAATATTCTGCTCATTTGGTCGCCCGAAACAAACGAAATTCACCACTATTCGAGCCGCGATTGCCATTATCCCGCTTTTGACCAAAGCGTTTTAGAACCTTCCTATCGTTACAACGCGATGAGTTTGCTCGTCGAAAATTATTACGAATTGCAGCGAAAACCCGGCGAAATCGCCCAGATTGATTTTGCCGATGCCGTTTTCTTCGATTCTGAGCTGACGACCGAGCAAAAAGTAGATTTATTGAGTTCGTGCGTTTCGGAAGGACGCTGTGGTGACATAAAGCCGCTTATTGAGGCTCTGCAAAAATATATCGCGGTCTAACTCGCGTTTCGCTCTTCTTCAATCGTCTCAATCCAGAGTCGCAAGGTTAAATCTTCTCTTTCGGGAACAAACAAATAATCTCTCAGCTCTTTATAATATCTTTCCCGCAAAACTTCTAAATCGAACGGAACGGTTCGGGCAAGATGTTTTACATCCTCTCGGTCTTTGGGCGAATTGCGCTCGAGTTTCGTTAGCGCGATGTCATACGGGTCAAGCGCGAACAGTCGAATGTTTTTGAAATTGTCGGGAAATATCGGGGCGAGTCTTTGATCGTAATCTTCCGGCGGGGTAGTGACGCTCACCGGGTCTAAATAAACTTTATACCGCTGATGCAGAAAAGACCCTTTTCGTCCTAAATTGACGAGCGCGGAGGAAGCCTCGGTTTTCGGAATAAACGGCAGCACGTCAACGTCCGAAGTGGTGCGGGCAAGTCCGTAAACGAGAGTGACGACAAACCCGCCCAGACAATGAAAACCGACCGGCTCGGTCGCCGCTTCGTCCAGTTCCAACAAAAATCCCCGCCACGGCTCCGGCGGTATCGAATCATTCGGCATAGCTTAAATGTTCGGCTTTGAGGTCAGACAGGACGCGCCAGAATTCCGCCTCGGCAGTTCGATTTTGCAGAATCCACCTTTTTTCCGTTTCGGTTAGAGAAGAAGCGGCGCACAAAGTATCTTCCTTGAAAAGTCTGGAACCTGCGAGCGCGACTTCCCGGCGTTTTAGTTGAGCGGCTTTTTTCGATTCCCTTTTTCTTTCGGCGACAACGCGTGCCAGACTCGTCACAAAACCCAATCGGTTCTGTAAATCTTTAACTTTCGCCGCCCGCACTACCTCGCTCCATCTCGCTTCGGTAACTTGGGAAACCAGCCATGGCAGGGCTTCGACCACTCGCGAGTCCAATTTATCGTTGTCGAGCGCCGAAACCAACACTTCCGCCGGATTTTTTAACCTCGAAGACGGCTTGACGTGAGAAAACCCCGCATAGCCTATCGCTGCCAACTGGCGCGTCAGACTATCGCCTGCGGCGGGCGAAAGGCTCGCCAAATCTTTTTTGACGGGCAGACCAGTCGCTGGAAGACCGAAAACTTGCACAACTCTTTCGGTTAGATCGTCGGTTACTGGACGCTCCCCTTTTTCGAGCAAAGAGAGATACCCTTGCGTTAGTCGCAAGCGTTTTGCCGCGGCTTTTTGAGTCCACCTTTTTAGTTTTCTAAATTGTTTTAATTGCATTCCGGTCAAAATTATATCCCTCCGCATAAATTATACTCAAACGAGCAAAATATTACAAGCTTGTTATATTATTACCGGCATACTATTAAGGCTGTGGAGTTTCTTAGCTTTGCATCCTTATTTTAAGTTGTATGAGATTTCTAAACCAATGCAATGGGCGCATCCTTTTTAGCCGAGCGTCATCAAAAAGGGAAGCATTTTATTTTTAATGTTTCGCACTTCAGCGAAATGGTAAAGCTCGTCCATCGTCGCTTTGCGTTTCGCCCAAGCGTCGCGCAGGGCTTCGAGCGCGACATCAAAACCGACTTCCCTTTGATACCGGAAGCAGTCGGCGACGGTTTTAGCCGCCGAATAAACTTTTACTTCCGCGCCTTCGATTTGGTGAGTTTCGATTCCCGCTTCATAAACTTTCACTGCAAAGCGAAAAACTCGCACCGGCACATTTTCGACTTTTGGAACGCGCTGTCCGCGCTCGATTGCCAGCCAAATCTCAGACGGATTTTGCGTCGTCAGATCGTGAAACCGGAGAGCCGACATCAGGCACAGCACACCCTTTGGAACGCGCGCAGCGACTTCGAGAACGTCGCGCGTTTCGGTGAAATCATCCCCCGCAAGCGAATAAAGACCGCGAGCGGTTTTCACGATTTTGCCTTCTTCAATGAGGCGTTGAAGATAAACGCGCGAAACATCCGCCTGCGCTTCGGCATCGCGGGCGCGGAAGAATTTATTTTCTCTCGCGAACTCTAAAAGTCTTTCCTTCGGTGTCAGCATTTGTTACATAATGTTACCACATAAAATTGAAAGGTGGGCGTTTTGTAACAAAATGATTTTTCGCTCGAATGTAAAAATTGAATTTTGGTGCAAAAATGCACCAAGAAAATCTGCATAAAACACGGCTCGAATCCGTAAATCACGCCTTCACAAATACTTTCGGCAAATATATTGAATTTTAGCTTGGTGCAAAAATGCACCACTGGTGCAAAAATTCGCCAGCACCGCCGAAAGACTCTCCGCTTAAACAATTTTTTTCTCGCCGGGCGACATCACATCCGGCAAATAATTTACCCTCGAATCAATTTCCGAAGCGTTTTGGCGCGACCGCGTTTCACGCGCCGGAAAGCGGCGCGAGAAAGACGGTTTCTCGGCTCGTGATTTCCGGCTTGAGGCGAAAATGCCTGGCAGGATAATTTTCAAAACTTAAAAAATAAGCCTCTCCTAAAAGAAAATCGGCGGCGGGCAGGCGTGAGCTATACGAAAAATCTTTTATTCACAGGAGAGTCAGATTTTATGAAAAATGCGCCGCGCGATTTAGAAATTGAACCGGAAGATTTCAACTCGATTTTTCTCTGGAAGGTGTTCTGGAAACTTCTGAAGCAGGAAAATCCGCTTTGTTTCTGTTTGAAAGTATTTCTTTTAGGCGCGGCTTTCGTCGCGTTGATTCTTTTCATCTTTCTTGTTGGCGATTTCGTGGGCGCGTGAAGAAAAAAAAGAAAGCGGCTTGCAGGGCGCGTGAAAACGGAAACACACGCAAGATGAGTCCGTTCATTCAAAAACTAAAAAAATTCAAGGAGCTAGAAAAAAATTATGTCAGCAAATGTTTCGATTTTAGGTAATTTAGGACGCGCCCCGGAAACGCACAGAAGTGCCGAAGGCGTAAAGGTTACAAAATTTTCGTTCGCGTCGAATTCCGTCAAGCGCACGCCTGAGGGGACGGTTGAAAAAACCGATTGGTTTAGAGTTACCGCCTTCGGCAAACAAGCCGAAATCCTGGCGCAATACGCCCAAAAAGGCAGCCGCCTTCACGTCCAAGGACAGCTCAGTTTGAGCGCGTGGCGCGACCGCGGGGATCGCCCGCAATACAGCGCGGATTTGCTGCTGCAAGATTTCCAGTTCGCCGGCGGCCGCAATAATAGCGAATCGGAAAAAGGCGCGGGCGAGCAATCCGTGTCGGACGCGGCGGAACACTCGGTCGAAACCGAAATCGCGGCGGACGTTCAGGAAATTGCACAGCCCGCCGGAGCTTACTAATCGCCTTCCATAAATCTCCACTTATCTTCAAAACCACTGTCGCCAATCGAGGCGGCAGTGGTTATTTTTATGTGATTTCCAATCAAACAAAAAGGTGTTTTCGAGCCTGCCAAAAGTGCATTTACAAATTTTAGGCGTCAGGGAAGCGTCGCCGCGAAAATAAAAAACGCTTCCTACAACTCGCATTTTGGGTTGATTTCAACAGAGGTAACAACAAATGGCAGGACAATTCAGCTTAAATCACAATCAGCTTCAGCAGTTCGTTCCCAATTCTCCGATTCTGGCTTTTCGCCCTTCAGATTCCGGCTCGCCGCAGCAAGACTGGTGCGCCCATCTTCAGGCATTTCCGCACTACCGGCGCGAGTTGGAAGAATTTTCGGTTCTCGGCGATGTCGTCGTTCGGATCGCCGACGGACGCGAATCTGCGCCCGCAGAACGAGTCAAAATTCTCTCGCTCGAATACGCGGTCAAAACTTTGAAGGACGAAACAGACGCAAAAGAATTCGTCCGCGTCGTGAAGGCAATCGCTTCGCCCGATGCCGGTCAATACGAACTCGAACAAATCGCGGCTTACTACTACGGCGAAATTCGTCGGCGCGGCGGAGGCGCGAGCGAAGTTTTGAAAGAGATGGGACTGCTCGGAATGCAGATGGAAGCGGTCACGGCGACCGTCGAAGAACGTGAAATCGAATTTATCGAGACCCAAATCGGAGAACAAAAATTGAGCGTCGCCGACGAAAGACAAGTGAGCGGTGCAAGGAAAAATCGCTTGCCGCTGCCCAAGCCGACACCGAATTTTGATGCCGAACTCGCTTTCATTATGGCTCGCATCGGCAATTCAAAAATAACCCGCACGATGACGGATGAGTTCGCCGAATATTACTTGAACGACGACGGAAAATCCTGCGAAGAACTCGATGCCGACTTTATGAGTTTCGAGCGGCTCGAACAATACGACGAAAACGGGATCGTCGGCTTTTCAATGTCGGGCGATCAACACGCGGTCGTCGTTTACGACTTTCAATCGGAAGTTTCCGCCAATTATCTACCACAGGACGCGCAAGGTTTGGCGCGTGAAATAAACCTGATTTTCGTCGGCTTTGAGGTCGGCGGCGCGGCGGCGCGAAGAGCGCGTCAATTTATGTTCGCGCACCGGATTTCGCAAAACGAAACGAGCGCGGCGCGTAAAGGTTTTCCTTCACTCACGACAGCGATTCCGCCGCCGGAAAAATTCTCCGCGCTTCCCTTCAGCGACGGTGAATTCGGCGACTGGCTGGCTACAAAACTCGACTTTCTATACCCGCGCCGCGTGTTGCGAAACGCCCGTCGTTTGACGATGAGCAAAGCGGGATTTTCGGTAGAATTTGTGACGACAATCGAAGTCAATCCCGACTTTGAAGAAATGCAGTATGTCGCCGCGGTTTGCCAGATTCTTTGGATGAATTTGAACGCGGATTTCCACCTGCGCTCGATGCGCCGCGAAACTTATCAGCGACTTCACACGCAGATTCGCTCGACAGAAGACACGGCGGATGTGGCGCGGCTTAAAAAAGAGGCTTACGACCTGTTCAAAGAGCAGAAAAAACTTAGCTTAAAAGAATTCACGGCACTCAATACGGCGGCGAAATCGCAGGAAGCGAGACTCGCCGGTATAACTTCCGCGACAGCGCGAAAAACTCTCTCAGATATTCAAACGGCATCGGCAAATCGCGTTCGTTATCTGAAATTTTTCCTCTACAACGATGCTGCGATTCAAACGCTCACGAGGCAGGAAAAACAACGTCTCTGGGACGCGATTCGCGCCCGCGAAACGGTTCTTCAAACCGACCAAAGTAAAGGCGGAAGGCTTTCTCCGCAAACGGTTCAAAATTCACTTTTCAAGCAGCCGAGCGTGCAGAAACAAGTCGTGCGCGTGACATCGCGTCCGGTTTAATGTCGGCGCGAAGAAATCAAAAAAAGCGGTCGGCATTGAGCGAAAGGCAGACGAGAAAATGCCTTTCGCTTGTCTGCCCGAAAAAGAAAAAAGCGGTTGGCGGTAAATCGTCAATCGAGAGGTTCGGCGAACAAGTCGAATAAAAATTCAAGCACGGCGGAAACACAAAATGCTGAGTCCGCCAAGACCAAAAAACAAAAAATAAGGAGCTAAAAAATTATGTCAACACAAGTTACGATTCTCGGAAACACCGGGCGCGATGTCGAATTGCGCTATACGCCGCAAGGCTTACCCGTCGCCAACTTTTCGGTCGCGTCGAACACGGTTCGCAACACGCCGAAAGGTCAGGAGAAAAAGACCGATTGGTATAACGTCACCGCGTTCGGCAAGCAAGCCGAAACGCTGGCGAAATACCTGCAAAAAGGCAGTCAAATTCTCGTGCGCGGCAAACTCAGTTTGAGCGCGTGGGAAACGCGCAGCGGCGATCCGCGCGTCAACGCCGATGTCGCTTTGCAGGACTTTGAATTTGCGGGCGGCGCGCGCCAAGCCGGAAATCAGGTGGCAGAAACGGAAGAACTCGCGGCGACCGGACGCGACCACCGCGCTGATGAAATCGAAGGCGGTAATACGGGCGAAGGCGACACAATTACAGCCGAAATGCTCGAAGCGTTGCACGATACGGAAACGGGCGACGAGCCGTTCGCGGGTCAATTCTAAAACGCGCATTGAACCGAAAAAACTAATCTTTCGATGGGAAACGTCCGGCGAAAAACCGGCGTTTCCCTTTTTTTATGAGCCGATGAAAAAGTAGAGGTTATCAAGCAATGAACGCTCAAAATTCAAGCCAAAATCTGCCGCCGACAAACTTCGACGGTGCGCTTCCCGTCACGGAAAAACCGTCGCCGAAAGTTACGATTTACGCCGACGGCTCGTGTCTGAAAAACGGAAGCGAGTTCGCGCAAGCCGGAGCAGGCATCGTTCTGGTCAGCGAAGACCGCCGGCGAATCAAATTAAAGGCGTGTTTCTTAGGCGCATTGACCAATCAAAAGGCGGAAATTCTCGCCTGCGCCGTCGCGCTCGAATCGCTCAAACGCCCCGCCCGCGTGCAGATTTTTTCCGATTCAAAATACGTGGTCGAAACGATGCTAGGGAAAAACCGGATGAAGACCAACCGCGAATTTTGGAATCGTCTAACGAGGGCGTGTCTGACGCACTACATCGAATGGAACTGGATGCGCGGACACAACGGCAATCCGTATCAGGAAACCGCCGACCGTCTTTCTCGCGCCGCCGCGACCGCGAAAGAAAATCTGGACAGAGAGACGCTCGACAGGCTCGCCGAATTACTGCAAGGCGCGCCGGGCGAAGCGGTTGTCAATATGATTCACAAAGGGCTGAAGACCTTAGCCGCGCGGTGCGACGGAGCGCAAAAAGTTGACGGTCAAGGTTTCAATAAATTCGACAGCGAGCTTGGTCATCGCTTCGCCGACAAATTCGAATTGACGGCTCAAGAAGCCCTCATCGGAAGAGGAATGCTCACCAAATACCGCACGCAAATCGCCGCCTTTGACGAGCAGCTTGCCCTGCTCGTTTAGTGAAAAAGCCAGCCGGATTCCAGCGGGCTTTTTTGCTGGAGATTTCAAAGATTTTTAGTTCTGCTTGAGCCATTCTTTGAATCCGGCATCGCGCTCGAACAACAATTTCAATCCGTGTTCGATAACGTCGCCGGAAGTGATTTCCGTTTTCATCCGTTCGGTCGCGTAAGAGATATATTGTTCGAGTTTCAAGTTCGTCGAATCGAGAATTTTGCCGCCGATTTTAACGTAATTCAAGCGTTTAAGCTGCAAAATCGGCGCGCCCGCGTTCGTCTTTGTTGTCGTCTCAGGTTCTTTTGTTTCAGTCATTTTTCCTCTCAAAAATATTTAATTTTTAACCCGCAGGTTATTCACTAAACGCCTAAAACAATTTTCGTGCCTCTTCAAAATTTACGTTCGAGTGAACCTTGGGAAAAGGGATTTTCAAAGTCTGCCAAAAGCGAAATAAAAAAGTCGTTTGCCCATTGTTGGCGACGACTCAAAAACGCCAATGGAGATACGAGAAAAATGAGAACAAGAATCTACGACGAATGCGGAATAAACCGCGCTGAAATGAACTGCATCAGACAAATCGAAAAATCAAAATTGATGGGATTGCTTGAGCGCGAAAGGGCGTTGACGAGCTTTCTCGCCGAGCATTATTCCTGCATAATCCTGAGAAATTCAAATAAGCCAATCGAAACGGTGGACGCGATTCTAACCAATATCGGCAACCACCCGGAAGTCAAAGAAGCCGAAGGGCGCATTAACAATATTCTCGACGCTTTTGATGAGTTTAAGGGCTTTGCGGGCAGCATCCGCGCACGAACCCGAAACGCCGCCTTCGAGAAACTGGAAACGATTATACGGCTGGTTCGTCAGGCAATCTAAAATCAAAATTAACACTCGTTGGGACGCTTCAAGATTCATCTTTAGAATCAGCAGAGCGTCCCTATTTTTTTGACGAAACTGCAAGGCGAAAACACAATCCAAACTAATCGCCTTGATAAACACAAAAGCTGTTTGCGGATTGTATGACAGGATAGGACGAATTTTCGCACTCGTCAGAAGTTAAATATTGGCATTGCTGATTTTATCGCTGTCAGATTCTGACAGAATCTCAAAAATGATGTTTTGACAGTAAAAAAAATTAGCGAAATGTCGAAAAAATAAAGGCTTCGGAACGTATTTTGCACTTACGATAAATCGAAATTTTCTGACGGCGTAAATTGCTCATTTTTATAAACTTAGAAAAGCGGAGTAAAATCGCCGAACCGTTAAATTCAAAAATCAAAGAGTTTGCGTCGTCAGAAATTTTCTGACCGGAAAATAAAAATATACGAACAAGGCGAGTGCAAAATGCTTGAGCAGAAAAGAAGAAAATTAATCGGCAAATTTGACGAGATTAAGGACGAAACTTTGGGCGAGTCGCTCTACGTCAGACCTTTCGAGCGAGACGCGAAAATCATCAATGAGATAACGCGCTCGACGGGACTGAAAAAAGGAACGGTAGCGCAAAAACTCATTCGCGTCGCGCTCGACGGACGGCGCGTGGATTTCACAAACGAAAAACGCGAAAAGGAACTGCTCGAATGGCTCGTCGGACGCGAGAAACATAAAGCCATAAAAGCAGACGTTTTGGATGCCAGACTCGAACGCCTCGAAGAACACGCTAAAGGGCTGGAAGAGACGCTGCGGGAAGTAAGAGAAAATTCACGTTTCACGCGCGTTCTGGCAAGCGAAATTTATTGCGTGGGTGTTGTTTGTATGTCGTATTTAAATCAGACTTTCACCAAGATAATCGAATACTTCAGTCCCGTCGAAATCGAAAAAAAGAACAGCACGGATTTTGCCAATCGAAATATTTTAGGACTCGTCGAACATTCGCTCGCCGAACTCGAAAAATTGAGCGAGCATCACGGATTTGACTTGGAATCAGCACAACCGGAAATGCTTTACCTTTTCACCAAAATCGAAAAAATCAAGACGCGATTGTTATCTTTGCCGAATGGGTCGTCAGCCGAGTAAAAATCAGAAATGAGAGTTGTTGTCAGCGTTCAGGCAAAAGCCGCGAGTTCGCGCGGACTCGTCCACTACGTCGCCCACAGCAAAGTTGACGCGGCGCGCGAACCCGATGGACGCGAAATTTTTAATTCATATGCAGATGAGATAACTGTCGAAAAAGCCAACGATTTTTTGAAAAGCGGAGTGTCAAATAAAAGACCGCTGAACGACGAACTGCATCATCTCGTCATCTCGCTAAAGGCGGAAGATTACGACCGGCTCGGCGGGGACGAAAAGGAAAAGCAAGAATCGCTCAAAAAAATCACCCGCCACGCGCTTAAAGCGTTGGAAGAATCAACCGGCGCGGACCGGCTCACCTGGGCAGCAGGCATTCATCGAAACACGGATAATCCGCACGTCCACGTCGCTCTCTCAAAAGAATTTTTCGATAATAATTTCGAGAAAAAAATGCTTCGCAAAATTCCGAATGATACCTTGCCGCATTACGAAAAAAACGAAGCTGGTAAAACATTAGCGCCCGGCGTTTTAATCGCCGCCGCGACGGAAAAACTCGACGAGATTATTTCAGAAAAGGCTCGAACTAAAGACGGTGTAAAGCAGAAGCCGCAAGAGCAAAACAAACAAAACTGCACTTCCGGCAAAACTCAAAACGGCGAACATCATCAAACTGAAAAGGCAACTGAGAACGAAACAAATTCAAATTCTGCAATCGAGCGCGAACGAGAGGTTATAGCCCGCGCGATATTGGCGAAATTTTATCTCGAAAAGACGCGGGAAAATTTGGAGTCGCTGGAGACGAGCGGTCATCTGCGGCGGTTCAAAATTACGGATGCCGTAACGGGTCAAAACCGCCGGATGTCGCTTTTCGATCTGGAGCGTCGAGCCGAAAAAGGCGCGAACCGTCAAATCAAAAAATTGAATGTCGCTGATGCGGCGGAAAAAGGCGAACTCAAGAAAAAATTATCCGCTTCGGAAATGGAGAAAAACGCCGACGGCATAAAACGGATTCGCACGATTCTGCATAATCTGATCGTTAAGGAAAATCAGAATTTAATAAAGCGCGAAAACGACTACGAAAAAATCAAACCCGCCGCTGAAAAAATTCGTCGCACACACACCCGCGAAAATAAAAAACTGCCTATACCGCTTCTTTCGGCAAGCGAATTGGAAATGCTGCAAACCGGAAGCGTTGAAAAACGCGATGTCCGCGCTGCCAATTATTTTGAAACGGTTCGCAAAGAACTCGCCCGCGAGCGCGGCACGCCAACACGCAGCGACGAAGAAATTCGGCGTTTAAAAGCGCTGCGAATAATCTCGGAATTGAAGGTTCAATCGCAGGAAAAACAATTAAAAGATTTGAGCGGTAGAAAACGCTTTCTCCCAGTCGAAATCGGCGGCGAAAAATGGAGTCTGGGAAAGGCGGAATCGTTAATTGAAAAACGCCAAGCCGACGAGCGAAAAATCACCGGCAAAATCGGCAAAGTGCTGGGCAAAATTGGTTTGATTGAACAAAAGAACGCCTCCGCAAAATTAGAGGAAATCAAACTCGCAGTTGCGGAAAAATTAAGCGAAAAAAGCGATCAGATGACGGGCGAGTTGCAGCGCGAAAAAAACATTCTCAAAACGCTGAACGAGTTTTATAAAAATGAAACAGGCTGGGATAAGGAAAAGCTCGCGCCCGTTTTCAGCGCGGCTGAACTCGCCGAAATCGAATCGCTCGCTTTTGAATTAAGGAACGCGGAAATTTATCGGGAGAATTGGCAGCACCAAAAACAATTTATGATGCGCGCCGGCGGCGTTGATTCTGACGCGCCGAAAAATATCGAATCAACACAGGAATCAAAACAGAAAACCATTGCCGGGCGCGCCGTCGCCCGCGAGATAATGTGCGAAACGGAAACCGCCCGCGCCAAAGATGAACTCGCGGCTTTCCAGAAGAATAAAATCTTTCAAAAGTTCGAGATTGCCGACGCGAAAACCGGCGCGGCAAAATTCGTTTCATTAAAAGAAGTTCAATTCGATTCACGCGGCTCGATTTTAGACCAAACGCTCGAATATTTTACCGAAAACCGCGAAAAGCGACGGACGCGGCACGGGCTTGAAAAAACGATTAAAGAGAAAGAATCCGACTTAAAAGAAAATCTGAAATCGGCGCGCGAGTTGTCAAAAGTCGCCGGCGCGGAAACCGTCGATTACAAACAGAAATCTTTTCTCGGAGCGGTCACATACACCCACGCGCCCGTTTTTACGCCGAAAGAATTGATGACGCTCGAACTCAGAATCAGGCAGACGGATAACAAATCCGAGGCGGCGAAACTGCAAAAAATTCTCGGTTCCGCCGATTACGAACAGGCGAAAAATTTATCGGCGATTTTGGCAAGCGTCGCGGGCGAAAACAAACTTGCCAAAACCGCCGACGAACAACTTTTGAACGAGCAGGTCGAAAACAAATCTGTCGCTAAAACAGAAGAGAAAGTGCAGGCGAACCAGAGCGAAATTTTTGAAAATAAAGTCTGCTCTGAACGCGACCCAAAGCGAGAAGATAAAACGGTATTTAATCAGCAGGAGAGAAGCAGATGATTTATATTAGCTTTTCAGAATTCTTATTTTACCCAATGCCGAACATTTACCGTCGCAACACAAAATTCGTTGTGAGGCACAAAAATTGCCGATATGTATGTTGTCTAATTTTATGTCGCAATCTTTAGAAACTAACCACAACGCAAGCGGACAGCGGGAAGAATTAAAAATTCTCATCACCGGCGATAAACCCAAAAATCTGCTTGCCGGAAATCCGCAAGTGAACACTTTGGCTTATTCAAAGCAAATGGCGGACGCGCTCGAAAAAGTTTCGGAACGGGCGTTGAACAAAATCGTCAAGGACAATCCGAACAAGAAAATCGTGCTGCTTTCGGGACTTGAGCTTGGCGTTGAACAAGCCGCCGCCCGCCGCGCCCTTGAAATGGGAATCGAAATCCGAGCCTTTATCCCGCATAAAGAACACGGCAAGAATTGGACTTTCGACAATCAGAAACAATATCAAGAATTAACTCGCCGAATCGCCGAAAACGGCGGCACGGTGCAAACCAGCGACAAAGAATACAGCCCGCAGCGCACGCAGCTTAGAGATTATGGAATGGTTGACGAAGCGCATGTCGTCGTCAGTCTGCATAATCCGAACGACGCGCCGGCGCATCAAAAAACGCTCGACTACGCGGCGAAACATTCAAAAACCGTTCTCAACGTCTGGACCGAGGCGGAAAAAACTCTAAACGAAATTTCTAAAAATTTTGACGACAAGAAGGCGCAGAATCGAACGGCTTCGAGAATAGAAATCCGGCAACTTGTCAGGCGCGAGGATGTTCGCGCTGAACCGGATAAATTTTTTCTGTTCGGCGACAACTTAAAAGAATCTGGTTACGGCGGACAGGCGAAAGAGATGCGCGGCGAGGCGAACGCGCGAGGCATTCCGACCAAAAAAGAACCGTCAAACCGTCCGTCGAGTTTTTTCAGCGATAAAGAATTTGCGGCGAATAAAAAAGCGATTGACGAAGCCTTCGGCAAAATTCCAGCGGGCAAAATAATCGTCGTCCCAAAAGCCGGAATCGGCATGGGACTAGCGAGTCTCGGAGAAAAAGCTCCGCAAACCTTCGCCTACCTGAACGAGAAACTAGCGGAAATCGGATTCGATAATCGGCGCGGCAGAGTAATTACCAATGCGCCGAACAATGAAAACAAAGTTGTCGTGCAAAATTTACCGGAAAGACCGGCGAGAGGGGCGACGCGCCTGCTCGATCTGAATAATATCCAGACCAATGAACTAAAGCTTTTATCACCGACGCGAGAAGAAGTTGATGCACTTTCGGTCAATCGCAGCGAAGCTCTTGGCAACTACGCGACGCGGTTGCGCGGAGATTACAAAGCAAATAAAAACGGTTTGCGCGACGGTTTGCAAAGCGTAAGCGACACGCTCGACAAAGGCGACCAAATAACCGTTTCTTGCAGTTGTCGCGGCGGCGGCGAAATGTGCCACGCCGACGTGGTGAAGATGGCGATTGAAAAAATCAATCTGCACTTCAAAAGTCAGCAAATTCAGGAAACGAGTCGAAACGCCGGGAAAGAAAACGCCGCTCAAATAGTTGGGCAATCAGCCAACGCCGATTCGCAAAAACCGAGAATTGAAATCAACCCGCGCACGCAAAGAGCCATTACAGAAATTCTTTCAGTCAGCGAAACGGACAAACTTCTCGAAAAGATAAATCAGACCGACGGCAGAAACCAATCCGAGCAAGCCTCGCACTTGGGCAAAGTCTCGCAGTTCGTCCGCGACGTTTACGAGCGCGGCGGCAATGTCGTGGGCGGCAACTTAATCGTTCCAAAGGAAACATTAACTCTCTCCTCGTCGCCGCTCGCCTTGACGACGCAGGATTACGCGGTTAAGCGGCTCGGCGACATCCTCAAAGATGAATCGAAAGCGAAGGAAATCGCGCCGACGATAATCGAACACGGCAACATTATCGCGGGCGCAACCGCCGACGGCGAGACCAAGCTCAAGGTTTTCACGTGGATGTATGACGCGCTCGAAGGCAAAAGCGAATTTTTAAAGTCTGAAGAAAACGCTCGATTCGGCGAAAATAAGGAACAACGATTCGGACGCGCGCTTTCGGAAATCAGCCGCCTCGCCGAAGAAATGCACCGGCTCGAACCGAGCGATAAAATCGAATTCGCGCCCTTCAATGATTTTGAGCAAAGCGAAAGCGTTTGGGAACACGCGGACGAAAACCGCATAGCCGAGGAAATTTACGAAAATGCCGTCGGGCGCGACGGCGAAGGAGGCGAACACGGAGAAAATTTAGAAAATGAACGCGGCTTGGAACAAGAGGCGAGCGGCAAAGTCGCTGCGGAGGGTTTCGAGCGAATTGAATTAGGCGGCAATGTCGCGCCGCGACTGCCCGCAGATTTTACCGAAACGGAAACGGCGCGACTGCTCACCGAAACTTTGCCCGAAATTGATCGCCAGCTCGAAAGCGGAACCCCTGTCAAAGAGATTCTTAAACCGTTTCACGAAAACGTGCGGCAGAGCGGACGCATTGACGCGCTCAACCGGCTGGAGACAATTTATCAAAAACAAAAAATCTCGGAACTCGAAACGAAACTTACAAACCCGAATCTTCCCGCAATGCAGAAAGAAAAACTGGAAAGCGAAGTCTCGCGCTGGCAGTCTTTAGTTCTGACTCCTAGCTGGGACGCGCAGCGCGATATTCTGGCAGGCGTTCGGGAGAATGAATTCAAGGGCAAAAAGACAATCGCCCAAGCTGCCGGAAAAACAGGCGAATTAAGCCAAAGCGTCAAAGACCGAATCTCGGAAATTGACGTGCGCCATCAAAACGTCATCGAACTAAAATCGCCGAGCGAATTTTTCGCCTCGCTGGGAACCGCCGAAAAAACTTTTTATCAGAAAACGAAAATCGAAGTCGCAAATTTGCGTGTTCAACTCGAAGAAGTCAGGGGAAGCAAAGAAAATTCGGAAGAAAAGAGTCTCGAAACAGGGCTTAAAAAACGGTTGAACGATTTTCGCGAGTTGAAGCCATCGTTCGCATACAAGCTCGAAAATTCGACCGAAATCATCGTTGGTCGCGCCTCGACGACTGCGGTTGAAGAACGCGCGTTTGTTTATTCCTACATAAGTTTTCAACTCAAACAGCCGGAAACGAGACTCAGGCACGAAAACGAGAGATACCGGATTTACGCCGCGCAGCTTGAAGCAACTAAGAATCGAAACGAATTAATCAAAACCGCGTCCGACATTCGCGTCGAGAACGCCGCGCTCGGACTTCGATGGAAAGATTTGAACGCCGGCGAAAAGGAGAAACAGCCGCGCCCGCTGACGAATCGGGAAATGCAGTTTCTGTTCACCGAAACATCTCCAGCGCACCACTTGCCCGAGATGACCGTCGCGCGGCTCACCTACGCGCATTCGGGCGAGAGCCGCCGCCAAATGACCGAAGCAATGCTGAAGGGCGAAATTAAACCAAGCCCGGAAGCACGGAAATTAATTGACAGTTTGGAATCGCGGCTCCAGCGGCGAGAAGTGAAAGATTCGATGCTGGCGACCAAGCATTTTTTTGAAAGCCTCAAAACGCCGAATGAAAATCTAAAATTCAAAAACGCGTTTTGCCATCAAGAAATTTACCGGCAGTTGCCGCCGCAGGAAAAGGATTTTGTTTATCAAAAAACGACACGGCAGAAAGAAAATCTCGAATACCGGCTCACCTTCCGGCAACAGGAGTTAATCAAAAGCGAAACCGCCAGCCGCCAGCCGCAACCGACGCTTGAACAAAGCAAAGCCGAAAAAAGTTTTCATCTTTTGAGCAAGTTGAATCAAGCGCGAATTTTGGGCGATAGAATTGAAAATTCCCCGCTCGCATCGTCTGAAATCAGCGAACGAGATTTTCGCGCCGCAAACTTTATTTTGCAGAATCAGCCGCCGGAAAAAATCTCTCAGCTCAGTTCGGAATTAAAACAAAGCGGTGCGGGCGAAGACAGAAAAATCGGCGAGATTTTAGAAACCTTCTCGAAAGCCGATATTACAAAATCAGGCGACAAAACGACCGTCGAAATCAAGCTGCCGGAAAACTCAGTTCTCGGAACGGAAATTTATAAAGAACTGCTTGAAAAATTTTACCCCGACGACGCGCGCGAAAACGATAAATTTAAGTTCGCCAATTTCAATGAAAAATCGCTCGAAGACGCGAGAATCAAAGGGCAAAATGAAACGATAAAAAATTGGCAATCCGAACTCGGCAACAATTTTTATCGCGCCGACGCGCCAGCCGCCCAAATCTTTCAGACCGAACGCGCTCTCGCGGAAGATTTGCCCCGCGTGGCGCAAATGCAGCAAACCGCCCGCATCGCCCGCGCCGAAAACGCGCAGATTTTAGAAAAATACGCGAGCCGCGTCGCGTTCAAAATACAAAATCAAAAGTCATCAGTGCCAAGCCTCGCGGAACAGAAACAAATTATAAAGGTCGCGCTTGATTTATCCTCGAAAGGCGCGGGTTTTCCGGTGAGTTCAACAAACCAGCAGTTTTTCGCGGCGGCGCAAATGGAAATCAGCGTCAGCGATTTGCAGAAATTCGGGTCGAACGAAAAGTTGATTGCCGAAAACCAAACGGGCATCAGAAAAACTTTTTCGCTCATTACGGTTAAACAAAATGGTTTGGAAGAAGCCAAAATCAAACCGGCGGAAATCCGCGCCGAAGACAAACTCGCGGACGTTTACTTCAAAACTCAGAAGGCGGAAGAAAATCGTTTATTGACCGTCGCGGCACGAACGGCTTTTGAAGAAGGCGCGAAGGAAAATCTAGAGAGAAAATCAATCGGCGACTTGGTTTCTGAAACAATAAAGCAGGAAATCAAAAAAGAATCTGCGACCGAAGCGCGAATCGCTGTCGAGCCTGAAAATAAACATTTTGAAGAAAAAGAATTTGAGCCGCAAGCATTAAAGTTAGCGGACGCAATCGAGAAAGCGCACGATTTGAGCAAAGACGGCGCGCAGCAGTATGAAATCAACGAAGCCTTTGAAGTTGCCGAAAATGAAAGAACAATTCTTCTACAAGCGGACAAGAGAGTTGAAAAATCCGAAGATAAACCGGCGAGTCTTCGCATCTACGAAGCTGAAATTAAAAGAGCCGAAAAGGAATTGTGGACGAAAAACTTGGGAGCGAAAATTTTGGCGGGCGTGGATTATTCGGAAAGCGAATTAACCTTAAATCTCGATAAAATTTTCGCCGCGCCGGAGCGCGAGCAGATGAAAGTTGAAGCCGCCGAAATCGCCAAATCACGGCTTGAGCCGAAAGAACTCGATGCCGACCATCGCAAAATTCCGACCGAAGCGGGCAGACAAGCGGTGGCGACTTTCAAGCAGCTCGAACAGGCGCACAATGTCTTTCAGTTCAGCAACGATTCGGTGAAAATCCGCGAGGCTTTTGCCAGACTCGATACGGAAGCGGCGACGCTCAATAAATTCCGTCAAAACTTTGACAAAACTGAAAAACTCGCTCTCTTGCGCGACGGCGTGAAAACTGATTTAGTTGATTTGCTGCGGAAAAACCAAAACGCAAGCGGCGCAGAATTGAGCGAACGGACGGGCGAGATTCTCAAACAGAATTTCCTCAAAGCCGGATTCCCTGATCCGCCGAAATACGAAGATAAGATCGAAACTTTAACACGCGAAATCGTCGAGAAAATCGAAGCGAAACAAATGACGATAAAAGAAAAAACTGCTACGCCGGAGCGTTCGGCGCACGGTTTCGATAAAGGCGCAACGAGCGGGCGGCAGGAGCAGCAACTACTCGAAACGAATCAAGCAAAACAAATGAAGGCGAAAGAAGCATTTGTTCTCGCCAGATGAAATCACAAAACGCTTAGTAATCGTGAGTGGTAATGTAATCACGCGCTCGCTTAGACAATTTTTCGTCCGCCGTTGTTTTGAAAGCCGAAAAGTTTTCCCAAGAGCCGGTGAACACTCCGCTTTTAAACGGCAGCCATTCTGAGCCGCTGGCGCGTTCGATTTCCGCATTAGTTTCGATAACGGGTGCTAAAATTTGAGAATAGCTGCGTTGGAGTTTGCGGCGAATTTCGCTTTCCCACATAAAACTGCCCGTGATGATGCCGTTGTCTTTGGCGAGACTGTCGAGGGCAAATAAATACTCAAAACGGGTGAACGAGTCTAAAAATTCATTTTCGGTGTGAATTACGCCGCCGAGCGCGTTTCGCAAGTAATTTCGCAGATGCAATTCGAGCGGCATCGCGCTCGACTGATATTCAATCAATTTTTTGCGGTCATAGCTGTCTACAATCGTCGCGGTTGGCAAAGCCTCGCACGCCGGTTGCAGCATTCGCCATCTCCGAATCTTCGTTTTATGAAACAGCGCGGCGAGCAATTTATAACGCTCGCCCGCTACCGCCGCGATGCCGCCCGCGTAAAACAAAAGCATTGCCGGATAGCGTCGCAGGCGCAGTAACGTATCCGCAGAATATCCTTCGTCCGTCGTTTCGCCGACGACCGTAAGCGCATCCGACCATACGGATTCGAGCTCATCGCCGCCGTGATAGCAACCCGCTACAAATAAATCGAGCAGATTTTTCGTTAAAGTTTCGTATTCGGCAATGCGCTCGTTCAAATTAGGGTCTTTAGGTAAATTATCTTTCGCTAAAAATTCCGGCGCGTTTAGTTCGGCGCGCAGAGTCTTCGCTTCATCAAGAACGAGGCGGCGAACGGCAATTTTCTTGCGCGGGTCATGCAAAAATTCTTCAAGCAGTTCGAGCGCAGGTTTAGCATCAGAGGAAACGCCCGACCAGTTTTCCTTTTCGCGCTCCATCTGTCGCATCTCGCTGCGCGTGGCGATGCCGATTTCGGAGCCGCGCCGGATTAAAACCGCGCCGAGATGCCAAGAGCCGCGCGGCGTGTCGAGATTTCTGATTAACTCGTGAATGTATGGCGAAGGCGGAATTTCAACCGCGCCGTAGAAATTTCCATCGTGTTCGATAACCGAGTAGCGAAGATCGGCGACGGGCGGCGTGCAGCGGGCGTTGACGATGCTTAGAAATTGTTCCGCGCTGAAATTCGACGGGCGAACGTCCGAAGCGTCGCGCGTTCCGTTCGATTTCAATTTGTCGCCTGCGCCGACGATCAAAAAAGCGAAATCGTCCGCCGCGCGTCCAGCCGTGTTGGTTAGAGCCAGCAGGTCTTTGGCGAGTTCGTCCAAATTTTTGCTTTTGTTCTGTCCGCTTAATTCGTATTTGAGTTTGAATTCGACTTTCGGCGATTCATCTTTTAATGCCAAAAATTCTTTTAGTTTTTGTTCGTCAATCATCGTTTTATCAACAATTATAACCGATATCGAATGAAAAAATGAGGGGCGGGAATGAGTTTTGAATCGGAATGGCAAAGCGAGCTTTCCGAATTGAAAGAAATCGGCGCGGTGATGAAAAACTATGATCGGAATTTATTTTGCGCCGAATAAGCCGGTCGCTTTCTGCTGATTTTTCAAATCAATGACGGGTTGTTCGATCAGTCCTAGACTGCCCAATTCCTTCAGCGAAGGGTTTGGTTCGATGTGTTCAATTTGTTCGAGCGGCAACGCCGCGCCTTTCCAACGTCGGCAAGTGTTGGGCGCGACGACTAGAAACCAAGTCGGCGATTCTTCGCGGCTGTTGCCTGTCGGAATCGCCCATAGAGTAGATTGATGCGGCGATATTCGGGTGTAAAAATAATAATAATTGCGATGATTCAAAGCTCGACTGGCGACGGAAAAGGCACGAGTCTTTTTCTCCCAAATTATACCTTCGAGCTTTTGTAAATCGTCGGGAAAGCCACCGCGTTTCTCGTGAAAACGAAGCAGGTCGCGCATCATTTGCGAAGCTGCTTCGACGGGCAAATCTTCGGTTTTTTTTCGGTCGTCGCGCCAGAGCGAGTAAACGTAAACAACGACGACGAGACACAGCGCAACGGGCGCGAAGACGAGCGAGAGTTTGATTCGGCTAACGGTCATAAAAGTTTCTAAATCACGCTTCGGTTCATATTGAGCAGCGAACGGTCATAAATCTCTTGGGATGCGGCGCGAACTTCGTCGGGCAAGCCGCTCAGGGCATCGGAATTCGCGCCCGATTTCTTCTTGGCTTTTTTGGGCTGTGCGATGTCAGCGTTAATAGTTTTAGTCAAAACGATAGTCGCAGGATTGGAGACTTTTGATTTGCCCGCGCCGTCTGCCCAAGCCGTGCTTATTCGGGAGGCAACGTCTTCTTCGGCGGTCAGCGGTTCAGTTAAATTCAATTTCATTTCGCTTGTTTCATCTTGGGTAATTGCCGCGCTGCTCATCGCCTCCGACACTGATTCTTCTACTACCTGCTCTAGATTTACGTTTTGGGGTTGCGCCGCCTGTTCTATGTCCGTTTCGTTTTCAAAGGCTGCGGGAATAGAAGCGGCATCGGAAGCATCAGCAGGTTGTTCGAGGCGATAACCGGAATCCACATCGCCTAAAAACGGAGCGCGCGGCTTGCCGTATTCCTTTGCCACGAATTTGTTTTTCATCACGGCAAGCGGCGGATAAGCGGCTTTAATCGGCGGCGCGGTATCGCAAACGATGAGCAGTTCTTTGTGCGCGGCGATTTGCCGAACTTCGCCCGCGTGCATCAAGGAGCGTTTTTGTTCGGCGTAGCGGGTATTGTCGTTTTTCTTGCCAGGAAAATCCTGATAAGTTTTAGCGAAAATCGTCGTGTCGCCGAGCTGTTTTGAAGCGTATTCAGCGGTTACGTCGTCGAGTCCGGGCAGAAAAATCTTCGTCATTACCGTGCCGAGAATCGCGTTCGCCTGCTCTTTTCCGTATTGGTCATACATCTGCGGCAAATCCTGATAACCCAAGCCTAAACCTACGCCGCGCCCGCGCCCGATGCCGGAGATGCGTTTCACTTCGGCGACGTTTAGCTGATACGCTTCGTCAATCAAAACAAAGCACGGGTATTTCGGCTCGTTCACGCCGTCGAGCCGCATCTCCAAAACAGCTTGACCGAGGAATGTGGCAATAAATTCCTTATACATTTCCGCCGCGCCTTCGGAGACGACCAGATAAACGGCAGTTCCGGGTTTTCGTAAATCTCGAAAATCAATCGTGCGACAACCTTTCTTAATTTCTTCAGCCGTCGGAGTGCAGGTTACGGCACGCGCCGGCGCGAGCGTGAACGGACGCAATTTATTGTATAAGCCGATGAGAACCGAGCCGCGAGTTTGAACGGGAGCTTTACAGAATGCGAAATACGCTTGTTGCGCGAAAAAGCTGGGACTGAACTCAAGTGCTGCGCCGAAAGCGTCCCCGTCGCGTGTCGCAATCAGAAAATCGGCGGCGAAAGATGGAATTGCGCGTTCGCCGTAAACCGATGCGAGATGCAGCAGAATCGCGGTCAAGGCGAGTTGTTCGGCATCGCCCCAGAACGGGTCTTGCGAAGTTTTTTGGCGATTCTCCGCGCCGATCATCATTCCTGCGATTTGGCACGCGAATGCGGGATTTTCGCGGGCTAAGGGAATGAAATTCCACCTGTCGCTCTTTTCCGGGTTGTTCAAATCGAGCCGAAAAACTTGGCGGGCAAAATCTCCGGTCTGTTCGCACAACTCGCCCTTCGGATCGTAAACCAAAACGGACGCTTCGTTCAGGACGGCGCGAATCATTGCCATAAAAAACGTCTTCGATTTGCCTGAACCCGTCGGACCGAACATAACGAAATGCCGCAGCCATTGATTTTTCGGTAAATACAAATCGCGCCTGCCGAAAACACGAGCTACCGGCAGGGCATTTTTTGGCAGAGAAGTTCCCGGAAAACGATTGACCAATTTTCTGCTGATTAAATCTTCAAGATTTGCCCACCGCGCCGAGCCGTGCGACGTACTCATCGTCCACAATCGGTAAGACCAGCACAACAGATAAGCGTCTAAAAAAGCGGCGGCGAGAGAAAGAACGGCGAGCGACCAGAAAACGAGCCAGAGTAATCCCGACGCGCCAAGCAAGTAACCGGCGAACAAACTCAAAAATGCGCCCGCCGTTCCCAGCAAAATGAAAAACGCGGCTTGCCCGACATCGTTTATCCACGCCCAAAATGCTTGATAGGCTGGCAAATATTGTTCGTTTGCCTTTCGCGGAATGCCGCGCGAAGCGTCGAAATTTTCTATCCAATCCTGAGAAAACATTTCTTTGAAAGATTAACGATTTATCCTTTCGGCGAGCAGCCGCTTTTCTTCTTCGAGCAGACGCGAAGCATTTTCATTCTTCGGCAATAGTTCGCCGCGCCATTGCTCAATCGTCCAACCGGCGGCGACGATTCTTTCGAGCGGTGCGAACGGTTCGGGCATTTCAATCCGACTTGTCGAAGCCGATTGAAAATAAGTAATGGTTCGCTTGTCCAAAGACGCGAGCGGAAACCTCATCATCAGCGACGGATTTTGTTCGCCCGCACTTTGTTTCGGGCTGGACAAAATCTCGAACGCGAGCGGCTGCCGGTTGTAGCGAACAAAAAATACGCTGGAGGCGGATTCCAATTTGCCGTTCTCAAAAGTCATTTTGGGCGGCATTAAACCGCGCGTCTGGACGGCGGTTATAACCGTTTCCACGTTCGCCGGAATGATTTTCTTCTCGGAAAAATCGGCGAAAACGGACAAGGAGATTGCCATTCCGAGCGCGCCCGTTTCGCGTAGCCTGACGGTCGTGTCGTAAACTTCGCCGCGAAAAATTTCCGGCGCGGAAAATCGCGCATTTTCCGCCGCGCCTCGTTCCGGCGCGTCAATTCCCGGCTTCTCGACAAACGCAACTTGCGCGGGATTCCGGCGGTTGGAAAATAATCGTATTCCGGCGAAAACGGCAACGATTAAAAGAGCAAGCGCGACGACGTTAAAGGTCGGTGAAAAGATGAAAGAACGAAGAGCATTCGGAGATTTTTTTGATCTCTGTTTTTTCAAATTAGAAATTTGTTCGGCGGATTTTGTTGTTCCAAGCGTTTTTGGTTTCTTTTCGCTTTTACTCGCTTCAATCATAAATTAAATCTCAAACACAAAATTCTTTTTCGGTCATAAAAACCGTGCCGTTGCCGAGCAGCATCGCCTTCCATTTCGCATCCCGTTCGGCGAGCCAAATATCAACGACCGGATGAAAAGCCGTTGCTACAAGCAGCAGATATTCGAGCTGCAATTTTAATAATTCCTGCGCCTCCGCCGTTTTGACGAAATAGCAGAAATAGCGCAGCAAAACCGTTTCGTCCAAGTAAACGAGCTGGTCGCGCTCGAAAGCGTTCACGACATCAATGGATTCTCTTAAACTGGGGTAGTCTTCAAGTCCGGCAACGCCGCGCACCGCGTCGAGCAGTTTGATGGCGAACGCTAATTGCGCCGTCGAAGCGTTCGGGCAGCGAACGCGCAAAATTTCCAATTCTTTGACGAGCGACGGCGTATTAAAGCGCGAGAAAATGTGGCGCGAAACGAACGGCGCGGAAAGTTTGTGCCGCAAATCGTTCGATGTCGTCACGACTATGGGGCGCATTTTCCAATCGCTGATGCCGACGAATCCGCCTTGCAATCGCGGCACATAAACCAGCCCGCGCTCCAGCGGCATCAGCATCGAATCTTCAATGCTCGCGCCGAATTTGTCGCTTTCGTCAAGCAGCAAAATCGGCGGCGCGGTTTGATTATCTGCCTCTTGCGCCGCCTGCGCCGCCAAGTCGTAAGCCAAACCCATTTCGCCTAAAATCAAAAAATCGCGTTTCCATTTTTCGTGTCGTGCGCGTCTCATTACCGAGTCGCGTTCCGTTTCGGGCAAATCTTTGGCGAGCCGAAGATGCTGCTGCATCCATTCCTTTTGTTCTTCTTTGTCCCAATCGTAAAGAATCTCTTCCTGCTTCAAACCGTCGCGCCCGGCGACGATGCAAATCGCCAGATTACAGCCGGTCGCAAGAGCTTCGGGAAAAGCGGTTTTGCCGCTGCCGCGCGTGCCGGAAACGAGCCAAGCGCGACCGGATTTTAGGCTTTGGCAAAAGTCGGAAAAATTTTGCTCTTCGGGAACATAACCGGCGAGGCAAATCAGCTCATAAAGCTCCAACTCGCGTCCTTCCAAAACAAGTTTGCGCGGGTTAATCTGCGCCCTGTTAGTATCGTGCGGAATCATTTTCTATTACCTTAAAATTTATTGCTTATCCATTGCCGCCACCGCAGCTTCGGCGAGACGGCGAAATTCCAGTGTCATTCTCGGCATCGCGGCGCGAATTCTATCGGGCGAACCTTCGCTGAAAAGTGTCGCTAATTCGTCGTCGGAGAGTCCCGTCGCCGATTGCTTATTTTGCGCCAGCCTGCTTTCATCGGAAACTTCGTCGGGCAAATCCGTCACCAAAACATAAGCATTCGTTCCGGCTGAAATTTCGATAAATTCGCCGGACTGACTGGTATTTCCAATCTCTTGCGATAACACGCCGGACGCCCGCGTCTGCGAATCCGAGATGACGACTGTTCCGCCCGAACGCCGACTGCCGATGACGTTAACGGCGGACGCTCCGACTTCGCGCAAGCCCGCAAGAACGCGAGACCACGCACTTTGAATTTTGCGGCGGCGACCCGTCACGCCCGATGCGCCGTCGCCGCCCATTACTTCGCCCTCGAACTTCACCAAGCCGCCGCTTTTCGGATCAATTAAACCGACGACTGAAACAAAGGCGCGTTTGTATTCGCTGGCGCGCAACGTGCCGACTAAAACCGTGCCAGCCGGATATGAATAATTTTTGCCCGAAATCGCACGGGTTAATTCCATTCTGACCATGCCGCCCGAAGCGCGAAGCGTAAAGACCGCGCCCAAAAATCGAATCGGCAGAAGCGTTCCGAACGGAATCGGCGCACTGACAATGCCGGCATCAAGGTTTTCGCGTCCGAGAACTGTTTGAACGATATTTGGGACAACCGAACTTGAAGCCGATTTTTCCTTTTTCGATGCGCCGAAAAAGAGTGAGCGTGCCGACGGCTCTGATTCGCTTTCCGTTTTCTGCGTGGCGATATTAAGCGGATTCGATTTGCCTGAATCTGAACCGTTAGTATTTTTCTGAGCTTGCAGCGAAACATTTTGGGAGCGTGTCTGGTCGCCGTTCGTTATCACCGGCGCGACGTTAGCGGAGTTTGGGTTCGATGTCGAAAGCGAGTCAGGCACGACGACAGGTTCATTCAAATCGGTTAATTTATTGGGCTGCGTCGTAGAAACTATTGAGTCGCCGTTCGTATTTACAACCGAAGGCATATTATTATCACTGCTCCCGCTCGGCGTTTTCTTCGCGACGAGATTGAGAGCCATTTTTAGCTTTTCGTCTTCAGTTGCGGGCGCGGCGGTCGCATTATTAGTCTTGACGGTTCGGTCAACCGTCTGTTTTTTCGTTTGAGCAAAAACGCCGATGCCGAAAAACCAGCACAGCACCGCGAGCAGCAAAACGAAGCACAAAACGAAGCAGACGAACGCCAAAAACAGTTTTTTCTTCGACGGTTTGCCGCGTCCGACCTCATCAGCGGAATCTTCTTCCTCGTCAATTTCTTCAAGAGAATTTTCATTCGTTGACTGGTTGCCGTCAGCTGCAGCTTCTTTTAATAATTTTTCGCGTGTCTCTTCCGATTCGGAAAAGGGCAGCGCGGCGGGAATTTCATCAATGGTTGCTGTAGGCATTTCAGTTTTACTCCTTTTTGGCGCCCGCGTTCGGCAAGGCGATAACGGTCGGCGAATCGGCGGCTTCGCGGTGCGAAACAAGCACGCGCAATTTTTGACTCGCGCCCATAACGGGAGCGCGATAGACGAGCGCGTAATAACTCACCGAGCCAGTCAAAATCAAACCTTCGAGGCTCGTCGTTTCGACGTATGTTCTTTCAAGCCGCTCGGTAGCAAGCGCGTTTCCTTTATCGTCCGTCGTGTTCATTTCGAGTTCCGGCGTTCCGGGAACGAGTCTTAAATTGGCGGTTGATTGGTTGCGGACGGCGACGACGACTAATCTTTGCTCCGCGTCAATTTCAGCAACCGAGGAAACCGCCAAACTCAAACCGTTTCTGGCTTCAGACCACGCGCCTAAATTTTTCTTCGGATTCTTCAAACAATCGGCGAGCCGTTTATTCACAAAGCGCGATAGTTCAAGTTCGGTTTTCAGCTTTTTGGAAGATTTGTCCGCATCTGATTTTCGGCTGAGTTTACCTCTTGAAACTTCGAGCGATGTTTGAATGAAGCTCGGAGACTCGTTCGCATCTTTGAACTCGCTAATCGCTCCGCCCGCGACTACGCCGCTGCCGCCGACGAGTTTGGAGTTCGCCCGCGTGTTAAATTGATTGTTCGTTTTAACGTCGTCGCCCAGATTGTAGGCAAGTCCCGCCGCGCGGCGAGCGGCGACGACTTCATCGCGGTTGTAATTGACGACGCAGCGATGCGCGTTTTTTCTTAAATCGGAAACGGGAACAAGTTCTAAAATCAAAACCAACCCGGAACGCATTTGCAAAGTAATTGTCGCCGAAGGCGTTGCTGTGCCGCCGCCATCGCGCGCCGCGACAAAGCCTTCGCCCGGATAAATCGTAATCGAGCGGTCGGTTTCCCTAGTCGGCGATTGAAAGACGGACGCGAATTTCGGGTTGCCTTCGTGAATGTAATAAATGCCGTCCGAAGCCGGAAACTCGACGATTGAAACGGCGTTTTGCGCCAGTCCCATGCGGACAATCGTCGGCTGTTTCGGATTAACGACGACGCTTGCTTCGCCCGACAAAAAATCTGTTTCGGCGGAATTGATAATCGTTACGGGATTAGGAGCATTTATTAGACCGAAGTTTTGGGCGATTGTTTTGTCAGCTTTAGTCGGCTTAATGTTTTTTGCGACAAGTCTTTGCCCGCGTTTCTTGACCGGGCGTTTAACTTGCGCCGGCGCGTCCAGCGCGCAGCACAAGAGGAACGCCGTCAGGAGTACGACGACCTTGATTAAACCGAATCGCCGTAAGTTTAGTTCGTTGAAAAATTGTTTTAGAAATTCTTGTTTTTGCATAAAAATCCTCTCACACGCGCCGGAGCAATGCTGTTGACGCGAAAAATTAAGTTTGAAAAATCCTTACTAATTAGCTTTTACTTCGGAACGGCGTTCGATGAACCATCGGAATTCGATTGACCGGGCAAATCCGCAGAATCATCGGTCTGCGACTCAACAGTTGTGGCGGCTGTATCTTCGTCGGCGAGCAGCACAATCGGCGAAGACGATTTGCCGTTCACCGGCTCGACGCGAAAGCGCAAAATCGTAAAACCCGTTCGCAAGTTGTTGTCATTTCGCGCCGGAGAAGCGGGCGCGTCCTTTAAGAGAAACTTGCATTTTAATTGCACGGATTCTTCAACGTCCTGCCCGTTCGCTTTGCGCCTGACGCGCCGGATGCCGATGGCTCGCAGAACGTAAGGGTCGCTCTCGTCTACCGATAAATCCTGCAACTCCCACGACGAATTAACGCTTTCCGCTTTTTCCGCCGCGAGCGTGCCGTTTTGTTTTAATTTAGCGGCAAACGAAAGCGATAAATCGGGGTCGAGCATCCGCAAAAGTTTATTAATATTTGCTTCTCTCGTCGTCTGTTCGACCGTATAAAGCGATTTCAAAAATTCTTTGACCAAGTATTTTTTGTCAGTATCATTCGGACGGTCGGGCGTGATTTCGACCGATTCGGTCACGCCGTAATCGCGGTTATTCAGTTCGACGACTCTGCCGGAAGTTTTATCAACGACGATGCGGTCAGCTCGACGCACCGAAAGATAGACGTTCATCACGACGCTCGCCGCGAGAACGAAAAGCAAAATTAGAGAGGCGCGGAGCAAGGAAGAAATCGTCAAAACGTCTTCCGGGTCGCGGTTGATCGCCGCCGAAAAATCGGTCGGCGCGTTTTCCGTTGTTTGGTGAAAGACCGAAGCATAACCGCCGCCATCGCTCGTGTGCAGTTCTCCATTTCCGGCAGCTTGGGCGTTAAAATTTGTATTCATAGAAAGTCTTTAAATCAGAATTAGAATTAAAAAAAGAATTGCTTGGTGTTGTCTCGAAAAGGTCTAAGGGCAAAACGAGTGCCAAAGCAAAAGGTGAGAATTTTCAAAAACTTCCGAAAAAACAAACCCGGAAAAAGTCGAAAACCGGAGTTGAAAGAGCAAAACAGAAAATTGACGGCTTATAATTCCGGCTTGGTGCATTTTTGCACCAACGTAAAATTCTTTGGAGCGTTGGTAAAATATAGGTTTAAGGAAAGGCGAAAATTAGCTTGGTGCAAAAATGCACCAATGGTGCAAAAATTCGCCAAGTTTTTACAAGTTGCCGGTTGTAGAGAAGGTTTAGACAAAGCATTTATTCTGTCTATAATTAAAAAATCAATAATTAGCTACAAAATTAGAAAAGGAGAAAACTTTATGGGAATTCCAGCGGGAAATTACGACATTGAACTAATTAACCCAAGTTGCCAGTTATAGAGTTTGATATTTGAAAACAGAAAAGTCCTCTTTTAGAATTTTGTCGCCAAACTAATTCACAAAAGAGGACTAATAAATGTGCGATAGCACTCTTGCAATATACTGTTTTATCGATGATTTTCTCAAGGCAAGCGGACATCGGGAAGATATTCGCGCCGAAGTTACGGACTCGGAAATTATCACAATTGCCATTAGCGCAATGCTGCATTTCGGCGGAAACTTTGAAAAAAGTCGGCTCGTTTTGTATCAACTCGGTTTTATGAAACGCCTTTTGTCGCGCTCCAGGTTTTCGCGCCGCGTTAATCGTTTGGCTGATTTGATTTATCGGCTTTTCCATCAGTTGGGCAGCGCTCTCAAAGACCTGCATTGGGAATCGCGCTACTTGCTCGATTCGTTTCCTGTGCCTGTGTGCGACAACATTCGGATTAAAAGATGCCGGATAGTTAAAGACAAACGGTATCGCGGGGCAATGACGAGTTTTCGCCGCTATTTCTATGGCGTTCGTGTTCAGATACTGGCAACCTCCGAGGGCAACCCCGTCGAGTTCTGTATTTTGCCGGGCGCGTGTTCGGATTTGCAGGGCTTGGCGGAATTGGCTCTCAACCTGCCTGATGAGGCGCAGTTGTTTGTCGATGGCGGTTACAATTTCTATGAATGGGAAGATTATTTGCACCAAAGCAAAGAACTTCGCCTCCAAGTTCCGCGCAGAAGCAATTCTAAACGCGCCAGAGAACCGTGGCTGGAGCTGCACAAGTCGCTCGTCAGAAAATATATCGAAACGACGATTGGCGAGATTTCTAAATTGTTTCCCAAGAAGATTCATGCGACTAATCTAAACGGTTTTCTGTTGAAGATAGCTTTGTTTTTATTCGCCTATCAAATTGATAAGGCTTTTATTCAATAACTGGCAACTTGGGTTAATTAAAAGGACGAAGAAATTAATAGAAACGTATGAGGGAAATTATAATTTAACATTGCTTATGAATTGCTTGTTGAGTTTAATTGTTTTACCACAACAACATAACTCAAGAGTTAGAAAGCTGTCTTTTATGAATGAGGACTTAATTCAGATTGCAGAAATTCAATTTATTCTTAATTCTAAAAACTTTTTCTTTGATCCAAGAACTTTTAATAATGATCTAAAGAATTTGTTAAATAGAATCAGAAACGGAATTTCTAACCAAAGAATTGAAGCCGTTTCAAAGAATGAAAAGTGGAAAGGCGTAATTATTGAAGATTATGATAGACAGAATAATCTGGGACTTCATTTAGAACTTACAACAGCAGAACTTAGAAAATTTGCATTTTACATTGCTGATAAGTATTTAGGTGAAATAAAAAGTCAAGAAGTTCCCACCACCAACATACCTGCATAAATTGTTATAATTCTTAATTACGGAACAAATTAAATCAACAGCGCAGAAATAAAGTTTAAGCAAAAAGTTGTAGTTTCAGGCTGAATTTGATTTGCTGATTTGCCAAGCGTGCGGAATCTGCGCCGAATTTGCGCCGACGGACAAACCGGCGCGGGCGAAAACTAACTCTTCGGGCGATAACGAGAGCGCATAAGCACTGCGAATTAAATCGCTGGTTTGCCCGCTCGTTAAATTGGAAAGCTGAGTTACATTCAAGCCGGTGAGTTCCGCCGCCCGCAGAATTTGTTTTTCCGACGCCCCGCGATTTCGCCACGGCTCGTCGCGCCGAATGAGTTTGCTTGTCTGTTGCCCGGCGGCGAGCCAGGCGTCGGCAATTTCGAGGGCTTGGACGCGCGAGCTGCCGCAGCCGACGACGTGAAAATCTCCTTTCACGCAGCCGCGAATCTCAAAACAAACCGACGAAGTTTCGACGATTTCTAAAAAGTCGCCGTCTTCGAGCGGCATATATAGACACGCTCCCAACGGAACCCAGGCGAAACGCGACGCTCTTTCGATTTCTTCGATGACATCAAAAAAACGCAGCGCGCCTACGCCGCTCAAAAGCGACGAGCGCAAATTTTCGCGCTCTTTCCACGAGGAGATGGCGCGGTTAAAATCGGCTTGCTCGTGCAGTGAAATACAGGAAGAAATATTATCGTCGTCGCTTGATTCGCTAATTGCGCCGAGCAAGGTTGCTCGGCGCACGCCGGAAGTTTTTGAAATGTCGCAATCTCTTAACTCGACAATGACCGCATCCGTTTTTCCAGTCGAAACGCTGGGACGCAAAGCGCGTCCGATCATCTGCGGACCGAGAACCGCAGCCGAAGTTTCGGTTGCCGGACGCGCGACGATTACGCCGCTCGTTTGCGGGCAGTCCCAACCTTCGACGAGCAGTTTGGCGTTGACTAAAACCTTAGTTTCGCCGCCCGAAAACGAGCGCATAACTTCTTCATATCTTTCGCGGTTCATCGCGCCCCAAACGGCTTCGGCGTTAATCCCGTTATCATTGAAGGCTGCGGCTAAACTTTGCGCGTGAGCGACATCAACGGCGAAACAAACCGTTGGACGATTCAATAAATGCTCAAAATAAGCCGCGACCGCCACATCGTTTCGCGCCGAATTATTAACGGTTCGAGAAAGCTCTCGCTCTAGGAAATCGCCGTTTTTGATTTTCAAGCCTTCGAGCGAAGTCGCCGTTTGCGCGTAAAAGCCAAAGGCGGGAACGAGGTAGCCTGCTCGCGTGAGCTGCGAGATCGTGTTCCAAACGGCGACCGTCCCGAAATAATCGGGAGAGGCGATTGATTCGCCGTCGCCGCGAATGTGCGTCGCCGTCACGCCGATTTGCAAACGAGCGGAGCTGAAGTAATCAAGCATTTCCTTATAGGAACGCGCCGCCGCGTGATGCGCTTCGTCCGCTACGAGAACGGAAAAATAATCGGGCGGCACACGCCGCAATTTTTCACCGGCGACCGACGCTGCTGTTGCGACGACGAAATCGCCGCTCAAATCGAAACTGCCTTCGCTGATTTTCGATACTTTCAAATCGGGGGAAAACTGTCGAGCGCGTTCTATTGTCTGCGCGACTAGAGCGCGACTCGGCACGACGAGCAGCGTTTTCCAACCGAAGCGCGCCGCGACTTCCGCGACAAAAGCCAAAATCAAAACGGTCTTCCCTGCTCCGGTCGGCTGGATGCAAAGCAGGCGGCGCGGCAGTTCTTGGGATGATTCGCCGCTTAAATCTCTTGTTTCCGCCGCCTGCTTCGCGTATTCGAGAAGGACGCAAAGAGCTTCGGTTTGGTATTCACGAAGTTCGAGTTTCATAAATAAAAAAGCCGGAAGTTTGTTCTTGAACGCTTTTAGGGCAACGCGCGAAATTCCGCTGTTTGTATTTACTTTTTGATTGGCGCGGCAAAAAGAGTCGAGCGAGCGATATTCGCCGTTTGGCGGGTGTCTTGGCTGACAACGACAACGCCGTCGTCCAGTTTTACTTTGCCGTTTTCGCCCGCGATGTAGCGGCTGCCTGAACGCGCGTCGTAAAAAACTTCCTGCGTTTTTGATTCATTCGGCTGCTCGTTGTTTGCGCTTTGAACCGGCTGGTTTTGCGCTGTGATGACTTGGCTCGGAACGGTCTGTCTTGGAACGGGAACAACAAAATTCGGCACTTGTCCGAGTTCCGGGTCGTAAAGCGAAGCGCGAGCCACCGATGCGGAAATGACACCCGGAAAGTTTGCTCTGAAAGAAGCGTTTGCGAAAGTTTGACGGATGAGCAACCAACGATAAATCTTCAGTCCGCGCCCGACGTAGCCGACAGTCTCCGAATATGGAGGAACGCCGCCGATAGTTTTTTGCCCGCCCGCGTTAATAACTTTTCGCCCATCGCGCAGAGTTCGCCCATTGAGATAAGCAGACACCGTGCCTTCGCCGGAGTTGTAAGCCGCGAGAATAGAATCAATGCGCCCGCCAAAAAGATTCGATAAATACTTCACATAACGGGCTGCGGCGCGAATTGCCGGAATCGGTTGATACGGATCGGACAAATCAAAACGCGCGGCGGTCGAAGGAATAAACTGCATCATTCCGCGAGCATTTTTTGGGCTGGTCAGCCACGGGCGAAAGCGCGTTTCGTTATAGGCAATCGTCCACAAAATATTCGGGTCAACGCCTTCCTTCTCGCTTGCCTGCAAAATTTCTCTTTCAAAATAAGCCGCCCGCGACAGCACATTCAGACGCGAAAATTGTTGTCTGGTCAAAACGGTTTGAGCGTTCGCGGCTGCCTGAAACCCGACGGCAAAAAAAGCGGCGAAAAACAAAAAAAGAATTGGGCGCAGACGCTTTGGCCGGTAGCGTCCGGCGGCAAAATTAAAAATCATTTTCTCTAATTACCTCGAAAAATTTATTAAATTGGAAACAAGAATCTTGAGAAGATTTGAGTTCTCTTCGGTTGCTAAAAAGCACCAAGCGCAACCTTTATGCCTTAACGACCGAAGCCCCGTAAAAAGGCGGTAACTCTTTGACTTCAACTCATCGGCACGCCTCTTGCACTAAACCCAAAACGATACCTTCGAGCGAATCTCAAAAACGGGAAAAGCTCGAACAAAACAAAACTTAAAATTTTTTGAGGAAAAATGATGAACAGAAAATTGAAAAACTGTGGAACGGTCGCCGTGTGCGCGGCACTTCAATTACAAAAAAAAAATTCGGGCGCGGTGGCGGTTGCAACCTTCCTGAAATGCGGCAAGGCGAGTTTTCCGGCTCTGGCGATAATCGGCGTGAATTTACTTTTGAGCCAAGCCATTTTCGCGCAGGGTCCGATTTTCTCCGGCGATTCGGGAAATCTCTCGAACATTATCCGCGAAGGATTAAAGCTGATGGCGATTCTTCTTTTTTGTCTCGGCGCGGTCGGCGTGGCGTGGGGAATCTTTAACAAGATGACCGGCAAGGAATGGGGCAGTCAGGTGTTCGGCGCGATTTTGGCTTTCGCCTTCGGAACGGTCGTTGCCGTGTTCTGGCAAATCGCTCAGGGACGCGCGGTGAGCGTTGACACCAACTTTTAGAAATAAAATGCGAAGACGATTTACACGACCCAATATTTTTCGTCAGTTAAAACGCTTCGGCGTTTATCAGGGCGACTGGAAATTCATTCTTGTTCCAACCGCCGCGGCTTATTTTCTGCCGTTCGCGTTCGGGCTGTGGTTCTACTACGTCCCGCTCGGATTTCCGCTCGGACTTTTTACATTCATCGCCGTTTTGGGGACTTTCAATTTCCTGCGGGCGAGCAAGCCTGAATGCTGGCTGAAAAACAAATTCGATGCGGCAACTGACAGGTGGACGAATTTTCGCCCGCCGATAAATGAAGAATTCGGACAAACCGATTGGGTAACGGGCAAAAAAGGTAAATAAAAAATGGACACCGCAAATCTAACACTGGCGCAAACGCTTTTCGCCGTTTTGGGAAGTTTCTTTTTAGGCGGAATCGGTTTGGCAATCGGTTTGAAAATCTTGCCGATTGCCAAGAGCCGCCGCAAATTTCCCGAATCCGAACTGGGCGAGAAATCTGAAAATAAACCTGCGAGCAAAGACTTAACTCGCACGGGCGACGGACGGCTTTTTCCGACTGAAATTCTGGGTTTGGAAGGAAATGTCGTCCGCTACCGCGACGGCAGCTTTGCTAAGGCTTATCGTTTTGAACCGGCGAACACGCTTTACGACGACGAGCTGCTGACCGAACACCGCGTCGAAGAATTAAAAACGCTGCTCAAATTCGAGAAGCCGGAAAAAACAATCGTTCAATTTCGGTTTTCAAATAAGCCCGACGACGGACGAACGCTGCGAAATCATCTGCGGACGCGCAACGCCGAAAAAAGCGATTCGCTGGCTTCCCTACTTCAAGCGACGAATCTCGCCGTTTATGAAGAAGCGATAAAGAGCGGCGAGATAAAAACGCAAACCGCGACCGTTTGGATTCGAGTGCCGACAAAACATCTGAACGATAAAAGCATCTTGTCGCGTTTTGTGCCAAGGCTTGTACGCGAGATAAAACAGGCAGGCTTTTTCACGCTCTTAATAAAACCCGTTATCACGGGCAAAAACGCGCTGGCGCAGGAATTTCTGGCGCGCGAAATAAACGCCGAAAAACACTGCCGTGAAAAAGCGGCGCGAGTCTTTCAGGCGTTTGAAGCGAATTTTCCGAAAGAGCTAGACTTGCGCGAGCTAATCGCGCAGGAGGTTTTCGACGAGATGTTTTCGAGTCACCGGCACGAACATATCGAAACTCCGCGCCTTCCTAAACAAAAACGAATTGACCTCCGGCGTTATTTGACAAGTGCGGAAATCAAGTGCGATGAAACGAATTACGTCCGGCACAACGGCGCGCTCGCAAGTCTTGTGAGCTTGAAAACTCTGCCGCAGGGCTTCGTCACCGCCGACACGATGCGCTATTTGACGGCGACCCGAAATTTAAGATTTCCGCACGAAATCATTGTTGATTTAACGACTGTTGAAAAAACGGCGGCGAAAAAAGATTTGCAGAAACGCATTGATCGTATAGACGGAAGCAAAAACACTTGGCTCGGTTTTCGGCAATTAAAAAAAGATGCCGTCGTTATCAAAGCCGATTTAGAAAATCTGCTCGAACAAGTCGAAGGCGATAACGAGGAAATCTGTCAGATTCGCCTCAATGTCATTGTTTACGGCGGCAAACCGCACAGTAAAAACGAGCTTCTCGAAGCAATCAAAACACTCGACGACCGCTGCGACGCGCTTATAGCTTCCATTCGGAAAAGAACCGGCGCGGACGCGATTCGTGAAGATGCACCCAGACAACGAGCGATTTACCCGCGGATGCTCGCCGGTGAATTATCGCATCGCAAAACCGGGCAGGAACTCGTTGAAACAGCCGATTCGGTCATTGCATTCGTGCCGACCGAAACGAACTGGCGCGGCTCGCCGCGACCGCACAGCATTTTCACGACACCGACGAATGCGATGTTCGGATTAGATTTATACGACCGCTCGCTAATCAAGTCGCCGACTGTCATCGTGACCGCCGCGTCGGGCGAAGGCAAATCATTTTTAGCGACAATGTTGATAACCGACATTCGCGCTCATCGCGGGCAAGTGAAAGTGCGCGTGATGGATTACCGTTACTCGTTCAAACCGATTTGCCGTCTCTTTAACGGTCGTCATATTGAATTTAATGAGAAAGAACCAAAGCCGATTAACATTTGGAATTATCCGGGAATCGAAACGGGAAAAACGCCGACCAAACGGCAGTTAGCGATGGTCTTGACTGATATTTTAATTTTGAGCAAAACGCCGAAAACCGACGCGATAACGAGCGCGATTGCCTCCACTATAATTGACGAAGTTTATAAAATGGCGACGGCGAGAAACGGCGCAGGCAGACCAAAATTTCAACCGACACTCGGACATTTTCTCGACGTGCTAAAAAGCTACCACTGGTCGGACGCGCAGAAAGCGCGAGCCGACGAGCTTTATCTGAAACTTAACATTTACCGCAAAGACCCTTGGCTTAACGCTCCGACGCATCCCGATTACGACACAAATTCGATGTTCGATGTTTTCGAGCTTTCGACAATCAGCCAGCTAGACGAAAAAATCAGAGAAAGTGTCGGTTTTAGAATCAGCGCGCAGATTATGCAGGAAATCGGCGAAGAAGACGCTGACGGGCAAAAAACGCCGATTCTCTTTATCTGCGACGAAGTGCGCGAAATCAATAAACACTTTCCGGCGATTCAGGAGTTGATGGCGGAAGCAAGCGTTACGGGACGCAAAGAAGGCTTGGTGACAATTCTCTTTTCGCAAGCCTACGAACACTTCACCGGAACGCCGGAACGCCCGAATATTTCAGGAATTGATTTAGTCAAAAATTCGGGCGTGAAAATCATCGGCAAACAAATCGGCGGCTTCGAGCGATTAGCTGATGACTGCGAACTTTCAAAAGAGACAATCGCCGCCGTTCGCGCCATCAATAATCAATACGGCAGATATACGCAATGGCTGATGGTCGTCGGAAGCGGCAACGATAAGATAATTGAAATGGCTGAAGTCCACGCTTCGCCGACGATGGTCTGGGCGAACACCAACGACACCAACGAAGCCAACGCTCGCCGATTGGTTGAAAGCGTGCGACCGGATTTGCCGCTCGCTTTTGTGGTCAGTTGGCTCGCGCAGAAATACCCGCGCGGGCTGACGGCGGCGGGACTGACTAATTTGAGAGAGACGGATTTGGCGGAAATACAAACGGGAGGAATCCGTTGATGAAAAACAAAACTTTAAGTTTTCCGAAACAAATTTTGATGAGCCTGCTTTTCACTTCGATTCTGCTCGGCTTCGATGTCAAACCCGCGATAGCGCAGTTCACGGTTTTTGACCCGACGCAATATACCTTGCAGGTGGCGAAAAAAATAGAGGAAGCCGCGCGGTGGATTGAAACGATAAATCACTACGTTGCGATGTATGAAAAAGCCGCGCAGCAGTATCAAAAAATGGTCGAAAGCGTGACAAATTTGCGCGGCATTTTAGACAAGGTTGACGAGCAGGTTATGCGTCATAAACAACTGATTACGACATACGCGCAGTTGGGGAAATTGATTCGCGGCACGTTTGAATTAAAACGGCGAATCGAAAATACGATTACGAGTCAGATTCAATCGGTCGTCAATATCTCGCGCCGACTGCGAAACGGCATTTTCGATATGGACGCAAATAAACGTGACCTGGACGACTTTCTGCGCCATTCAATCGGCAGACGCGCGGACGCGCAGTTCGCAAATTTGGAACGGCTCGCCAAGCTCGATTCGGAATTGGAGCGAATGCTTTACGACCGCGAAATGATTCTGCTCGATTTGGCGAAACTCTATGAGGAGCGCGAAAAAATCGCCGATAAAACCAGAGCGATTGATACGACCGATCCGGCAAATCAGGACGGCGTGCAGTCTTTAATTGACCAGATGCTCGCCGTCAATTTACGCATCACGACGGTCGAAGGACAGCTCCGCGAACTCGAAGCGAAGATTCAGGAAAAGTTCGTGCGTTACGGCATAAAAATCGAGCAGATGACCAAATTCGGCGACGAAATCCGGCAATCGTCTGAGATGATGACCGGCATTACCAGGGCGAGCGACGAATTTATGCAGGAACTCGAACACTGGGACGTTTGGCGCGAGGAAATCTACGACAATAATCTGCCGTAAAAATTTGCGGCGAAAGTAAAAGGTTGTAATTTATGAAAACGATTTACGGAAAATCATTATTTCGGTTTGCTCTGGCGGCGTTTCTTGCCGGCGTTTTTCTTGCCGCCGGCGCGAGCGACTGTTTCGCCCAAAGAACGCGCGTTCAGCGTCCGCCGCGCGTCGAAGGACAAACGACGATTGGAACAGTCAACGGTCAACCGATCACCGCCAACGACTTGATTTTGATGATTGAAAACGACTCGCCGTTTATGCCGCCGCTCGACGGCGATCCGGTTCCCGTCTTGCAGCAATTCGAGGCAAAATACCCGACGAATTCGACTGCAAATCCAACGCCGAATCCGACGACTACGCCAAAGCCTATTGCTCCGAGTTTCAGCATTCAGATTCAGAATATGATGAAAACCGGACAGGAATGGCTTTTTAAATCTTTGCTCGATGTCATCATTAAACCGATGATGCCGATGCTGATTTTCTTTGCCTGGATCATCGGCAGCTTTGTTTTAATCGTCGGATTTATGCGGCGGTTTGCCGATAACAAAGGCGTTGATGCTGAAGGTTTGGTTCGTTGGGCAATTCGTTCTATCGTCTTTATGGTCGTCATCGGCGCGAGTCCCTTTGTCATTGATGCGCTAACTGTAACGGGCAAGTTTTTCGCTCGTCCCGTGAAAAGTTTCAATCAAAGCCTTGTCGCCGAATTCGACGAGAAAATGAAAAAATATGTCAAAGCGACTTTCGCTGTCGAAGACCCGAACGAGCTTCTTGCGGAAAACCTTCCGAACGGCGAGCCGGGACTTGTCGGCATAATTACCGACAAAGAATCAAGCGTTAAAGACATTACGGGCGAAATGAACATTTTAGGTTGGAATATGCCGCGAATGTTTACCGTAATGGTCATCGGGCAGAACATCATTAAATTCGGCGGGCTTTTTCTGGCGATTGCCGGGCTGTTTATTTTAATCGGCTTAAAACTCGCCGCGCCCGTGCTTTCGGCTTTCGGTTTCGACGAAAAATTTGCGGGTCAAATCTTCTACCCTTTCTGCTGGGGCGTGGCGACGTTTTCTTTGGCGTTTCCGATTGTCAAAGAAGTTACTATGTATGTCGCATACGGCATCGGATTGATTGGGCTTTCGATTTACAACGGCGAAACGGCTTTTACCCTCGATCCGGCAACGGCGCAGATTATCACGAGCCGCGCTTATGACCCGGCGAGCAGCGCGCTTATTGTAACTTTACTGTTTTTTGTCTCAAGCCTATGTTATATCCTCGTGCCGTGGTTGAGCTATCGCGTCCTGCGCGGGCAAGTATTTGAAGGCGTGTCGCAAATCTCGATGGGCTGGATGCTCTCGACCGTCGGCACGGCTCTCGAAACATACGGACTCGTCGCGGGCGCAGCCTTGGGTCGGCAAGCCGAAAATACGCAAATTCAGGGAATTTATAACGCCGAACAAGCGGGCGCGAAAAAAGGTTTGGAAGCCGCCAACATTTCAACCGACGCTCGGCGCGTGTCAAGCGTCGCCGGTGTCGAAGGCGGGCTGGTCAGCAGTCTCGGACAAGTGCGCGCCAATCAGGTAACGCAAACTCTAATCACGAACGCCAATAAAACCTTCGGAATTATGAGCAGTCAGGCGGCAACGAAACGCGAGATTACCAATATGCAGGCGGAAGCGCAGGGGCAAAACTCAGGTCGGATTCTCGATATGGCGAAAGAAAACGCTCTTCGCAGTCAAGGGACGAATCAGCAATTCGGAATGCTCAAATACGAAGCGATTCCGGGCGGCAGTCAAATCGCCGGAACGACGCTTCCCATTAGAAAAGGCGTTGAGTTTTACGATTTCAACAGAGGCGAACACATTTTGCAGAAATCAACCGGCTCGATGAACAATACGACGACCGACACAACCGGATTGCAAAATGAAAACACGAATTATATTACGCAGCAAAAAATAGACGCTTCAACCAATTATCAAGGCAGCGTCAATCAAGCACTCGAAAATCAAGCGAGCCAGACCGTCGGCGCGATCAACGCCGGGACGAACATCGCGGCAAGTTCCGCCAAACAAGGCGCGGGGATAAACATCGGCGGAATAAATCAATCGGCAGTTATGGAAAAACAATCGAACCAATTAAATTTTGAAGGTCGCATCGAAGCCGCCGACATCAACCAGAAAGCCGGATCGGAAGCCGCTCATTTGCGGATGATGTCTACTGTCGTTTCCGGCTTTTTCCGCGATATGGATCGCCGTCTCGAAGAAATGAAACCCAAATACTAAACTTGAGCAAAGATTTTCAGCCGCCAAACGAGCGGCTGGTAATTTTAACCGGCAAAAATATTTCCTCAATTTGTTTATGGCGAGTCAAAGTTACAAGCGCGTCAGCCGCAATAGATTGTGCCGCATCTGCAGAAAATCCGATTGGTGCAGTTACACGCCTGACGAGAAAACGTCGTTTTGCGCCCGCGTCGTCGGAAAGGCAGACCGCGTGAGCCGCACAGGTTGGGGAGTGTTCTATCACGAAAAATCTCTTTTTCCCATCGAGCCGTTTCCCTTCCCGCGCCGCGCTCCTCCGAAACGAGCGGAGTTGTCGCCGCTCGAAATCAGAGATTTCGCTTATCGGAAATTGATTGAACTGGCGCCCGCGAGCGATTCAAAAGAAATCATAGATGGAGAAAAAGGTTTACGGGCAAGAAAAATACTGGATTTTGAAAATTACGGTTCCCTGCCGCGCAAGCAAGCGGAACGGCGCGAATTAGCTAGAGAAATTCGTCGGCTAATTAACCGTAAATTCCCCGATTTCGTGAGGCAGCAGAAATCCGGCATCAATGGGCTTCCCGGCTTTTGGCTCGATAAATCGGGGTGCGCTCAAGTTTGGCTCGAAAAAGATTATTCTTGTCCGATGATGCTTATTCCTTACCGCGCACCGGACGGTCGGGTGCAGGCTTGCCAAATTCGTTTTATGTGCCGAAAAATGGCGAGCGATTCGGTGCGGTATGTTTGGTTGTCAACGCCTGATAAATCGGGCGATATAAGCTGCGGCTCGCCGCTGCATTTTGCTTCATACGACGCTTCGTCCTTTGATAAACCCATTCTTATTACAGAAGGCGCATTGAAAGCCGAAACCGCGCTAATTTTTAATAAAGATTTTAATGTGTTGGCGAGCGCGGGCGTTACTTGTTCTCACGATGAGATTACTGCGGCTGTCTCGCGCTTTCGCTCAATTTTCATCGCTTTCGATTCTGATTATTATGAAAACCATTACGTCGCGCGTGCGCTGGCTAAATTATTAAGTTCTCTTCTCGCATTACAGAAAGCCGATTTTTACAATCGAATAGAGATATTAACGTGGAATCGCAAATATAAAGGGATTGACGATGCGCTTCTGAAAAACATTCCAATTTCTCGCCAGACAATTTTTGAGTGGTACAAATCTATCAGCGAAAAGTGTCAAAACGAAGCTAAAGAAATTCTCCACAAAAGTCTTTTGGTTTCAGTGTGACGTGGCACTTTGAGATTAAGAAATCAGTAATTATGATTGATTTTGAGTGATTTTAAGGCTTAAAGAATCTCTTTCACGATGCAATATCAGATAATTTAACTTTTGTGATATACTTTGCTTTACATGAAAGTCGAAAACCGACGAAAAACCGCAAATTAAACCTTCATAATGGAGCAAAGCCTAGTAAAAATCGGCACGAATCAGGAGATCGCGCAATTTAGTTACTCCGAGCAGGCGCGGGCGTTTGTCCTGAAATCCAACTCGCCCGAAACGCGCCGCACATATGAAGGACACATCAGAGCGTTTTTTCAATTCCACAGCCTCAAACACCCGGTTAATATTTCGGCAATTGACGTTATTCGCTGGCGCGATTCCCTGCTTCGCGGCGGAAGCCGTCCGGCGACCGTCGCCACTAAACTTTCGGTCGTCCGCTCGTTTTTTGATTACCTGCGCGCCGACGGAATTGTTGAGAAAAATCCGGCTTCGACGAAACTTGTTCCGCCGCCCGAATTGCCTGAAGGACTTTCGGGGCGGGCTTTATCTCCGAAAGAAGTTAGATATTTACTCGCCGGACCCGATGTTCAAACGGCTACGGGGGCGAGAGATTATGCACTGATTTTGTTGATGTGCCGGACTTTTCTTAGGGTTTCCGAAGCGGCTGGCATTCGCGCTTCGTCGTTTCATTGGACTCAAGGGCGGTGGACGCTGAAGGTTAAGGTAAAGGGCGGGCGCGAGCGAACGATTCCTATTCCGCAAGACGTTAAAAAAGCGGTTGACGATTACCTGCGGCTTGACGATGAAAATCGAAGGATGTCGAAAACCGGCGGCAATGACGCATTTGTTTTTCAAGCTGATGTAAGTCGGCGGTATTTCGGCGAGAACAAGCCGCTGACGACCCGGCACATCTGGCATTTGATAAGAAGATGGGCGGAATTTTCCGGTATCGGAAAAGTTACGCCGCACGATTTACGGCGCACGGCAATTACGCGCGCATTAGACCTCGGACATACTTATCGACAGGTGCAAAATGGCAGCGGTCATAAGCATATTCAATCGGTTCAACGATATGACCACCACCGTCAAAGCTTGGAGGATAATTCGATAAATAAGCTCAATTACGACGACGATATATTGCCGTCCGATTCCTGATTTGGGATTATCAAAAGCAAAAACCGCAATTGCAATTTCACCTGACCAGTTCCGCCAAATACCCGCCGAACTGGTTGAGGATATGGTTTGGCAGCGGCAAAGTTTCCAGCGAGCGAACTTCATATGACGCGCCGTTATGATTGCCGAGCCGCACCGATTTATTGATCAGGTGAAGAGTGGTCAACCACCGTTCCTGTTTGTAAAGCGTCGCCGGATTATTGATGCCCGCGCGCATCATCAGTTCATTCTGCCGCATCTGGCAACGCATTTCGCCTTTCGCCAAACTTTCGGAGTATAAAACGCAGTATAAAGCCATACTCGACCCGCGCAGAATTTCCGCAAGACTGTAAAAGTCCATTTTTTCGGTCCTGAGCAATCTCAAAAAATCCGCTTCATTGAGCTTTTCAGACTTTTCTTCCGCTTCCATCTGCTTGCCGGATAATGATAATTCCGGGAATACCTTATGTTTCATAGAAGCAGTCGGGAGCGGTTTATCTGTGGAGCTTGTCGGGCTTTTGGATGTCAAATCACCGATTTCTTGAGATCGACTTGCTTCCTGTGCCGCACTTTCGCCTGCAGATGCCGAAGATTTAACTTCTATAGCAACATCTTTGATTTGCGGCTCGGTTTGCGCCGCGCCGCTGTTCGGCGCATAAAGCGATTTCATTGGCTCGACAGTAGAAATTACCGGCAGTTTGACCGGCGTTCTCCACGCCGTCTTTTTATCTTCGTCGGAACTATTTAGCTTTTTTGATTTTGGCACTTCCCTTTTTCTCCTTGCCGCCTTTGTTCTGCGCCCGCAGTTTTTTGAGCAAGTCTGCGGCTAGCGCGGCGTAATCTTCCGCACCCTTAGAACTCGAATTATATTCAAAAATTGTCTCGCGGTTTTTGGGAGCGTTCATCAGATCGGCATCGGTTCTGATGGACGGCAGCAGCTTCCCGTCGAAAGTTGCTCCGACGAGTTCCCTGACCTCTTCGGTCAGTTTGTAACGCTCATCCACCATCGTCAGCAATGCGCCCAAAATTTCAGGCATTCGACCGGTTGCCGAGCCGACATCTTCCATTGACCGAAAAATTTGCTCCAGCCCGTCCACCGCCCAAATTCCGACCTGCACCGGAACAATAATATGCGTGGCGAAAAAGAGGGCGTTGACGTGCAGTATGCCGAGGCTCGCCGGACAATCCAATACGATTAAGTCGTATTCGTCAGCGGTCGTTTCGAGTTTTCGTTTCAGAATGCTTTCGCGCGAGAGCATAGGATATATCGCGCCCTCGGCAAGCGCAGTCATTCGGTTCGAGGGCAACAAGTCCAGATTCTCGCGCACCGTTGCCGTTGCGTCTTCCCATCTTAAATCCCCGACTAAAACGTGATAGAGAGCCGGAGTGGTGTCGTCCATTTTATAACCGAGTCCGCTGGTCGCATTTCCCTGATGGTCGAGGTCGACGAGCAACACCTTTTTCCCTTTTCTGGCGAATGCGTGCGCCAGATTAACCGCCGTCGTAGTTTTCCCCACGCCGCCCTTAAAACTCTGAATTTGTATAACTTGAGACATAATTATAGATTTTGTTTACGATGCCGCACGGACTACAGTAATACTTATAGCTCTAGCCGCTGTTGTTGTCAATCCTATTAGCCTCACTGCTGCAATAAGGGAAGCTACACCAATATCTACTATAATCACTCCTTCTACTACCCCCACTACTACTCTGCAAAACATTTACAAACAAATAGAGTTTAATAAGCAACTGTATTAAAAGTCAAATAGAAACAGGTGTCCAACATTTACCGTCTCTGGCAATAGCATTTAAGAAGCATAATAATTTTCTGGCAGCCGCAATAATCGCCACCTTCGACGGTTTGCCGTGTTCTTTGAGTCTTTGATAAAACTGATTGATCGTCTTATTGCAGCGGATTGCCGCAATAGTTGCCATATAGAGTGCCTTTCTGACCTGACTTCGACCGCCGATGATGCGTCTTTGTCCGCGATGCCGTCCGCTATCGGCGGCAAACGGAGCCAAGCCGACCAAGGAGGCGATTGCTTTGGCGGAAATCTTGCCCAACTCCGGCAGTTCAGCGAGCAGCATGGCGGAGGTCGCCGGTCCGACTCCCGGAACCGATTGGAGGCGTTCATCCAATTGCTGAAACGGGTGATGGTCTTTGATTTTCTGCTGTAAGTCGGTATCAATAGCTTGAATCTCCGTCTCCAGCCACTGCAAATGGCGCGTGATACTTGATTTGATATTGGCGGCAGCTTGTTTTTCGCGCGTCTGCTCGGTGGCTTTCATCAGCACCAACTGCTGACGACGAGCGACTAATTCAGCTAATTGCGCCTGTTCGGGACTGGGAAGCTGATAGAGCATTGGTAAAGTCATTTGTCCGAAGACAGCAAGCAGAGCGGCATCAATGCGGTCGGTTTTCGCCAGTTTTCCAAGTCCTTTGGCAAAATCACGAACGCGCTTCGGATTGACGAGTGACACCGGCAGATTGCCATCGGCAAGAATCGAGACGGCTAAAGTTTCATAACCGCCGCTGGCTTCGATGACGATGCGCGACAGGTTTGGAAACGCCTGCCAAATTTCAGCCAACTCAGTAAGAGCCGATTGCTGATTGGCGACGGTAATAGTTGACTGATCGCCGTCAAAGAAAATGACTAATTCGTCTTTGGCGACATCGATGCCGATATTGGTAGTGTTAATTAGATTTCCCATACTTGTAAAAGATGCGGTCTTTGCTGACCTGGTAACTGTTCGGGTTAAACTAAATTGAAGAAACGAGTAACCTTGCTTATGAACGGTTTCTGGAACCTGTTGGAAATCGGAATCTCGTTTCTTTTTGGCAATCAAATTTTATAATCTGATTGCTGAACTTAATATACAAGTAAGAAGAGATAAAAATTTATCTACTCAAAGAATGTTGCCATTCGAGTAAAAAAGCGGCGAGCAAATCGCAAATGGAAGAAGTAGAAATAATCGCGGGCGAAGACGCGGTAAATGCAGTTCTCAAATCGGTAATAGAAGAGGTCTCGGCAAGAATTGAAAATTCGAGTGATTCTATCAACAACCGCGAGTTAATAAATCTGTGCCGAAATTTTGTGCGAACGGTCGGGACAGTTGATCCGCACCTCTATCACGAAATTGCCGAAGCTTCCTTGAATCGGTTGATAAAAAGGCGATACGCGAAATATAAAACGTCAAGTGATAGCGAGAGGGCGGAAGGATTTTTAATCGAAACAATAATGCCGTTTGCCGCGCGGTTGCCGACTCAAACTTGGCGCAGCAGCGTCCAGACGATTCGGCAGCAATTCTCAACGCCTCCCGGGATTGCATTTTTGTTGTGGCATTTAGTGAGCTGCCGCGAAAAGGAAACTGTATTAGAGCCGTCAGCCGGAACCGGCAGTCTGATTGTCTGGGCAGAGAACAACATCTACTGCAACGAAGTTGATTCGCGTCGCTGCAAAATACTTCGGGCTTTAGGATACGCGCCGACCGCCTTCGACGCGGAATTTATCAACGATTACCTATCACCGGAAATCCAGCCCGATTGCTTGTTGATGAATCCGCCATTTTCATCAAGCGGCGGGCGCACCGACCGTAACTCAAGCAGATACGGTTTCCGGCACGTCGAATCCGCTTTAGAGCGTCTAAAACAAGGGGGAAAATTCGGTGTTATTTTGGGTGAAGCGGGCGGGCTGGACACAAAAACCGGAATTGATTTTTGGCGCAAGTTATCACAAAACATCAAGGTCAAAGCCATTATTAAAATCAGTGGGCGCGAATATTATAAAAACGGGACGACCGTTGACGTAAATCTCATCATCGGCGAAAAATTCCGCAAAACTCAAAAAATCGATTGGCACTCAACGATAAGTCAAATCATCTGCATTTCCGCCCGAACTGTCGAAGAAGTCTTTGAGAAGGCGCAAAAACTAAATTTGCGTCTCGACCAGTAAATTATAAACCAAGATGCAAACAAATTTTGAACCGGCTCGAGTTACGGCGCAGGCGGCAGGATTGTGCGTTTCAGGCGCAATGCCCGCGCCGACGGAAAATAAAACACAAATCAAGCCGGCAGACGCGACTCAAAAAAGTAACGGTGAGCCGCTTGTTTATACGCCGCATTATCTGCGCGGTGGGGCAAAACATCCGGGCTTGATTGTCGAAACATCCGGGCTGGCGAACGTCGCCCCGCCGCCAATCACATATCGCCCGAATCTGCCGCGCGATTTGAATGCGAAGGCACTGATGTCGGAAATTCAATTCGAGCGCGTCATTTACGCCGGACAAGCGCACGGGCAGAGACTGCCTACGGGGGCGCGAGCCGGAATTAGTATCGGCGACGGAACCGGGGCAGGGAAGACAGGAGTGCTTGCCGGAATTATTTTGGACAACTGGTTTCAAAATCGCCGCAGAACAGTTTGGTTTTCGGTGAAAGCCGATTTAATCGAAGCCGTCCGCGAAGATTTTGAACGATTGGGATTCAAAATCCCGATCAAACTGATAAACGAATTCACGCCCGAACAAAATATCCTGATGCGCGAAGGCATCATCTTTTGCACATATAAATCTCTTATCGCCAAATCGAAAAACGGCGACCGTCGTGTTGATCAAATTATGCGCTGGCTCGGCGCGGAAGGATTGGAAATTTTCGACGAAGGACACAAAGCCAAGCACGCCTTCGCCGACGAAGGCGGCAAAGCGACTCAGACCGGGCAGGCAGTCTTAGAGATTCAAGACCCAGATAAATACCCGGAAATTCGAGTGGTTTATTCGTCGGCGACCGCCGCGAGCGAGGTCAAACATCTGGCTTATCAAATCCGTTTGGGGCTGTGGGGCGAAGGCACGAGTTTTCCTTTGGGCTTCGCGCAGTTCGCCGAAGAAATCGAAGCGGGCGGTGTCGGCGCGATGGAGATGGTCTGCCGCGATTTGAAAGCGATGGGCAGGTATTTCTGCGGCAACTTGAGTTTCGGCGTTGACCCGGAATCAGGTTTGGCGGTCGAATACCGCGAAGTCGTGCATTTCCTCACCGCAAGGCAACGCGAGATGTATGACAATATGGCGCGGGCGTGGCAAGAAGTTTTGAAAAACTTTACCCGCGCACTCGAAATTACCAATTCGAGCCGCACGTCGCGGCGTTATGTCGTGGGTCAATTCTGGGCTGAACATCAGCGATGCTTTCGCAATCTGATAACCGCGTTCAAAGTTCCGACGCTGGTAAGAGAAATAGAAAACGCGCTTTCGGCGAAGCAATCAATCGTCGTTTCCATAACCGGCACCGGGGAGGCGCAAACGAAAAAACAAATGAGCAGAGCGTCCGACGAAGAAGAAGCGATTGACGAGCTTGATTTCAGCCCGCGCGAAACTTTGTCGCGGCTCGTCGAAAGTTGTTTTCCGGTCAAATGCTACCAGGAGCAGACCGACCCGCACAGCGGAACGATTGTTTACATCCCCGTTTTGGACGAAGCAGGCGGACATCTCGAAAGCCGCGCCGCGCTTGAACTCAAAAGGGAACTTCTCGACCGGCTTTCACTTCTCGAAGTTCCCGAACATCCGCTCGATCAGCTCGTCAATTATTTCGGCACGGAAAACGTGGCAGAGATGACCGGCAGAAAGAAACGCCTCATTCGCACGTTGTCGGGCAGACTTGAATATCGCGCCAGGCAGGTTCCCGGCGTTCCGAACCGGCTCATCAATCTGCACGAGAAAAACTGCTTTCAAAACAAAGATAAACGCATTGCGATTATGTCGGAAGTCGCCTCCACCGGCGACAGCTTACACGCGAGCCGAAAAGTGCGTAACCAAGACCGCAGGCTGCACATCGCCGCCGAACTGAAGTGGTCGGCGGACAAACAGGTGCAGGATTTCGGCAGAACCCACCGCACGGGACAAGTTCAGCCTCCGATTTACCTTTTAGTTTTCACCGAACTCGGCGGCGAGAAAAGATTTTCGGCGACGATTGCCCGCAGGCTGGCGAATATGGGCGCGCTCACGAAAGGCGACCGGCGGGCTGAGAAAGCCGGAAATTTGGACAAATACAACCTCGAGTCGAAAGAAGGCAGAGCCGCGCTGAACGTCGTTTATAACCGCATTTTGAGCGGCGAACCGATTATCGGTTTGGAGGATGCAAGGCAGACGCTCGATGATATGGGATTGCTTAATAAATCTGCCGACGGCGACGAAATAAAGGAAAGCGAGAAAACAAACATTCCGCGTTTCTTAAACCGTCTGTTATCGCTGGAAGTATCGCGTCAAAACGCGCTGTTCGATTACTTTTATCAAACATTTCTCGAAACCGTCGAACACCTGAAAGCGAAAGGTAAAATTGATGACGGAATGGAGGATTTAAAAGCCGTGTCGGTCGTCGTTGCCGAGCCGCCGCAAATCTTGCATCAAGATGCGCTAACGGGAGCGCAGACGATTTATTACAAACTCGATACGACCGTTCCGACGCGCCCCGCATTGTTCGACGAAATCTCGCATTACGACGGCGTTTATTTTTACGAACACAGGCAAACGGGCGCGTTCGTCGCCGTTCGCGCTACATTGCCGCACACCGACCCGGAAACCGGGACGCGCTCGCAAATGTTTTCTATAAGTCGTCCGGCGGGCTACAACCTTTTCTACATCAAGGAAAGCGAACTCGCCGCGCGCTATAAAATCGTGACGAAATCGAAGGCGCGTAACTGGTGGAAAGAAGAAGAACAAAAAATTCCGCCCGTCGAGCAAAAGACCATTCATCTCTTGAGCGGCGCGCTTCTGCCCGTCTGGAAATACCTGAAGCAGTTACAGCAGCAAGGCTTAAACATCGTCCGCACGACGACCGACGGCGGCGTGCGGCTCGTCGGCGTAAACATTTCGCCGGATTCAATCGGCGAGATTCGCCGTTACTTCGGACTTTGGAAAAACACGGCAGCGAACGCTGAAGAAATTCTCCGCAGCGTGAAAGAAGAAAACGAGACGGTTGAGTTGCTCGGCGAGTTGAAACTCCGCAAGACTCGTTTTCAAGGCGCGAGCGTCGTCGAAGTCTGTCCGGCGAGTTATGACCAAATCCGTGAGCTGCGGGAAACCGGACTCATCAACATTATCCAAAATTCCAAACAACGTTTTTTCGTCTCCGAAGACGAACAGGCAGCAAGCGAGAGTCTAGGCAAAGTGTTGAAAATGTATCCGCCGCGGCACCTGATTGAAAACGAAACGTCAAAAGATTTTCCCACGAATTCGTCTTCCGAATCGGAGCAAGCGACGATTGAAATTGTCGAGCTTCCGGCGTGTCTGATTGAGCCGCCAGCCGATGAAGTTTGCCGCATCGCTTTCGCCGCATAAACAATTTTCAAGAATCAATTAAAAATATGATTTTCAACAGTATTTTGCTCGAAAGAGCGTATTCGCAAACGAGAAAAAGCGTTCCGCCGCACTACGGCGAGAAGATGCGGAAAAGACGACGCAACGCGCTCGACAAAGCCTATCGACTATTGCAAACGAATCCGTTCATTCATTACGAAAACGGAAAGATTCTGCTTCTTTCCGACTCTAAAACCGAATCGGGCGAAGCGAAATTTTACGAAACTTCTGCGGACGAATGCCGGCTGATCGAACCGGGCAGTTTTTTATGTCACGCCTTTTGGGAAGGCTTTCCGTGCTGGCATCGCGCGGCGTTTGAAATCGTCGAGAAGTATTTTGAAATCGCCGAAGCACCCGATTCTGAAAAAGCAATTAAAAGTGTGTCCACCGTGAACAGTTTGTCGCCGTCGTGAACAGTAAAATGCTTCGCACGTCATCAGGTAGGGAAGTCTTAAATTTCGCAAGTCGCCGTATTATCAGGGTTAAAGCAAAATTCGATTGTCGCGGCACGCGGTTTGAAATAAGAAAAGTACTAACCTTTGTTTCAAACTGAGAAAAAATGATGACTAAAGAAGCGAAAAACGAACGCGCCGATTTGCGCGGCAAAACTTTAACGACTGAATTGGAAGAAAAAATCGAACGATACGCCCGCGTCTCGCACTACGTTTTGATTACCGGCGAACGCGGCACGGGCAAGACGACATTAGCGAAAAAACTTCATGAGCGAAGCGCACGCGCCGGCAAAGAGTTCGTCAACTTAAATTGTGCGGCATTAACCTCGGAATTACTCGAAGCCGAATTGTTCGGTTATGAAAAAGGAGCTTTCACGGGCGCGACCGCTTCGAAAGCCGGACTCTTTGAAATCGCATCGGGCGGCACAATTTTCTTAGACGAAATCGGCGAACTTCCCATCACCCTTCAGGCGAAGCTGCTCAAAGCGGTCGAAGAAAAACGCATTCGCCGCGTCGGAGGAAGCTGCGAAAAAACGGTTGATGCGCGCATTATCGCCGCCACTTCGCAGGATCTCAAACAAATGGTCGCCGAAGGACGTTTTCGCGCCGACCTTTACGACCGTCTGAATATCTTAACCCTCGAAACCGTTCCGCTGCGATACCAGAAAGGGAAAATCAAACATCTGCTACTTGAACGATTAAACGCAGAGCAATTCAGTGTCGGGCGCGCCGCGCCTTTTGAAATCTCCATTGATGCCGTGCGCATTCTCGAAAATTACGACTGGCGCGGCAATTTTCGGGAACTCATTAACTTTGCCACGCGGCTTGCCGTCGAGTGTTTCGACGATGCGGTTATTACGGCTGAAACAGTTCAAAGAGTGCTGCAACGCGAGATAGGCAATGGAGTCATCTTTTCTAAAACGGGCAATTTGGTGATGGTAACTTTCGACCCGAAATCGGACGATCTCGACACGATTTACTTGAAAGCCGCCGGCATAGTCATTCGTCACCTCATCGCCGAGCATAACGGCAATATGCGAAGCGCGGCGGAGATGCTGGGCGTTAATCATTCCACGATTTCGCGCATCTTGGAAAAATACAATCGAACCTACGACCAAAAGCCGTTTCACACGCGCCGCAAGATGATAAACGCAAACTCCGCCCCTCCTGTTGCCATCGCCGCCTGACATCCGCTCTGAGCGACAAGTTTCGTTGACAATACGAATGCCGCAAAGGGAAAATTACATTCAAATCTAAAATTTTATGAGCGAAAACGAAAAAAAAAAAAAAGCTGCCGACAAGGACGAAGATTGGGCGGTCTTGCCGTTCGACGAAGCCGAGGATGACGCGCGATGGGCGAAGCTCACGCAGGAAATGGACGAGCTAATTGAAAAAACCGAAAGCACCGAAAAACTGACCGGCACGATTTTAATGGAAGAAGATTTGAGCCGGTTCGTCACGGAAAAATCTCAAATTGACGGGGACGATTCGGCTGAAGAAGAATCGTTCTGAAAACAGTTTTTTGCCGAAACAAAAAGTCAAAAGAATCGAGTAGTCTCCTAATTTTTGCTGTTGTTACTTGAGATCGAATTTGAAATTTATAAAAGACGGCTGATATTCGAGCGTATAAAATGATTGCGAGGCAAAAACAATGACACCAGATTTGAAACGAGAATTGCTCAGGCACTTGCTGGCAACTTTAGTTTATCGCGGACGCGTGGCGATTTCGGATGCGCCGGAGAATTTCGCCGCCTTTAAGGTTGGCGAAACCGTGAGAACGCCCGGCGAAATTCTGGCTCATATCGGAGATTTACTTGAAGGTTCTCTCCGTTTGATGAAAGGCGAATTCGTTCATTTGAATTCCGCGCCGCTTCTCTGGAATGATGAAGTCGCAAGATTTTTTACTGCCGCCAAAGAGTTTGATTCTTACCTTGCTTCCGATGCTCCGCTCGGTCAACCGATAGAGAAAATAATGCAGGGTCCGATTTCCGACGCTCTGACGCACGTCGGACAAATTATAATGCTGCGCCGCGCCGCGGGTGCGCCTGTTAGAGCCGAAGGTTATTTCACTGCCGAAATCGTTGCTGGCGAAATTAAAAAAGAGTTTTCCAGAACAAACAACGACGACGGTTAACCGTTTCCGAGCGGAATAAATTAGAACATTACCAGAAATTATCGAAGCCGGATGAATTTTATTGTCCGGCTTTTTGTTTGTTGCGACGGGCGCAAGCATCGGGAAATTTTATGAAAAGCGAAAAGAAGTTTTTATACGCGCTGACGAAAAGGGAAGCAAACGCCGCGCAGGACGCTTGTAACCGCGTGACGGCTGATTTGCCGGAAAATCTGGGCATTACAAACCGGCAGTTCGATGCGTGCGACCGCGCGGCTTCTGCTCTGGCGCACCCGGCGATTGGAGCGGACAAAAAGGTTTTAGCTTTGACCGCCCTTGAATTCGACGAGCTTTTCAAATGTTTTATGAACGGATACGGCGACGGCGATTTCGTCGAATCTTACTGCCAAACAATCTCCTCGAAAGCGGCTTTCGCGCGAGTTCAGAAAAAGCTGCGCGAGCTGTGGTTGGAAAAAAATTAGCGGCGGATAATCGGCGCGGGAGAGAACAATAAAAAATGCAAATTTTAACGAGCGGTTCATTCATCAATTTCGACAACGCGGAGAAAATCGAACAACTGATTTTCACGGCAAAAGCCATTGCCGATTCCGCCGTTCAGACCGAAGGGTTTGCAAGCGACGAGGAAAATAACAAACGCCTCGCGCTCGAAATCTGGCAGGGCGCGGAATATATGACGCGCGAACACGAACAGGCACGGATTCAAAATCTTTTTGTCGGCAATTTTCTCGAACGGCTGCGCGAGATCGCGCCCGCGCCGGTGCAAATATCGAACGCTTTGACGGAAATTGTCGAAAGCCCGACGGCGGAGAATTCTTCGGTTGAATCGACCGCTTCTAAAGACGAATTTTTAGGTTTCGTAACTGGCGCGGCGGAAAACAATATTCAAGAAATCGCCGTTGAAAACGAAGCTGTTGCAGATAACGCAGAGGCGATGGAATCGGTTGGGACTTTCACGTTGAGCGATGAATTATCGGCGAGCGATCAAGCCGAAAATCTTGAACCTGAAAATGCGGAATCGTTTGAAAGTTTGAGAGGCGAAACAGTCGAAATGGAAAGCGATAAAACGATTGAGCCGAAGCCGGAAACTGAAATGTCGGTTGCAAATATTCCGCAAACCGCCCAAGCGGAAAAACCGGCGGTTCGCAAGATTACGCTGCCGGAAAAAGAGCCTTATCGCTTCGACGATTGCACCGTGACGGCGACGATTCAACTGTTGCCAGTCGAATCGGGAATCAGGCGAGCTGTCTTGAGTGTCAGAACGCACGATTTCGCGCCGCAGATTTCCGTCGTTGAATTAAACGGAGCAACAGCCGCACCAGAAAATTTTATGCTCTCGCTTGAAAAAGCGTTCGAGAAGTATAAAACCGATTTGCCCGTCAAAGTGATGGACAAAATGAAACGGGAAAAATCGACGGGCAAAAAACAGCAAAGCAGAACGGCGCAGGACGCGAAAGCGAGTTCGTCCGATTCAAATCAGCCCGCCGAAAGCCAAGCGAAAACCGAACCAAACGCGGTTCAGGCGAGCGTTGCAAAAGCGGAGAGCAATCAAACCGCAATCAAGGTCGCTTCGCAAACAATCGAGGCGCAAACGCCGTCAGCGAATGCGACACGTAGCAAACCGAGCGTTAAAACGAGCAAGCCCGAAACGAGCGCGCAAGGAAACCTTTTCGGCTTCTAAAGGCGCAAACCCAAAAAAGCAAAAACTATGGAACAGAACGAACAATTACCGGAAAACGTCGCAGGAGACGCTTCCGTTGAAAACGACACTGCGGAAACGCTCGCTGAAGAAACCGACGCATCCGTCGAGGAAAAATTCGCTGACATTGCCGAAAATAAGGAGTCGCCGGTTGTTACGAACTCGCAGGCGACGATTAAAATCGAAGGTCAGGAATTTGAACTCGAAGCCGTGTTAGCGCAGGACGACAAACTGCTCAAAACAGTTTTGCAGCCGCACTTCGCTTCCGTGGAAAACGCCAATATTACGCGCGATGTCAAAGAAGGCAAGCTCACCGTATCAATCGTCAAAAAAGCCCAGCACAAAGGCGCGTAAAAAACGCTCGATAGAAGCGGCGGCGCAAACGCCGTTTGAGATTTTGTGCGGCGAGCCGGAGCAAATAAATCCGGCGATACTTCTGGCGGAAGAAATGATGCGTAAGCAAATCGGCGGGACGATTGATTTCGATGACATCCGGCGGGCGGAAGAAACCATCAACGCGAGCCGCCGAGAAATCGGACGCGTAGAAATGCAATTCGTCGCGCTCGTCAAAACGCCCGCCGCGGCGAGCGCGAAAATTCCGGTTGGTTTCTAAGAGGCGAAAAGATTTTCTATGTCGGCGAGTTTAGCGGAAAAGTCAAACTTCGGTTTTGAAATCGAGTGGAGCAGTCGCGCGCCGTTTTTCGGCGAAAAATTGTATCAGGCAATCGAATATCTCGGCTTTCGGGCGAGAAACAGCAACGCGATTTCGGCTTGCGAAACCATCGAAAAATTAGTCGCCGAGCAGCAGAAATATCAGTTATTCAAAAAGTTCTTTCCCGACGAGTGGAATCGTTCACGCGCCAGCTTTTTCAAAACCGGCTATTACGAGAATTACAGCGAGCGCACGAACGAGTTTTTTCGGCTCGTTCACGAAAAACTTTTCCCCGTCCTTTCCGGCTGGAACGAAGATGAGGAAGCGGAGCTTGAAAATTTTTATATTTTCTCGTTCAACATCGATTTATGCTGCGAGGAAATCGAGTATGAGCATCTGCGCGTCTCTTATGTTTTCGCTTTAATTTTCTTTTTCCGCGACGACGAAATCTGGGAATTTCTCGCAGCTAATTACAATATCAGCCGGGAAGATTTCCCCGTCGTCAACAACCTTCCGCACGATAATCTTTGGCGCGGCGCACGAACCGGAAAAACCGACCTTTACATCAATCTGTTCGAGATAATCGACCATTCCACCCAAAACCCGTGGCTCGACACGATGAACTGTCGCGGCGGCGAATGCTTCGCGTGGGACGAAGACACGATTCATTTTCTAACGGAAACATACAAAGAATCGCAACGTCTTCTCGAACAAACTGTTCTGCTCGACGAGATGATCGAAGCCCGTCCGAAAGAAGTTTTGCTTGATTTAATCTCGCTCTGGAACGACGGACCCCTTCCGACGAAAGAGAAAAGGCGGCGGACAAGTCGTAAAAATTAAATCGTCAGTTGAAAACTTTATATGGACAATTCGCCGAGCCTCTCAGCACCGCCCGAAGCCTCCGGCGCGTTATATTTTCTGCCCGGTCAATTTCTTTTCGTGCGCCGCGAAAACGGGCGCGAAGTCGCCAAGGCACTTTCGAGTGAGCAAATCGCCCGCGCTTTCCGTGAATACCGGACCGACACGGGTTGGGTCGAGCGGCGAATTTTGCGTTACCGCGAACAGCCGGAAGCCAATTTCCTGATCTCAATTGAACTGGCGCGGATTAGAACGATTTTCGTCGAAGACGAAAAGGGCGAAGTGAGGGGAATCAGCGTGCCGCTGCCCGCGCTGGTTTTATTTGCAAAGGGACGCGAATTTTTCCTTTGGGCGACGAAAGGCAGGCGCATTACGCCGAAATCGCTTTTGTCGCACGCGCCCTTGCCGAATCTCGGCAGCGGCAGCGATTTTCAGGGCAAGATTTGCTTCGGCAAGAACGAAGTTCCCGAGACCAGAGCCGACACGATTGACGCGGTTTGGAATTTGATTTTCAACGCGCCGTTTAATGCCGACCACGCAAACGGAAAATGCCGTTCGGAGCCGCAGGATGTCAGGCGGTTGCTTTTCTCTTTGGCGAAACGCAGAACGCGTTCGTTTCCGGCGAAAGAGCTTTTGGAAACGAACACGACCGTCGAGCAGGTTTGGGCGTGTGCGACCGGCGAAAATTCTTCTCACTATTTTTAGTCAGCAGCAGTCAACTCCAACTTAAATTTATGAACGAGAAATTCGACTCTCTGATTACGCTTCCGAAATTCGTCGAACACAAAATCGCGTCCGCCGAAACTGAAAGCGTTACGGCGGCGATGTATGAATATCTGATGGCGGCGGGCGGAGTTTTCATCCGCGCCAAACGCCGCGAATTTACCACCTGTCTGCCCCTTTGCGAAAAGAAAATCAACGGCTTGCCGGAAGTCGCAAGCGGCATCGTTTGGCACAAACCGAAAATCAACCAATCTTTATGGCAACACATTTTGGAACACGCGCGGGCAAACAGCGGCACTGGCGGCGATTTTCGGGAAGATGTTTATGTCGTTTATTGGAATGAAAACTTGGGCGATTGGTTTTGGAAGCCAATCAGTCGGACGCGCAGTTTGGCGTCAACACTCGCCGAAGACTCACTCAAAGAATACAGGGACGCGAGTATAGAACTGCACACACACCCGCCGGGCGCGATTCATTTCAGCGGAGCGGACGACGCGGACGAGCGAAGCAAATTCCGCATTTTCGGGATTTTGATTGACGTTCACAGCGACACGCCGAAGATTCGTTTTCGATGCGGCATCTACGATTTTTTCGCGTTGATTCCAGCCGATTTCATCTCCGAAATGCCCGCCGAAATCATTGATCTAAATGCTGTCGAAACGCGCTTGAGGAAAATTTTGCAATGACGATAGATACGAGTTTTGCACGCGCCGCGCTGGTTTTGCCGAAGGAATTTAGCAAAGCGAGTTTTTACATCGTCGGGGCAGGCGGAACGGGTTCGTTTGCGGCTTTGAACGTCGCGCGGCTTTGTTTTGAAATGCGCGAGCGAGGCAAAGCAGTTGAACTGACGATTATTGACCCTGACCGCGTGGAGGCGAACAACATTCCGCGCAGTAATTTTTGCGCGGCGGAAATCGGCAGATTCAAAGCTCAAACGCTCGCTGAAAGAATCAGCCAGGCGTGGGGTTTGGAAGCGGGCTTTGCTTGCGAGCGGTTCGACTATGAAAAACACATCAAGCCGAATGCGAGCGGGTTTAAGCAAATCACTATTCTCGTTGGCTGTGTGGACAATCATCTGGCACGGCGCGATTTGCACCGTGCTTTGCAAAAATGCGAGCCGTATTACTCAAACGAAGCTCCGAACGCCTGGTGGGTTGACGGCGGCAACGGGAAATTTTCCGGTCAGGTTTTGATCGGTTCGACCGTCAAAATAGAAGATGCGAGCGATTATTTTACGACCGCCAGCATTTGCCGAAAATTGCCCGCGCCTTCGGTTTTTCATCCCGAACTGCTCGAACCGGAAAACGCAAGTCCGCGCCCGCGAAATGCGACCGAACGCGCCGCATCTTGCCCGGAACTCGTCAGGCTCGGCGAACAAAGTCTGAACATCAACAGCCGCGTCGCCGTCGAAATCGGCGAGATGCTGACCGCGCTGCTACTCACTAATTCGCTCAAAAGATTCGCCGCTTATTTTGATCTCGAATCGGGAACGAGCCGCTCGCTTTACTGCACGCCGGAAAACGTCGAAAAAGCGTTAATAGAGGCGGCGCAAAATGTTAAACCGGCAAAACCGAAAAGACGCAAAAAATCGAATGGACGAACACCGACAACGGACTTTTACGCGAGATGAAATTTACCAAAAGTTAGTCGCAGCTTTGACCGACAAACATCCGCTTCCGCCCGTCGGTTGGTGCGCCTCCATGCTTGATGAAGAACTTTGGCGGGCGACGAAGGAATTCGAGCCGGACGCATTTTTGAGGCAACAGGATGCGCTTCACACTTGTCTTGCCTATCTGGTTGATTTTGCCGTGCGAATGCCCGAACGGGTTAATCTCGCCGACAGCAATACTCGCGTTAAGAGGATGTGCGAAGAACTCGCTTTTGAGGTCGATAAAATTACATTATCGCCAAGTGAAATTATCAACGAACGCGGCAAATTAAAATCTTGGCTCAAAGCGATTTTGTCGGTGCAGACTTGTTTGATTTACCGCGAAGAAACGACGAGAGTTATCGCCGAGCAAGACGCTTTAAGGCGCGCCGCGAGACTCACGCCGCCGAAAGCCAAACAAACTTCCGCCGCGCCCGCCGATGATAAAAAGTGGCAGTCCGATTTAGCGAAGAATATTTTTCAAAAAGCGGTCGAGATTTTTCCCGCCAAGCCCGCCGAACAAACGTCGGAGCAACCGAGCTTATTTTGATTCTCCGTTTCGCAAATCAAAAATTGGAAAAACAAAAATGATGGAATTATTGCCGCTGGAGTTACGAGAGCGACTTCCGAAACTTTACGCGCAAGAGGGAACCCTTGACCCGATTGTTCACATTAAATTTTTCTTTCCCGCCGCCGATTGGACGTGGTTCGTTACCGAAGGCGAGGCTGAAGGCGACGACTTTACGTTTTTCGGTTACGTCATCGGTTTTGCGAGCGAATGGGGCTATTTCAGCTTGCGCGAGCTGGAAGAAATCAACGTCCATCATTTGACGGTCGAGCGCGATTTGGATTTTCAGCAAGAAAAAATGAGCGTTTGTCTCGCCTGCTGGAAAGACGAACGCAGCGCGTCGGTCGAAAGATTTTGACTTACCACAATTTTGCGTTTTTTCACATATTTCATTACATCGCTTTAATTGCCAAACCGAAAAAAAGCGGTCGGCAAATTTTGCAAAAATCAATTTGTCCTAAAAATTATGAACGCTAATTTTGTATCCCAATCAAGCGCGGCAGAAACCACAGCGGGCGGGGCGAGTGGATTCGCTTCCGCGCTTCTCCAAAACTTTTTTAGCAAAAAGACAGAGATGAGCAATGAAAACATTCCCGAAAGCGTTTCGCAGTCGGCACCGCAAGAAAGCGAAAACTCCGAAACGGTCAACCAAATTTTAAGCCGTCTTGAAAACAAAAAAGAGCGAGCGGGGGTAAATCTCGGCATCGGCGCGGAAGAAGTCGAAACGATGCCGTTCGATTTGTCGCAGCTCGAAACCGAGGGCATTTTTCTGAACATTGATTGCAGCGGTTTCGGAGCATTGCAGCGGCAGCTCGATTGGAAAACTTTGGGCGTGGAATTGCCCGCCGGAACGTCCGTCAGCGTCAGCCCTCCGCGTGCCGGACTTCTGCCCGACGTTTACCGCAAAAAGCTGTTGCGCGGAGCGGCGCAGGCGCACAACGCGCTTAACAAATACAGCTTTCGATTTACGCTGTGCGAAACGATTTGGGGAACGAGCGAATACAAATGGATTCCGTGGAACGCCTTTGAGTCTTTCGAGTCGGAATACAAACAGGCGTGCGAAACCTTGAGCCGCGCCAAATCGGAAGCTTTGGCGAATTACGACGAAATCCTGATTACCCTCAGAGCAAGCTTCACCAAACTCGCCGAAGATTCCGCGCAGCGTCTTGAAGCGACAAACGCCGCGCCGTTCGACCGCGCAGAATTCATTGCAAACGTCGTCGCCCGTGCGATGGGAATGATTCCGACGCGCGAGATGATTCGAGACGGGCTGACGATTTCGATGAAGCCGAAAGTCATCGTTTTGGGTTCGGAACTGCTCGCCGAGCAGCAAAAAAGTCGTGAATTAAATCTCAAAACGACGCGCATCGAAGCCGAAACTCGGAGCGTCAATCTGGAACTCGACACTAAAACGCGCATTGAGCAAATGAAGCTAGTCGAATTCGAGCGCGACCAGCGGCGCGAGCAGGAAGTAAAGGAGCGAATCCGGCAGATGAAAATCGAAGCGGCGCAAAAAGAAGCCGCCGAAGCCGTATCGCCGATTCGGGAAGGATTGAATCAAATCACGGCGAAAATTTACGAAGCCGCGCAAGAGATGGCTTTGAGGATGCAGACCGCCGATTTCGTTCCCGGTTCGTTGGCAAAACGAGCGCGTCAGATGTGCGAATGGTATGAACTAATGAATTTCACCAGAGATAAATCGCTCGAAGAGGTTTTGCAGCGTCTCCAAAGTGCTGCGACGTGCAACGCAAAACTGCGTTCGCCCGCCGAGATGCATTCCGCTTTGAACGATGTTCTGCGGGCGACGAGTATCAATACGAAACGCCTGCTTGAAGAAGATCGTCTTTCCGCACTTGAATTATAAATTTTTAAGTTTTAGCCAGTTTTCTTCCTTTATGCCACGAATCGTCCGCGCCGAGTTTTTGAGTTATTACAATGCGCGCCGTAACAGCGACAAATTATTCAATGTCTTTGTGATTGAGGACGAGGACGGCACTCACCGCTGCGTCAGCGAATACGGCAGGCGCGGCAACAACCTCGTGCGCGACACACTTTGCACCAAAGCGACACGAGATTTTGCCGAAAGCAAACTGCGGCAAAAGCTCACCACCAAACGCAATCACCGCGAAACGCCTTACACGGACGAAGCGTTCGGCTCGAATTACAGCCAAATCGCCCGCGACTACGGTTATAGCAATCAAACGGCACTGCAGAGCAGCGCGGGTAATTCCAACCCGATGCGGCGGCAAAGTTCAACGGCGGAAACCGCGCCGACAGTAAAGCCGAACGTCATCGCATTTTCGGTTGAAAAAAAGGAAGCCCAGAGAGCCGAGCCGAAACCGGCTGGAATTTTCAATCAGGAACAATTCGATTCTTTGGAAATATAAGCAGATTAACGGTTGAGATTGTATGTTGACAGAGGATAGTCAAAGCCGCAAACTTTGGCTGTCAATACGGGTGGCGGTGAAGCCGGGGT
>Ga0136618_10000001_pt1 | contig 99209 bp, 121 predicted proteins | sample AntDrymUQ3302106_2_FD_104805 | JGI IMG/M metagenome (GOLD analysis project Ga0136618, IMG submission 104805) | Polar desert sand microbial communities from Dry Valleys, Antarctica - metaG UQ330 (21.06) | ecosystem: Environmental > Terrestrial > Soil > Desert | place: Antarctica: Dry Valley... | reverse complement strand
GGCGCGCTCGTCTTCATCGTCGGCGGCTCCCAGGTGATCCTCGACTGGGACGGAGGCGTCTTCGTCTTCCTCGCCGTGCTCGGCATCTCTATCTACGCGATGTTCACGGTCGTGACGCGCGCTCGGGCGATCTAAGGGCTTTCGCGCCACAGTCGGCGCGCAACAGACACAGTTCGAGTCACACGCGCGCGTCCGGCGCGCCTAGCGTCGCAACGGATGAGATTTAGGTCGAGATCCGAGCGGGCGCAGGCGTCGGCTGAGCTGATCGCGATCGTGCCGTTGCTTCTCTTTGGGGCGCTTGCGTTGGCACAGGGAGTCGTTGCGGGATGGGCGCTCCTCTCCGCAGGCGAGGCCGCGCGGTCGGCAGCGCGGATCGCGCACGTGGGCGGTGACGCCGATGAGGCGGCGGACCGGGCGCTTCCTGACGCGCTCGAGCCCGCCGAGACCTCTGTTGAGGCTTCCAGCGTCGAGGTCGAGGTCCGTGCGCCCGCGATCTTGCCGGGCATGCCAAGAATCCCGGTGCGGGCGTCCGCGGCCCTCGATCCGGAAGGTGGCGGTTGATGGACTTCCGCTCTCTCGGGGCCGGTCATCGCGGCCAGGCGTCGCTCGAGTTCCTAGCGAGTGTGCCGGCGATGGTCCTGAGCCTGGTGATCGCGATCCAGCTTGCGATTACCGGATACACCCTCCACCTCGCCGACGGAGCAGCGGAGGCGGGAGCGCTCGCGGTAGCCGCAGGCACCGATCCCGAGGCTGCCGCGCGAGCCGCGATGCCCGGCTGGGCCTCAGAGCAGCTGGACGTGGATCTCAGCGACGGGCTAATCGAAGTTTCAGTGCGCCCGCCGGCGCCGTTGCCCTCTGTCTCAGAGGCGCTGAAAGTCAGCTCCATCGCCTGGGCACTGGATGGGGATGGCTAGCGGCCCCCGCTTGCTGGCGGTCACGACTCTCCCTGGCTCGGAGGGCGGCGTTGCTACGGCTGCGGCTCTTGGCGTCGCGATCGCGCGGAGGGGAGCTGACGAGCCGCTGGGCGTCGTCCTCATCGACCTCGACTCGGGCGTGAGCCGCCGGCCCACGCTGGTCTCGTCCGCGTCGGCCCGCTCCCTCGAGTCCGAGCTTCGCGACGTGGTGCCGGCCGCGGCGCGGGGAACGCTGTGTGCGGTTACGGCGCGCGAGCCTGACCTGGACCAGGCGCTCGCCGATTGTCGCGAGAGCCGGGCTGCCGCCGTCGTGGTCCTCGCCTCACCGCCGCGATGGCGGGATCTTGTGGACGGGGGCGAGGTCGACGCGGTCGTGATCCGCGGCGATGTTGGACGAGACCGCCCGCTCGTCGCCCTCGCGGCGCGCGAGCTGATCGCCTCGGGCGTGCCGACCGGCGTCGTCACCCAGCCACCCGGCCTCGTCGCCACTCGCCGCGCGCTCGCGGGGATCGAGCCCGGCGGGTACCTGGGCTCCCGTTCGGCTCGCCTTGCGTCGAGGCTTCTTTCGCAACGGGGGCAGGCGATGCCCGTGACGCTGTTCATGGCTATCGCGACCGTGCTCGCGGGCGTCCTCCTCGCGATCGTGGGCGCGTCGGCCACAGGCGCCTCCCGCTACCAGCGCGCCGCAGACCTCGCGGCCGTCTCGGCGGCACGCTCGATGCGCGACGACCACCATCGACTGTTCCTGCCCGCAGTGCTACCAAACGGGATGCCGAACCCGGCGCACCTGAGCGACGGCGAATACAGGCAACGTGCGATTGCCGCCGCAAGCGAGGCAGCCGAGCGAAACGGTGCGGGCGACGTCACGGCGACCCTCACGTTTCCCGGCGCCACGTTCGCCCCGACGCGTGTGCGGGTGGAGCTCGAGGGCGAGCCCGATATTGGAGGCGAGCGCGGCGGCGACAAGATCGCCGTGAAGGCCGTGGCGGAGGCGTACCCCGCGCCGAGCTCTAGCGCCGCGGCGCCTGCCGTCGCCACGGGCGGCGGCTACTCGGGGCCGCTAGCGACCAGGCAGGGGGAGGGGATGCGACCCGACGTCGCCCAGGCGTTCGACGCGATGGCCGCCGCCGCTTCTCGCGACGGGCACGCGCTGGCGATCAACTCGGGCTTCCGGTCCGACGCCGAACAGGCAGCCCTGTTCGCCGCCAATCCGGACCCGCGCATGGTCGCGCGGCCGGGTACGTCGCTTCACCGCTGTGGCACCGAGCTCGACCTCGGACCTTCCTCGGCCTACGGCTGGCTCGCCGCCAACGCGACGCGCTTCGGCTTCGCCCAGCGCTACTCGTGGGAGGCTTGGCACTACGAGGCGCGTTAGCGCAATAGCCGCTTTCTTCCCTGTGGCCCACCTGGCTGAGAACGTCAGGCAGGCCGTCGACTGGGGTGCTCTCTCCGACGGTGGGCTGTGAAGCGCCGTAAGCATTGCGAAAGGAGGTAGAGCTAGCTCTTCATGCCAAGCGCCATCCCCGCCGTAGCGCCCACGATCGCGCCCAGAGCGAAACCGAGATTGAGACGTTGGCTAGCTTCGCTCGGGTCGTTCCGTTAAGTCCATTTATGAACTTTCCCAGAGCCCCTCCTGCTCCACTTCCCACACCAGATTGTCGGTGCGAAGAGGTCGAGGAGTTGTTGGATGCGCGCAATGCTGCGAGACCGCGACCCAAGAGTTAGCTCGGGCGATCCCAGCCATAGCTGGGATCTGCGATTAGCGTCTGCTTGGCGACGCGGGAGGCTCGCACGTTCCTCGCCCGGTGGATACGCCGTTCGCGCCCCCGCAAAGGTGTGGACCGTGCTTAATCTGGAAGAGCTGGCTGCTCGGATTAGTGACGCCCGAATGTCCCAGTGCCTGTCCGGGAAAGAACAGCGAGATCTGCCCTGGCAGGGGCTTGGGCTCTAATAACGACTGTCGGCGCCCACGGGGAGGTTCGTAGCCGGCGGTGTGCTCACTGGGACCGGTGTAGTAGGGATCGGCGTGGCCACTCTCGGGCGATAGTGCAACGTGTTGACGACGTTCGGAGAGAGAACCGCCACCAAGACTCGCGATTGCAGTCGCCGTTCTCCCGGAAGCTGTGATGTCGGCAGTAACGCGCGAGAGCGGGCCATGCGTCGCGAGCATGAGCTGTCGCTGCTCGGCGCCGGCGATACCAATCAGCTGTTCCAGGACTCCTGACGCCTGCGGCGTCACTATGAGATCGCTGCGCAGCTGGCGCGTCAAGCCAATCGTTCGCTCCACACGCCAGCCCCACGTCTCCCGGCGCAGCGATATAAGGCTCTCGCGCCAACCTAAGGTCTGTCGCAACCGCAAAATTCCCGCTGACCAGGAGGTGCCAGCGGTGCTGCTCAGCGACCTGATGGTCGATATTCGCCGCGGCGCGTCAGCGTAATTTCGCTCGATCCACCAGTGCGGCATAAGCAGGGCCGACGCAAAGGCGTTGCAGAAGTGTTCAGGGTCCGCCAGCCCGGTTCTCCTGCGGAAGGCCGCCGTTCTGAGCTGAGAGTCCGCCAGCACAAGGTGGCCGATCTCGTGACCGAGGGTGAAGCGTCGCCGAGCATGGCTACTCCTCGAATTCAGAAGGATGTAAATCTCGTTCTCGTCGACTACCGTCCGCCCATCCGCGCCGGCGGTCCTGTCGCTGATTATCACTCCGGCGACCCCCAAACGGAGCGCCAGATCCCTCAGGTCCATGTGCGGAGACCAGCGCATGCCGACGTCGCGTAGAACGGCCGAGACCGCCAGATCCAAGCCGCGCAGATCTCTCATCGTTCCTGTGCGCGGTCGATCCAGGCACTCTTCGTCCTCAGGCCGTCACGTGCTAACGAAGGATCCGCGGCTGAGATCTCAGAAAGCGCTCCTCTCCACAACTCCTCGGTGGCGGCGCCATCCCAGCGTTGGTCTACGGCGGCGTCAATGAGAGCTGCCATGCTCGGGCCGCTGGCGTCAAGCGGTATGTCGTCGTCGGACACATGATCGATGCCCAGTAGGGCGCAGAGCGTCTCCAGTCTGCTTCCTAGCAGAGGCTCAAGGAGGGCAGGGCTCCTCAGCGCGGCCTTTATGCGTGGGGGCGTCAGATGAAGCGCGCCAAGCACCTGCATACGCTTGTCTTCCGGAAGTTGGTCCCACCGCCTGTTTAGGCGCTGCGCGAGGAACTCTCCCGCGTACTGGCGATCAGCCCGCAGACGAGCGGCTTCCTCGATCGAAGAGCTGCGATCGGCAATCCAGTCGCGAGCCAGCTCGCGGGCATGGTCGAGATCTCGGTAGGCGAGAAAGCTCAGATCGAGTTCGTCGCTTCGAGCGCGCAGGTAGCGACTGTGGGGGCCGCAGCCTTCGGCTTCGAGATAGAGGATCGGTCCCGCTTGGAGGCTCATCAGATCAAGCTCCATTGCTGCGCCGAAGCCGGCAGCATGGTCGCCGACGTCGCAGATAATCATGGCGTCCGCCTCGCCCAAGATCCGCTCCCGGTTCTCCTTCCAGACGTCACCGTCATCCATGTCGGGAGCCGCCTCGCGCGATAGTCGGACACTCGGGTAATCGACCATTAACGGGTTGGCCATGCCGGCCAGATCCGACGCGTGGTCGACAGCCGTCTCGATTGCTTCCATCAATGGCGCCAGGAGGCGTCGATCTTCTGGGCTTAGCTCGCTCAGAGGGCCTGCGACGAAGACAACGTGAGGCTCCGATCGCTGGAGTCGCCAATTTCGCCCCGGCAACCGAGGATCGAACAGGTGCTGCCAGCGAGGCGAAGCCAATCTTGCGCGGCGCCGGGCCCGCGGCCCGGCGCGCGGGATGATCCGGGGCTCCAACCAGTCCTGCAGTGCGGCACCCATCGGCTCCATTCGAAGCTCAGAATCAAGGCGCAGCACACTGACTGGCTCTGGCGCATTCCAAACGTGATCATTACCATCAGCGAAGGCCCTGCCGACGCGGTATGCGAGCTTTCCGATTTCGAGATGTAGCGGGGGCTGTCGCAAGAGCGCAGCGACGAGAGCGACAGTCTTTTCGGGAACGCTCGCATAGACGGGTGCGCCGAAAACGGTTGCCTCTGGCAGGGCAACCGCGGTCCGCGCGCGGCGTAGGACTTCGGGAGTAGCCAACTCGGCGACCGGTGCGCCGTGCACATCTCCGGCGACGCGCATTACCTCCTCGAGGCTGGGGCGCCAAGTCATCTGACAGCTTTCTGGCTCAAGTGAATATGCCTTAGTACCGATAGAAGGGGTGTGCTAGATTCGCGCATCCATATAATGGAATACATGATACACCTCGCGTCGGATTGTGTCCGACCGCGGCAGCTATCTTCAAGCCCACGCACTACCGAAGGAGATCGAGATGGCAGATAAGGTTGCGACAGTCAAAGCTTCGTTCAACCTGCCTGAACAAGAGCTCGAAGAGCTGAGGCAAGAAGCGAACGAGCGTCACGTCACCGTGACTCAAGTCCTGCGTGAAGCCTTGGCCGATCGGAAGTTCTTCAAGGAGCAGGAAGCCAAGGACCACAAGATCTTGCTCAAGTCCTCGGACGGTGAGATCGAGCGAGTAATCCTCCGGCACTGAGGCAAGCTTCAGTGGCCGGGGAACCCACCGACCCGCCCGGAGACTGGGGCGGCGAGGACTTCACCGACGAACCGGTTGCGGAGTACGTTTCCCCGCCGATTCGACAGCCTTACGACCCCTCGCGCGCACGCGAGCGGGTCAGGGGCTGGGTGACCACGGCTCTGTTGGCGGTCCTCGGTATTCAGATCCTGGGCGCTTTCTTGGCGCTGATTCTCGGCGCTTCGGCAGACGACGTCCGTTCCCTGCTCGAAGTGACTCTGCCTCCTGTCGTGGCGCTGGCGGGGACCGCGCTCGGCTTTTACTTCGCTGAGCGAGATCGTCTTTAAGGCGCACTGCAAGGAGCGATGCGCTAGCGCCACCAGGGCCCGCGTGCACGCTTTCGTCGCGCCAACGCCGCCGAGCCCCCGTACCAGATCCCCCCGAAGCCCAGGGTCACCGTCCAGGCTAAGTAGCTGAATCCGGGATCACAAGAGGGCTCGCGAAGCTGAGTGATCTGTAGCTCGCGGGCCGGCATCTATGCGGCGATGGTGTTTCCGATAGTCGAGCGCAGCTGACTGGAGGGCAACCGCCGCTGGAACAAAGGGCAGTCGGAGCGCTCGTGCTCCCACACCATTCGGGCTCGCGTCACGTTTCGGAGGGTCTCACCTAGAGCACTCGGATACGCAATGGCCCGCGAGCTCAGGAGCCGAGATCGCGATGGTGTTATGACGCGGTAGAGGTCGAGGATGCGTTCAAGAGAGCTCGGACCGTTGATGATGTAGGTGACGCGATGGCCGGTCAACCGATCGAACTCGGCGAGCAACTGGAGGTGGTCTTGCCAGGAAACCGCGCCGGTAAGCGTTCCGAGATCGAGGGAGAGCGTCCGCAGATCGGGCCGCTGTGAGTACACAACGGCTTCGCGTCTCATCTGCCAGCGCTGAACCCATCCACCTCGGGGGATAGCGGGGACTTCGACCTGAGCAAGCCGTGCTGTCATCCAGTACGACCGCTTTGCGTGCAGCAGCCATTCGCTTGGCGGCCGGTTCTCGTAAATCGAGTATGACGGGCCCAGAACAGCCGCGTAGCCAGCCACCGCCAGTTCGTCGATCACCCGACTGCGGTTGAGCCAGAGGCGCTCAAGCTCATCATCGTCGCCATAAAGAGCCAGGATCAGCTTCTGATTGCTCCAGAGCCCGGTCATCTCGCGAAGGTCGTCAGCCGGCAGGACGTGACGCCGACCCACAACGGCCCCCAGGCCGACGATGTAGTAGCGATCTTGCAGGTCCGTTGCCGCGAGTTGCCGCTCAGGCCGAATCCAATGGGTCAGCGGCGAGAGGTCGAGCGCTGGACAGGGCGGGAGACGTAAATTGGCCAACCCAGCTCCACCAACATCCGTGAAATGCAAAGCCGTTTCTGGGTTACGGACGTGATGGACGTTCGGACCTCCGTGCGCCTTGTCTCCCCATCGCGGCCGGCACGCGTTCGAACTAGTGCGTGCGCCGCAGTAACGGCCCAGGGCGCAGCCCTGGCACAGGGGCCCCTCGGGCGTAAAAAGAGGCGGATCGTTTGAGACAGCCGCGGGCAAGAATCAGCCTTTCAGCGCTTCCGCCCTCGAACCTCAACGACCCCCTGCCTCCCGTCAAGCTCAACGATTCGGCCGTCGAAGATGAAGCCGTCCAAGAGACACTCTTGAATCGCCGACTCTCGCCCGTCTGTCAAGTGGCCCGCGAGTTGCCCCGAGTCGACGAGGACAACAGCAATAGGGATGCCGAGCTGCATGGCCACCCCTTGGTCGACAGCGAGGCCGGGCTCGATCGGCTCAAAGGTCAGCCGATGCAGTCGCTCGCACAACGGCGTAGTCGCGCCAGCGCCTCCCTCGACCGCGGAAGAAGAGGGGGAGCGGGCGGTCTCAACCTTCCCCGTCGGGCCCTGGCCCATCAGAATCTCCGGGTTTCGGGGCTTGCCTTTTGCAGTCTCATCTCGCGTCTCCTTGCTGCTCGCTGCCGGGCATCCGGCCGGGCTTGTTAGCTTGGGTTGGGAAATCAACTCAACTTGATGTTGGGAACCCTACTACAACTTCTAACGGAAAAGGTGCGAGCGACAGGAGATGGAGTGACAGACGGTGATCAGCGGGAGGCAGGGCAAGCGTTTGGGCCTTTCATCCAAGGGCTTCGCCGAGAAGGGGGTCTGACCCAGCGTCAACTCGCGGCTGAGCTTGACATTGACTTCACTTACCTCTCCAAGCTCGAAAACGGGCGCGGCGAGGCACCGGGAGAAAAGACGGTTCGCAAGCTTGCAGAGATCTTGAGGGTTGACGCTGAGGAGCTGCTGGCGCTCGCCGGCCGCCTTCCTCCGGCGCTCCGAGAGAAGGCTAGAAACGATGTCGAGTTCGCCCGTTTCCTGCGTCAGCTGCCTGACATGACAGACGAAGAGCTCCGGAGCCTGTATTCGAAGCGGGATAGAAGCGACCCGTGACCTTCATCCCCGAGGCCCGAATCGAAGCGAGAGCCGCTGAACTGTGGAGGCGCCACGAACTCACGGTCGGGTTCGACGTCGAGCGTTTGCTTGATGAACTTAGCCTGTCGCTCCTTTGGGAAGAGGTCGATGACGGCGAGGAGGCGATCGTCCTCGGTCAGCTGATTCCTCAGAAGCGGCAGGTGGTGCTAAATGAGCGCCACGTCGAAAAGCTTGAAGAGAACGAGAGGCGACTACTTCGATTCACCCTTGCTCACGAGATCGGACACTTTGAGCTTCACGCTCGCCACTTTCAAGAGCTCGCCTTCGACGACGACGAGAGGACCTGGTGTCGCGATGGTTCCCCGGATCCAGTCGAGCGCCAGGCTGAGATGTTTTCGGCCGCGCTCTTGATGCCTCGTGATGTTCTCCGGGTGGCGCTTCCGGCCGGAGATTGGCAAGGATGGCAACCTGTCTATCGACTCGCAGATCGCTTCGGGGTCAACGTCTCGCCGATGAGGATCCGACTCGAAAAGCTCGGCTGGATGCATCTCGATGAACAAGACACCCCACGCGCTGGTCCGAGCCCCGGCCCGGGTCAATCCCCTCTCTTCTAGCGCTCAGCACAGCAGGTGATTAGGCGCGAGCACCCATGCCCGTGAGACGCTCTCGAAGTGCCGCTTATGGTGGCTGTCGCACAAACCAACATCGAGGCTCTGAGCGCCGATATGCGAGCTTCTTAGAATTCGACTTCCGGTGTGGGCTCGGCTGAGCACGGCGAAGCCAACTGCGACCGCCTCGTGCTGTCTCATCGCTCGTCCAGTGTTCCCGGTGCCGCTTCTTGGCGGAGGGTTTGTGCGACACGCTCCATGCAAAGCACCTAAGCCGGCGTTCTGCGAACGGGCATCAATCGAGTCATCAATGTGATTGCATTTGCACCTCGAGGTGACTCTGGACGGAGAGTCCGGGACATTGACCGCGATAGAGGACGGGAAGATAATCGAGCTGGTCAACAAGAACGTCGGAAAAGCAATTTCTTCCAAAGCCCTGTGACCGACGGACGAGATAAGTCCGATATCGAACCCATCGAGCAGCTCAAGCTAGCTAGGGATCGAGAAAAGATCGAGCGAGATGAGAGGCGGTCACTCGAACAGCGCGCGACCACGATGCTCGCTGTGACAGTCGCCCTCGCCGCCCTCAGCTTGAATGGTCTTCGCCTACTCGTGGATGGCGATCATGGTCCCAGCGACGTTGCCCTATGGGCGGTTGGACCGCTGCTCTATCTCATTTTCACAGTCATCTTCTTGTTGCGAGCTCTGACCGTCAGCCCGCCCGAGCCAATCAGCACGCCTGTCGGCGAGGATGTGTCTGCTCGCTTGACTCGTGCCGAAGCTCGATCTGAAGCGATCGCAACAAACAACTTTGAGGTGCTCAGTCGAGTTCGTGTGGCAACCCAAGCGTTTGCCATCGGCTTCGTAGTTCTCGTCCTCTATGCGGGTGCTCTCGCCGTAGCGGACGCTGGGTAGCTCGTGGCACGCCTCTCCGCCGATAGCCGTGAGACGGTTCGAAGGGGCCGAATGAGAACTTCCCGAATGACTTAAGGCGCTCGAGCGATGTGGCCAAAGACACGACACGACGACCGGAACCTCGATTCATGAATAGCCCATACGACGTTTACTTTTCAGCCGACATCGAGACCGATGGGCCGATACCTGGCCCGTATTCGATGCTGTCGTTTGGCTTTGTCTTGGCTGGTCGCTTCGACGGAAACACGTTCGAGCGCATCGAACCCAAGGCTCAAACGTTCTATCGCGAACTCAAACCGATCTCAGACCAGTTCGACGCAGATACCGCCAGCGTCAGCGGACTCGACCGAGGAAAGCTTCGAGCAGCTGGCGCAGAGCCTGCTTTGGCCATGACTGAAAGCGCAGAATGGGTGAAGCAAATAGCCAACGGGGGAACGCCGGTGTTGGTCGCGTACCCCTTGAGTTTCGACTGGTCGTTTCTTTACTGGTACTTCGTCACCTACAGCGAGGGGGGTTCGCCCTTCCGCTTTTCAAGCTGCTTTGACATCAAGACCGCGTTTGCGGTCCAGGCTCAGATTCCAATCTCGCAGGCTGGTGCGTCGCGGCTACCACCGGAGCTCCGGTCGTCCCGTCCCCACTACCACCATGCTCTTGATGACGCGGCTGAGCAAGCCGAAATCTTCGCGAACATCATGGAGAGCAGATGACCAAGGCGGCGCTCTCAGTTCCAGAGCTCCTACTCCATCGTGCCGAAACAACGAAAGCTGTTCTCGAGCGTCTTCGGGGAGCATTCGAGACGTATGAACTGACCGACGACCGGCATCCGAATATCACGATCTACGCGACAGGATCGCTGGGCAGACATGAGATAGCAACCCGCAGCGATCTCGATGTCTTTCTCGTTGATACCGCCCCTTCCAGTCTTGAGCGGCTCGCAAACCTCGAGCAGATCCAGTTGCTCTCAGACCTCATCAGGGCGTCAAGTGACGCGAACTTTCGCGACTTCTCGCGCGATGGCGAGTACTTGAAGGTCCATCCGTCTTCGGAACTCGTCCGATTCGTAGGGACGAGAGAAGACGACCCCACAAATGTGTTCACGGCCCGCATGCTGCTCCTCTTGGAGAGTCAAGTGCTGCTGGGGGGGCCTGCATACGAGCGCTGCGTGGGAGAGGTCCTGGATGTCTATTCGCGGGACGCAAACGGCGAATCCTTCCGGCCGGTCTTCCTTATCAACGATATCGTTCGATATTGGAAGACGCTCTGCCTTAACTACGAAGCAAGGCGCCACGAGTATCACCGAGCGCGACGATATGCCTCCGCCGAAGGAAAAGTGGGGGACTTCGAGGAGCTCAAAGCCGACCTTCGCGTGGCGCTGCTCAAGCTTCAGTTCAACCGGTTGTGGACGTGCTTCAACGGTTTGGCTTATCTACTTGCCGGCGTTCAAGAGCGTCAGGTTGCGCGTAGCCACATCGAGCGCCTCGTTGAGCTGTCACCCGTTCAGCGAGCGAGCTCACTGGTCGACGTCGTCCCCGATTGCCAGGCTCCGATGGAGCGTGCGCTCGACGCGTACGCGGTCTTTCTTGACGCGACGGATCGCGAGAGGGAAGACGTGCGAGCGGCTGTGTCTGACAAAGAAGGCTTCAAAGAGATGCGAGCTTGTGCCGAGGTCTTTGCTCTTGCCATTGAAGAAGTTATCGACTTGCTAGGCACGCGCTCGGATCTCGGGCGTTTCTTGCTGCTCTGAAGAACACAAATGAAAGGGGTCACACACATGGACTATCAAGAACGGACATCCGATCGCGAGATCGCGGAGACACTCGATCGCATTCACAACATGGTCGTGCGCGAAGCACGCGCCGAGCAGTCTGACCAGCGGCGCAACGGGGTGTTGAATTCCGTGGCTTCCCAGCTCCAGAGGCCGGTGCATGCGGCTCGTCTATTGACGGAAGGGACTCCCGAGGTTCAGCCACCAGCTCGCTGAACCATGCACGATGGCTCTTCAGTTGTTCTTCTTTACTAGGCTGCCTTGCACTTCGGTGGTGCGGTGAGGCCATTTGTTGCGGACGGGGTCCCCGACGACACCCTGGGGCGGATCAGGGCTAGGCGGTAGCACCGATACGGTCTAGCCATGGCTCATGCCGGAACAGCGGCAGGTGTTCTTGTGGCGATAGCAGGGGTGCTGATCCTCGCTTTCCCCGACAAGGCGTCTGATCCTCGCCCTGAGTGGGTCTTGCCTGCGGCTGGGGTCTGTGTCGTTGCGGCAGCCTTCCTCTTGCTGGCGATGGGCTGGGTTGCGGCAGAAAAGATCCGTTCTCGGATCCGTTCACGGGCTCGGTGGGCATGGCGCAAGCGCTGGATGCCCGGTGGGGTCCGAGAGGCTTGGCGTACGAAGCGCCATGGCCGGAAGGCGTCGATAAGTAGGGGCTCTTGGTCATTTCAGCGCTGGGCGGATGACCTAGAGCAAGGACCGCACTGGGAGTGCCCATACTGCCTAGGCGACAACCTCTACAAAGATTCTGAGTGCTATGGCTGTGGTGCGATTCTTGACTATGAGCGGGAGCGTGTGAAGTGGCTGGCCCACCAACGGCGTTGATAACGGAATCGGTTAGCTCATCCCCCGATGGGAAGATTATCCACCAGCGCCGCGGGTGTAACGGTCTCGCGGAGCCTGACGAACGTCCGCCGCTCGACGCCAGATGACGTAGCGCTGTTTCGCTGTCGATGGCTCTTGGATCTTTGATATCGTAAGTACGTGAATAGCTCGCCTCGCTTGAAATCGACACTGAACATCGTCGGTGCGAGCGTCGTGATGGCTCTGACTCTCTTTGGAATGAGCTTGGCGACAGCCCAAGATGACGTTCCGGAGCCAAGCGACTACCCTCCCGGATCCGAGCAGTCGCAGGCTGGACCGGTTGATGGTCCATATAAGGATGTTCCTGCCCTAGGGCCCGCTCGCCTTACTGAGTCCGGCCTATTGGAAGTCTGGCTGCCAGACGGGACAACCGTTACCACGCACGGTTCGGATGCCGTCGACTCGGGGTTCGAGCAGGGCTCTGATCTGCCGAGCGCTGTCCTTCCGACCTTGCCGCTCGCCGCCACCAGCAGCCTGAATCCGCCCCTCTGCGTCTCGAATCCGCTTTTCTTTCGCGTTCTCTATTCATTCCCGCGAGAAAAGCAGACTCGCCTCAGTCAGGTTCGCGACAATATTCGGGAAGCGACTCGGCAGGCAAATGACGTCCTCCACCAGGATGGTCTCGCCTACAGCAATGACACAAAGTCCGTAGATCTGCGTGTTAAGTGCGATGGCAATGGAGGCGTCGACGTCGCGGGCTTTGACTCAGGTGTGCCGGGTGATGACGACAGCTTCGCCAATGTTGTCCAATCCGCTAAGGACCGTGGTTACAACAACAGCGGTGTCAAGTATGTGATCTATTTTGATTCCGGCCGGCCCGATGCCTGTGGCGTCGGAAACGTCGACGATGATGATCGGCGCGTACCAGACAACCGTCACAACAACTTCACAACACCCCTGTATTCCGTCATCTACGGCCAAGAGTGCTGGGGAAACGGTCGCACGCCTCTGCATGAGATGGGGCACAACATGGGCGCAGTGCAACGTAGCGCACCAAACAACGCTGAGGGATTTCATTGTGATGACGGGCGAGACATTATGTGCACCACCGGACCATTGACGCACTGCTCTTCAGAACGCTTTGATTGTGGCGAGAACGATTACTTCGATCCAAAGAATCCCTCTACCTATCTCAGCCAGAAGTGGCAAGTCGGCTGGTCAGGAAACGCCAGTGTCTCAATCAGTGACCGCTAGCTGGCAGTTACGGGTGTTGGCCTTGGTTGCAGGGTTGCTGCTGGTTGGGCCTGGTGCATTCGCCGGAGTTGATACCAAAGGGGACCCAGCGCAAGGAAGATTGGCACTCTGGGTTTCGAAGGGGAGCCAAGAAGTGCGGGCGACCAACGGCGACTACCACTGCGTACCGGATGGTCCGGATGAGGACTCCTTTGGCTACTGCAAGGACCGTCGCCCAGGACCGCTGAGGCTTAAAGGGACGTTGAACCTTCATGCCTGCGACGATGTCAACATCAAGTTGGGCTATCCAGCGAGCATCGTCCGAGTGCTGATCGAGGACAGAGATCAGCGAACGGTTGTGCGTCTCGGGCGTGCCGAACCCGTGGGCGAGACGGCTACGAAGTTCAGGGTGAGAGTATCGAAAATGCCCAGCGAGACTGACCGCTTCCATCTTTTCGTGACTCACACCGATGAAAATGAGGGGGACTTTGAGGCCGGGATCAGACGCAAATCATCTCAGTGCGGGAATCACTGATAGTTCGGGGTCACGAGACGACGAGCTGGCACCGTCTTCACCCCACGAGGTGACTTGATGATTCGCGTGGGGTATCCGGCTTGCGCAACCACTTGGATCACAGGCATGCGAGAACCGTTGCAGCCGCGAGCTCGCCCGACCGAACCGCGCCGTCCTATAGCCGCACCACTAGGACTCTTGTTAGCCACATATCGGCGTCGTCGCTCTCAGCTGGGCTTGGAGGGCAGATGCTTTCACGCGGTAGCGGAAGCGGTACGCGGCCCAGGCTGAGCGGGGTCGGCTGGACTGAGGGCTTGCTTCTCTGGGGAGGAATGGCGCCGGGCGCCCGGCGACGTCAGCGGATGAGGATGCTTTTGGTCATAAAGCCTCGCATGGAAAGTTGCCGCATGGCTCAGACCTTGCGGTACTCGTGGAAGGTCTTGATCTCGCGATTCAGATAGCTGCCGACGGACGGGGCGGTGAGGAGTGCATCGTAGGTCTGTTGCTCGACGTTCGAGTAGGAATATGTGTCGCCGCTAGTGAACCGCACGTAAAGCTCACGCGCAGCGGCGTCGTAACCGACAGCCTCGACGTTCGTTGAACTGACCATTTGCATCTCGGGCTCAGGCATTGAGTTCTCCTTCCTCGGGGTTATCTTCAGGTGCAATAGCAGGGCCAGCGGCGACTTCTTCGCGCGCGGGGCTCGTCGCCTCTGCTTCTTCCCGCTGGGCGGCGGAGGTGGACTGCGCCCGCCAGTTCTTCACGGCCGCCTTGTAGCCCTCGGGATCGGGGCGAGTGTCGCGCAGCCAGGCCGCGGGGAGGTCGGGGTCGTCACCGATGGGCTTATGGGCGGCTCGGCTGACCCGGACTCGCGATGGGACCTGCAGGGCGTCACCGAGGACGAGCGCTTCCCCGGTCCTTAGCGACGGGAGCAGGTCGGTGAGACCGCCGAGGTCGTCGGGGACCAGGCTTGACACCGCTCCGCGATCCTTGCCGTTAGTGACCCTGAGGGCGATCATGGTGCCGCACTGGCTGAGGACCGACCCGTCGACATCGGAGGGGCGTTGGGTGACGACCAGAAGACCGACCCCGTACTTGCGCCCCTCCTTGGCGATGCGCGAGAGCACCCGGTGCGCCGGGGTATCACCGCTCGCCGGAAGGAATCGGTGAGCCTCTTCGAGGATGATGAGTAGGGGTTGCTCCCGGCCGCCGACGGGAAGCTCCATCGCCCAGAAGAGGGCGTCGTAGACGAGACGGAGCATCGTCCCCACGACTGTCCCGAGCACCTCGGGGGGCAGGCCGGAGACATCAAGAACGGTGACCGGCTCCGGTCCTCCAATCCATTCGACGAGAACGTCGCTGAGGTCGGCCTTGACCTGGCCATCGAGGTCGGGGTGCAATGGGTCGGCGGGATCGAACATGAAGCCAAAGCGGGCGTCCCGCAGGCGCGACTGCAATAGATCCAGCTGCTTTCGAATCGAGAGGCCGGAGCGGTCCTTATAAGGGGCGCCTGACCCGATCGCGGGTCGTGTCAGGCGGTACGTGCGAGACGTTTCCATCCGAACGACCCCGGCGGCTCTCGCGAGCACGGCTGCTCCGGCGAAAAGCATCGCAAGCAGCAGGAGCTCAGCCATCAGCCTTGTCTCCGTTCGCATGGGCACCGTGCAGCCGACGCTCACACGCACGCACGAACCAGAGGAGCAACTCCGGGGGCAGTGCCGTGGGCGTGCTGGCCTGTGCTGCTCCGGCAGCATCGGGTGTCGGTAGGCGGTTGGACGAATTGTTGCGCTTGTGCAACATGTCTCCATTGTCGTTGCGTCCTCGCAACATCACAAGCGACCGACCGATCGATTGGCGTTCGGCGCTGCGATCTGCGGCGTCAGGAAGGTCTGCCCGAGCCCGGACCACGGCTGAGTGAGGCCATCGTCGCGCTTCGAGAAGTGACGAGCGGCCGGAATCCACGGAACGCCGCCCGGCGGCGCCGCTGGATCGAGTTCGAAGTTAATGCCGAGAGCGGCGAAGACCTCGGGCGGGGTGTACCACTCGTCCGTGCTGGCGCTCCCGCGACGGTCGTGCGTGAATCCCGACGGCCTCATGGGCTACCGCCCTCGCCCCGGGAAGACGGCGAGCCGAAGCAACATCATGAGGAGGAGCAGTGAGAAGAGAGGCGGTACGAGTGCTTGGACCGCAGCCGCGACGGCGGGAAGCGCGACGATCGCGGCTAAGGCGACGAGGAGTGTGGCGGTTAGGCGGTTCACAAGCTGGTCCCGGCGAGCGCGCCCCTTCCTGGGCGCCTTCAGGATCGCGCTCGCCGGGCACTACAAACGACACCACGACGGCGAAGCAAGAAGCCATAAACGCGCCACACTCAGGCACGATTACGGCAGGATGCCAACCCGCCGAACCATCCGACGCAGACAGATTCAGCTACGCGCCGCCGAGGCCGCGATACAGCGTCGCTACGGCGAGCTGGACCTAGCGATTGCCGACATCGCGGCCAACGTTGGCTGCTCGACGCGGCAACTTCAGCGCATCTTTCGCGAGGAGGCGCGCGAGGACTTCCGCAGCTATCTCCTGCGGATCAGGATGACGCGCGCCAGAGAGTTGCTGGCCCGGGAGAGCAGCCCGCTGCCGATTCGAACGGTTGCCCCGATGGTGGGCTATCGCAGGCCGTCGGGGCTCCGACAGGCCTTTCGCAGGTATTGGGGGGTGAATCCCTCAGAGGTTCAACCCGATCCACCCCAGGAGCTGTGGTACCAGGTCGATGACCCAGCTTGGCGAGAGACGTAGCGACCTTTAGCTTGACCGGCGACATCGCTTGCTTGTAACATTCGAGGCGAGTTAATGATGAATCCAAAGGCGCCATCAGTCGAAGACATTGAGCAGCGTGCCGTCTCAGAGCGGGGCGTGGCAGATGAAGCCCCGGAGTTCGTTGACGCTGCTGACGATACGCCGGAGAACCGGGCGGTCGTCAGGGTCGTTGAGGACCGTCTTGCTCGTCGTTCCGGCCCGGATCTGGAGCTGGACGACGTGATCCGCGAGCTTGGCTACGAGCCGGCGGACTTCGAACCTCGTTGATCCCAGTCAAGCTGCGCCCGGAGGTCCACGCCGACCTTCGGGAGCTTCCGAACCAACGCATACAGAAGGTGGCGCTCGCATGGCTCATCCGCCTGCGCAGAGATCCGCAGCTGGGTCAGCCCCTCGCGTGGCGACACGGTGGCGATCTCTCTGACTGCCGCAAGCTCTATTTCGAAGAACGCGACGAGCCGCTGCGGTTCGACTTCACGCCGCGCCCGCGCTCGGAAAGCCAGCCCCGCTTCCGTGTTGTCTACCGAATCGTTCCCGACGAGCGCCGACCCGAGCACGTCCAGGTGATCGCCATTGGCCTCAAGTACCCGCCCCCGGACAAGCCCGGCGTCTACGAGAAGGCAACGGGTCGTCTGGATCGGCTGATCCGGCGGCGTTGAAGTTCCGCCGTGTTGGATACGCCCGTTCTGCATCGACCACGCGAGGTCTCGATTCCGCTTCGGACCTCTCGAGTCGCAACGTGTCGCTCACTCAGAGGCCGATCGAGGTGCTAGCTTGCCCGCAAGCTGACCGGCGGATCATCTGACGGTCATCGCGAGAAGTTGTCCTTGACCATCCCACTGATCGTTCCCAGGGCCGATAGGGCCGGTACTCCGGGAAGGTTGTCCACCGCCGATGGAGGCGCATCGCTGGGTGTTGACAGCCTCCCCCCACGGTGGCATCCTGAATCTCGCCAGGGAGGGCGCATATGACGGTAGGGGACAAGCTGGAGGAGAAGCTGGCTGCGGCCAGCCAGGACTCCGACGAAGAATGGTCGCTGTCTCGTCTACACGAAGAGACGGGCATCTCGCTCGGTTACCTGTATCGAGTGGTCCGCGACGGCGATCAGATCCCGAGCAGGCCGAAGGTGGAGGCGATCGCTGCGGCCCTCAGAGTTGATGCGGACGAGCTGGACGAACTGATCATCGAGCGTGACATCGACGAAACCGAGCGGTATCTCGATCGCATGGGGCTTGATCGCGCTCGCGAGCTCGCTGAACTCTGCATCGTCCTGCGCGACCAGGACCGCGGCACAGAAGACGCCGTTCGCGGCAAAGTGCGAGAGGCCCTCGACCTGTTGAACGGGAACGGCTCCTAGTAGCTCTTACGCGGCCGGGTCCTGACGGAGATTCCCTCTTGCAGGGCGCTTCACTTTCTGCTATAGAAAGTGAACACGTCGATCGGAGGAATCGTGGACGAGTTGCTGGTTCGGGATCAGATCAAGTTGGATGCGAGGGTTCAGACTGAACTCGAGGCCTTCGTCGGTCGGAAGATTGTCGGCCCCGCGCGGCAGATCGGCCGCGACCTTCCCATTCTCGGCTTCTCCACCGGGGTGCCGGATGGACCCGTCTACTCCAAGACGCCTGGCGGCACTTGGGCCTACGGGACGGATTACCGAGCCGATCCCGCCGCTGAGCGATACGGAGGCGTTTCTCCGGTGCCTGCCCCGATCCTCGGGGATTTGTGGGAGATGCGTTCTGCCGGGGTCCGGCCGACCGAGCTTTGGATCGTTCACGAGACCGATGGCAGTTGGGAGCCTGGTAGGCCGCTGCCCTCGACCGTCCCACCCTCTCGGCGATTCCGCCGACACGATGACCTCGCAATCAAGGCCACGGAGCAACTGAAGCGCGGCCTCCTCGTCGCCGGTGCTCTTCTTGGCGCCGCTGCCGCAGCCCCGGCGGCTCTTCTGGCGTCGCCCGCCATCGGGCTTGATCCCGTGATTCTCGGAGGAGTGCGGCACCAGGACGGTTCGTGCGCATGGGTCCCGCTCGCGTCGTGGTATTGGGAGTGAGCTAGCAATGGAACGGCGGCCGGGGCAAACCAGACCCAGCCGCCAGCCGTCGCGAACCAGGGGAGCGCAGCACCCGCCAAGCGCAAACGGAAACGAGCGAGCCCCGAATTCGAAGACACAGCCAGGAGCCGCTGACAGCGGAGCGAACGGAGGCCCGCCCCCGGAGGGTCGTCCCGATTCGTACGCCGACGACGGCCCCGATCCGCTCGGGGACTTTCTCGATAACCGCGCCAGAGCGCACGAGGAACTCGGCGAGCCGATCCCCGATGTTCTGTTGCGGAATGCGGCGCTCGGCGCCGGGCTAATGGTGCTCGCGGCGCTCATCTTCTCGATCCTTCCCGACCCCAACTCGATGCGCGGGAGCTGGTTCTTGCTAGTCGGCGAGCGAACGGCGGCGAACCTGACCGAAATGGGGAAGGGGGTGTCGGGGACACTTGCAGGGGTCGGCGCTCTCCTTCTCGCGGTAAACGGTCTGCTGGCGGTCCTGAAGCCCCGTCTGCCGGTCCAGGTTCATTACGCCTGCGCGGGGCAGCTCGGTTTGGGCGCTTGCGTGGCCCTACCGACCGGGTTGACGGTCGCGATCCTGCTCGGAAGTTTGGCGTTCTGGCTCGGCCTCGGAATCATGGTGGTGGCGGCTCTTGGCAGTTCCGATTAGTAGATCGGCGGCTCAACGGTGATCGACTTCCTCATCGGTCGCGTCCTACTCGCGCTTGCCCTGGTGGCGGCTGCTGTTGTAGTCACACAGCAATACGCAGAGATAGTCTCGCTCCTCGTGGGAGCATTGCTCTTCCTCGCAATCGCCCGGCTGCTCTGGCCGCTCCCTCGGCGCTAGCGGGGCTGCACCCTTCCGCCAGGGCAGGCAGTGAGGCGGCCCGCTACCAACCCGAGCGTGATTATCCCCGTGCCGCTTCTGCGGGAAGACGGCCTACTTCTACATGGGCGGGGACATCTGTCTCTTGGGGATATGCCCTTTGCTCACACGCAGTACTAGCCGGGTCAATACGGCTTGACAGGTTCTGGTTTCAAGCGCAGGCTAGGTGGCTGACGACAGTCGTTACCCGCCATTCAACTAGTAGAGGCTTAGTGCTTGACCATTCCGAGTATGAACATCATGAGCTGTCCGAAAACGAGCTGCGTCTTCGCGGCGATGCCGCTGTGCGCCTTGCATGCAGCATCGAGAGTTACTACACGGAGAAGGCAGCCCGAGATATCTGCATTGCAGGGCGCTACTTGGATGCTACTGGTCATACGACATCTGGAGTGATCCGCGCACTGCGGATTGGTGGCCGGTTAGACCACTGTGTGTTCATTGAAACCGATCCGGATTCGGGGGAACCGGTCAGCTTCGACTTCTTCTGTATCGAGGAGGATGGCAAAGTCTCCGATGCGGTCGACACGTTGGTTCTCGCTAAGGCTGCGGCAGTGTCGGAGAACTTGTCGACCTCGATCAGCCATCAGCGATTCGCCGAGGTTAAGAACCAGCTCGGCGACCGGCGGTGGTCAGCGAGTCGGCCAGGTCAAATCCTGCCGGACTAGAAGTTCGGCGATTGATCCGATCACAGCGCGGTCGAAGGTTGTCCAGGCGCCTGGGCCATCCATGGTCGTAAAACCCATGAGCGCATTGACCTCCCCCAAGTTGACCCGATCGTAGACCCAGCGGGAACACCCGTTCCGTCGGTCCTCTTCAGATAGGCCGTCACCCGACCACCACTCGCCTCGGAAATTCAGGACGATGACTTTCCTGCCATTCCAAAGATTCTTTTCCGCGACCTGTGCAAGAGGCCAGCAATCCATCGGTGGGATCACCCGCTTAGGTGCTCTTGGACCCAAGGAGAAATCGGGACCATGCTTCTGACGCCCAACATGCTCAATCTCTGGGCAACCGTGCGCGGCCATAAGGCGGAGGAAGACTCGGGCATGCTTCGTGAGAGCAGCAATCCGGGCCGAATGCTGACGGCGCGCTTCCTGTCTTGCTGCGTCTTCGAGTTCGCAGGCTTCGAGGTGCGAAAGCCGTTCGTCCTGAACGGCGCGAACCGCCTCGAGGACGTCATCCGACTTGGCCGGCTCAATGAATGACCGTGCGGCCTCGTCTTCCTGGAAGTATCCGTCGACCACTCTTGGAATCGTAGCTTTCGAGCGCCACGATTTCGGCCCCCAGCCGTACGCGCTGCCAGACTGCGCCACGCCCTGACGCTCCCTGAGCACCAGTGTGGGGGAGACGGCCGAGTCTCGCAAGAGGGCGCGGAGTTCCGTCAGGTCTGCGCGCTACCGTTCGTCCTATGCCACGTTCCAAGCAGACAAGTAGACGTGTCGCTCGGCAAGCGTCCGCAGCTCTTCGGGACGGTCGCTCGTCTCGCAGAACGAGGGCGATCGCCGCCTCCGCGCTCGCACAGGCGCGCCGCCGACGCTAGAAGCCTGCCCCCCGGACCTTCCGCGCGGGGCCTTTGCGTGCCTGTGGCACGTCCGGTCTCTGTCGCATCACGGTGCCCATTGTCCAGGACGTTTCCCGTCTCGCCCAGCGAGGTCGTAGTGCCTGCGATGTCTCGCAACTGAGGTTGTGCGACGTTCGGCACGATCCCGCTTTACACTTCTCGGGGACGTGGCCGGCTCGCCCCTCGACTCCAACTTCCACCGCCCGGCTTATCGCCGGACGGCTCCAGCTTCCGTCGCGGGGCTCGCCAGCGCGCGAGTCACTGCTCGCTCGCTTGACATTTCGGGGCAGAAGCGTACCGTGGAAAAGCCCCTTAACAAAGCGAATTGTCCTTGGTCTCCCCCTGGTCCGCACGCGGGTTGGCGGGAGGCTAAGAAAGCTTCAATTGAGCGGCGAATTCTCGCAGGCTCGAAAAAACGACAACAGGAGGAATCTCCAGATGAATACGATCAAGCGGATCACGCTGGTCGCGATGCTGGGGGTTCTCCTCAGTTTCGCGTTTGCCAACCAGGCGCAGGCAGCTCGTGTGGATGTGGTGAGTCCGGCGAGTCCAGCGTGCGAATTCCAGAATTACGACCCGGATAATCAGTATCCCACCACCCGATACGCGTGTACGGTCGCAGCACCGGTAACTTTTGAGTTGACGACTCCGCGTTCGAGTCTCGATGTCCGGTACTGTGGGCCCCCTGATGTAATCGGCGGGGTCGACGTGTGCGATCCAACGGTGATTAGCCAAAGCGGACCGGACGGGTTGGGTAACTACCACTACTTCGTTCGGCTCGTAGCAGCTCCTATCGGTAACGAGAACATTCTTGTTGTCGGAAGCGACAATGATCGTGCGAGGATTGACCTCAACATCACCGATAACGGCATCGATCCGTTTGGTGAGCTCGAGTACGTGGCGCGGGAAGTTCAGACAATCAACGGTGGCAAGAGCTGCCGAATAAGCTCCCGGATGAGCTACTACATGCTGGACCTGCAAGTCTGGACGACTATCCTGAAGCTTCAGAAGCGTCGGGATGGAAAGTGGCGGACCGTCAAGCGGGCAGGCTCTGTTGATTCGTGGCCGGCAGACTGGTACCTGCGTCAACGCCGTTCGGTCACTGTGAAGGTTGCCAAAAGCGATCTTCAGAAAGGCGCGTGGCGGACGAAGGTGCATCAGGAAGTAGACGAATCAGAAGGTTGGCCCTCAGGGACCACCTACCACCTGGTTCGTCAGACTGATGTGCTCACACCCGGCATGTGCAAGTAAGGTTGAATCCCGTCATCATCATTCCAATCTCTGAATGACGACGACTCTTTAACCTGATAAACACCCGTAAGTCTGATTAATTTCTTCCGAGAGGAGAAAATCAGCAGGGTGTTTTTGTTTCTCCCAAAGTGTGTTGAAGATGAGATACCTCCTGGACACTTTTGAAGGCGAGGTGCCAAAGGTCAGTTAGAGCGAGCCGTCGGATTGACTTGAGTCAAGCCGACCGCTCTACTGAACACACCCTCTATGCGACGGCAGGCTACCAGGGCCGACGGCCAGCACGTACTCACTTTCTCGCGCGACTCGCTGACGAAGGTCTTGCCGGCTGCCGAGCGCTGGCGCCGGGAAGCGGACCTGCTCAGCCTTTCCACCAAGGCCCGTCTGCGCTTGGAGTGGATCATCTTCTACCGCACGATCGCCGAACGGTCCGCGCGGAAGACGGCCCGCTATTTCGGCATCTCGCCTCAGACCGTTTGTGAGTGGGTGGATCGGTTCGGCGACCGGGACTTGCGCGGACTCGAAGACGAGTCCTCGGCCCCCAAGCGAAGGTGGTCCTGGCAGCCCGATCCCCTAGTGCTGGAGCGGATGCTGGCGCTGCGCCGCGAGTACCCGGAGTGGGGCAAGGAAACGCTGGCGGCGGTCTACCGGGAGCGCTACGGCGAGGCGATGTCGTCGTGGCAGTTCCAGCGGATGATCTCGCTGTTTCGCCTCGCCCGGCGGAGGCGCAAGCAGCACCACGGGCAGCGGGGCATGTCACCGAAACAGCGGATCACCTATGCCGCGAGACGGGAGGCCAAGGAGCTCTGGCAGCTCGACACCGTGGTGGTGCGGGTCGACGGGCAGAGCCGCTACGTCCTGACGGGCCTGGAGCACGCCACGAAGCTCGGCTATGCGTTCGCCTATGAGCGAGCGACCTCCCGGGCGGCGCGGGACTTCCTCGAGCGCCTGCGCTACCTGATGGGCAGCCGGATCGGTGTCATCCTGACCGACAACGGCTCGGAGTTCGCGGGCCGCTTCGAGATGGCCTGCCGGGAGGCCGAGGTGACGCGCTTCTACTCGCGGCCCCGGCGCCCGACCGACAACCCGGAGTGCGAGCGGTTCAACCAGACCTTGCAGCGGGAGTGGCTGGACCAGCAGAACGCGACGCCGGACCTCACGATGCTGAACTTCTCGCTGGAGCGCTGGCTGGAGACGTACAACGGCGTCCGGCCGCACCATGCGCTCGGGCTGAAGACGCCGCTTCAGGTGGCCGACGAGTTGGGGGTCTTGTCTAGAACGTCCCCATCGGCTACAGGTGCACTGTATTCTAAATCCCTAGCACCCAATACCCGGCAGCGATGCCGTAACACCTACAAGGAGGAGACTGTGAAAGTTGAGCATCTGGGCGGACCCAAGACCCCTGGCAACGACTGTCCCGCGGTGTACTCGACGGATCGCGGCACGTACCTCATTCAGGGATATCGAGTTCCCAAGGAATACCTCGACAAGGTGCAGAACCTGTCCGAGAATGAAGATGTGATCGAAATTCCGAGACATCTCGTCCAAGTCGTCAAGGGTCTTGCTGAGTAGTCCGTTTCCGGTAAATCCATTTGAAGTCGCTGGAGAAGTACAAGGCCCAGGCCAAGCAGGAGGTTTTTCGCTTAGAGCATCTGAGGCTCTATAAGGTCGAAGCTGACCTCGTAGAGTTTGAGCGCTGGCGGCGCGGTCAGTCAACCGCTGCGGACGATCCCAGCAACGATTACTGGCAGCAGTTGCAGGAACTGCACGACCGAGGAGTTGCCTCCAGGCGTGTGCGGGTTGTGGACTTCCCGCCGACAGAGTACTTGCGCTACGAGATCGACTTCTACCGCGGTTCTATGAGTCGCGGCGAGGACATCCTCTTTATAGAACGGGCACCCGCAATCGACTGTATGCAGAGTACGGTCGTTACCCAGGACTTCTGGCTCTTCGATCATACCGTCGCCCTTCTGTGGAAGTACGACAAGAGCGGAGAGCGTAGGGGCCAGGACGAGATCGCTGTGAATCAGGTCGCTCCGTACGCAGCTCTACGCGACTGTCTAGTGGAGCGCGCATTGCCTATGCAAGACTTCATCGAGCGTTACGAGGAATCCTTTAACGCTGCCGACGACGAGCGATGAGCTGGATCAGACCGACTCCTAGCAGCGCACCAAGCGCAGCCGACGCCGCAGCCAGTATTGCAACGGTTCGCGTGGCGACTTCAGCGTAAATGGCGACTTGAATGGTTGACGTGACTAGGGTCAACGCGCCCGCAACGACAGTGAGGGCTTGAGCGGCGGCGGCAAATGCACTCTGCTCCTGAACGGCACTTGTCGAGGTAATCACTTGAGAACGCTGCAGTAAGTTCGAGGCGAGTCCAGATAGACCACTAACCGTTTTCAGGGTTTCCTGATGGCTCCAAAAGACCGGATCTAGGCTCACCGCGATGTTCTGAGCCTCATCGAAATCTTGGTATAGAGCCAGTTGCGCACGCGTAAACGACCGAGTCGCTCTGGAAGGTGATCGTTCTAGGGTTTCGGTGCGTTGTTGCAACAGTCCCGCGTGGTCTCGTATTGCCGCTAGTTGAACGGACGCGTTTTCGCAGAGTAAGTGTGTCCATGTGACGGTATTGGTATGTATGCGTGATCGGACTGGCGCATCGGCTTCGCCCAGCAATCCAAGCACTCGCCTGCGTCCGAGGAAGTAGTGACCGGCCGACGTATCCATGACATCGGTGCCGAGCGCATCGATTAGGTAGCTAGGGTGATAGCGGGCCGCGTTACCCCTCACGGTTGGCAGAAGTTCGGCAGCACGACAGCGCCAGTCAGAGCCGTCGATAGCGCCCGGCGAAGATGGGGCACCGAATCCTGTAGGCGGATCACGCAGCGTTGCGACCGTGGCGTCAAATCGCGCCCCAGGATGCGGAGACGCTGTTCCCCCTCTCGCTCGGATGTGTCCTCCAAATGCCGTAATGGCTACCTCAACGAAAGCCGCTGGCAGATCCAGGCCTGCCAGGACTGGTGGGGTTGTTCCGTGGCCGAAGAGGTGATCGGGCAGGAGTTCAGCTGGCTCTCGGGCGATCACGGTGGCCGAGCGATCATTCAGAACCGACGCCAGTGCAGTGGAGTCGGTATTCGGCGGAGTGTCTTCGATACTCAGCCACACAGAGACACAAATGAAGCGACTCCGGACCAGCGATACGAACGCCAGCAGAGACGCGGGAACGTCTGTTGTATTCGCTGATTGCTGAAGATGAACTTGCAGTGCGGTGAGCAAAGCTGTTGAGTAGCGCCGGTCGTACTCGGGCAGGAAAAGGGAGGCCTTGCGTTCGTTGAGTCGTGTCAACCATTCGGTTCCGGCGGCCAGGTCACGACCACTCGCCGTTTGGGGGCGAGCAACATTGTGGAGCAGCGTCATCCAGCCATCTGAAGCGCTGCCTTCGACCTCGACGGGGAGCGTCGTTGTGGCAAGAACGGCCAAACTGGCGATGGAGAGAGAAGTCCCCGGATCGCCGATCGCCGCGCCGCTTTCTTGAGCCGCTTTCGTCAAGAGCGGGACGAGCTTAGAGCCGTGGACCTTGACTCGACGGCGCGATGGGTGGGGCAAGCCACTCGTCGCGGCATTCCGCTGGTCTGCCTACTGAAAGGGGTCTTAGACGAGGTCACCCGCGTCAAGCGCAACCAGAAAATCCACGCTGGCGTCGAGAGCCGCCAGAGCGCCGAAGCAGTCAGCAGTTGAATCGCCTGTGACGTGGCTGAGTTCGCCACAAAGGAAGATCACAACCGCGATACGGCCCCATAAGGGATTCTTTTTCGGCCAGAGGGACTTCGATCTCATTGGGTTCTCGTCGATGAGAGCCAACAATCCGTCCGGGGTCGGCGCCGGAAGCTCCCGGGCGGAGAGGACGAGCCGAGTCAGCAGTGCGGACGTATAGAGGAGCGATTCGCGCATTTCCTCGCGCCAGGTGCCGTCGTCGGCGTCGGTAGCTCTGAGTGCTTGCGCGGGCAATATCGAGGCGGCCCGCACCGCCTCTCCGAGGACCTCCCGGTGTCCGGCCTCCAGAACATGCTCATCTGTACGGGCTAAGCGCTCGAGGACAGCGCGGGCTTGTTCATTCCTTGTATTCAACGGCGGTTCGGCATTTCTCTCTAGACGCTAGAACGCGCGAGAGGCTGCTTAGGTCCGCGGCTCGCGGAGCCAGGCGAGTCCATAGAACTGAGTGCAGACCTAAAGTACCTCGATCGAATCGATGTAGGTCTTTGTTGCTTCTGACTCCACGGGGCGGGAGAAATCTGCTGACTCCCAGAGCTTTGAGACCCGCTTTTCGATTGCCTCGCCGCTTTTCAGTCCGAGCGCTGGCGCGATGCCGTTCAGGACTTCCTTTCCAAAGCACAGCTTCCAAAGTTGGTCGCGATCGTCTCGAATCAATCGGTAACGCTCCGCGGTGGCTTTCAGTGCGACTTTCCGGCGGATCTTGTCCGCATTGCTCCCCCCGCCAGCATTGGCAATCGACACAGCTGTGGCCTCTATATCAGGCTCGAGGTCGGCCCACGCCTTGCCACTGGCAGCCCCTCGCACGGCTGGATCATCCTCCCAGCTGTTCGCGACCCTGGCGGCCTCATATATCCACCGCCCTGCGTGGCGATCGGATTCCGATCGAACAATGTCCAGCATCGTCGTTGGATCGCCGCCTTCTTGCTCGATCAATTTTTCGATCGCTTCCGGATGAAGGAAGAAGTTCTCAATCTCATGACATGGCAGCACGTGAACCCCTTCGGCTTCGAGTCGTTGGACTTGGAGGTCCGTACGTAGGTCGCGGTCGATGATTCCCCCGACGCGAAGTTGATCGTCGGCCTCCTCTGCCAGCTCTTTCACTGCCTCAAGCTTTCGGATGACATCCCTGCAGCCGCCGGCCTCAAGGAACCGGGTCGATGCATCGGCATCGACGATTTGAGCCATACGCTCGCGCTCCCTACCAAGTCTCTCGCCCTCAAGAAGGACAAACCGCGAACTGGCGAGTGAGAAGGCGGGCGAACCAAGGGCTCCTGCGAGAACCTGTAGGGCCGGGCGATCGCCAAGCGGATCAATCGATCGGACGCGGCGATCCTCAGATCGCGCAAATACGAAGGAAGCATCAAGACCTGCAATCTCAACTGCTTCGAGGGCATGAGTCGCGATCCAGACCTGTCCATCCTCCATTGAATCCCGAACGTATGCAAGCCAGGTCCGTAGTAGCTCGGGGTTCAAGTGCAATTCTGGCTCGTCCAGCAAGAGTAGACCCCTTCGCAACTGAAAGCGCTCGATCTGGCCAATGAGAAAGGCAATCTCACGCTCCCCACCGCTGAGGGATTCGTAGGTCAGTTCGCTCCCGGCACTATTGAAGATCAAGGTCTGAGCGTTGCGGTCGAGGCGATCGACCGCGAGGTGAGGTAGAACCTTCGCGACCGATTGTCGGAACGGTTGAAGATCGTCTTCGGGCTCCGGTAGTGGATCACCGTTCTTTTGCGCTTCCAACGCACGAGCCCTGTAGTCCGTATCGGCGCGGATGTTCTGAGCGAGCATCCACTTGAGCCACTCGCTGTACATGTTCTGAGTCAGCATCGCGGCTTGCTGCCGAATCAGAGAAGGCACCTTGAGATCTTGCTTCGCCAAGCCCCAAATCTCTTGATCTTGCAGGCTAAGTCGCGGAAACGAGCGCTCTGCATCCATGAACAGGTGGTTGACCTCTTGTTGCTGTGCCAGCGTCGAAACGATGACGTTGCCCACAATCTGACGATGCTGAGGGTTCTCGAAACCTCCGGCCTCTGGCTGATTCGGCCCGTGAGGCTGAGGAAAAGCTTCAGAAGTGAGCGGATTCTGGCTATGGAGAGAGATGGTTCGGTCCCAGTGGTCCAGCGGAACCCCTTGCTCTAGTTGCTCAAGTTGGCCTTCCGGAAACGGAAACGCACCCGGTAGCCGCAGCATGACCCGCACTTCATGAGGCTCTCCTAGCGGCTCCCCGCGCTTGAGATTCACGCCGGTAGACAGACCGAACCTTGCCGTCACTGTGGCTAGAAGTTCGAGAACGTTGCTCTTGCCAGTGCCGTTCTCGCCTATCAGGCAGATCAGGTTGGCATCCGGGGGAATCTCAAAGGAGACATCCTCCATATTTCGCCATCGCATGATTTCGACCGACTCGATCCGCATGAGCCCCATTATGTAGCGAGACCAGCTGGCGAACTAGATTGGCGGAGAGGTGGGCCACAACTTCTGACGATGCGCGCTACCGTCGCCGCCTGGCCTCGTCGACTAAGGGCTCGTAGTCGCCACGATTGCCATGCGGACCTCGGGCAGCCTTGGCGCTGCGAGGCTCGCGAACGGCTTCTTGAGAGGCGCCTCGGCCGATACCGTCGTCTTCGATCTCGAAGAACGCAGGCCGGACGTGGGCAGAGCGCCGAGCGCAAGTCCGGTCGTGGCAAGCAGGGAGACACAGAGGTGGCGCGACAAACAAACCGTCGCCGCTCCGCCTCGACGCCACGCCGCGCCCTGGGAAGACGCCTACTCCTCAGAGTGGCTAACGGCTTCCCGCAGCTGAACTAAACCGTAGCCGCGGCGCGTCCACGCAACTGGACCTGACGGCGCTTCCCCGATAGCTCCGGACGATCGAGGCTATGGAGCCGACCCGAGTCAGGTGCCGGTTCCGCTTGACCCTGACTCGCCGTTGCCGATTGCATCGTCGCCCAACGGATCGCTTTCGGACTCTGGCTGAGTCTTGTAGACCGGCCGATCGAGGTCGTACTTGCGCTGCTTCAGGAAGTAGGTTTCCTCGCCGCCCTCTAGCAACTCGATCACGTCCTTGCGCACCGCCTCGCTGTCAATGGCCCCGGACAGCATGACTTCGCCGCGACGCCCGTCTGCTGCGAGCACCACAAACTTGTCTGAATCGGACGCAACTGACAGGCTCGAATTGTGTGTCGTAAAGACGAACTGGCGAGAGCGCTTGGAGGTCCGCAGGCGCCGACACATGTCGTCCCAGATTGAGCGGATGTCCAGTGAGTCTTCTGGTTGATCGACAATGATCGGGATGTCGCCCTCGCAAAGCGTCATTACCAAGAACGCCGTGCACTTTTGCCCGGTGGAGAGCTGTTCAAGCGGAGCGTAGGTCCCGTCCAGCAAGCGATACGAGATTTGCGGGCGATCCGTCGGGGTCACCGAGTACTCCAGGGTGAGAAGGTCCTCGTACTCGTTATCGGCGAGCAGGAAGTCGGCGAGGCGCACGACCGTCGGCTGATCCAACTTCGTTGGCGTGCTAATCGGGCCCAGATCAGCAGGCTGGCGCGTCAGGTCGTATCGCAGAATGGCACGAACAAAGTCACTCGGGGCAACATTCTTGGCAACTGTTTCGATCTCAGAGGCGCTGAGATAGGACCCACGCTTCATGGCGTCAAGGCGATTTCGGAAGTCCGCGTAGTTTGAACCCGGATCCACCCGCGCCCGAATCTTTCCCTCGGACTTCTGCTCGAACCAGTCACAGCGATCTTGCCGAGCCTTCGTATAGGCCCTCTCACGCTCGCGGACCTCTTCGAGCACTTCGTTGCGCCGCTCGACAGTGGGACGGAGCTGGTCGGCCTGAAGTTGCGCCTTCCGTAGCTTCGAGTCGGTGTCGGCCCGTGCTGTAACAAGCTGAGTTCTTTGCTGGTTGAGCTTTGCGGCATCGCCGCCCGCCTTCTGGATCTCGTCGTTGTACTTCCCTTCGAGCTTCTTGAAGTCGGGCAGCCAAGACTCGCGATCAGCGCGCGCGTCGGTGGCCACCTTTGTCAGCTCGTCGGCCGCGTCGCCGTATCGCCGCAGCACGTTTTTGCGCGCTTGGTCCGCCTGGTCAACGAGCCGACGGACAAGTGGGTCGTCCGTCAGTTCGGCCGGCAGCTCAGGCACGGCGATAGCTCCCGCGGAGCTTTGAGCCTCGCTTATCGCGCTGGCAAGCTCCGATAGGACCTCGATTGCATCGGCTGTGAGTTGCGCCTTCCTTTGACCGGTGCGGTACTCGACGAAGATCGGGCTTTGCAACCGCTTGTCGATGGCCTCGATGCGCTCCGTCAGAGTGCGGCGCTCCACTTCAAGCTTTCCGATTGCTTTGCGCGCCCGGATTTGAACGGCTACCTCTTTGTCGAGCCCGGCGAGGATCTCCTCGCGCTCTCGGATACCGCGTTGGTGGGCGTGAAAGTCAAAAAAGGAGTCGATGAATTTGATCTGCTCGTCTTCGCTCTCGGCCAGGCGAACGATCTGGCCTTGACTAAGGAGATGGCATGGGAAGAACTCTGCGACGTCGAGCGAGACGTCGTCGTAGGGATGCCCTGCCGCTGGGTCGTACGTTCGCGTGATCACGTGTTCAGTACCCGCGGCGTCGACGAGCGTCAGCTCTACCTTGCCGTACAGCCCGAGACGCTTCTCGAGCTTGGCATCGTGATCCTTCAGAATCTCTGGCTGACTCGGGAGCTGTCCGAGGACGAACCGGACTAGCTCGATTAGCAGAGACTTTCCGCTTCCTTTGGGACCGATCAACGTGGTGAGACCGGGGTGAAGTGACAGAGAGAGACCGTCGAGGAATCCTCCGGTTACGGCGACCTGACTGACGCGAGGGATGCCGGTGCGAACCTCGACACCTGGCGTCTCGTCCTCAGTCGCCGGATACGCGAGTCGTACCTCCCGATCGATGAAGCACTGGCGCAAGCTCTCGAGGCAGATCGGGTCCTCAACATAGAAGTAGGTGAATCGACTACCAACCCCATCAAGGGAATGTCCATGGCCTTGCGCCGCTGGATTGTCCGAGGACTGAAACACAGCGAGCTTCCGCTTGTAAACCGGATCGGTTCCGTCGAGATAGTCGTAGGTCCGTTCCTTCTTGCGGATCCTCTCTTCGTTGTAGTGATCGGAAGCGGGCGCTTCAGCGGCCAGAACTGCGGGGTGTTGCACGACGCGTGTGCGGATGTCGCCTCGCATCTCGCCGAGCACGCCCTTCGAGCTCTGGCAATGGGCAAGCACTGCGATTCCCCCTAGCTCCTGCACCTTGTCCAGGACCTGCAAAATCCCTAGCGTGGCGGCCTGCTGTCGACGGGATTGACCGACGCCGGTAATCGCCCCGACGGCCGCGAGAAACGCGTCAATATCGCGTGATGTCGCGTCCACATCAAAAAGGACTACGAGGTGAATGCCCTCGGCGCCGGCAAGGTTGTTGACTTCCACCCCTGGAAAGATCACGAGGTCGGTGCTTTTCGCTGCTTCCTTGACGTCATCGATCCACTCGCCCGTCTGATGATCAGTCACGGCGACTCCAGCCAAGCCGGCATCCACCGCTCTCTGGACGAGTTGCGATGCATCGGTTTGATCTCCGACCCAATCGTGCGACGCGGGGGTATGCAAGTGAAGGTCGAGTGCGACTCGTCGCAGGCCTTCACGCAAAGAGTTTGGGGGCGGTGTCATACATCCATTCTCGCGGAGTGTTCGGCGCAGGGGAAGCCTGCGCGGTCAGTCTCCCACTTCCCTATGCGACGATGGAAATGTCTGGGTGCTTATCGTGATGCCAAGTTCCGCCGCCCCGACAAAAAGTCCCATATCAAGCGGTTTTGGAACACTCCCAAGTCGCCCCGGCGAAGCGCACCCTTCTGAACCGCGAGACTGGCTACTTGGGCTCGCGGTGCTGTTCGGAGGTACTCTCGCGCCGGAGTCGTCGCTCAAGCGCCCTGACGAACCAGCTCACGAGTTGGTCCTGATCGCTGGTAGCGACAATCGGGAGTTCGGTGGGGGTGGTGGGCGGCATACTTCATGGACTTAGGTGGCTTGGCGCCGCTTCTGCAACTGGTCAGTCTGCGCCAACGCACGGTCCCCGTCAATGCCGGGCAGGAAACACAAGTCGCGCGACGAGGTCCGACTTTCGCTCTGCCATTTTCGCCACTTCTCCTTGGGGTCCGACGGGACTAGCCAAGGTATGCCGGATTGCGGACGAAAAAAGCCTCCTAGACCGGGACTCCAAGAATCGCAATGGTCGGATGCCTCTTGTGAACCCAGACATGGTCGTTCGTTCCGTGGGAGCCGAGGACGAGGGGGTGCCCATTACCGCTCCGGCTCCAGTCGCCCCGATCAAGCAGAACAGGCTTGGCGGAGCCGATCTACCTGTTTTCAACGGTCCTCCGGACATCGCCACGGGGTCCAAACGGGGTCCAAGATTCCCATCGGGCGCGAACGTTGCTCGCCGCGCGGACGGGCAGAGCAGTACGAACGAGGCGCTGCTCGGGGCGTTCACGTCCGCTTCCATCGCCGCTCGGGCGGCTTCGGCGGGTCGGTCTGCCGTGGCGCCGCGACAATCTAAGGGCGGCTGTGCGTGCGTGCATGAGGAGGAGCGCATCTACTCACGCAGCGCTGACCCCAAGAAGAACAGGGGCTGAGGCACTAGCTCCGGAAGCGGCCGGGCTACGGACGCCGGTAATCACCTCCCGAGCCCTGCGTGGTCCAAAGGTCAGTGACCCGCCAGGCGCTGTCGTTGCTAGGGAGCCCAGCTGGAAGGTAGCTCGTCTATGGCTGGCGGCCGACTACTTGCCGCTTTCGACGTCGAATCCTCGCGGCCAGGTGTCTTGATCGGTAGCTCGACAGCCCAACCCCGCTGATGCGGCCGACTTGCACCTAGAGTGCCCATCTTGCCGCTTCCCGCTACAAGTCGCGACAGGGCTCGCCACGCTCGATTTTTGCCGCCTGGGATACCGGGGCAGGTGGAGTCGGCTCGCGCGCTAGGACTCCTCTTCAGCGCTCCCCTACGACAGCATTGGTAGCTGATCGGTAGCAACGGCTCGGTAGAGGACGGCGAATCGGTAGCGAGGTCGAAGACGATTAGCTTCGACTGGGGTCCGACGCGCTGAGATGGGGAGATCGAACGCCAGACTGGTGTTATCGCACCCCGGCGATAGTCGGATGCAACGCTGAGCTACGCCCGTCCGTATAAATGGTATGGAGAACTCGACGCAAGAGGTGGTCGGAGTGCCCGGCATGTTTCGACCGGTCAAGGATAAACCAGCCGAGGACCGTGCCCTCGCGACCAAGCTCGACCAAGGCGAAGGCGCGGGTATCGAAGCCCTCTTTGAACGGTTTTGGGAACCGAGTTATCGAGCGGCATACTTGATCGTGCAAAGTCGTGCTGCCGCCGAGGACATCGCCCAAGACACGCTCTTGACCGTGATCGGCAAGATCGCGACTTTCGATCGATCAATGGATTTGAAGCCGTGGATACATCGAATTGCCGTGAATAAGTCTCTTGACTGGCTCCGATCTGAGAGCCGGCTGACTTATTTAGTAGATCGGGAAGCCGAAGACTCGGCCGAGGCTGAACCGGGCTTGGATCAGGACCTATTGCACGCCCTGGGGCAGCTCCCCCCTGACCAGAGGTCCGTTGTTGTCTTGCGACACCTGTTCGGCTATGCGCCTAACGAAATCGCTGCTGCGAACAAAGTGCCGCCGGGCACCGTAAGAGCACAGCTGAGCCGCGCCCTGAGCAGTTTGAGAGACTCACTAGAGGAGGAATGCTCGTGACTTGGATCGATCGACTTGAGCAGCGACTTAAGGATGCCCCGCTGCCGCCTTCGGATGAAGCCAGAACGCTTGCGATGGACAAGGCGGTGACTATTGCGGCTCGCGAGCAACATTCTCGCGAGCCCGCCCCGCGGCGCCGAGTGTCGCTCTACGGGGCACTTGCGACTCTTGGCGTGATCGCTGCAACCGCTTTGAGCCCCGCCGGACCAGCAGTCGCCGGATGGGTGGACAACCTCGTGTCCTCACAAGATCAAGCTCGCATTGCGCCAGAAGGGGTTCTCTCCCCGTCGGAGCTCGAGGAGCGGAGTTCCGCCGAAGCGGATGGCCCGATTGGAGAAGAGAACGTAATTCCGGAAGGGGCTCCGCCCCAGGTAATTCTGGATAGATGCGACGAGGTGCTTCGAGGAAACCCTGAGGATCTCACTTGCCGCGCTTTGAGGGCCGCTAGTGAGGGGAACCTTGCGCCCGGTTCTTATTCCGATGAGGAGCTGGAAGCAGCCCTAGGCGAATAGACAGACCGAGCGGCCGCAGGATCGGCCATTGGCCGATCCTGCGGGGCCCGTCAACTTGACCTCAGTGTCAGTCGCAGTTGAACGCGAAGTCAATCGTGGTGACGAAGCACTTGTTGTTATCACCGCCATTGCCGTCGACGACGTCCTGATCGCCGTCTGTTTCGTTCGCATAGAGTCGATCGTTGTCCTCGTTGCCCTCGAGGAAGTCGATCCCAGGGCCGGCGCCTAGGACATCCAGACCGACCCCACCACGGATATCGTCGTTTGCACCTGCACCCTCCAGGCCGCAGAAGTTGCCGGAGCACTGGTAATTGTCGTTCCCGACCGCGCCGCTGATGTCGTCGGTACCGCCTTCGCCCAAGACGAGATCGGCTTTATCGCCACCGGTTGCGTCGTCATTCCCGTCTTTCAGAAGGATGACGTCGAGGCCGTCCTTGCCAAAGACGTTGTCGTAGCCATTTGTTCCGTCGATCGAATCATCGTTGTTGGTGCCTTCGCAAAAGCCTCCGTTGCAGTTGATGAATGCCCCGTACGCGGTCCCAGCCAGGATTCCGAGAGCCGAAGCAGCCAGTACGACGACAAGTGTCGGGCTCAGGGTTCTGAAACTATTTCGCATGGTCGATCTCCTCCAGGGTTCGCTCCAGCTCGGAGTCGGTGTATGTTCCCGGGGGCAACTGGCCTTCATCGGTTGCGATTACTGCTCGACAAGGTATGTCGCCTGGGGCCTTTGATAGGCGCTCCGCGCAAAGCTCGGCTAGCTCGGGTTGAACCGGCGCGTCGGGTATTTGATTACCGACAACCGGCGAGCTCGCGTCAGCTCTGATTTGTAGTTCCTCCGCGGACAGCGCGTTGTCCGGCGCGATTGGAGTCTCGGGCCCGGGCGATTCTGCAGTCGTGGAACTGCCTGCAAAAGCAGCGATCGGTACGGCTGTAAGGACAAAGGCCAGAGCTGCAAGCAAGACCTTCTTCGTTAGGGCGTGCGGCATTATCAACCTCCCAGGTTGTGGCTCGCCAGATGGATAGGGCACCGATTCGCCGCTTGTGACTCCGACCAGTTGCGAGGTGCGAAGGGTCGGGCGAATTGGTCTATGTTTCAAGATAGACCGCAGTTCGTACGTTCGTCAAGCACGCTGGACGAACGTACGAGTCTCCGCCTCTCTGCCTGGCCGTTGGCTCGTCGGAACATTCGTTCACCGGAGACCTATTAATCAACTTCTTCGATGACCAGGCCGACTGGAAGTTCCATCGAACTAAGTTCACTCAGCAGGTGAGCCGGCACTTCGACTACAAGGCCGAGTGCTCAGCGAGCGAGAACTGAGCTCTCGCGCCCTCCTGGTGTCAGTTTTCGGACGCACCCCGACTGTCTTGGTTAGACGCCTGCGGGTTGCGCTTGCGCGCTCTCCCCGTTGTCTAGGACTCGGCCGATCGACTCGCGCAGTCTGCGGTTGCGCTCGGCGTAGTACTGCTCTCGTGAAACCTCGGAGCGGGGGATCCGAATTGGGATGCAGAGCCAGGGGTTGCGTACGAGTAGGCGCACCGGTCAAACTTGCGTCAGGCACGCGCGCGAGCTGCGATTCTTCCCTTCTTGCTGCCGCGAAACCAGAACATCTCCGCGCTGCAAAGCATCCGACGCGAATGGCCTAACGTTTCTAGCGAGTCGGCAGTCAACTCGGCCCTACCGCTCGCGTTCGGACCAAAGGGTGAGCTGGTTGTCCTTTGCCATAAGCACGCGGTCGAGATCGTCAGGCGCGCAGAGCGTGACATTCTCGCTCGACTCGAAGCGGCGCTTGAAAGGCCGGTCGCATCTGAGATCGTGGTCCTCGCGGGCGACGTCGCGCTAGGGGCTTTGGCATCAGTCGTGAATGACCTGCCGGAGCGAGTTCTCGACCTTGAAGACTGGCCAATAAGAACCTACATTCGGGCTTCGGTCTCGCTGGGGTTGCCCGATTCTCGCTAGAGCTCGCGCAAGTTGCTCGCACTGACCCGCTTCTCGGCCGCGGCGCTCTCACCATCCCAATCCTGGCCGTCGTACTCCACATCCACGGCGAAGCGGCGCGTGCTGGCGTTTTCGCCACTCACCACCAGCTCGACAGTGAAGGCGCCTGCCGGCAGCCGATTGAGGTGGTTGCCACGACCCGGTTGAGGCCGAACGTCCACGAGCAGTCGGCCCCGGATCTTCGAGTTAAGGTGGACTAGATCGATTCGGCGTGCGTCGCCGGCTGGGATCGGCTTGGCCGCGGGCGGGACGTTGGGGTTGCCTCGGTCTTCGTTGGCCCAAGCCAGCTGCCAGCCTTGAAGTGAGTCGAGCGACTCATCAGCCACCCCACCTTGGCTGCGCACGTGGTCGATGCGAACGCTGACGCCGAGGGCGCCATCGCCTCGCTGAGAGTTGACGACATCGAGTCGGGCATAGGCCACGTCTTGCTGTCCAACCTGCGTTGTTGCCATCCCTTCGACGACTGCCAGGCTTAGCTTCGGCCGCTTGCGCAAGCGAAGAACCTCAGCTAAGAGCGTTCCTCCAACGCCGCCGACCAAGCCCAGGAGGACGCCTGCCAGCGTGATCCCATCGCCCATGCCAGCAGACTACCTCTGGCTGCCTGATTTGAAACTTTGTCCGATCCGCGCTGATACGAACCTCGAACGGCGTTGGAGCTTGTCGCCGCTTCGGCGCGTGGCGTGGCGGACGGGGCTCAGCAGACATTCCTGTCGAGCGCGCTCAATTCGAGTCGCGCAGCTTTAACTGATCAGTTTCGCCAAAGTCGGACTGGAAATCGACCAGCACTCGGCCAACCTCGATAGCTAGCTCAGTCAAGGTCTCGATCACTGGGCGTCCGTCCCAGAAGCAGAACTGCGCCTTCCGCTGACCCACGGGAACAAGCTCGTTCGCTTGGGCGGTGGCGACAGCGTCGCCCTTAATGTCAACCTCGTACTGCACGTAGACGGCGGTCAGCGAGCGGTGCTTGTCGGGATTGTTCAGCTCGCGCAGCACTTCGGTCCACTGACAGCCGCCCATCGGCTGCAGCCGGCGGATGCGCTTCACATGCTCCTCACTGACGCCGCTAAGGAATCCGCTCTTCTGTGAGCGCCATTGCTTCGGGCTACTAGCGATCGGAAACTGGGTGCGCTGATGCGGGCGGCCAGAGTCGAGCCACGCCAGTGAATAGACCAAGTAGTCGAGGGCGGCGCGCAAGTTGTAGGCAGCCTCGCCGGCGACGATGGCGATCCAAGAGGTCGTCGGGCGCTTGGCCTGCGAGAGATCGAAACTGACCTCCTCCGCACCGGCTACAAGGCGCAGGTTCTCGTTCGCGTTCGTCTTTCGCAAAGAGTTCTCGAGTTCGAGAAGGTGATGCCCGGCGCGCGCGTTGCGCTGCTTGGCGCCGAGCAGCGATGGTCTTGTCTCGTGTCCTCGCTCGAGCATGTCGTTTCCGGTCTTGCTTGGGCCGCCTAGTTGATTCTTCATACGGGCATTCGAAGCCGGGTGAGCGCTTCTGCCTGGCCACACATGATCGCAAGCTAGCTTCGCCCCGATGAAGCGCAGCGTTGGATAGGCCGGTCTCGGTGAGTTCGCCCGCAAGCAGATCAAAGCAGCGCGCAGGGATCCTCGCTTGGATCGTCAAGAGGCGGCGGCCGTTGTTGACTTCTGGGACGCGCTGGAGGAGGCCAACCGGATTCGAAACCTTGGCGTCTGGGGGATGAGAGAACTCCTCGGTCTCCTCGATCGCAAAGAGGCCGAGTTGGGGAGGAAGTCTTTGCCGGGCTGCTTCTAACGGGCGTAGATGCGAATCGGACTTTCTATGAGGTGACGGGCTGAGAGCTGAGGTTGCGAACGGCGTGAAAGGGGCGATCGTCGAGGGTCGGGGAGACTGGGGCGCGCAGAACGACTAGGTCGCCAGGGCGGCAATGAAAAGCTTTGATCGGATTGCGCGCTTCTCGGTCGGCGAGAATCTCGAAGCGCGCCTCGCCGGCTAGCGAGACCACCACGACCGCCGTGCGATAGCGCAGGTGATCGCGATGGGGACTGATGCCGTCGGAGCAATCGCGGTAATGCATCAGCGTCATCTCGGTAGCGCGCCAAGCCTCGCCCGAGTCGCCGAGCACCCGCTCGAGGACCGTCCTCACGTCCGCGTGCAACGTCGCGAGCGCCGTTTGCGCGCTCCTAGGGTCGAAGGGCATGGTCGCCATCTCGGCGCGCTGAGCTACCGCGCCGATCTCCTCCTGGGCCCGGACCGGCCTGAACTCAGCGATTGCAGCGCAGATCTCGCCGACACGAGAGGCGTCGAGAAACGACGGTAGCCAGGCAGCGCCGGTCGCGGCAAATGATGAGCGGGCGATCGTAGTCATCGGTAGGGCAGTCTGCCATTCGGACGAGAATCCGCGCGCCACAGAGCCTGGACACGATCCGAGCATGCGAGAAGCGAGTTCTTGTCGAATGCCGGAGTTATGATCGGTAATAATCAACCGTGTCTGCCCTTCCATAAGCCAAGTTGAGATTCGCTGAGGTGCCCCTGAGTTAGGCCCGAAGTAGCGAGTTCGGTGCGCGGCTGGCTGCGCGAGATATCGGGTCTGCCGGGTTGCGGTCCTCGGGCTCTCAACTTGACACCTGAGAGTAGTTGTTGACGGGAGTTCCGCGGAGGCACAGGGGCATGTCCGCCCAGGCGAAAGCATCGTAGTGGGCCAAGGTAGAAGCACTACGGCTTCTCTTAGCCGTAGTGTCTCGGCGTCGATATCGGCGGCTCGCGAGCGTCAGCTTCGTGATCGGCGTGACGCGCGATCTCGCAGTAGGAAATCTGGGTCTACGTCGTATCTTCACGAACTCACCCTGATCATTTTCCCTTAGCGCAGTTCGACCGCTACTCCAGAGCAAGCCCCGATCGTTTCAGGCGTTGAACCCGACCCAGCCGATCTTCCGCAGCCGCCACTCTCGATACCCGGAAATCGCGGGGCTGATAGGCGTAAGCGCAAGGCCGGCAAGTCCTCCCGACAGCCAATCAGCAATCGCAACCGGGAGCGCAACGTAGCCAACGATGTCCGCGACTTTCGCGGCTGTATCCAACCGTCGGATCTGAGATCGCGCAGACTCGAGTTGCAGTCGAACATCCTCAACGAGCTCTCGTTCATCACCCTCGCGTTGACCTTGGTTCTCTGTCCATTCACGCAGCGCGCGTTGGAGAGAGGACAGGTGCGGGTCCTCACGTAAGCGCAGCACTTCATCGATGGAGGTGGGTGCTGGCAGCATCCCCTTTTCCGCTAACACGATGCGGTAGATCCGAACCGTGTCCTGAGTAGTCGAGTATCGCGAGACGGGGTGCGGCCTAATCTCCGCTGACGAGGGAAGGAACAATGGAGAGCCCGTTCTCTCTGATAACACCAGTGTGTTAGCCAGAGCAAAAAGAGCTCGCCAGAAACAATGCACTCGTAGGAAGCGCACTGGGTCCCGTTCCGTCATTGCCATTCGGACACTCGCCATCGAGGCGTCAGCGAAACTGTCGCCAGGAGTGGTGAGAAGCCGATCCCATTCAATGAAGTCGTCAAAGTCATTGGGGTTGTAGGTGCAGTCAAGCTTGGCTTCGAGCGTGAGCCCGTCGCGGGGTGTCAGGCCCATCTCGTCAAAGACCAGCAAGTGCTCGTCGTCCGACCGACGCACCCAAGGTGCCCGTCTCAGAACGCTGTCAACAGCGTCAGAGTTGAGGCTCGCGTACGTATCAGTCAGCACCATTGCTGACTGATCGAGGTAATACCCGAAGATATCTCTCGTGCCTTGCACAAGGGGATCAATCAATGTGAAGAGCCTCAGTATGCAGTCGGACAATTCGCCTTGAGAGAGTTCAGCGTCAGCGCCCTCTCTTGGAGTGATGGGCTTCTTGTCATCGAACCAAAGCAAGGCCGAGGACGCTCTATTCGACTCAAGCTCTCGGGCATGCCGATACCCGTGCTCGTAGCGATGGGCTATCGCTCGGCGAAGCCCCGCGGTGTCGTCGAAGACAATGACCTCTGCGAGTTCCTCTGACGCGAGATCCTCCAAATACACCGTCCTGGCAAGGTAGTCCGGCAGGCAAGACCGAGCGGCACCAAACAGCACAAGCGAGGTTAGAGCGTCCGAGTACTCCGCTTGAAAACCTACGCTCGAGTACTGACCTTCGGAGATCACCGGCCATTCGGTGTCCCCATGGCCTTCGTAGCGTGCACCGGTGAGGAGCATCAAGAAGTGGTCCTCGGCCGCCATGAATCCCGAGCTTGTCTGGAGGACTGGCGATTGAGGGCTGACAGGCGTTTCGGTCACTGGGGCGACTCCACACCAGATTCTCCTGATAGCTCCTCCCTTATGCGCTACCCGCTCTCAACGAGGTTCCGAATACCAAGCCCGCGACTGATTGCGTCACAGCATTCGCTGGCTTGGTCTCGCCCCAGCCCACCAACGAGCGGATCTACCCGCTCGATGAAGAAGTCGACCGCACTCAACGCCTGGGTGAGCTCGGTGGCGACCAGCAGTGCTGCCGAGCGACCAGAGCTCAGCGCTTGCCACTTTGAACGAAGTTGCGCTCCAGCCCCAAAAACGGTGGCTGCAAGGACGACCCCAAGGAATGTGAGGACAAGATCCACGCTCGGATCGTAAGCATGGAACGGCGCGAACCCCGCCGAACACAGAAGTCTTCGGCCAGTGACGACCCCAGGTGCTGCAGCGGCGGCCTTCGATCGGGTCCAGCCCGGTCTTTGGCAGAACCGCCGAGCTCCCTCGTATTTGGCGAAGCGAACTTACTCGCAGATTACTGATAAGTCAAGTAAATTCGATCAATGTCCGCCCGAAGGTTGCTGGAGCTCTTTGCGCTGGTGGTCGTTGGTGCGGTATTTGGCTACGCGACTCTCTATGCCTTAACCCCGCTCGGGGCGCCACTGATCGCGAGTTGCGTCATCGCCGCCTGGGTGACGCTTGATCGCTCCGCGCCGGCTCTGAGTTGTTCAGCGTTCGCTCTCGGCGTCGCCTTCTTCCTGCTCTTCCTGGCGACCGCTGTAGATGACTCGCTTGGCTTCTTGGTTAGTGGGATCTTGGTCGCCGCCGCGAGCATCGCCGGGATTGTGTTCACCTATCGACAGGCATCCTGAGGACCTCTAGCGCATCGCAGCCGAAGTCGTCTGCAGGACTCTAAAGCTCCATCGAGCGCATTTAGTCGATTGAGCGCCTTCCCAGCAGGCTCTTAGCCGGAACCGGTTGATCTCAGGAGGGACCTCGAATTCGCTGCGAAAGACGACCGAGCTCCCATGCTCAGTCCCACGCGACGCGGCGACCCTGTTGGTGGCGAAGACCCCGCGATGAGACAGACGAGCTTTCGCAGGTTCTCCTTTGCCTACGCGGAATGACGCACGCACCCAGCTGCCGCCGGCTACATACAAGGCAGGAGCGTTGGCGCGGCTGCTCCTCCAGCGGGACGGTGAACATCGCGAGCTGGAAGTAAGGCAGCGAACCCGCGAGCTATAGAGTTTGCCCTGAGCCCTTTCGTGGTCGATCTGGATCGAGCTTCGAGGATTAAAGGCTGGCTCGTCTCCTGAAGGGGCGGCTGCCGCTCCAGTTGTCCATGGAGCGACGGCGAGGATGAAAACTCCGAGGGCGATGCGCCCATGCCACGTTCGAGGGCCGATGGCCATAGGGGTATGATGGCGCAACTTGGCGATGATCGCCACGCCCTGCTCACGTTAAGGTGCTCGGCTCTTGAGATCTCAGGCGACGTGCACCGCTTGAGCAAGCGCTGCACATATGAGAAGCGATCCCTCCTCAGGGCTCATAACCCGGAGGTCACAGGTTCAAATCCTGTCCCCGCTATAGGCAGAAGCCCGCCCTGAGAGCGGGCTTCATTCGTAAGGCGGGTGATGTGTGTTTCAATCTAGGGGCCCAAACGGGGCCTATTGCTTCTCCTAGGCGCCCTCTTGCTTCCCGGCATGCGGCTGGGGGCCAAGCGGTCGCTAGTCAAATCCAGTCGCCCCGATCAGAGTGAAGTGTTGCGCTACGCGACTTTCGCTAGCTGTTAAGGCCAGCCTGGATCCACGACAGGGTCCAATGTCGCGTCTGTTATGTGAAAATCACGGTTGGGCGATTCCAACACGTTTTCATGTCGTCGGTTACAAGCGATAAAACTGCGGCCTGGCGCGGCGCCATGAAGGCCACGCTGTAGGGTCATCCGCGAATGGGCAATACGGCTTTGGAGATTGCGACCGCCTCGGAGGCTTATCTACCTCATGGGGAGGATCGGTCGAAGGTGGAACACGCAGGGGCTCGAGACTTCATCCGAAAAGGACTTGAGACGGCTGCCGCACCTTCTACGACCCCGGAGAGGCAACTACATAATCATCTGACAGCTCTCGCTGCGGGCAAAGGCGAAATCTCGGAGGACGAGCAGCAACAGCTTGAAGATCTGGCTGAGGCTGTACGGCGGCTAGGCGGCCAAATTCCGCACTAGCGACCGAGACCAGCGTTGGGCGAGGAGTGCGGGTCACGCTCGGCTTCACGTGCTCCGTGAGCAACGCCCCCAGCACGTGCGCTCGCCTACCATCGAGATGGACCGTCACGGGCCCCCAACTGGCTCGGACTCTGACCAACCCGCCTACCTGACCCTCCCGTTAACCGATAGCTCGGAGTCCTTACCTGCCTCGATGGATTCGCTCGTTGAATGCAGCCATCTTGAATGTGTCTGGCGCAGCGCCGGTTGTTCGGAACCCGCCAAATGCATAGAGGGTCGGCTTATCGCCGCCTCGCATCCACGTTGAAATCGACGTGATCACACGCCGTGCCTTGTCTGAACTGCGCCGATTGAGCTTCCAAACGCTTGGCTCAACTGGCTTAGCTTCCGGGAGCTTTTGCCGAGGGCCGGCGGGGAAGCCGGACCCGGGAATTGTTCCGATTCTCCCGTTGGAGACCCCGACGTATCCGTCGTGCTCAGGGCGGACCCTCCTTGTCCACAGCATCAGCCAGTTCGCTCCGCTGCCCTCGGGATCAACCATCTCTACCTCGTAAACGCCGCGTTCGGGCTCCGCTTCGGCCGTGACGGGCAGCGCGGCGGTAACCGCGAACAGACCCACAGCGCACCAGAGCAACCGTCCTTGGACCATTCTCGGATGATTGCAGACGGTTCGGCTGCTGTTAAATACGAGACGGTTCGGCTGTTGTTAAATACTTCAAGCGCGGGTCTTGACAAAACTTGTTACGGATGTAGTATGCGGCTCAGGGCGCCTGGGGAGCGCATGGACGCGACAGGAAGGGACCGCATGAGACATGCAAGCCCCCGAATGAGGATTGCCCTGCTCTTTGGGCTGACGCTTCTCGTCGGAGCTCCACTCGGTTACGCAGGTGCGCAGATTGTCGAAGGAGGGGATGAGCCATCTGCGGAAGTGATTGCTGGTGGTGGTATCGCTGAAGGCGGTTTCACCGGGGAGAAACCACTTCCCGAAGGAGACGAACCAACCTCAGTGTCCGTACCTCCGGAATCGACAGGAGAGGGCTCCATCGGAGAGAGCTACAACGAACTAACCCAGCCTACGGCTGAGCAGGTCGAGAACTGCAAAAAGGACCCCAATTGGGCCCCAGTCCCAGGGTGCGATGCGCTAATCGCGATCGACGCGGGCAAGATGGAACCTGGTCGGTACTCGGATGCAGAGCTCGCCGCAGCAGTTGAGGAGGCCCACGATGAAGGCAAGTAAGACACAGGGAAGCCAGCGAAGCTCATACCTCGCCGTGACGGTCATGGGCCTCTTCCTCGGCGCGTGCATTGGCGCAATTTCAGCGGTCGCGTCTCATGGCGGCCTCCTTCGCTATTGCACCGGCCCTGGAGAGGTGTGTTACTACAACGACGCCAAGCAGGATGTCTACGGAAGCGGAAGCAACGAGACCGTCTACGCAGGCGGAAACGAGGACATGGTCTTCCATGCCGCTGGTAACGACCGAAGTCAAGGCGAAGGTGATCACGATCACATCTTCGGATCAGGTGGCGCCGACAACATCGAGGGTAATGGAGACAACGACTACTTCACCATCAGTGGGGTGTGCTGCTACGGCCTGGCCGGGGGGGACGGCGACGATAGAATCACTGGCGACGGTGGATACGATGTCCTCGACGGCGGTGGTGATGACGACCGGATGTTCGCCGGACCGGACCCCGACTTCCTTGAGGGGAACGCTGGCGCTGACATACTCGACGGCGGGGCGGGGAACGACGAATGCCATGACGGCGGCAACCCTGGAGATCAAGAGTTCGACTGCGAGCGGGGCTTTAACTGGCCCTAATTGAACGAATTGCCGTGGACGGCCCCGGTGCGCTAAGTACCGGGGCCGTTGTCACGGACGTAGCGCACTCGGATCAAGGCTTCGCAGCTCGCCGACAACGGCACATTCGGTGACCCCTAGTGGTCTGGTCGGGCAATCGATCGGGCCAGGCAGCCTCGTGGCTGTCGTTGATGGTCGAACCTACTTTCTCTAGCTGCGGGGAACGCGGAGCGGCGAGCTAAGCGACGGTTCGGGCAACTCAGTTGCTTCCGGCAGCGGGCTTCAATTGAGAGGCATGGCTTACCCGCGCGGGCCTCGGCGATACGGCCTAGCGACCTTGGAGCGATGTATCAGTGCTCTGTCGAGCAATTCCTGGAATCGCCCCACGGCAAGACGATGAGGTCGGAAACGTAGATGGTCTTCACATAGCCGCCCTTCCCCTCAACCGGGCAGAAGCAGTACGGCAATCTCACCGGCTCGGAGGTATTTAGCATCGTTTCGGCGAGACCGTGGTTGCGCGTTCAGTTGCAAATTAAATGCTTAATAAATCACCGCTGCCTCAGCGTCTGCCTGATCCGAACTTAGGCCAAAGGCTTCGTTCGTCTATTTGCTCTCCCGATCTAGTTGCGCCGACAGGCGCTTGTCAAGGAAGCTTACTTGTCCCGCTACATGCGCGACGGAAAGTAGCCACAAAAAGAGCGGGTAACGCATTAACAAGGCAGGCGGTCTAGGCTGATGGCGTGCTCGCGCCTGGCTGTCTATCTGAGTACGGGACTGAAGCTCGTGGAGAGTGGGAAGATCTACTGTCTCGGTCTTTGGCGCACAGCGATCGGGTTAGCCCGAGTCCAGCCCTACTTGTCAAGAACCCTGCGCTTGCGCGAACTACGTCTCCGGACTGGTCGGCTTTCCCCTCACGAGTCGCCGCTTGCCTCACCCGCGCAGAAGCGATAGTTCGACTAGAGGCGCCCGTCCAAGGACGACACTTGCAAGAGGAATACTGCGAGTGGCGAACGATACGAAATGAGTCGGGAGTCGTCACGCGCATCGAGTTCACCACGGAGTTGGCCGCCTACTGGCGGATACTGGCAACCCACGACCCTCAACGAACACTCGAGGTTGTGTCGGAGTTTGCCCGCGAGATCGTTCACCCCGAGGCGGTCTACGGGCTTAGCAATCCACTTCGCGCATCGCCCGACGAGCGGGCGGAAGGTTTCGCTCACACGATGTTCTCCCCGCAGACTGCAGGGCCATATAACTGGGGCCCCCGAGGAATCTGTTGCATGGTCCAAGGAACGAACACCCTGGATGCCTTGCTGAAGCTTGCGGTCTCGGCATCTCGCCCCCGCCTTACACGCGACGCCGACGAGAGCGTGCGCCTACCCACAGCCAATGAAATGGTTCCTCCAATCGAGGCGCAGCTCGGTAGAAGCAGCGATCCGGTGCTTGTGGAACGCTTGTGCCGCCTCGCGCTCGAGGGCCGGGCGATCGGTTTCGACGATCCACTGGGAATCTACATCTCTGCGATCGAGCGCACGCGGCTTCGCTGCCCCGACGGCTCGCATGTGCCTGCCGAATGGTTTCAGTTCGATAGGGGGGTCGATGCTGCGTCGGCGGACGACGGGCGCGCCCGATATCAGCGCGTTGTCTTTGAGGTGCCCGAGGATGCAGGCTTCGTAATTGGCGATCTGGTTGACGTCGCGACGGAGGAGCGAATCCGGAGCGGCGCTCAAATAGCCGATCTGCTTCAGCTTGTGCTCAACCTGAGAGTCGGCGAGCCAACCCATCCGGTCGACGTCGAGTTGATCTCACCGCGGGAACAGAACGATCCAACGCGCTGCGATGATCTGATCGCGGCGCTTGCAGATGAAGAGAGTGCGCTGTGGTGACGGCGCCGTCACTCCAGCAAGGCATCTACCACGAGGCAGGTCGGCAGCCACCTCGTCATTTCCGTCTCCTCTTGGTCGATGCGGTCCGTTCCGCATCGCGCGATTCCATCGCAACCTTCCTAAAGGACCTGAAACAGGTTCTCGATGGCTTCAGGGCCGGCGAGGTGCCCGAGCTCTCTGGTGCGAATGAAGAGGCGACCGCGTCGAGCCTAAGGCAGTTCGAAGATCTCGAATGGCTACTTGGCTTCGGTCGGCGCTTGTTCGATCACCAGGCTCATGACTCCCCGCTCGTCGATGCCGAACGACCTTCGGCTCTTGCCTATCTTGACTGGCCGGGCCCGGCGTTTCCGAGCCTGCCCTGGGACTCCGAAACGACCGAGAACCTCGGTGAGGGCGACTTCTGCCTTCAGTTCACCGCCGACAACGAGGCCGCAGTCAACCTGGCTGTCGTCGAGACGTGGAAGCTCCTGGCCGACCAGGGTCACCCGTTGCAGGCAAGGACCATGTTCTCGGGCTTCGGGCGTCCAGACGGCCGTGGCTGGCTTGAGTTTCACGACGGCGTCAGCAATATGGAGTCTTCCCAGCGTGCCAAGGCAATCACTTCGCTCGTGGAGCCAGCCTGGATGAAGGGGGGCACCTATCTCGCGTTCTTGCGGATCGCTATCGACCTTGCGTCTTGGCGAACGCTGAGCCGCCCGGAGCAAGAGATCCTGGTAGGGCGCGACAAGCTGTCTGGTCGCCCGCTCAGCGGCATTGAGCGGGATCCGTCAGGTGACATCATTCCGGTCGCGTCCGCGCCTCTGAATGAGAGCTCCACCGACCTCGAAAGAACCTTCCACCGCGACCCGCCGCAAACGGCTGAACCGATCCTCGAAGCGTCCCACACTCATAGGGCGAATCAGAACCGGGCATCCCCGGACGCGCCTGGTGGACTTCGCATTTTTCGCCAGGGCTACGACTTCCTCGACGGAATCTCGCCGGGTGGGCCTCGCGTTGGGCTCAACTTCGTCAGCTTCCAAGCGGACCTGTTGACGCTCCAGCACATCCTTCACTTGCCTGGCTGGCTCGCCGACGTTAACTTCGGAGGCTCGCGTGATCCTGGGCCGGGAGAGCCCGCTCAGAGACAGCTACTCACCCTCTCCGCAGGTGGCTTCTATGCGGTGCCACCCGTTGCGGACCCGTTCCCGGGCGCGACAATTCTTGGGCCTTGAGCCCGGTTTAGCTCAACCAACTAAAGGATGCGTACAAGGCTGACGAGCCGACTCGTGCGTTCCCGGCTTAACGACCGCGACCGCCTTTACCTCCACCCGCTCGGCCAGTTGCGCGCCAAAGCGGATCGGTTGACCGGCGAGCTCGACGTTGCTGACCGTATACCCGCGCTCCTCGGGCACGGAAAAGCTCGCACGAAGTACACGGCCGGCTTCACCGCGCTCGACGTGCCAGAACTCTGACACGTCGGCGCGGTCTGGCGCCACCATCTCCGCCGTTTGGAGCGAGTTGATGTAGAGGCCGACCGGATCGGCGAGAGTGATCTCGGCCCCGGTCGCTGCGGCCGCGTTTACCACGCCTGCGATCTGAGGGTCGCTGTGGCGGCGGAAGTTTCCGAGGTTGCCCGCGCATTGCACCAACGCCTGTTGGGTAGTCACCGGCACGCCGTCGCGCTCTCGAAGGATGGTCGCCTGGGCGACCAGCGCGATTGCGGCGAAGAGATTGTTGTCGCCGGTGACGAGATGCGCCGGGCGCCCTGAGGTTGACTGATTGAGCTCGTTCTCAAGGACGTACGTGCCGTCCAAGACGATCTGCTCCGGGCGGGTTTCGGGGTCCACAAACTCGCGGTAAAACTCGAGAACCCGGTCGGTCCCGTGTTCCCGATCCCGTTCGGCGAGATGCTGGAAGTATTGAGGCACCTCGCTCGTGAAAGTGACGCGGGTGATCTGGTCGCCGTCCTTTTCGACCCCCCACTCGCAGTACTCGTCCTGCTCGTCCCGATTCTCGTCGGCCTGGTGCCAGCGCTCCTCTTCGGCGAGGTGGCGAAGGCGCGCAGGAAAGGCGCTCCAAAGTACGGGAACGATCACTGCGTCCGCCGGCGTGTCCTCCTCGGTCGGGTCGTAGAACTGATCGAACGCCGCCGAGAAAGGGCCGACCATCGCCGTGACGCGCTCGCTCCATGCCTCGGCGTCATCTTCGCTCGCTTGTGGCAGGTTCGCCGGGGCTGAGAACTGCGGCAGGATTGCCATCGTTCGGCTAGCTCCGGGTGACGACGGTGCCGTCAGCCTGCATCGCGCGGTCTTCAAAGAGCACGTCGCTTTGCGCAAAGAGCAGCGGGAATTCGCGGCCGATCGGAAACTTGCGGAAGAGCGCCCGGCGCGATTCGGCGAGGCGAAAATAGTCATCGAAGGCCGCTTGGTCGGAGAGCTTCTTCTGGACCGCCTCGTAGTACGCGCTCAGAAGAGTGGCAAACCGCTCTCTCCAGGCATCCTCTGCTCCCCAGTGGCCGGCGAACTCGCTCTGGGGCGAGCCTTCGACTAACGCTTCGGGCGAGGCCACGATCGCGTTTGCCATCTCCTCTGAGAACGTACTTGCGCCGTTCGTGATCGTCGCTTGCTCCGGTACGTGTGTCATCAAGGCCTCCCTGCGGGCCGAAAAGACGGGATTCGGGAAGTCGACCATCAAAAGGCAAGCGGCGAGTCGGTCGCTAACGAGGCCAATGTCGCGTGCCGCGCGCACGACCTCGATGTCCTCGCTTGCCCGCTCGGGGACGAGGAAGCAGAAATGGGTATCACCCGGCCGGTTGAAGCTCGCGCTGTCATCCATATGCACACCGAACGATTCGACCGCCGCGGAGTAGATCGCGCCGGACACAAAGAATGTGGGCGGCAGAGGCAGACCCAAGATTACGAGGGCGTCCTGATCGACGAAGAAGGTCGACGGCAGATCGATCGGGTTCGCTGAGGCGACGCTTTGCTCGATATGGCTTGACACGAGATTGGCAGTGCGTGTTGTGAGTATCTGCTCGAGGATGCGAGCAGGTCGCTCTACAACACCGTTCGCCGCGGCGATACGATCAAAGCGTGCACGCGTCCAGCGCTTGATGCTTGGGCGAGCGACTGCAGCCTCGAGGGTAATTGCCCCGTTGCCCTCCTTGTTTACAAACCACGGATGCTCGCGGCGAGGGTCTTCCTCTTGGAATGCGCTCGCGAAGATATGGGCTGCGGGCGAATCCCAGTTGATCCAGGGTGTCTTAAGCTCCTTCATCACGATGTTGCCGCTTGGGTGGCTCTCGAAGGGACCGTTGCCCTCGGTTCCCTCAAGCACAGCGTGTAAAGAGTTGCCAGCGAAGACCCAGGCTCCCTCCGAGCCGCTGGTTCGGTAGTAGTTGAATCCACCGCTGGCTCGATCCCAGGCCATGAGCTCGACGCCATCGGCTTGCTCTGGCGAGAACACGCTTATCGCGATATCGGGGCCGTCCTCGCGGCTCCCGCCGCGGGTAACCAAGAGTCGAAGGCCGCGGGCGGAGATGCTTGGGTCAGGCTCTTGGCTCGCTTCGCCGACGATGAAGGACATCTGCTGTCTGAGGGGATCGTCCTCCGCCGTCACCTGGTCGAGCGCTTCCAGCGTCTCGATCGCGGTGCGGGGGAACGTCCCAGGGATCAGGAGGAGCGTCGCGAAGGGGTCGCCCAGTTCTGCGGCCGCATCGTCTGCGCTCAGCTTTCGAGGCGCTTCGTCCTCTCCGAGGACGAAGCGATGAATTGAGCTCGGCTCCAGTTCTCGAAGTTCTCCGAAGACCCCGCAACCCATATCGACCGTCGCACTGGCTTCCATTTACTGCCTTCCCTTTCGATGCCTAAGTCTTCCAGCCAGATTACCGATGACCGGGGCCTGTCTGTCGGATAATTTAAGCGGTAAACAGAAATCATATGCGGATGGCCTCAAGTCCGTTTAGGCTTGTCGCAAAGGAGGAACGAGAGACCATGGCTGACGAGACGTGCCGGGCGTTCGACACGCAAGCGCCGCCCGATCCCGGTGCCGTCCATCGCTCCGTTGTTGGGGCTGACCCGTTCTGCGACGGATGAGGCCGGCCGAGCTCGGTGTTCTCGGCGACCCCGTTTGCAAGCCGAGGACGCACGAACCTCAAGCTAAGCCCTGAGCGCTCCCGGCGGGAGACTTGATTAAAAACGTGCGTGGGGTTGAGGAGCGCTGATGGGGCTGACTGACGTCGCGGGCGTCTTTAGCCGCTATTTCGTCGTAGGCTTTTTCTTGCCAAGCTTCTTTTGGCTCTTGATCTTGAGCCAGACGCTCTCCCTTGCCTGGCTGCCAGACCTCTACGAGAAGGCATCTTCGGCGGCAGAGGTTCTTGTGGTCGGCGGAGCTGCGTTGCTCTTGGGCCTCCTCCTTCTAGGATTCAACTGGCAGATCTACCGCGCCGCCGAGGGTTATCCGCTCTGGAACCGTCGCGACCGCCAACCGTTCAAGGCGATCTGTGATTTTTTTATAGTCAGGGAGAGAAAGCGATTCGATGAGCTTCAGACGGAACGCGATGACGAGAAGAAGGCCAATGATCTCAGGGCCAACGCAGCATCGCGGTTAGATTACCTATTCCCGGAGCGAGCGGCTGTCTTGCCGAGCCGGTTCGGCAACGCGATCCGCGCCTTCGAGTCGCACGCTTATAAGCGCTGGGGACTCGACACGGTCGCAGCGTGGCCCCGGATTGAGGCGCTACTGGAGGATCGTGAGGCAGAGCTCAACGCGGACGCTCGCGGTGAGGTTGCCTTCTTTGTCAATACCGCGCTGTTGACTCTGGCGTCAGGGTTGCTTTTGGTGGGTGACCAGATCGCAAACCAGCCGCTTGACTGGCCGAGTACCACTGCGTACCTCGTTCCCTTCCTTGTGGTCTACCCGCTTTATCGCGGCGCATGCGGGGCCGCGGTTCGGTGGGGATCGGCCGTTCGAAGCTCGACTGACCTTCATCGACTTGATCTATATGAGAAGCTGGGCGTTCGCCGGCCGATCAACTTTGAGGATGAACGAAAGGTCATCGCTCCGGCCGTGAACGAGGCGCTCGTATACGGCTACCCGATTCCAAAGGATCTCTTCGCAACAGGCGAGACTGAGAAAGGAAGCTGATGAGAGAAGAGCCAGAGCACGACGACAGAGAGGGCGATCGACGGATCCGGGAGAGTGATCTGCCCGGCGCACCGCTAACGCCCTATCGCCCGCCTGATCCAGAGGAAGAACCGGATAAGGAGCCGGAGCCCGAGCGAGACGGCGAGAGCTGATCCCTCTCGCTATTTTGCCCGAGGTCTCAGCCCTCGGCACTCATCGGGTCGGGCAACTTATTCCGGGTCTGACCCTTCCGTCGATTAGGGTGCCGGCGAGACACCGAAGTTGAGCCGGTCCGCTCGGGCCAGCGAACCCGCCTCGAAATAGGGGTCCGTCCAGGAGTCATCAGTGGCGAGCATGCCAGACGCAGTGCCCCCGTTTGTCTCCTCAGCCTGTTTTCGGCGCCAGCGAAACCTGTAGTGCTCGTAGAGGCGCATTGCCTCGACCCCATAACAATCGGCGACATCGGCGAGACCGCGTAGGACCAGGAAGTTCTCGTCGTTCCCAGAAGAGGCAGCGGCCGAGAGGTTGTGCGAGCCACTGATCACCGTCGGGGCGTCGGAAGTGAAATCGATCACGACAAGCTTCGTGTGGATGAGGATGTTGCCCCGTTGACCCGCGGTCGATTCCTTCAAGAAATGGCCCTCGATCCCGTCCGCGACAAAAGTGCTTGCAACAAACTCGGCCGTTCGGTCCCGGTGAACGCCGGTGATCCCGCTTCGGGTGTTTTGGAGCCCGAGCCTGAGGATCTCGTCGTTAGCGGCCCCTAGAAGGGCCTGATCGATTCTGTCGTTGAGCTCAAAGGCGGTGCAGAAGAGTACATCGCGCTTCGCAGCCTTGATCTCGGATTCGAATAGATCGAGATCAGTCTCCCCGCTTCGAGGCGTAAAGCCGACCATCACGGGATTGTCCGCGTCTATTTGATTGTTGTCGTTGATCCAGGATTTGGTCTCTGTGGTGTCGGCGCCGTTGAACAAGACCTCGAAGAGGTCTCCGTATTGAGTGGCGACTCTGTCGTCCTCGACATGATGGGTAACGTTGGCCTGGCGATAGACACCGTTTTCGGTGAAGTTGGTGGATCCACACAAGACCGCCACCGGCGTTCGCTCTGCGCCGTCCAGGTGGCTGAGGACGATGAACTTGTCGTGGAAGATCCTTGAGGTCGTGCGTGGGCGGCGAAGCTCTGCGGGCCAGCCGGTGAGGGCGTGATCGTTGTGAGCAGTCTGTTCGTCGCCTGACTTTGCGTGGTAGACGATCCTGACTTGGGCCCCTCGCTCATACGCCGTGGACACCGCCTGGATGATCGCTGGTAGCTCGTACTCATAGATCGCTATGTCGAGGGCCCACTCAGAGTTGACGGCGCGCTGGCAGATCCCGGTGATCTGTTCGAGCAGGCCCCGGCCGAGCCAAGCCAGGGCCCTCGGCGGAAGCACCGGAGGGCGATCCGAGGCTCTGGCGGCCTCTAGCTCTGCCTCGACCTCAGGGAAGTCGCGACTGAATGCTTGGCTCGCGGCGGCCGCCCGGTTGAACAGGACCCGGTGGGCGCCCTCGGTCGCGCTGGCTGTAGTGACTGAGACTTTAGGTCCGTCGCCGAGCTCCAAGTCGATGGGCGTGCCGTAGACAGGTCGGACCGAGTAGCGATACTCGACTCCCGGATAGACCGCGTAGTCGGACCACCGAAATCGCTGGATCGGCCCCACGGCGCTCGAGACAGGAGCCCCCGGGGCATGATCCTGACCCGGGAACCGCTGCATTCCGGCGAGGTGGCGGGGAGGGCGATTGCCGCCTTCTCGGGCGATCGCAAACCCGAGGAGTCCTTCGCGGCGCGCATCAGTGACGTCAAAGGCGAGCATGACCCCAGTGGTACCTGCATACGCCTTAACGGAGACGCCGTCGTTTGTTCCTTGAGCTCGCATCTCAGCTTCGGTCAGCCATCGGCTGGCGCCATTCGGCCTTTTCACTGGGTTTTGGAGCATCGTCAGCGAAGGACATGTATCCCCTTTAAGGATGATGTCGGCAGTTGAGCTCGGAAATCGCGACAGCCAACTTCTTCCAGCTCATTGAATGCGGACTCAGGGATCAATTGCCCGCCTCAAGCGGCCAGATGGCCTGATATCCGCTCGAGTCGATGCCCCGCAGCTCTCTACTCAACAGCGGCATCTCCACCCGCTAGAACCGTTCGCGCGCTTTCGAGCCTGCCCTGGGCAAGCGCGAGTGTGGCGACAGCCTCCTGGTTCGAAGTGTTCGGATCCGCAATCTGCTCCTTAGCGGTTTCCAGGTCACTTTCAGCCTGAGATTGCAGCTGATCGGATAGATGTTGTTGGGCAAGGCCGATTCGGCTCGTGACCAGTCCCTCGCCGAGCTTCCATGCAGCTGGGGACGCGGCCCCGATTAACGCGCCCCAAGCCAGGCTCTCCAGGTCGTCGCCGAGTGCGGTCAGGCTCGCTGAGTCGGTGCTATCTCCAATTACGTTGACAAGGATCAAAAAGACCGGAGCGGCGATCGCGCCCGTGGTCATGCGACCGAGGAAGCCAAGGTCGTGCCAAGGCCCGAGCGGGGCAAAGCGGGTCTCTGCTGGTCGGCGGCGCGAGTACGAAGGAAGTTCCACGCCCCAGGACCCACTGACGAGTTCGAGTACAAGGCCACCGATGGCGCCGGCCCAGAACACGGGCAGCCAAGCCTCCGCATCGGCTGGTCCAAAGGCGCTGACCAGAGTCGCCGGCAGTAGTAGGCAGCCTAATCCCAAAGCCCACGTGCTTACGTGTTTCACGTCACCCCTTCGATCGCCACGGCTGGGCGCAGCCTCTCACCTCACGGAGCTGCTGTCAAGGTGGTTTAAGCTTAAATGTGTGACCCCGCCGTATCGCTCATTTGAGTGTGCCGAGCAGTTAAGTCCCGCCTGCAACCGTCCGCTCGCACGCGCCTTCCTGTGAACGCTGGAGACCAAGTGATCGTCACGATGTCGTGCCGCGGGCTTGAAGCCGGCACGCTGGCGACGGTGAAATCGACAGATGCCTACGAACGGACAGCCCTAGTTGCTATCTACAACAAGGCCGCGCGCGGATCAGCACTGCTTCACTTGCCCCAAGATGTGCTTCAACACGCCCCCAGCCAAAACGAGGTAGGGAGTCGCTAATCGTTCACCCTCAAGCTTGGGTCTTCCCCGTAGCCGAATTTAACCTGTAGCGATCGATGCTGCGACCGGCTGAGCGCCTAACGCTTGGCGACTAGCTTGCCATCCTTACGTTTCAGCTTTCCGGTCGTTCCCATCTCCTTTAGAAGCATGCTGACGTAAGCAGGCGTCACGCCGAGCTGTCTTGCTAGTACTGCGTTAGTGGCTTCGGGGGATGCCTTTGCTGCTTCAAGGAGCTGGCCCTCTCGATCGGCGCGGGGCATACGCGAAGTGCTCTTGCCGCGTGACTGCCTCGCCATCGTTTGGCGCGGAGACTTGACCTGCGGAGAGCGACGCTCCGCCATCGCAGATAGCGCCCCTTCCAGCTCAACCCTTTCACGCTCGAGCTCTTCAATCCGGTCTCGGAGAATGCCTTCGGCCTTGGCGAGTGCGCCAGTCAACGCCCGCTACCTCTCACGTCGTAATTGATCATGCGTAAACACTGGCACGAGGCCGAGAGGTCAGGGGCTCTCGACCGTTCTGGACTCATTGAAGTCTGCTAAACGGATTCGTCGGAAGTCGCGCGCGCTGACCGGTGGACGTCAGCCTTCCTCGGCCGGTGATAGTGCATGATCGCGAGCTCCGTGCGCTGAGTCTCGCGGTCATCCGCTGCCAGGGTTGACAGTCTCGACAGTGCTTCGGCCTGAATCTCCATTGCTCGGTTGAGTGTCTCGAGGGTGAGGTCAGCCATCTCTTGCAGGCCCTGCTCGTCGAGATCGAGGGCAACCCAGCTGATGTGGGTGAGGGGGTGATCCAAGCCTTCGCTCCTGGCTGCCTCGACAACGTGCTCCCATAGCTGTTGCAGATTGACGTCAAAGATCTTGCGACGCAGGGATACCGGGAGCTTGGCCCAGTCCTCATCCTCGAAGAACGGACGGGCGGTGGCTCTATAGATGTGCTCGAGAGCGCCCCGGGCTGGCCGCGTGTCGACCAACTCGATCGCGTCGTTCTTCAGCAGGATCTGAACGTGGTAGCTGACATTTCCGAGGGGCTCACCGAGCTCCCTGGCCAAGTCGCTGGGGCTCGATTCGTACTCGTTCAGCTTCTGCAGGATTCGATGTCGCAGGGGATGCGAAATGGCCTTGATCAGGCGCGCGTCAATGCTCGTGTCGTCATCGCTCATGATCAGAGAGGGCGCGGCGAAGCTTGATCCGCGCGCGGTGAAGCTGGATTTTAATGGTTCCCTCGGGCACGCTCAGGCGTCGAGCGATTGCCGGCTGGGTCAAGTCGTCGAAGTAGCGCAGCTGCACGAGACGCTTCTCGCGAGGATTCAGCTTGATAAGGACGCGCTCCAGATCAGCTCGGGCGGCCACGACCTCGCTTTGGTCATCGACATCGGGCAGGGATACCTTCTCAAGCGAGACGGTGAGGAGCCGTCCTCGGCGGTGTGCTCTTGCGGCTTCGTTTCTGACGATCTGTCTCAGCCACGCTGAGAATGCGTCGGGGTTCGCGAGCGACGAACGGTGTCTCCACGCGCGGATGAGTGCCTCCTGAGCCAGATCTTCGGCGTCCTCACAGCTTCGGGCATATTGACGCGCGAATGACAGCGAGAGACGCGACGCTTCGCTCCAGCTCAGTGCCTCGGAGGACCCACTCTCCTCCACGCTCTCGAAGTCGCCTAACTAGTTGAAACGAAACCGAGCGCTCAAGGGTCTTAGATCCTATGTCCGCAACACCTGTGTCGGAGCCAGCGCGCGCCTTGGCGACCTATGAAGCCACGGCCCCGTTTTACGACGGCCTCACTGCCCATCACGATTACGAGCTCTGGCTCGGCAACCTCTTACCCCTGCTGTATGCGCATGGCCTCAAGCAGGGGCGACTCCTCGATGTCGCCTGTGGGACCGGCAAGAGCTTCATGCCGATGCTCGCCCGGAACTGGGAGGTGGTCGGAGTCGATGCGTCGCCGGGGATGCTCGAAGTGGCACGAGCCAAGGTGGGCGACAGAGCGCACCTCGAGACCGCCGACATGCGCTTTCTGCCGGAGCTCGGCAGATTCGAGCTCATCTGGTGCCTCGACGATGCCATCAACTGCCTGGACTCGACCCAGGAGGTAATCGCCGCCTTTAAAGGGTTCGCCCGCAACCTCGCGCCGCACGGCCTCTGCCTGTTCGATCTCAACACCCTTCTGACGTACCGCGGCTTTTTCGCGGGTGAGGAGACCGTTGAATTAGCCGACGGCACTGTCCTGCATTGGCTCGGTCAGACCGATCCGAAGGCCACCAGCGGCGTCTTGGCTTCGGCCGTGCTTGAAGCTCGCGACGGATCGGGGCGTCTCGTTGCAAGTACGACTCACGCTCAGCGGCACTTCGAGGTTCGAGAGCTCGAACGACTGATGCCCGCGGCTGGTCTCGAGGTTGTCGCCATCCGGGGTCACGCACACGACGCAATCCTCGAGCCCCTGGACGAAGCGCGCCACACCAAAGCCATCTTGGTCGTTCGATGCAGGGGAGGGAGGTGAAGCGAAATGAAGGTCAAGAAGATGCCGAGGCCTGCGGTTCCCGCAGCAGCGGTCAGCAAGGCTGGCTAAGTGACGGCCAGGACCGCGTTCCTGAGAAAGGAACGCGGTCAGATGGCCGTCGAGTGCGGCTCAAACGCTCGGTCGAGGTATTTCAGTCCGCGCGAGGATCACTTCACCTCCTGCGCCTCGGCCTCGGCGACGATCTCGAGATCGAAGACCCCGGCCAAGCGGACCACCTGATCCTCGATCTCCTTGCTCGAGGTTTCACATCGGCCACAGAGATTCAACGCACCTCGGAAACGCCACCCAACTACGTCCTCGCCAGCATTGAGGCGCTCGATGCGGCGGGCGTGTTGGAGTACGAGTACCACAGGTCCTTGGGTCCCGTCGAGGCGGAGCGCTTTGACCGCCAACTCATCTACTTCGCAGACCTGGAGGGAGGGGATCCGAGTAGCCACGACATGCAGCGCCGGCTGATCGATGCTCATGTCGTTTTGATTGGCTGCGGGGGGCTCGGAAGCTGGGTCGCCTGCGGGCTCGTCAGCGCCGGTCTCGGCAAGCTAACTCTGATTGACGACGACACGGTCGAGCTCAGCAACCTCAACCGTCAACTGCTGTTCACCGAAGAGGATCTCGGCGGTAAGAAGGTCGAAGTGGCCGCCGCAGCCCTTTTAGCCAACAACAGCAGACTGAAGGTAAACACCGTTCACGAGCGGATCTGTTCGATTACCGACTTGGAGCGCTTGCTTCCGAGCGACTGCGACCTGGTGATTGCGACAGCCGATTGGCCTCCGCACGACCTTCCGAGGTGGGTGAACCGTGCCTGTGTAAGGGCTGGCATTCCTTGGCTCGGGGCTGGGCAATTTCCGCCCAAGCTTCGGGTTGGACCGCTAGTCGTCCCGGGTTTGTCTGCATGCCTGGAATGTCATGAAGAGCAGATCCGGGCCTCGTATCCACTCTACGACGAGATCGCGGAGTGGCGCGCCAGCCGAACCACTCCGGATGCCAGTGTCGGACCCGTCGCGGGCGTGATCGGCACGGTTCTTGCCTCGGAGGCGATGCACCTGCTGCTCGGAACGTTTGAGCCCGCCTCCCTGGGCGCGGCGCTTCTCATCGACCTGCGCACGATGTCGATCGACCGGGAGAGGGTCGAAAGCGTCGCTACTTGCGGCCTATGTGCCGAGGCCAGGTTGCGGCTGGAGGGTAGACGTGCGGCTTGAACCCATCTCTACGCAAGCTAGTTTGCAGTCGTCAGACTTACTGAGAGCTACTAGTCAAAAAAAGCAAAGCATCACAATTCGTCGTTCCGCGAATGGCACTGCGTCAGGCTTCATAAAATGCATCTCCGCCCTGTCCAGCTTTCGTTATTCATCGTTGACTTAGCGTGGCGTGCCCATCCTTGCGAACCCTCGGCTGAACCGCGAGCCGGCGCGGCCCGTGGCTCTGCGCCTATCGCCTGCGAGTCGCTCCTGAAGGCGCCAGTTAACCCCGCTCGCTTTAGCGCCGCTTAACCTCGCCCTTGACAGTCGTGTTAACTTCCATTTGCAACTGAACTCACGTCCATGGATCAATGGGTTCTTAGTTAGCTGACGGTGACTGACGTTGCGGAGTCGACTCCATATTTTAGAGCCGGTTGTCCATACGAGTAAAGGAGAGCTCATGAGAAACAACCGAAGACTGCACCGACTAGTAACCGTGCTCACGTGCGGGGTCGTACTAGCCGGGAGTGCGTCCAGTTCGGTGTCTGGCAGCGCTGCTCCATCGACGGACATGCCCGTCGAAACGCTCGACCCGGCGCTAATCGAGGCGATCGAAAGTCTCGAGGTTGAAGCGCGTGCGCGTTGGCCTGAAAGCTTCGCCGGTATGTGGGGCGACCCGGTCGAGACCGTTCCGATTCATATCGCGTTTACATCGGAGGCGGAGGAGAAGGTAGCCGCGCTAGCGGCCGGCTTCCCGGCGCCATCGATCCTTGAACCGCATGACGCGGACCACTCGTTCAACGAGCTGGAAGCGCTTCAGGCGCGCATAGTCGCGGATCGCGACGCGCTTGCGACGGACGAAAGCCCTGCTTTCGATTTGCCTGACCGATACGACCTCGACATCGATCAAGCTCGCAATGTCGTTCGGGTGATCGTGGAGTCGGGAGCGGCAACGTTCCAGCCGGTTTTCAGCGCGGCTTACGGAGAGAACGTGATGGTCGAGGATGGCGACCTTAGTCAAGAGTACGCGTGCAACTCGCGCACCAACTGCAAGTACACGCTTCGAGCCGGACTAGAAACCGAAGGTGGCGGCGGACTCTGCACGACCGGCTTCGTGGTCAAGCGGCCTTCGGGTGAAAAGCAAATCCTCTCAGCGGCGCACTGCGGTGCGTCGGAGGAAGGGGATACTGGCAATCGCAAGCACGGAAACGAAACGTATGGATCTGTTACCGCAGATCAGCACGAGAACCGCGTTGATGCCGAGCGGCACAGCATCGGCAACCCCTTCGGTTCGGGGGGCTTTATCTATCGCAACGATGCAGACCAGCGCTTTGAGGTCCGGGGCAAGGGCCTTTGGAGCGAGCTCGTTGTGAACGTCAGTCAATCGTGTCAGGCCGGCAAGAACACAGGCAACTCGTGCGGGACCGTGCGATCCAAGACCTTCGCTCCGGACAATGTTGGCTCTTCAAGTCGCTTCGTCTGCGCCGACTTCGTTGGCGTTCCGGGCGACAGTGGGGCTCCCATCTTCAACGACAGCCATGAGGCGTTGGGCGTGTTGCACGGTATGTGCGACGAGGGAGCTAACAGCGCTCAAGGATCGGTGTCATACTCCCATATCGAGTATGTCCTCGACGCGCTCGATGTCAACATAGTTAAGGAACCCTAGGAAAGCTGCGGGAGGTTAGCGGGGGACTCCGTCGCTAACTTCATCAAGCATGGCGATACAACGACAGGTCCGCCGGTCGCACGCGTGGTTCGCAGTGTTGATAGCCGCTCTCGGTGTCCTTTCGACGCTTGCTGATCCTCAGCTGGCCGTCGGTCAAAGCTCTTGGACTGAGCCTCAGCAGGTTGCAGCGCCTATCGAACCTGCGGGACTTCTCGAGGCGGGCGCGGCCGCGAATGGCTATGCCGTGGTCGCTTGGCTCGGAGGCGAAAGGGAGCAACCGACGGACGATCCATTCGCCGGACCAGCCGGCCGGGTTTACGTCAGCGTCCGGGACTCATCCGGACTTTTCCACCCTCCACGCATCATGTCGGGAGCGGACGCCGGCTACGTGCAGCTTGCCGTCGCCGAGAACGGTCAGACCGTGCTGACGTGGCTCAGTCGCAAGGCGCAACTGCTTGCTCGCTTTCGCACGTCAGAGGGAGGTTGGGGCGAGATTCAACGCGTCAGCGAGGATCGCGCTTCGCCCTACAGCCGGCCCGACCTCGACATAGCGGCTGATGGCTCTGCCGTTTTGGCCTGGCGCGGTCGTGACGGCGCACTCGAATCTGCGACTCGTAAGCCAGGGGGACGGTTCTCGCGGTCGACGACCCTCGTCCAAGACGACGGCTTCATTCGCTTCTCGGCTGCCGCAGCCGAGGGGCAGGCTGCCGTCGCCTGGGCACGTGCGTGCCCCCCTGCTGAGCGCGTTACAAAGCGCAATCTTGTTCGAGTGAACTTCCTGGGTCCTGATTCGAGCTCGAGAGCGCTAAAGGTGCGAAGATCGCGATGCAACAATGCCGGCATCGACCTTGCTGTTGACTCAGAAAACAATGCTGCCGTTGTCGTCAACGGGAATGGCTTTCGCTTTCCGATCAAGGCGAGCTTCGGCAGTCAGGGTGCGGGTTTCGCGGCCGCCGAAGAGATTGACGGGCGCGGGAAGTCGAACCACGGGCAATTGGAGATGGACTCCCTCGGCCGCTCAGTTGCCATATGGAATCCCCTTCGGCCCGCTCGAAGAGATCTCCCAGCCGGAACTCGCGGAATCGCCGCCGCCATGGGTGCGCCGGGCGGACCATTCGGAGCGGGAAGCAGGATCTCTGGCATTCGAGGCAGTGGGCTCAAGGACCTTGCAGTCTCTTCGAGCGGAGCTGGCCTCGTGGCCTGGCGCTCAGGCGGAATCGGCAACTTCAAGGCTGTTCATCTTCAGGAGGACGGGACCTTCACACCGCCTGAGCGAATCCCGGGGCCACTCGACCTTGAGTCGCTTACGTCCGAGCTAGAGGCGGTGGCACGTCCGGATGGTGGAGCGATGGTCGCCTGGACCGAGCAGGATCAGAGAGGCTCCGGCGGAACCGCGATATACGCATCCGACTGGGAGCCTTAGCACGCGCGTCGAGGGTGGTGCTATCGCGCATGCGATAGCGATGATGCCGCGGGGTCCAACACGGGGTCCAAACTGAGCGAATCTAAGCCGACGCGGGCACAGGTGCCGTGGCTTGATCAAGCCAAGAGCGCCTGTCATGCCCTAGGACGGTCGGGCTGGGGGCCGAGCGGTCGCTGGTTCAAATCCAGTCGCCCCGATGTGGCAGATCAGGCTTAGCGGAGCCGATTTACCTGCTTTCAAAAGTGCTTCGGGGATCGCCAAGGGGTCCAAATGGGGTCCAAACCCGCCGACGAGTGCGAACGTTGCTCGCCGCAAGGGGTGGGCAGAGGAGCGAGAGTGTCCAAGCAGCCTTCAATCGAGAAGAGGGGATTCACCGCCAATCAGCACGCCAGCTGCCGTTGGCCTTTGGAGAGCGGCCGGTCGCGATTTACGGGGTCGCGCAGGTGGCGCGGCGGCATCGCAATCAACTGGCTCAGCAAGCGCTGATCGTCTTGATGCTTCGTCTTTGCGCCGATACCACAACATTGCTTGAGCGCTGCTAAGGATGGGCGCGATCGGTCTGCGACGGAAGGCCGATCCGGGGTCGCTGATAGCCGAGCTCAGGCGTCTGAGCTCAGAAGCGGAGTCGCTTGGCCAAGGCGCAGGTGGCAGCCGGCAGCAAATGCGTCAGGAGTACCTGATCTGGACGGAGAGCGTAGAGCAGCTCCTCGAGCACTTCGTCGCCGGGGCAGAGCTGGCCGAAGCGCTGAGATCTGAGCGCTATTGGCGTCCGCGCCCTCGATCTCAGAGCCGAGCCCGTGCGGCCGCTGCCCCTTCTCAATGACGAGCTGCGAGACCAAGCGGGGCGGCTTGTAGACCTCCGCGTTGAGCTCGAGCGCCGCTCCGACGTTGCCAGTCGAGCGGTGGGCGGGCTGGCGGTGCTCGACTCGAACATTCTCCTTCACTGCCAGCCGTTGAAAGCCCACCTATTCTCAATGAACGAGGGCACTGCTCCAGTTCACGAAGACCCCGAGTTCGGCGATTGGTCGGACCTAGGCTCTGGGATTGACAACGAGGGCTCAGCGAGCTACGCTCGCCCGGTCATCCAACGAGCGGGCCGAAGCCCTCTCCCCACCCTCCCAAGGAGGTGAGAACATTCTGGACGCGCTTATCGGCGGTTCGCAATGTGCGATCGCGTTTGTGTTTGCGTCGGCCGCCATAGAAAAGGCGGGCGAACTCCGGCTCCATACATCTGCGTGGCATCCTGTTGTGCTTCCCCATCGCTGGATTAGGGCGCGCGCGACGCCATTCATGGTTCTTGCCCTGGTTGCAGATGCAAGTGTATCCGGCTTGATTTTCTTTGTGCCCGCGGGCGGTGCAATAGCAGCAACCTGCCTTACTGTTACCTATACCGTTCTGGCGACAAGTCTCCACAGGAGTGACCAGCAAACAGCTTGTCGTTGTTTCTGGGGCTTTATGAATACGACCACGCGGATGGGACTAATAGGGCGAAACTTGAGTTTGGTTATCGTCGCTTGGCTCGGTTCCAGCGGAGATCGCGCCGTCCCGACCGCTGACAACCTCCTGGGTGGCGCAATAATAATTGCGACACTTGTTCTCGTTACCGCACTTCTTGAAAGGATGCAACTCTCACGCCGCGACAGGCTGGAAGCGTCAAACGACGCCGTTGTTGTGACCGCAAATTGGGAGATACCAGCGAATGGCCAATGAGTTCGCCCAGTGGGTGGCTATCGGCGCGATTCTCATACTCACCCTCGGAGTGTTTCGCCAGTTGTCTTTGCTCTTGCCGACGACATCAAGCCATGAGCACATCGAGAGTGGTCCAACCGTCGGTGAGGCTGGTCCGCCCGAACTCATCCGGGTCGCCAGAGAGACACTTGGGGACTTGGGTCCAATCGCCGTAGCTTTTGTAGACGAAGCGTGCGCCGGCTGTCGCCGCCTGATCGCAGACTTAACCACCGGTCAACAAGAAACAAATGGTATGCCGATTCTATTGATAGCTGACCGCCCAAGCGCTGCGTTCGAGCGTGCGTTGCAAGAAGCGTCGGTCCCAGTCGCGGTTGACGACGGTTCAGTCTGGCGTTCGTGCCGTGTGACCGCGACGCCGATGATTGTCCGATTAGATGAGGAGAACCTCGTCCGAGCAAAGGAGATTTCCCACCGTGTCGATGCTGTTGCGTAAGCTAGCTCGTAGGAACGCGCCCCAAGGCTCCCCCTATTTTGCGCCAAGCTGGCGTGGTACTCCGCATGGCTGGCGGCGAGACGTGGGATCACTAGAGCAATTCGGGGATGGTCTTGATGCCCAGCTTCTCAAGATTACAGTCCGTATGACTGATGGCGTCACTCGGCGAGACCTATTGAGACGAGCTGCAGGCGTCGGAGCCGTCGCAGGCCTAGCGATGACCCGTACATTGTGGACTCCAGGAAACGCGGCCGGTGGAGCTGTAGCGCTCTCATGCTATGCGACGGATCCAAACGGCGTAGCAGATGGAGCTTGTGGGCCAAGTCCGATATGCAGCGACAGTTGGTGCAACAGTAATGGAAACTGCGCCGATGCTCAGACCCTTGCATCGAAAAGAGGATACGGGGGTAATGTTTGTCAGAATAGTATTTCTGGTGAGGATAACTGCTGGACCGAAAATTGTTGTGGCACTCCACTTAATCGCGTTTCGCTCTGTTGCGATTGCTGCACCCCCAGCGGTCCGGGTGCAGGGGGATGTAATGACTGCAGTCGGCCTAAACAGAAATGCATTTGCCGAAGCAACATTAGGAACTGCTAACCGTGGCGGTTGAGATTCTGGCGACCGCTGGGCTTGTACTAGGTACAATAGTTGCCTTGGTGCAACTCGACGGTGCGTGAGGGCATGCGTTGGCTCGGGTACTCTCACCGTCGGTCGGCGGCGGAGTACGGCAGCATTCACGAATCTTGGTTTTGCCGCTGGCAGCTGGACTGGGAGGGGCGATCGCGGGGGTCGCTTTCGCTGGCATCTGGGTGGCGTCGGACAGCCTATCCGGGGCTAGAGAGGCCTTAATAGTGATTTTGGGCCTAATTTCTCTGGTTGCGCAGGCGCGAGCTGACTGGCATATATGGATTCCTCAGCGCCGAAGACAAGTACGCGTTACGAGAATGAATAGGGTGGATCTCAGTGCCGTAGGAGAATGGGGCTTTGAACTTGGCACTGGTGTTTCGACTTTCATTGTTACCCCGACGTTCTATATGTTCGTGGCCGTAACTATTGCTCAAGGTTCACCCGGGCTTGCAGTCGCAGTGTTCACCGCGTACGGAGTTGCTCGCGGAGTCGCGATTAGCGCTTATAGCTACTACTTGACCAGGAGTGAAGCTAGTCGACCGAGCTGCTTTCGCCACGTAGAGAGTATTGCCAGAGTTGCATCAGTTGCAGGATTTGGTGTGGTGCTTAGCACAATGTTGTTCAACTAAGTTCGAAGGGAAAGAGACCGTGCGATCATCTCAGGAAGTTAAGTTTTCGTTTTTGACGTCAGGACCGACTTACAGGGTGGAGCTACCCGGGGACAGTTCACGGTTACCGGAATTGTCGGCGCCTTTATGTATTCGAGAGAGCGGTTTTCGGCGATCTTTCGACTTTGCGCCGATCGAGTTTGACACCGGGCCATCGCCGGACCTGAGCGTCAAGGGTGCTTTCGAAGGTCCCGATGGTCTCCAGGCGATTCTTTATAGCCGTGAAGAGACTCCTCCACAGTGGTATCTGAGATGGGAGCTGAACGATGGGGCCTTGACCTCGCATCTTCGCGAAGAGGACGGACCCGACTACGGAGAGGTCGTGGTCGGCAACCTTTTCATAGAGCAGGGGTCTGACGGCCCGTTCCTCCTGCCCAGTCCACCTCTGTCTCGGGGCGTAGTGCCGCAGCCGGGGTATGAGGAGTCGGCTGTGTTTAGGCCTACGGGCTCGAGCTGGTTCGCGACCTTTTTACGCCCCGGATACTTACGGCAAAACGCAGTCGTGAGTAAGCCCTCGAAAGACGGCACGTCGTTTCGCGCCGGGCTGTCAGATGATGTCGAGCTGCAGCTATTCGTTCGAGAGGAGAGCGAGAGTGGGGCGCGAAAGATTCTTGACCAGGCACGCGAAAGCTTCGGCTCAGGGAGTGGGGGCACCTAGGGGCTGATGTCCGTTCTCACGCCGTTGACATCTGAATCGAGATGCGCAATACTGGGGGCTATGTTAAAGGTAGCCACAAGTGTTGGGGTTCTCCTAGCGGTGTGCCTCGGTCTTATTCTTGTGACTGGGTCCAGCAATGAATCCGGTTCCGGATCTGCGTTGACGCCTCCTGCGCAGGCATCAAACTTTGGAGGCTCCCAAGCATTCGAACGGTGCCGACCTGGACCACAGGGCGGCGGTCACGACGTGTGGGCCTTCGGCGTGGAGTGCAAAGAGGTCCGCAAGCAACTGAGAGAGTTAAGCGGGGCGGGTCGCGTGACTTCATTATCCAAGCGCGCTTTTATGCGTGAAGTAGGGGAATGGACGTGTTTAGGTCAACAGTTTGAGAGACAGGATACGATTTATTACGCGTGTCACAGTGAAGATCGTGCCATCGTTTTTCAGTTCTCTTAAGGCAGATTCTCGGTTAGGGTGAATCCAGTCTGCTAGGTCATTTCCGAGGTAGAAAGTCGGTTCGTCAGAGGCCACTTCCGTCATCGCATCGGGAGCGCACCGCTTAGCAACGCTAACGCAGTCCCGCGCATGGGGATTGGTACGAGAAGACTTCAACCACAAACAAGCAGCGTCGCGTGGGCGAGTTCGAATGGGACCTGTTGCGGAAATCAGCTTTGATCAACGGTCCGACCGACATCGCCTTGACCTTCGTGGACTATCTCGGCAAAGCGAATCTGAATGCCAGGCGGGTCGAGCAGTTGACCGAGGAGACGCTTCATTTCATCGACTAGGTCGAGCGTGTTGCAGGCGCACCCGTGAGCTTAATCTCGAACGGGTTTCACCAAACGGCCAGCCATTGTCGATAGACGGACTTGGTAGCAATGCCGACGTGGTGAACCCGGATGACTTCATCGAGCGCTACCCCCGCCTGTGGCACATGGCAGAGGAGGGAAGTTGGCCATTGATCGAGGAGCATGGCTTGCTAAGCACGACCGCCCTGCTCGATCTCTTCGAAATTGGCGGTGAGCGGCGGTTTCCCCTCGAATCGGCCCACCGGCGGCGCTCGGAGACGATCGAGCACCCCGTGTACGGCTCGGCTGTGATCCGCGACCAGAAACCGATGAACGAAATCACCCTTGGCAAATGTCTACTTGACATGACCGCGCGTGAGTGGTTCGAGAACCTCAATCGGCGGGTCTTCTTTTGGCCGAGCGAGGAGCGCTTGGAGCGCATGCTCGCTGCCGGGGCCTACAAGACGCGAAGCCACACAGTTCTTACTATCGACACGCTGGCGCTGTTCGGTGAGCACCTAGGCGAAATTGCGCTTTCGACAATCAACTCTGGAGCCACTTTCCCCATGGGCGCCGCGCCTCGGGGCAGCGACACGTTTCGCCGCCTGCCCGACTTTCCATGGGACGAGCGGTTGAGTACTCATCGGCACGAACCCGCGGCCGAGCTCGCAGTTGACTACAGCGTTCCCCGTGTTGTCGGGATGGTCGCGGACGTCACTCGCCGCAAGGCTAAGCCCAAAGCGCGGTGACCGCGGAACGCAAAATTGACGGCGCCCTGGTCATCTAAAACTGGCCTGCTCGCAGAGGGCCAGCCAGGCCGGAGCTCGGACGCATGCAGGGCCGCTTCAGCGCCGATTCGTCCGATGTTTCCGTACCTTCTGTTGCGCAGTTTCGACACGCGGCGTGCCCACGACGTACATGGCATACAACGCACAAGCAATCGAACGACGACGATGCATTGGGACGCGAGCCGACTGTGTGGGCCGTGCCGGGCTTGGGCCTGTGGGACGATCCGAGGCAGGTTTGCGTCGCACATTCCGGCAGGGCCGTACGCGACCGATTCCCTGGCGACCGGTCGATCCGCGATGTCTGTCGCGAGCACGAGATCGCCGAAGGCTTGGCGGGCCGCGTAGCCCATGGTGTGCTCGTGACCGGGAACGCCGCCTGCGATTGACAGGAGGCGTCGATCGGACTAAAGTCGGCGTCGTGGAGGATTGGCTCGTCGGATTGTTGATTTTCGTTGGTGCGGCGCTTGTTGTTCTCGTGGCTGTGACCTACGCCGTCAACCACGACTTACGAGAAGCACGCCGGGGCCTCGCGTCTGACACCGATACCGGGAGCGTTCGACGACAGGCTGTCGGAGCGGCGCTCTCGACCGGCGGCGCGTCACTCTTTGCGAGCGGCACAGCAGATCGTCCTGACGAGACCATGGGGCAAGCGCGTCGTGGAGGGCTGACCTCCCTATTAGATGCCCTCGCAACCGGTGGCGTCACATTGTTCTCAGAGTCTCGGCAAAAGGGCGCGGGCCACGGCGATGGCCGGTCTGATCCCGGACATCTTCCTGAGGCTAGTTCGTGATGGATGTGCTCAGCAGCTCAGAAGCTTTCTGGTGGGGGTCGCTGGGCGGACTCATTGCCCTGCTGGTTACACAAATCATGCCAGCGGCCACTGCGTTGGTGAAAAGCACAAATATGGTCGAGATTACCCCTACACGTGTGGTTGCCGCGACTGTGTTGGTACTGGGTTTTGCGGCGGCCGGTGGGGCCGCAGCGCTCGTGATTGGTGACGCAGAAAAGGTCAAGGATGCAATGGTTTATGGCATGGCTTGGGAAGCAATCCTCGGAGGGGCGATCAAGACAGGTCGCGCAGCGCTCCCCTAGGGCCATAAGGCACGATTCCATGATTCCGTAGGGGGTCGCTGAGGTGGCCATCCGCGCTCCGAACCGCCAGGCCGGAGGGCCAGCGTCCGAGCCGACTTTCAGCCAGGCGATCGCGTGCTTGACAAAGAACGATGTAATTGCCGAACGTGATCGTCCCCGATGGAAGCGGCGCGACAGCTCCGCAATATCTCGTCTCATTCCGAGCAGCAAATCATCATGCCCCCAGGTGCAGCGCTCCGAGCGCTGAGGATGATGGTCCTAGATATCGACGCGCTCTTTCGATGACGCATCGGCATCCTGCCCGCCAAGAGGTCATAGCGAGTCCGCGCACCGGGATCGCAGCCGGTCGTGCTGAAGAGACCGATGCAACGGTCTCGGCGCCCGTCGCACTCAAAGTGGTGCCACCGCACTTGGCGTCGCTGCATGTGACGATGACATCCAGACGCGATGCGAAGATGCTCGAGTGGAGTCACTCTCGAGCAATATGCAGTCGTACGTGGGTGAGCGCGTCCTCATAACCGGCGGAGCCTCGTTCATCGGCAGTCACCTCGCCGAGCTCCTCGTTGCGCATGGGGCGCATGTGAGCATCGCCGATGACTTCTCCAGTGGTTCGCGAGAAAATCTCGTAGAGATGGTCGGCGAGGTAGATGTGCTCGCGGGCGACCTGCGCGATCCCGCTTTCGCGCGACGGGCTGCGCAAGGTGTTGAGACAGTTTTTCACCTCGCGGCCGCGCATGGTGGCCGCGGCTACATCGACACGCACCCTGTCGAGTGCACCAACAACATGCTGCTCGACCACGTCGTGTTTGATGCCTGCGTCGCGGCGGGAGCTCAGCGCATCGTCCATGCAAGCTCAGCCTGTGTCTATCCAACTGATTTGCAAGACAGCGAGATCCGCCGTGTGCTGCTGCGAGAGACGGACGCCAACTTCGAAGAACCCGGCAAGGCGTTCGCTGATGGCGAGTATGGATGGGCCAAGCTGATGGGCGAGCTGCAGCTGCGGGCATTCCACAAGCAGTTCGGCATCAACGCGATCGCCGCGCGAATATTCACTGCCTACGGAGAGCGCGAAAACGAGTCGCATGCGGTAATTGCGCTCATCGCCAAGGCTGCAGCGCGCCTTGACCCCTTCCCCATCTGGGGCGATGGGAAGCAGACGCGCAACTTCACCTACGTGCGTGACACGGCTCAGGGTCTCGCGCTTGCGGGTCGGCTTACGGGGTTCGAGGTCGTGAATGTGGGAACGGCGCGGCACCACACAGTTCTTGAATTGCTCGATCTGATCTTCGACCACATTGATTGGCGTCCGATGCAGATCGATTTGCAGGAAGACAAGCCGGTCGGCGTGCGAAGCCGCGCCGCCGACACTACGCGGATAAGGCAGCTAACCGGCTGGGAGCCATCGACGGCGCTGGCTGACGGCGTGGCACGAACTACGGACTGGTATGTCCAGACGATCACCCCTGAGCGACTACGGGAGCTTGACCGACTACTGATGACGCGCTAGGTGTTACGCCGCCCCGAGTTGAGCGTTGGCGGTACGGATTGCCTGACGGACCGCGGGTAAGCTCTCCGCGTACAGCTGTTCGATGAGTTCCTTGTTTGCTCGTTCGTTGCGCTCCCGAATGTCGTTAGCCCAAAGTGTCGTGCCACCGGGGAAGATGTAGCCCTGCGCGCCGGTCTCAAGCTTCACCGGGATGTCAGTGAGAGCGACCTGATAACCGTTATCCCAAGCCCGATAGCAGAACTCTGCCTCGAACGTTATTCCGGGCTCGCCGGGGGCGGAGAAGCGCAGATCGAACCCGCCGAGTTCGTCAAACACTCGGCGTCGCACGAGATACGGTCCGATATTGACGTTCTCAACAAAGACCAGCGGGCGGGCGGTGCGCGCATCCCTGAACGGTATGACGCCTGCACCTGGAGATAGCCAGGGCGCGTTGTATTCCACTTCGAACCACTCATCGAACCCGCACCAACCCCCAAGGACAGCCAGCGCCGGATACACCGTGAACAAGTCCAGGGCGTCGGCCAGCCAGTCTGGGTCTTTTGGAGGCTGATCGTCGTCTTGCATCAGGCAGACGATCTCGCCGCGTGAATACCCGATCGCCCGCCCGTACGAGCGGATCTCGTGAATGTCGTTGGAGTGCAGTAGGAAGTCGTTTTGGCCGACGAGGCGGCGCATCCACTCGTCATGTGACCCGTCGAGCGAGCCATCTTCACAGACGATGAGTTCGTCGGCGCAGGTCGCACGCAGCCGGGGTTCAAGCACCCCAATGTTGCGCACTTGATTGAACGATTGCACGATGATCGAAACTCGCGGACGCTCCAGATACGCGGCGCCATTAGCTTGGCGCTCGTTCTTACGAGCCTTGATCCTCTCGATGGTGGAAGATCGCGGCCGTAGCATCGTCGCCCACTTCGCCCATCGGATTCGTGTTGCAACCGACCGCATGGCTTCGCGCAGCCGGCGTGCCGTAGCTATTCCTGCGCTACGCACGGATGTGTGTGTTTGTGTGCGGCATCGTTGGATGCCGTAGCAGGACGGTCATCGCGAGACTCGCGCCGTTGTGAACCAGGTGATCGCAGCGCCCGAGCAGTAGGTACTCGACGATTGCGTCTTCGCCGTTTTGCGCAGCGACCGCACCGTCGAACGTTATGTAGGCGGGCATAATGCAGCCAGTTGGTCCAGTGCCCGCAGACTCGCCCTCTACGTGGCGGATGGCGTCGTACGCGACGACGCGCTCCTCAAAAGCATTCCGAAAATGGCGGAGGGACGCTTCGGCGTCGGTCGCAACAAAGATCTTCGCGGTCGGGCGATCCTGCAGCAGGTGATCGACAACCTCTATGAACCGTTCGAGGTTCAGCGAGCCTCGGCGGTATTCACGCACCTCGCGCGGCGAAACCGCGTCAGTGCCGCGGATATGAACGCCGATGAGATCGCAGCCGGACATGCGCTCGTCGAAAAATGCATCGACTTTGGCGTTGATGTACGTACGCGGACGAACGAAACGACTCGAGATCGCGCTTGTCCATTCGCGCAACGGCCGGTCCGGGTCTGCGGTCGCGTATGGCACGAGCGGAGCAAGGCCTCGGAGGCGCGGATGGTCGCCGAAGTGGTTCGATACGAAGGAGCCTTCCCTCGTGAGGAACCCCAGGTCGTTCTGGTCCGGGTACGAAGATTCGATCTCCGAACTCACGGTACCTGGAACCTCCGAGCTCGGCAGATCGACCAGGAGCGGCTCAAAGTAGTACTCCCATACTGAAGTACCACCACGGTGGCCTTTCGGCGTCCAATAGGCCGTCCGATTCCGAAAGTCGACAACCGGTAGACGCCCCTCGTGCAAGGCCCAGGGAATGTTCGCAATCACTTGCTGGACAAGTGAGAACAGGCCGACGTCACGCTCGCGAATGACGTGCAATACACGCGGCACCCGAGAGAGCGCCGAAGCGTACGCCAAGTCCAGAGTCTCGTTCGGCCTCCGAGGACTCGCGCTTCGCGATTTTGCGCTGGTCGACTTATTGACCTTCAATGGTGCCCTGAGCGGGTGGCATGACGCTGGAGCATGACATCTGACAGGGCACCATCACGTGTTGAGACGGCGCAAAGGTGGACGTGGACACCTCAACGAGGATCGCGCCTACGTCGCGGGCGATCAGCATGGCAGGGAAGCTGGGAGGCCGTCGGCGGGGTGGTGGCCAGAGAGTCACAGCCCTAGCTAATCGCTACCAGCGGATGATTCCGGCCGGAGTGCCAAGGGGGCTGGGTAAGAAACTGGAGCAAGAAGGAAATGGCTGGTTAAGCGACGTACCAGGGCTGTGAATGGCGTAGCGATGCGCTAGGTGTGGGCGGCGGGTGCTAGCGCCGCGGAGACTTATCCTGAGAACTTGCGCCGCGCTTTCGCACCACAATCACGCCGAGCTGCGCTTGGTTCAGCGCATCGGCCCGCTCAGTCTCCGGAGACGAGCTAGCGTGACGAAACAGACTCTGCATCAACTGCAGTGTGGAAGACCGACGCTTCGCTGTTAGCAGTCCCATTGAGGCCAGCGTATCGAGCGAGCTGGACGAGTCCCTGGCTACTAGCGGATAGATCGAGGGCGCCCCTCCACCCAGCGTGATCTCCAGCTAGAAGCAAGGCTTTACCAAGCCCGATCTGCGTTGAAGGATCACCAAGGGCGCCCAGATCGAGCAGAGGAGGTCGGTCTTCCAGCGCGCCGGCGAGCTGAGTCAGCGAGACTTTAGTCGTGATCCGGGAAAAGTCCCAGGGGTGCCGGATCTGCTCGAGCTCAGCCTCAAGGTCGAGGCGGCGAAGCAGGGTTTCCGCGCCCTGGATCACCTCTTCGCGAGACTGATCGTCGGCGAAATCGAAGCCACACCGAGCCCAGACGTAGGCGCCAGCGTCGGCGGCGTCGAGCTCCACGCGCTCTAGTCCCAGCGCCAGATACAAGGTGACGGCAGAGCAGAGCGCTCGGCGACCGCGCAAGGCCCCCTGCCAGTGAGGATCGAGGCCGAAGTTCTCATGCACGGCCACCCCAGCGTGCAGGTGCAGATCGCGCTGGAGAACCCCGACGGTCGAGCGATCGCGCTCGGCGAGCAGGGATGCGTCGATGTGAACGCTGACTGCGCCGTCATTCCCGCGCACCCAAGAGTCCGGATCGAGTTCGAGAACGATGTCGGGCGGGGCCAACGCGGCCAAGCCCGGTAGATCAGCTACGGAGCTCAGTTGGTCGCCGGCATCGATCCATATTTCGCGCAAGGCGGGAGGCAGCAGCGGCAGTGACCAAGGCATATTCGGCAAAGTCTAGCGAATGAAGGGGTACCCTTCAGTAGATGGTACGCTTACTCGCGATGGCTGAACGACCGTTAGCAAATTCTAAGGTCGGCCGAACAGGCGTGGCTCGCGCCCTCTCGGGTCGCGAATTGGCCCGCGAAGTCGCGCGCCAGGAGCTGGCCGCCTTCAAGGCAGAGCGCGAACGCACTCGGCTTGCGGACGCTGTACGGCTGGCTCGTGTCGTGGACCTGCCGATCGCTGAGATGGAACGTGTGGCCGGCGTCTCTCGGCAGACGATTTACAACGCGATCGATGCCACGGCCTCGACTGCGCGGCGACGCCAAGCTGACCAGAGCCTGCTGCAGCGCGAGGTCTTGACTGCAATCGTCGCCAAGGGTGGCGCGATTCCGATCGCAGAGCTGGCTTCGCGGCTCAATCGCGATCCGATGGACTTGCGCTTGGCGATTACCGCATTGGAAGAGACAGGCGTCTGCCGAGTGCTCCGGGCCGGATATGCGGACACGCACACCTGGGAGGCACTGGCCGTCGCCGCCGAGCCCAGCGCTGAAGCGCACTTGCGCGCTCGCTTTGACGAGCTGTTTTTGGGTCGCGCGGCCGCTTACGCCGTCTATCTGGTCGTCGATACCAGGGAGGAGAGGCAGATCGCCGCTGCCGCTGAGCAGCTGATTAGCTCGCGCGAACACACAGTGATCCCTGCTGGCACAGCAAGTGTGATGCACGGCCCCGAGCTGGCCTTCTCGGTCTACGCTGCAAGTAGCCGCGCAGCGATTGCCATCGCCGCCGACCTTTGGCAGGAGGTACGCAGCGTCGCCGAACTGCCGACCAAACCAGCTCAGATCATCGCCGTGATACCGCCAACGCCGGCCCCCAATGCCGAGTCGGCAGTGCTTGATGCTTTCGCCCAGGCCATCGCCGAAAATACCGAGAGCGACAAGGTAGCCCCCGTCTTGTTGCAGCGTGAGGCCTACTCCGGAGGCCAGAGCGAAAAGCACCTGGCTGCTCGTTGCCTGACCGTCGCCGCTACTGCGATGCGACGGTCAGTTGGTCAAGATAGAGATCCGCGACTTATCGACGATGGTGACGCAGCATTCGGCGAGCTGATGAGTGTGCGCCCTTTGGTAGTGGACGCCAAGATCGAGCGGATTCAAAAACCACTGATCGCTGCGCTGCAGCTCGCGACTGAGCGACTTGGGCCTATCGCCGGTGGCCGGAGAGGCCGCTTCCAGGGAGGTGCTCCGAATATCGTGGTCGATGTCCAGCCGAGCGGGCAGGACCTAATCGAGATCGCCACCCTCTCTGGCGTCGTCGTAGCCGCTGCCGATCAGACCGAGAGCGCGAGCGCTGTTGATCTGATCCGCGAAGTGCTTCAGCGCTGATCAGGTTCGCAGCGGGGGGTTGAGGGGGGTTGACATAGTCGATCTGTGCAAAAAGGCTCGCGCGCCTTTGCTCCTCGGCGTAACGCGATTCGAGGAAGGTTGTCTCCAGCTGGCACATGGCTGGATGGTTGTGGTCCAGGTGATCGCGGGTTCAACTCCCGTCGCTCACCTTCCGCCCTGAGGCCATAAACCCTGATTACTAGCCTCGCTATGTACGGGCCAAGGTTCCAAGCGGGTTCCAAGTCTTCATTGGATAGGTCCGTGAACGCCCGCGTAAGAGCTTCTCAATGACGAGCTGCGAGAGCAAGCGGGGCGCCTAGTAGACCTCCGCGCTGAGCTCGAGCGCCGCTCCGAACATTGCCAGTCGAGCGGTGGGCGCGGCGGCGATGCTCGACTCGAACATCCTCCTTCACTGCCAGCCCCCGCAGCGGATCAGATGGAGCGAGGTCGTCGATCGCCCACGCGTTCGGGCACTCTCGCTGTTTACCTGCTCTTCGAGACCTTGCCAGGAGATATTGCCAACTTCCCGAGCGAGAGCGCTTACCGGTAAGGCGCCAGCTTGGGCGCCTGGAAGGCCGGTGGCCGCGCTACTTGAGCCAAGTTTCGCGGGCGCGAAGCACCCTGCTTTGTGGGACGGGTAATTTCATCCGCGAGGAGAAAATAGGTTCGGGAACAAGCACACATCACACCATGCCTGGGTGCCGTTCCAGGCTGCATGCCCCATGGATTTCGGGCGGCTGAGCCACGAAGTTGGCGTCCTGCCGCTCTGGGACCATTCCGACGTGGCCAGTCCGACAGTTCAAGCGCTTGCCAACAGCATCACGATCTTTGCCGGCGCTGGAGCGTCCCTAGCGCTCTTCTCCGGATGGCCCTTTGATGTGCTCGTCCCCGCTGGCACCGCCGCCGGCTTCCTCGCCGGCCTTGGGCATGTTTGCGCGAAGAAATGGCCGCGACAATAGGCCTTGACGAACAGCGCGGGACGCCTAAGCTAGGTAGCGGAGGATTGCATGCCAGAGCCACGAGAAATCGAACTTGTAGATGACGGTGGGACTGTGATCACCGATCGCGGTCGCCGCAAGCTCGAAATTGACCGTGAGCTGGGGCGAGTAAGTCCTTCACTTTAGGCTGCTCTCTTCTCTAGGCGGCGTCGCGTCTAGCCGTAGCGTCAGGCCGACTGCGACCTGAACTCAACCTCATCGAATTCTCCGAAGTCACCCTGAAATGCTCCAAGAACTTCTGCGACATCCCTAGTCAGTCGAGTCAGAGTCTCAATGACCGGGTGGTCATTCCAAAAGTAGAAGCCCATTGTCTGACCCGGGAGAGCGATGTTCAGCCTGTTGGGTTCGTCTGACACAGGCTGCGCGGTTTCAGTGCTGGCCCGAAGCAACCCATCAAACCGGGTATGGACTGACGTCAGCGTCTGATGCTTGTCCGGGTTACTCAGGTCGCGCAACGTCCTCGTCCACTCGCACCCCCTGAATGGCTGGTAGGACTCGAGCCTGGCTCGATGATGAATATTGACCCCTCGCAATCGAGCGGCGCGCTGTTTGCTCCATGCTGCTGACGTGGCAGCGATGGGGAACTGCGTGTTCTTCTGGCGCGCGCCGCTGTCGAGCACCGCGAGCGCATAGACCAGGTAGTCGAGCGAGGCGCGCAAGTTGTAGAGAGTCTCGCCGGCCACGATTGCCATCCACCAAGTCGGCGGCCGCTTTGCGCTCGACCAATCAATGACCGGCTGCGTGACTTCACCGGCCTCCAGCGCGTCTTTGTCAACGGTCGCCCGGACCTCGTCGCCTTGAAACTCGGTGATCTTCCGCTCTAGCTCCCAGAGATGATTCGCGGCGCGTTGATTTCGCAGCTTGGCTCCCCTCAGGGACGGGGTTCGGCGCGGAGAGATCGAGCACGCAGCCATTCAAGCTCAATAGGACGTCCATGTCACGCCGCACTGGGAAAGCGCCCCGCTGCCTGAAGCCGCCTGGCCGTAAGAGACAACCTCGCCGAGGCCAGGTTTTTGAAAAGCACCGATTGCGATTTTCTTGCACCACTTGCAGGACACGTCGTGCACACTCGGGCAGACGGCATCATGGGCTGCACGAGCGGACACCTCGCGGGAATGACTTCCGAGGTATGACTACGCGTGGTGCGAAGAGGCGAGTGAAGAGCTAACAGCGGGTGAAGCGGAGCGCTAGGGAGACCCCCGGTAGAGCGGACGGGGGTGGTCAGCTCCAGATCGCCTGCGGCAGTGCTCAGATCAATCCAGGGATGCGTCATCCGTTGGGTTCGCTAGGCTGGCGCTTTAGCAGAGATGGAGGCGTGACGATTAGGAGCTTAGATGGAGCGAATGAAGTGAATAAACCGTGTTCTGTCCGTGCATTGTGGTATCATTACTCGGTTCTGAAGCCCTTAACCCCCATTGCAGGAGGTGACTGACATGACACCCCGGGAACTTGCCCACCGAGAGGCAATGCGGCTCCCACTCGCGACTATCGCTGAGCGCCTGCAAGACATCCTCGGTCAACAGATCACCGCATACGCCGTAGAGCTACGTGACCCTCGAGCGATCGGTAAGTACGCACGGGGAGAAATCAAGACGCCCCGAACCGAAACTGGGAAGCGGCTTCGCCAACTCTACGTTGTGACGCAGGTCTTGATGACGCGAGAGACGGCAGAGACCGTCCGGGCATGGATGGTTGGAGCCCACCCACTACTTGAAGATCGTGCTCCGGCCGAGCTGCTGCACCAGGAGAAGTACCCGCCAGTCGAGCGAACGGCTTCAGCCGAAGCTCCGGATACAAGAAGTGGATATCAGTCAGTTATTGATGCGGCGGAGGCCTTCGTAGGGAGTCGGTGAGAGGCGGACCATGGGGTCCGCCTAGTAGCCGGCGGGCAGATCTAGCCCGAGGCGCGTTGCCGCTGCCTTGACAGCTTCGTCGTCTGGCAGTAGCGGCCTCATACTCGCGGCCTCCTCAAGGTCGATCCGGGCTGGATCGTCCCACGCGACGTAAGCGTTCCATGGGCGATCTGGGGTGGCGTAACGCACTCCTGCGACTTGCGCATAATCCGGCTGAGCGCAGAAGCCCTGGAGCACCGTAGTTATCGCGCGCGTCACGCGGCGATCTCGATTCTTGGTCAGGTCTTGATCGACCTCTGCTTCGAAAAGCTGGAGCCAGTCACCTGCCAATTCCTCGATGAGGTCTCGAGTTCTCTGGTGCTCGAGATCGATGAACTCGACGTCTTCGTCAAACCCCACCTCGAGGAGATACGCATCGTCGAAGTAAGACCGAGGGACGAGATTGCTTGACATGGCTGGCCCGCCCTGAGGCTCATGCGACAGCCATTCCTTAATGGCGTTGATGAGACTGACGCCCTCGACTTTGCGTTCTCGATATCGCGCGAGAGTGCGTCCAATGGCGCCTTCGGGAGCTGCTGACAGCTTGACCGTCGCAAAGCGACCTTCCAGATCTTCCCACCTGTATCCGTCCTGAACGGGTCCCGCGCGCCAGCGCAGAGCGCGCGCGGGAGGGGGAAACTGGTAGATGTCAGCCCATCTCCCGGCACGGAAGAGACCCTCGGGCGGCATTCGGATTAGTCGGGGATCTGTGGCCATGGTCTACGACGCTGATTCGGGGGAGGCGGAACGTAACTCAGCCGGGAGAGATGCGGGTAACGCCAACCTTTAGGTAGGTGATGTCCACAAGGAGGTAGAGCTGGATCATTGGGGGCACAAGCACCGCACCCACGAGAAAGGTCGACGCCGTGTCGCATGCGAGAGCGATCAGGGCGGCTGCTTCGGTCGCCACCATCAGGCCCACGTTCGCTCGCACAACAGACTGCACGGTTCGCGTGTTCGCCGCTGTCTGTCCTTGCTCTTCCATGACACCTCTCATCAGCAAGGCAAGCTCAATGAAGATTGCTAGACCAAACACGGGACCGAAGCTCGCAGCCGCGGAAAAGAACTCATTCTCGACGCGATGACCCGCGTTCGTCACGACCGACGCGAGCACCAAGTCCCGATCCCGGCACGGTAGATCGAAGAGATCGAAGACCGCGTGGTCCAATCGTTCGAGTGTCCCATCGCGGCGAGGTTCTGACCCCTGGTGTGTCGGGTCGAACAAAGAGGGCGCCTCCGTCTTTAGTGGACGGATCGACTTCAGGGCCTTAACGGCAGCGACCACCCGGCGCGTTGCAAGATGTTCGCGGTTGAGTCGAATCGGAAGCGCAAGGATCTCGTCAGCGTTGATCTTGTCGTGCCACACTCCCCACGATGGGGAAGTCATGAAGAGGCGGTACCGCCCTAGGCTCGAGAGCAATATGCCGGCTACTACGTAGCTCTGCCATTGCGGTCGGTGCGACATGGGGATGCCGTAGATGACGTGGCGGAAGCTGAGGGGCTCTTCTTCGAGTCGCGAGATCGGCCCGAAGCTCGGTCTGATCCCGTTCTTCACCAGGATCCGCCGTCCTCGATAGAGGCCTGCGTGCGGCTGTCTTTTTACGCCCTCCGGGCGCTCCTCAAGCCAGGCCGCTTGTATAGGCCCCCAAGGCTCAAAGGTTTTCAGTGAACGCAGCGCTTGCAAATCTTTCGGGGTGGGATCACTGCCCGGCTGATACCCCCAACCAGGCGGATTCTTAGGGTCGATCGCCTCGTCGAGCCTGCTCTCCATATCGAGGCGCGACATCAGAGCGTCGTCGTGCTGAGTGCCCCAGCCATAGACCTTCCACAAATAATCTCGAGCCTGCAGAGCCTCTTGGGTTACGACTCGTCGATCCATGCGACCGAAGGCCATCGAGCGGGTGCGCGAGAGAATGCGAGTCGGCACGACTGACTCATAAACCACGACCTCATGCGACTCGCGTCCGCGATCATTCGTAAAGCCGACAAGCAGAAAAGGCGCCACCCCACTCTCGAAAAACAAACGCCTCGCTTGAACGAAGTTGACGACAAAATCGAGTCGAACCGAGCTCAACCAGGTCGATCTGAAACGCTTTGATGTGGCGCGGCTGCTTAGAAACGCGGATGAGGCGACAAGGAGTGCAGCTGTCCCACGCGGCTTCAGCAGTGCTAAGGCTCGCCAGAGAAACTGCTGTGAGGGATTGTTGTCACCCACGGGCAAGCCTCGCTCCCTAACCCATGCGCGAGGCATGGGACTCTCGCCCGCCGCCGGCTCGGTCCATGGTGGATTGCCCACAACGACGTCGAAATAGCCTTCAGGCCACGGAAGCTCTCGATCGCCGTCCGAGATCTTTCGCCGCGACCGCGATGGTGCGAACGCATTCGAGATGGTCAATGGTCGATCTGGGTCCGCTGATCGACTGATCAACCGAGGCATCGCACCCGCCTGACGGATGTCTTGAGGACTCTGGAGGTTGAGATACGCGAGATAGAGGCTGAAAGCGGCTAGTCGAACGGCCTCTTCGTTGACGTCTATACCTGCGATCCGTCGCAGCAGAATATTCTTGAGTTGTTGCGCCGACAGTGCGCGTCCTCGCCGCGCCATTTCGTGGCGGACGATCCGGCGGTAGGCCTCAACGAGGAAGAGACCTGAACCGCAGGCCGGGTCACAGACCGTCGGACTGGTGTCGAGTCGCTCCGAAGTCAGGACCCGAGACAGCACATATTCGACGAGTTCTGCGGGTGTGTAGTGAGTGCCGGTGATCTTGCCAGCCACATCTTCTTGGTAGAAGATCTCGTACATGGTGCTGATCAAGCTCGTCGGGATGGCGCCAAAGTCATAGGCCCACAGAAAGAGCGGCGCTTGCCCATCGATCTCAACCGAACCTTGGAGTAGTTGCTTCACCAGCTTGAGGTGTCGACTTCGGATAGTCGACCTCTCATCGTCCAGCGGGAAGAAGAGGTCGCCATTGAAGTCTTCGGCAAGTCGGGAGAAAACTCGTAGGTCAGGGCCTTGTTATCGAGGCACTCAGCGAAGGTGCTCTTGGCCCCGATGAGCGCTCGTCCGTCCTTTGACGCTGAGCCGCCGGTAGCTGCTTTGGCCCAAGTCGGGTTCGCTGACGCGATATCTGCGAAGTACTCGGGCACCAGCACCTTCCGATCCTCGAGGTAGCGGATCAATATCACTCGCTCGATCAACGCATGCGCAGTGCGTCTACTCAAGCCTTCCTGGTCCAACGCATTAGTAGCGCGTTGAACGTCGCGAATCAGCTGCTGATCAGCTCGCCCAGCACCACTGGTCATGTCGCTGTCGAGTGCGTCGCCATGATCGATACGTTCTCTGTGGAAAGCCTTCAATCGCCTGGCTGCCTCGCCCGCCTTCTGGACGACCTCCAACGGTTCGATTGTTGCCTTCTCGTGCGGGGTCTTGGCCGGGGGGGCGCTCAGTGCGTACACGCGGATCTCGTCTCCGCGGGCAACAAAGAGGTAGCGGGGTCGCGCCATCGACCACGCTCGCCGATAGCACTCTAGGAGAGCATCATCGTCCGCCTCGGGGGCCAAGGAAGAGAAGATGACCACTGGGTCGTCTTCCACAAAGTAGACCTTTTCAGCGCCGATACGCCCGGCAAGAAGAAGCCACTCCCCATGCCGCTCCCAGCCTTCTGTTTTAGCCCCGTCGCGCGCTTCGACAACCGTAGATAGGAGGGTCCCGTCGTCGAATCCAAGGTCCTCATAGAGGCGCTCGAGAGTCGCTGCGCTGTCACTTTGCGACACTGATCCCATCGAACCTAGACACTCTCACGAACCGCTCGGACAGATCCGAGATTCGCGTTAGGCCGCGAGCACCGTTCACCTGCGTGCGAGGTAGCTGTTGGCTCGCCCTCGCCTGTTCGCGAAGGTGAATCAGCCCATCCGCACGTAGCGCACCCAGCCTTGACCGTCGGATCCGGTTCTTCGCCACGAGCAAACCCGCCGGCGACCGCAACCCCATGGCACAGCCTACCCCGTCGATGGGCGGAGATAAAGGTTGCGGACGGCAGTCGTCGATTCTCTGCCCCACCTACGAGCCCGACCTGCTGGCGCGAGGCCTGAGCCAGACGCTCATGATTGGCGAGGCAAAGGTCGGCAACGATCTCCTCCGAGACTACTCGCTAGGCAGGCGCGGCCCGGCGGCCCGATTTAGCGTCGCACATGTTGGGCCGCCTGAATACTGACCCCCTCTCGCCGGTTTTCAACCGGCCTTGACAATCTCTGACCACCGAAGCCGTTGACGCAAGCGGTTGGCGGGGAGGGCGGTTGCCTCCCTCGCGGGCGATCGCGAACCCGAGAAGGCCTTCGCGTCGCTCATCGGTGATATCGAGGCAAGCAGAACCCCGGTGGTACCTGCATAAGCCTTGACGGAGACACCGTTGTTTGTTGCTTGCGTTCGCATCTCAGCTTCGGTCAATCATCGGCCGGGCGATTCGGACCTTGCCTTTGGGCTTTGGAGCATCCTCGGCGAACGAAGTTCCTGAGTCCCGAATCCGCTCGGCCGATTCCTCGACCGCGTCGAGTTCTTCGATCGCGAGCTCCCGCAGCGCTGCGTTGACCGGGTAGTTCGTCGGCGGCTCATCAGCCCGGTTCAAGAGCGCCATGTAGTCACGGGCACCGGTCGGCTCGACCTTAGACGTCAATCCTGTCGCGATAGTGAGGTGTAGCTGCTCGAGTGCCACGAGCGTTGAGCGGAGGCGGGTCCAGCGATGGGCGTCCCAGGAGACACGGCCTCCCCGTGAGGGGCGGTTGAAGGCCTCGACCAGCCGCCTACCCGCACCCCGCCCTCGCTGAGCCAGCGCAGTGATCTGCTCGGGGGTCATCCCGAGGTTGATTCCTCCTTCGCCAGGGGCAAGACGGACGTGGACGACCCGCTCGCGATAACCGGGCATGCGCATCAGCGCCTCGAAATTGCGGTTCTGCATCGTGCGCACAATGCTCTGGCCAAAGCTGAGATGCTCGGCCACAAAGCTTCGGTTGACGAACGGGTAAAAGCTCTCGAGGATGCCCTCGCGGTAGGACTCGGGCATCCAGCTGTTGGCGTCCTCATCGCCCTGCTGGGGATGGTCGGGGTGGAACGAGCTCAGGTTGATCGCAAAGGTTGGCCACCGCGGAAGCGGGCGATCGAAGAAGTGGATCGGCAGGTTGCTTGAGATGCCTCCGTCCGAGATCCAACAGCGCTCGGCGACCGGCCGATTCGGCGGGGTCGGCGCACTAGCCCGGGCGTTCGGCGTTCCGAGTCGCGAACCGAACGATATAGCCCTCGTTTACTCGAGCGACTTCAGCTCGAAACCAGAATTGCCTTTGGCGCGAGCTGCTTACGACGGGTGCCTGAACGCGCTCGAGCGTTAGCGGCCGGCGAGTCAGTCACAGAGTGCGATCTGTCGCTGGCCACGTCCACATTGCATTCTTAGGGGGAGGCGGCAGTGTCGACGCGCTTACATGGCGTTACCGATCACGAGGCGGCGAAGGAATCGAACCTTCCAAGCGGTGGGCTTCACCGCCCTGCTGACTTTGAAGGTCAGATGGGCCACCAGACCCCTGCCGCCCCATGTCGCTTACCAGTCTGGCGCAAACGGTTCGTCGAACCGTTTGCCGGACGCCCTTCCACGTCGGACAGCCGGGGTGTAGTCCTCAAGGCGAGGCTCGGTTTACCTATTGTGCGCGCGTAAGACGTGACGGTCTTCGATCCGGATCGTTATGCGCACGGCATCGAGGTGCTCAAGTAGGGCCTGGGCGTACTTCCTTGAAGTGCCAAGCGAATCTCGCAGCTCCGACACGCTCAACTCGCCCTGTTCGCGAAGGAGCTCGGAGACTCTCGATACCGCTTTCTCGAGTTCAGCTGTCGAGTAGTAGACCCGTGGGGCGACGCGAGTCGCTTGCCCGGCTGCAACCAGCTTGGATAGGGCAGTCGCTACTTGAGCGTCTTTCAGGCGCAGTTTCTCAGCGATCATCCGAGGTGAACGCGGCTCCAGCCCGTCTCCGTCGAGTACGGCTTGAAGCATGTGATCGAGCCGTCCAAGACGAGGAGGCTCCTCCGCTTGCTTCGGGTCGACCGCGCTTGGTCGCTCCGGCTCGTCCGCCGAACTATTGTTCCGAAGTCGCTCGAGCGCAGCGGGACTGAGGCCGGAGCCGTGCCGCGCAGGGCGCGGATCAACCACCTCGGCGCCCCCTAGGGTGCTCGGGTGAGCAATTTGTCTCAACACAACCCGATCACCGGCGAAGGCTGCCAAGGGTGCCTCTAGTCGGAGTTGTGCGAAGCCATCATCAGGGAGGGCGATGACGCGGGCGGCTACGTCGCGGGTGCCGTGATGAACTTGCACACGTTCACCAAGGACGTGGTCGGCATCAGGCTCAAGCGCAAGGTGTACGTCGAGGCGGTAGCTCTCTTCGAGTGGCACTTGTGAGCCCGTAACGACGTCGCCCATCGAGATCTCGTGGTGTCTGATTCCACCAAGGTTGAGGGCGACCCTTTGCCCAGCAGCAACCCAGGAGACGCTTTTTCCATGGACCTGTATTGAGCGGACCCGTGCGGACCTTTCGCCTGGGCGCACATTGACTGTTTCTCCCTTGGCCAGGGGGCCATGTTGGAGGGTGCCGGTAACAACCGTCCCGATGCCGCGAAGCGTAAAGCTCCGATCGACGTGAAGTACTGGTTCGCCGTCGAATCGCCGGGGAGACTGATCGACCGAGTGCGCTGCGTTCTCAAGCTCCACGAGCAAGTCATTCAAACCTTCGCCGGTTAGTGCGCTGACCGCAACGAGTGCCGCATCTGGAAGAAGCTTTGCTATTTCCGGCGCCAGCGACGAAGGCGCCTGTGCGGTGTCCATGTCGATCTTTGTGATCGCAACCACGCCGCGCTCGACGCCGACCGCTCGGAGGACAGCGACATGCTCAATCGTTTGAGGCATCACTCCATCGTCAGCAGCAACCACCAAGAGAAAGAAGTCAATGCCGGTGGCGCCGGCCACCATCGTCTTTACCAGTCGCTCATGGCCCGGCACGTCGACGACGCTCGCCCGCCTACCGCTCGGCAAGACGAGCTGCGCGAACCCCAACTCGATGGAGATGCCGCGTTTGCGCTCATCCGGCAGCCGATCGGTATTGACCCCTGTTAGTGCTTCGACTAGCGCGGTCTTGCCATGGTCGATATGGCCAGCCGTTCCGAGCGTGAGTGGGCGCGATTCAGTCAAGAGCCTTACGTACGGCCCGGGCCGCATTCGACGCTTCTTCGTCGCTCATCGTTCGCGGATCCAGAATGACTTCGCCATCACCGATTCGGGCTACGACGTGGGGGCTACCTCGTCTTAGCGCCCGCGCTAGCTGGTCGGGACCCGCCGACCCCGGATCGACTACGCACACAGGACCGTCAAGCGCGGCCAGGGGGAGCGTTCCACCACCCGCTCGCGCGTGACTCGCCTCGATCCTTGCTGCATCGCCGATCATTTCGACCATCAACATGGCTCGCTTTCCCAACTCGGCTTCGGGAGCGCCAATCATGGCCAAGGCCGGAATCTCCGTAGTTCTGGCATCGTGGTAGAGGCGAAGCGTTGCCGTGAGCGCGGCGATCTGGAGTTTGTCCAAGCGAAGGGCACGGACTAGCGGATGACGGCCACAGCGCTCGATTGCCTGGGATTGGCCTATGAGAAGTCCCGCCTGCGGACCGCCCAGGAGTTTGTCGCCCGAAAAGCAAACGAGGTCTGCGCCGGCAGCCACGCTGGTAATTGGTGAGGGCTCGGTGGTCAAGATGGCGGGGTAGTCCCGCAGGGCGCCCGACCCCAAATCGTCGACCAGGGCCAATCCTCGCACTTTCGCCAGGTTGGCTAGCTCGCCCAGTTCCGCCTCCTCGGCAAAACCCACGGTGCGGAAGTTCGACTGGTGCACGCGCAGGATAGCTGCGGTATCTGGAGTGATCGCGGCTTGGTAGTCCTCGATGCGGGTCCGGTTCGTCGTTCCCACTTCAACTAAACGAGCTCCAGACTGAGCGAGCACATCGGGAATGCGAAACCCACCACCGATCTCGATCAACTGACCGCGACTAACGACCACTTCGGCCCCAGCTGCTAGTGCGCTTAGCGCCAGCAAGAGCGCTGCGGCGTTGTTGTTGACCGCCAACGCGGCCTCAGCGCCCGTCAGCTCGCAAATAAGCAACTCGATGTCTGAGCCGCGAGCCCCCCGTCCTCCGCTCTCGAGGTCAAACTCGAGATCAGAGTAGGAGCGCGACACCCGGACCAAGGCTTCTATGGCCTCGTCGGCTAGTGGGGCTCTGCCGAGGTTCGTATGAAGTACTACGCCCGTGGCGTTGATCACCGGCCGGGGCTGGGGCTCGCTCATCAGCCGTGCACATTCGACCGCTGCCTTCTGCACCACCAAGTGGACCGGCTCGATCTCCTCGCCGGCGAGGATCCGCTCCCGCAAAGAGTCGATCTCCTTCCTCGCAGCTCTGACCGCGACGTTCCGCGATCCGCTGAGCGTAGCCGCGAGCTGCTCTACCGACGGCAACTGCTGTAGCCGCTTGGAGGTCTCTTCAGTGGCCACCGACAAAGGATAATCTCTGTTTTGCTTTGCGACTAACAGAGCTTTCCCACGGTGCAGGATGCGCATGCAAGATCAGTGCAGCAGACTTGGCGCCTATCGTGGCGGCGCTGCCGCGGTCGAGCGACCCCCATCTTCTTGTGGGAGCCGACGGAGCCGACGACGCCGCCGTCTACAAAGTTTCCAGTGAACTCGCAATCGTTTCGACAGTCGACTTCTTTACGCCGATCGTTGATGATCCATATGACTTCGGGCGAATTGCGGCAACCAACGCGCTCTCAGACATCTACGCGATGGGAGCGCGGCCGGTCATGGCCCTCAATCTGGTTGCGTTCTCGCTTGAGTCGCTCGGCGCCGAGGTGCTTTCTGAGATCTTGCGCGGTGGTGCTGATGTTGCGGCGCGAGCCGGAGCGTCGGTGGCGGGCGGCCACTCGATTGACGATCACGAGCCTAAGTATGGAATGGCGGTAACGGGACTCGTTGATCCAAGCCAGCTCGTTACCAACGCTGGCGCGCGGCCTGGCGACGAACTCTATTTGACGAAGCCAGTCGGAGGGGGGCTCGCGACCACAGCCGCAAAACGGGGGATCTCAGATGGCGAGCTGCTAAGGGCCGCCATCGAAGTGATGACGACGTCGAATGCAGATGCTTCTATAGCGGCGCTGGCCGCCCGTGCGACGGCGATGACCGACGTGACGGGCTTCGGTCTGCTCGGCCACCTGCACGAGTTGGCTGCAGCGAGTGACTGCGCCGCGGAGATCGAAGCAGGGCTCGTGCCGGCGATCGAGGGGACACTCGGGCTGGCTGCGGAAGGAAGTGCGGTTGCTGGTGGCAGTAGGCGCAATGCAGAGCATGCCGCGTCGTTTACTACCTGGAGTGATTCGGTACTGGAGGCACGGAGGGTTCTCCTTACTGATGCCATGACGTCTGGCGGCTTGCTCATCGCGACCCCCCGGGGCACGACCGAATCACCCGGCACGAGGATCGGACAGCTCCGCGAGGGCCAGCCCGGGGCGATCTATGTTCGGTAGGTTCCCTGCTCACGGATGTGTTCACTGAGAAAGTCTGGTCATTCTGGTCATCCGCTCTCCATCGCATACCTCTGTCGCACAGCTTCTGACTGAGGCTCGCCGTGACCTGCGACGACTAGAGCCCTCCGATGCTCGCCGCGCCCTCGAGAACGGAACGGCACTTGTGATCGACATTAGGTCCGAGAGCCAGAGGGCTGAAGATGGCTGCATTCCGGGCGCGCGTTGGGTGCCTAGGAATGTTCTTGAGTGGCGACTGGATCCGAGCGCAGCGCACTGCGATCCGACCATCGCCCGACGAGATTTGACCGTGGTGCTGCTATGTGACGAGGGCTATCAGTCAAGTCTCGCAGCCGCAGTAGTAAAAAAGTTTGGCCTCGACGCAACCGATGTGATCGGAGGGTTACGTGCCTGGAAGGCGGCTGGCGAACCGATCACGTTGTCCGACGCGCCGCCGGCCGCGTCTTAGCGCCGTCGTAGCTCAATGACCAGACCGACGCGGCTTCCGGGCCGCGTGTAGGCACACGGCAGCGACGCCTCAGCCGCTCTGATCGCCGAGTGGAAGCTCGGCGCCCCTCGCACGGGATTCTCCGCAGTGATTCTTGTGCTCCGGAGAACGCCAAATGGGTTGGTTCCTCGGGGCAGAGGTGGATTCGACTGTGGACGGTTTGTCCACCCCTTCGCGGCTCTAGAACAAAGCCCCAGAGCCCCCACCGCTGCCGACCACCGCTCTCTCACAATCAAGTTTGATCGATAGTGGTGGTCGGCAGCGGCGGGGGAGATGGGAGCTGGAAGGAGCAGGGTAGAAGGGGATTTGCAGAGGTAGGAGGATGTTGAGAAGGAGAGATGGAGGCGTCGAGACCGGGGAGGTGAGGCGTGTGAGCAGGGGGTCTCAGGGACGACGATGTTGGGGCGGGGAGCGTGCTGGGTGTCAGCTGAATCCACGAAGGGAGAGAGTCCCGGCCCAGCATGGTCTCTCCATCAGGGCCTCTTCGATCAGAGTCGGGCGCTGAAGCAGGCCGAGGTTTCGCCCGGTGAGGAGGATCGCGGTCTGCGAGGCCTCAAGGGCCAGCCAGCCGGTCAGCTCCTCGAGTTCGGTTGCGATGTAATCGACCCCCTGAGGATGCGAGATCCCGAGGCCCTTCTCATGTGGCTCGATGTGGGAGAGGCTGCTAACCGGAGGGTCGATCCTCTCGATCGGTCCCGCCACGGGCACGAGGCCCAGTCGGTTTGCGAAGTCCTCGATCGGATCCGCCTCAGGCGCGCTCCAGAGCATTCTCATCTCGACGAAGACAAGTCTCTGCGGACTGGTAGGGCGGGAGCCGAGTGCCGTATTCGTATCGATTCCTTCGCCGCTCGTCATCCGTGAGTCCATCACTGCGTCGAGCCCGGGGCGCTCGTAGATGCCGGACGAAAGACATTCAGGATGGGCGAGCTGGACCAAGGTGCCGCGGTCGTCTTTGAAGACAACAGCGCTCGCCGCTTCGCCGAGCACGAACTGAGCGCAGATGGCGCAGGCGTTGTCGGGCTCTGAGACGACGCCTTCGAGCTGCGCAAGGTGCGCGGCTTGGAGTACTTGAGCTACCTCCGGAGCGACCAAGAGTCGCCGCCTCATATCGACCCTGACCTTGCTCTTTCGCTGCCCACGGCACGGGCAAATCATGACTGATGGGGGATGAGAGGAGTGCCCGGACGGCGCGGCATCAAATCCCTCCTCGCGAAAACGACTTCGAGACAAAACGCGGCCGACTCCGACTTAGTTGTAGTGGTCGAGACAAAGGAGCCGAGGATGTTCGAGCTGGCGCTGGCGGTTAAGAACGGCGATCGAGGGAGTCGAGACGACGTCGATCTCAAGGAGCTGAGCGAGACCCTGATGGACGGGGCGCTCGTAATCGTCGGCTGCGTTGTCGCCGCGGTGGTCCTCTGCCTGGTCGTCCGCGCCTTCGACCTCCGCTGGACCTGGGCCTTCTCGCCACTCCCCGCGGCAGCGTTCCTGTTCGGGTTCTCGCCGACGCTTGGCATCGCCGCGGGCGCCTGTCTTGTCGGCGCGGGCGCGCTCGGATTCGTAAGACAGCGACAAGACATCGAGCGCGGCGGCACCGAGGCCCAAGCGGCGCGCGAGCGACCGGGTCCCCTCGGCTACCTGAGGGGCGCGATCGAGCGGAGGAGGTGGCGCCGAGAGAGGGTGCGGGGAGGACGGCTCGCGCTCGGCCAGGGCCCGAACGGTTCCGTCCACACCGTTCCCTTCGGCGAGCGCCAAGGAACGAGGGCCTTCATTATCGGCGCGCCGGGATCGGGCAAGACCGTGACACTCGCTACCCACGCGGTCGCCTACGTCGATTGGGGCTATCCGGTGATCTCGGTCGACCCCAAGGGCGACCGCGATTACTGCGACCAGCTTCGCTCCGCTGCCGAGCGAGCCGGCCGCCCCTTCTATGTCTGGACCCCCGACGGCCCCGCCGCCTACAACCCGCTCGGCCGCGGCACTCCCTCGGAAATCGCCGACAAGGCACTCGCCGGTGAGGTCTGGACCGAGCCTCACTATCTCCGCCAAGCCCAGCGCTATCTCGGGCTCGAGCTGCAAGCGCTTCGCGCGGTGGGCGAGTGGCCGCCGACGCTTCGCTCGATCTCGAGCCATCTAAACCCTGAGCGATTTGACGCGCTCATAGATCGAGTCGAAGGCGAGCTCGGAAAGCGCCTTCGCGACTACCTGGGAGGCCTCTCTCAGCGCTCCCGCGCAGAGCTCGGCGGCGTTCGCGACCGCTTGGCGGTGTTGGAGGAGTCAGAGCTCGGGCGCTGGCTCGAGCCGCGCCACGACGGCACCGACATCGACCTAGCCGCGGCGCTCGCCGAGAACGCAGTCGTCTACTTCCAGCTCGACGCCGACCGCTTCCCCCTTGCCTCTCAGATGGTCGGCGCGTCGATCGTCGTCGACCTGGTTTCCTTGACCGGGCAGCTTCAGGGACGTGCGATGCCGGGACTCGTGATCGTCGACGAGTTCGCGGCGGTCGCCGCCGAGGAGATATCTCGGCTGCTCTCGCGCTCGCGATCAGCCGGGCTCAGCGTCTTGTTGGCGACCCAGGCCTTCGCCGACCTCTCGCTTGCTAGGCCCGGCGACTCCAGCGAGAGCTTGCGCGGGCAGGTGCTCTCCCACGTCGACTACCTCGTCGCCCATCGCCAGTCAGAGCCCGAGGCCGCCGAGCTCTTGGGCCAGATGGCGGGGACCAAGCCGGCATGGTCCCTCGCCGAGCGGGTCGGTACGGACAAGGGGCCGATCTGGGAGCTAAAGCGAGATGGCACCAAGCGCCGTACGCGCGAGTTCGTCCGCCACCCCGACGAGTTCAAGAGCCTCGGCACGGGGCGCGCGATCGTGATCGAACCCGCCTCGCCCCGGCTCGCCGAGCGGGTCCAAGTGTGGCCCGCGTGACCTGTCTTTCGTTATGCGGCGACCTGAGAGTCGAGATCGTCTTCTTCTGGGGTGTTGGGGTCTAGCTCGCGGATCACCGACTGAAGCTCAGAGAGCGATCGGATCGGATCGCCGAGCGATCCGGTGCGGCACTCGATCCGCCACTCGCCACGGGCGAACTTCGGCAGGTTCGCCGCGTGGACTTCCCAGCTCAGCGTGAACGTACCTTCTTCGGGGACGCTTACCACGAGGGAATCGCCGCTGGGCTCCGTCTCTCCGTGACGAATCGTCTGCCGCGGATAGCAGACCTCCAATCCGGTCTCCCGCTTCGTGTACTGGGGCTCCCAGTCCTCGCTCGGGGCGATAAATGGATTCTGCGAAGCGCCATGAAGCGGAAAGTCAAGAGCAGGCACTAATTCGCCCGGGGCAAAGGGCCTCATCGCTAGCGCGAGCCCCGAGCGGCGCCGAGGAAACCTAGGCGGCTGAGGGAGTTCGGGCGTTACGGGCAGGTCCGAACCGGGGGCAAAGCCGTAAGGGAAAATGACGCAGGCGCGTGCTTCGCTTGCATCGACTGAGGAAGAGTTCTCCTGCCACACGTCTGCGACCAGGACGCGCGCCCGCTCGTCGAGGAACTGATCTACGTCCCCGAGCCAGGTCTTGATCAAGTCGGTGTAATCACAGATCTCCGCTTCAAAGGCCTCGTGATCTTCCGCGCTCGGATGGGCGAAGCCCCCGCCGAGCGCAATCACGCTGCTCAGTGCACCCGACTTGGGTGCCGAGGCCCGGGCGATCCGAAGTGCATCCTCGACGATCTCCTCCGCGGCGAGTGGGCGGCGATGGCCAATCAAGACGTCAGCGGTGGATGAGGGCTCGGGAGGCGGAGGAGCGAAGTGGTCAGGCCCATGCTCGAACAGATCCGAGAGTGAACGCAGCACGTTCGTGCCGGCCCAGGGGTCAGGGTGGCAGCGGACGGTGAGTGAAAGCTGGGGATCCGGCTTTGGCTGCGACTCGCGGATCAATAGAGCCGGCACAAGCGTGAGCAGCGCCGCCGTCCCCGCGACGACGCCTCCGAATACGAACGCGGCGGCGGCGAGGAAGATCCATGCGGCAAGCGCAGCTGCAAGGCGGCCGTTCCAGGCGGGTCGTGATCGAATCCACGGCATCTTCTCAGCGTAGGGACCGCGGCGGCGGCCTTTTCATTCCGCGTAGGGCGCGTGGCGTCCGGTCGAGGGAGCCAGTTTTCTCAGGTCTTGACAACTTCGATTAGGAGGCTTCGCCAGGCATAGATTCCCGGGCGGAGCGACTTTCTTGAGACAAAACGGGATCGGCTCCGACTAAGGGTTATGGGAGGTAATTCGGATCGCGAAGAAAAAGGCGATGTCGCCCTGGCTTCGCCTGCGCCATCGCCACGCCACGAAGCCACGGCCTCTCGGCCGAGGACGACCGAAGAGACGATCTGGGTCAAAGACGCAGACGCGATCCGAGACGCCGTCATCGCTCACTTACGAGCGAGCTTCGGCCGCTCGCTGGCGGAGGCCGATTTCCAAGACCTCGCCCAAGAAGCGTTCGCCCAGATCCTGCGACGCGAGGCGCAGGGCACCGAGATCCGCGAGCCTCAGGCCTTCGCCAAGCAGGTCGCCTGGCGCGACGCTCGCGACCTCCTCCAGGCCCGGGGAACCTCGGAGGCGGCCGTGGCTGATCCGCAGGGACGAGAGCTTGAGCTAGTCGAGGATTGGCGGGGTGATCCCGAGGCCGCGCTGATCCGCCGCTCCGAGCTGAGCCGGGCTATCGAGGCGGCCGAACGGCTCCCTGCGACTGAGCAGGCCGTTTACCGAAGCCGCTTCGTCGACGAGCTGAAGCCGAGCGAGGCGTGCAAGAGGCTTCGAATCTCTCGCCCTTCGTATTACCGCCACCTCCGCTGCGCCGAGGTGACCGTCGCCGCAGCACTCGAGGACAAGCGCTTCGCGGCGATCGAGCGGGACCTGATCGGCGCCTACGTATCCGGCACGGCGACCGCCCATGAGCTCCGGCGGGCAAAGAGGCTGATCTCAGCCGACCCAAGCGCCGCCGCTCTCGCGCGCGAACTCTGGAGCATCCACCGCGGTGCCGCCGCCGTCTTGCCGCTTCCGGCGCTGGACCCGTTCGCCGACCCATCGGTCTTCGAGCGCCTCGCAGGAAGCCTCGCCAGCGCCCGCGAGCGGGCCTCAAGCGTCTCAGGTCAGTCGCCCGAGGAGGTCGCGGCTCACCTTGCCTTCAGCGGTGCCGGACGGACCGCTGGGGTCGCCGGCGGCGGCAGCCTCGCGGCGCTCGGCCTCACCGGCGGCGCCGGGAAGATTGCGGCAGGCTGCCTCGTCGCCGGGGCGCTGACCGCGGCCTGCGTCGTCACCGGCGTCATTCCTACGGGACTAGGCAACGACCGAGGTGACGCCACCGACGCAGCGATCGCCGAAGGGTCTCGTCGCGCCCGAGCTCAAGAGCCGCCGAACCCGGCCCTAGTCGAGCGCGAAGCCCCCGGCGAGCCTCGGTCGGAGCCTGACGAGGCGGACCCTGCTAACCGAAGGCCCGGCGAGCGCGAGAGCCAGAACGACTCCGTGAGCCCCGCGGTCGAGTCCTCGACACCGCCGGCGGAGCAGGAGTTCGGAGTGCCTTCGGCGGCGCCGGCGCCCTCGCCGACCGAAGCGCCGGGAGGAGCGGCAAGCCCATCGGAAGTCCAACAGGAGTTCGGGCCGTGAGCCAAAGTCGAAAGGAACCGAGAAGAATGAGCGCGTACATAAAGACTAGGCGCGTCGGTATGGCGATGGTCGTCGCGGTCGTGGCGGCAATCGCCCTTCCGGGCGCCGCCGCCGGCGCCGGCGAGACCTACACCGTGGTCCAGTGCCACCCTGAGAACTTGAGCACCGACGACGCCGAGATCAGCGGCGACAACCGCGCCTACGGCGTCTTCAAGGCTTGCGCGGACCCCGCCGCCGAGAGCTCGATTCGGATCATCTCCCGCTTTGGCGCTTCGAACGGCTCGGTCGGTTCGGTTCGTTGGGTGGCGCCCGAAGAGACCGGCTTCGTCTACGTCCGGGCCGAAGCCAAGCTCCGGCGAGGAAGCGGTCACTTCTCGCGCGTCTTCATGGCCGACTCCGCCGGTCGTGAGACCGAGCGGATCGCTTTTGGCGACAACTCCGCAGGCTCCTTCCACGGCGAGGAGTGGCGGGGCTCGGGGCAAGCGCAGTTCGTCGCCGCGCTCGGCTGCGATGAGCGCTCCGGATGCCCGACCGACGAGAACGCGAAGACGTGGATCCGCGGCGTGCGGATGGAGCTTGCCGACTATGCCGATCCGCTGGTCTTCGTGTCCGGCTCGCTTGTGGCGGCTGGCTGGAAACGAGGCGATCACGTGCTCGACTTCGACTCAAGCGACGCAGGCTCCGGACTTGCCCTACTCAGCACCTCAGTCAACGGATCACCGGTCAAGACGATCGAGGGCGCCTGCGACGGCGTGATTGATGGCGCCGACCTCGCCAGCCGCCTCGTCCCTTGCTCTGAAGCCGTGCGCGGCAACGTCGCTCCGAGTACCGCCGAAGCGCCGTTCCACGATGGGATCAACACGCTTGAAATCTGCGGCACGGACTTCGCGGGCAATCAGACCTGCGATGTGCGTCAGGTCCAGGTCGACAACGCGGGCCCTGCTCTGCGCTTTGCAAACGGTCAGGACCCCGAGGACCCGGAGCTGATCCGCGCTCCGGTCTCGGATGTTCACTCAGGCGTATCTGCCGGCGAGATCTCCTACCGCGCCGCGGGCGAGACGGTCTGGCGGCCGCTCGAGACGGTGCTCGCAGACGGCGAGCTGCAAGCGAGAGTCGACTCGACGGCCGTGCCGCCGGGAACGTACGAGTTCCGGGCCGTTGGCACGGATATAGCCGGGAACCAGGTCGAGACGACGTTGCGCGAAGACGGCTTAGAGAAACAGCTCGAGTTCCCGCTCAAGGCGGGTGTGGTCCTGGACGCCGCCTTGGCCGAGGGCGGCTCAAAGCGGGCGACGATCGACTACGGGCGCCGCTCCGAGGTCGAAGGGATCCTTCGCGATGCCTCCGGAGAGCCGCTTCCCGCTCAGGAGATCGTCGTCACCGAGTTCTTCGGCGAGGGCGCCCTGATACGAGAGCGCGTGAGCCGAGTGCAAACGGACGAACGCGGGCGCTGGGACTCGAAGCTGCCGCCCGGTCCGTCGCGAACGGTGAGCGCTACCTACGAAGGCACCCAGCGCTACCTCCCCGAGACGACCTCGGGCGGTCGCCTTGCGGTCAGAACCAAAGCGACCTTCAGGCCTTCGCGGCGAGCCCTACTCGAAGGCGAACGGGTCGTCTTCCGGGGCAAGCTCGGACGCCTAGGGGCGCGGGTACCCAACGGCGGCAAGCTCTTGGAGCTCCAGGTAAAGCAGGACCGAAAGCAATGGCAGACGGTTGGCGAAGGGTTTCGCTCGCGCTCGAGCGGGCGCTTTGCGATGGGCTACCGCTTCGGCCGCTTCTACGCGACCGACGTCCGCTTCAAGTTCCGGGTCAAGGTCGCACGCGAGGCCGACTGGCCCTACAAAGCTCCGGCGCGCTCGAAGGCGCGCACGGTGACGGTCAAAGACCGAGACGGCTGACTCCTTCCCGTCTCGCATTCTCTGGCCCCTAGCAACGACGCGCCCTCTCCTCCCGGGGGGCGCGTCGTTCGCGTCTGGGGTTTGTTTGGGTTATAGACCTCAGACCCAAAGAAAGCCGAGGAGCCAATGAAGAAGATCCGAGCCCATTTGACCTACGCCAACGTCGCGTCCACGCTTGCCCTCGCCGGCGTGATCGGAGGCGGCAGCGCCTACGCGGTCGCGACGATCGGATCGGGAGACCTCAAGAACAACGCCATCCGCTCAGCCGATCTCAAGGACAACAAGGCCGTCGCTGGGCGAGACGTTCGCCGCGACACCCTTCGGGGCACGAACATCGACGAGACCACGCTCGACGCCTCCCGGTTCGCGCCGCTCGCCGCCGACGAAGGGCTCAACTGCGACCCCGTCGACGCCAACTTCGTCGACTGTGCGAGCGCGACGATCGAACTTAATCGTCCCGCTCAGCTGCTCGTGATCGCGACGGGCGACTTCTACAGCGAAGGCGGGGCGGCCGACCTCGATTGCCGGATCGCGGTCGATGGCGTAAATGAGGTTGCAGGCGCGCGGCCGGGCGAGGAGACATCCGACAACACCTCGGCAGGGGCAACCCACGGTTTCACGCGGACCCAGGTGACGGAGCCTCAAGCGGCGGGCTCCCACTCGGTCGCCCTTCGCTGCGCCCAGCCGGCTGCGCAGGACGGACGCTTGGCGACCGCGACGGTCGCAGTTCTGGCTGTCGGCCGCGGCTGAGCGATAGCTGGGCGCGCCCCCTGAGAACGAATTCTTTCCTGAGAGAGATGCTCGTAGCCATCCCGTGCTGACGCGTTGCGCAGATCCAGCATCGCGTCAAGGCAGCGTTCGAACCTCATCGCCGTGAGGGCCGAATGTCGTTGGGTAGTTCTCCGCCCACATGGTCGGTCCGAGCACCGTGTAGGTGGTGATCACCGTCTCTCGACGGAATCGCTTGAGAAGAGGGTGATCTTCTAGTTCGCCGAGCTCGGCGCTCTTCGCTCGATCAGTCCATCCAGGACCGAGTGCCTGAATGACGTCGACAAACTCTCCCAGCTGGCCCTGGGACGCGGCCGAGCTGCTGGTGAACCCGAACGACTGATAGTGACCCGGGTTCCCGTAGGAGAAGAGCTCCGTGTACATGTAGAGCCGAGCGCCGCCCTCGATCTTGCGACGAGGCCTCAGCGCCTTGACGCTCAGCCGGTCGAACCGGGTGCGCCCGAGGGTGACCCTGAAAAACGGCTGGAAGCGATTCCCGGTTAGCTTCTTCCAGCGCCTTCGGCCCTGGAAACTCGGTTTAGGCGGAAACGAGAACGTCGGCCGAAAGCGGCTTGAACGTGTGGTTACCGAGAAGGCGAGGACCGTCTCTTCCAGATCACAGACGACCTGGACGTAGTAGTCGCGGTCGATAAAGAAGCATTCGAGAAAGTCTCTTTTGACCGTCGCGTTCTTCCCGGCGTCCTGGTTGTATTCGCTGACCTCGGCGGTGATCGTCTTTCGCATCGCCGGCGGTTCGCCCAACACTGACTGGAAGAACGACAGAAGAGCTTGAGTGCCAAGCCGAGCGAGCCGCTCGTATCTGTCTCGACGGCGACCAAGTGTGCGTCTGTACCAACTGCGCAACGCTGCCCAGATCGTGAGCAAAGCAGCCGCGCCACCGAGAACGGCAGCGAGGCCGAGGCCGATGTCGCCAAGGTTCTCAGGGTCGATCCCGAGCAGGCCGCGAGTCATGCTTTGGAGCCTAGGCCGACGTTCGGCGTAGCTTTCCCGTCCCGCATCACCTCAATGCGGCATGTCATCGGTCTCTGCATGCTTCCCGGTCTTCGACCCGAGTAGGCGTCCCACAAGTTCCGGGGATCCGATCGCCGCACGTCAGCCAATGAGCCTGCACCCGTGTGCGTTTGAGGCCGTCCGGACGCAGCGCGAGAGAACTTTGTCGAGACATTTTCGCCTCGGCTCCGACTTAGAGGTATGAGGACGCGATCGAGGCGAGCCGTGATCACCCGGCGCACGGACCGCGAGGTGATCTTGATCGGCGAGGAGCGAATCCTCGACGAGACACCTACGCATCGGTCCGGGACACCGGCAGAATCTCGCCTCAATGCCGCCGGCAAGGGCCGGTGTGACGCCCCTCCCTCCGCCGGCTACGGGCTGGGCGCGCCCGCCGCGAGCTCCGTTGAAGAGCCCGCCTCGCCGGCGGTTGACCTCGTCGCGCTGGTGACATCGAGATGGGAAGAGGCGGAGGCGAAAGCGCAGGTGCGGGCTCAGGAGGATCGCCGGGTCCAAGGGCGAGAGCTCGAGGAAGCGAAGACGAGCCTCGCCGACATGATCGAGGCTCGCCATGCGGCTTCTGAGCGTGAACTCAAAGGCGTCCTCGGACAGCTCGAGGAGCGGGCTGAAGAGGTATCTCGACGCACGGTGTCCGAGGGCGATAGGCACGCGAATCAGCTCGCCGTGGAACTTGGCGAGCGAGGGGAGGCGATCGAGCGCAAGCTGGACGCTCGCCACGCCGTGTCTGAGCACGAACTGAAAGCCGCCCTCGCGCTACTCCAAGAGCGAGCGGAGAAGATTTCGCGCCGCGCACAATCGGAGACGAGTCGATATGCGAAAGAGTCCGCCGACGAGCTCGACGAGCGAGCGTCGGCAACCGTGCAAAGGCTGGAGGACGCTGTGGCCAGCTACGCGGCCGACCTCCTCGCACGACACGAAAGCCTCGGAGCGCTGACCAGCAAGGAGCGCACTCGCACTCTCGAAGAGTTGGAGCTTCGCTTCGACGCGTGGGCTGCAGATGCTGAGGAGCGCTGGGACGCGGCGCTCATGAAGGCCACGGCGAAAGCGCGCAGCGCGGCTCCGCAGAAGATCACTTCGGCGGGTCCAACGGTTCGGGCGTCGGCTTCGAACGCTCGCTCGCGACACGCGGCGGTTGCAGGTGGGCTTGCGCTTGTCGCATCCGCCGTCCTCATCCTGAACGTCAGCAACTCGAGTGACCCGACAGCCAGCCGAGAGGTAGGTGCGGGTGCCGACGAGCGGAGGGTCGAAGCCAGCAAGACCCGCGAAAGCACTCTGAGAGGCCGCGAGCCTCAGCGGGATCAGGCTTCGCGCAAGCGGGAACAATCATCCGCTCAGGCTTCTGGAGACGCGCCGGTCGCCGAAGTCGAGGCGCCGATCTCGCCAGCGCCGACGCCAAGTTCGGCTCCCACGGCGCCGGAATCAGCGCCTGCTCCGAGCGAACCGGTCGCAAGCGAACCTACGCCCGAGCCTGCGAGCGAAGCCGACGTGCAGCAGGAGTTCGGCCCGTGAGCGCGGCGCGAGAGCGGGTTGAGGTAGTACGACGCTCGGCGCGGGTCGAGCGGTGGCGAGCACGGGCTCCGCGCGTGCTTTTGTTTGGGACCCTTGCGATCACCTCGCTGATCGGCATCCGCGAGCTCGTTTCGCCTTCCGAGCCGAAGCTGGCCTCTAATGCGAGTGCTAGCGCCGACCACGCGCTCGAGGAGTTCGCCCAGGGCTTCGCCCGCGCCTACCTCACCTACGACTCGGCTCGCCCGGAGCTCCGCGAGCGGGCGCTCGCCCGCTACGGCACCGACGCCCTCGACTCCGGAGCAGGACTTACCCCGCCCGCCCGCGGCGCCCAGGAGGTGACAACCACGCAGATCGCACAGAACCAGGAGGCGCTTGCGGGTGGGCGGATCGTCGTAGTCGCGACCGGCTTTGCCGACGATCGCGAGCCGGTCTACCTCGCCGTGCCCGTGACTCGCCTCGAAGGCGGCGCGATCGCCCTATCGGGCTATCCGTCCTTAATCGGCCCGCCGGCCTCGGCGAGCGCGGACCTGCCCGACCGCGAAGAGATCAGCGCGCCCGACGTGGTTGAGGTCTCAGAGCGCGTGGTCGGCAACTACCTGGCCGGCGAGCGCTCAGACCTCGCCGCCGATCTCGCACCCGAGGCCTCGGTCTCGCTCCCGGCCCAGCGGCTCGAGGTGACCTCGGTCGAAGAGGTCGTCTGGGCCGACGGGCCGGACTCGGGCGCCGTGCTCGCGACCGTGGTCGCTGCCGACGAGCAGGGAACAACTTGGACCCTGACCTACGAGCTCGGAGTCGAGCGCCGGGCGGGCCGGGTCCTCGTGAGCTTCATCGAGACGCTGGCAAACGAGACCTAGGAGGTTTTC